>Ga0179593_1371933_pt1 | contig 12510 bp, 15 predicted proteins | sample CZODoug2_1_08_16_FD_185931 | JGI IMG/M metagenome (GOLD analysis project Ga0179593, IMG submission 185931) | Vadose zone soil fungal communities from Angelo Coast Range Reserve, California, USA - CZODoug2_1_08_16fungal (PacBio error correction) | ecosystem: Environmental > Terrestrial > Soil >... | reverse complement strand
GACCTCCCCTTGCTGCCAACTCCCTTCTCTAACACGGCGTTGATTTTTTTGGCGGAGGGCGTTAGTCTTTACCCCTGCAGATTTCACCCTTTCCCCCCCCTCCGTCGCCTGATGACTGGATAAAACCCCCTTTTCTCTTACTTTTCGGGCGGAAACTATTCTCTCCCGACCCTAGGTGCCCCCCTTTCCTCTCTTTCAGATCCTTGTTTTTCGTGGTCGACTTTACTCTTTGAGTAGTCTCGAAAGTTTCCTAGACGTTCGTCGAATGCTCCTTGACTCCCTCTACTCTAGATCCCTTTCCAATTATCGCACTGAATTTCTTGATTCCTTGGTCTTTTTCCTCATAGCTGTAGTATACGAGCTCCCCCCCCTTTTTGAAGAAGGTGCGTTGACCTGTTACTTCGGTGCCGTTGTCGTTGACTTTGGACTTCTAAGGTCCCCAGATCGGGACTGTATGACCTCCTCTTTTCACTTCTGAGTAAAAATAATTTTTTATCAGAGCATGTCTTCTCTGCCCAAGTATAACGTTGCCTTTATCTCAATCCTGCCCGGCGTACTTTTAACGGCTGTTTTTTCGCCGCCTGACCTTATAGGTATGAACTTTTTGAACCGTAATCTGTTTTACTTTTTTTTTTTCCCGGCCGATCCCTTACTGAGTTCCCCCTCATTGGCGCGATGATTATTACTCTTGTTCCTCTTTTTCTACCTCCAGGAAACCTAGGCCTTCTTTCTTAAGAAGCGGCCCCCCCCCGTCCCTTATTTTTTGTTTTCCCCTCTTCCTTCTGGAAGCATTTTTATTATTTTTTGCCCTTCGAGCACCCTAGCTTTCTTTCGACTTGATTTCTCTTGTTTGAAGAGCCTGCTCCGCCGTGTTGAGTCTTTCCTCTTGTTTTCTGGTTTTTCATTCCTTCCGCGCCGACGCTTTGACTTAACTTCCCCATTGTTTGAAGGAAGAGGTCAGACACGTTGTGTCTTCTCCTCTGTTGCTCGAAGGGATATCCACCTCCCTCTCCTTTCCTAGGCTAGTCCCTTCACTTCCCTTTATGCCCCGAATTGCGTGCCAGGGCCCCTTCGATTAAGACACGAGCTACCTCTTTCCCTTGTATTAATATAGCCGTTTTTTTTAGGTCTCTGCCCTCTTCCCTCCCGACTTTTCAGGTGAGAGGTCCTTCGCTCCCTTGATTTCGTTCAAACTCCCCTTCTTCCGTTTTTCCCCCCCTTGCTCCACTAAATTTTTTTTTTCAGGGACCACCCACTAGCCGCCCTCTAAATCTGCACCTTTCGGTTTCTTTCCTGGCATTTTTTATTTTTTCCTGAAACCAAGTCGACATAACAGCTTTTCGGCTGTAGTACTCCATTAATCTTTCCTTCGCCTCAGTTGCTCGCCAATTCTCCTTTCAACTTCACTAACGTCCCCGCAGTTTTTCTATCATTTTGCTCTGAAAAAAATTCACCCCCCTGTCCTAAAGTTTTTTCCCTATGTGTCGTGTCCCGAAGTATGTCCGGTTAGAAGACCGTGAGACTCGTTCTAGTTAGTACGGGTTTAGGTCGTCCCTTTTTTTTACCCCTTTTTCCTTTCAAGATCCTCTTTCCCATGAGGGCTTTCTCTGTTTTTCCTCCCCCTGACATTCTTGGTAGCTTACCGATCCCTTTTTTTCAGTCGGTATCTTCCGTTTCCCGTCTTTTTTCCTGTCTCATTATCCTCATCCCCCTCTTTCACCCGATTTTCTCTTTTTACTTTAGAAAGTTTTCTAAGACTAATTTCTTCGTCTCTTGACAGGGACTTCACAGAGATGGCCCCTGGAGAACTTTTTTTTTTTTCTTCTTTATTTTGTGGCTTTCTCATCTCTCTCTTTTCTTTTCTTTTTTCTTATAGATGCCCTTCACAGAGATAGGCTTTCTCCCACTTCACTTTGTAGCCCCTCCCTCTCATCCCATGGACCGCCCCAATACACCGAAAGTCTCCCAACTTTTTTCCGCGATAGTGACTACCAAAACTTCTCACTCAGAAGAGAGTATTTCGCTTCTTCCCGGTACATTGGATCTTCATCCGCTAGGGCTTTTCCTTTCGCTTTGGGTCTCCTTTCCTTCGTCTGAACCTCCAATACATCCTCCTCCCCTTCCCTTTCATCCTTCATACGGTGTTGTTGTTTTCGAGATCTTTCATTCCCTTTTCGCATCCATCAAAGAACTAGAACTTCCAACCCTTAAGCCAAGCCTTTTTTTTTTTTCCTTACCAGGGAGAACTGAAGTATCTTTTAGACGCGGGATTATGGCATTGAATATATTTCTGTCTTACTATAGGAACCCAATGCAGCTCTTTTCGTTTTCTTGAGGAAATTGTATTAATCCTGTGGACCCTTTTTAAGTGGTGGGAGCTCCAGCAGCTCTCTTTCTCTCGCAGCTCTAAGTTCTGCCCCCTTCGATTGACGGATCTCTCCCCTTTTCCGGTCACCATTCCCTCTATATCTCTTTCTTCGCTTGGAACCCTGTGTTCGGCCTCTTTCCGCCAATCTGTGATAGTGCTGATTAAGGAGCGTTCCTCCCCGGCTGATTCGCCTTCACTTGATGATCTTCCGACTGAGATGTTTCTCCCTCTTTAGACCCCTGCCCACTTAGAGGCCTATTTCGAAAACTCATCCAAATATGCTTCGAGCGTGCTGGACTGTTCACGTACGTTCTTGAAGTACCCCCTTCTTTTTCACTCCTTACTGATTCTCCAACAGGGAGGACATGATTCTGATCTCCTACCCCTTTTCACCACTGTTTTTCCAACCTTTTGTGATGCTGGTTCAATTCAATTGATTCTGCCCCTTCAAGCGGGCGTTTCTGTTGAATTTACCGCCCCCCCCAGGTGTCGAACCTTTCTTGTAAATTTCTTTTGCACTTTAGCTCCTTCCTTCACGATCTTTCTTGGTGAATCGATGACCCTCCAAATGAAAGGATACCGCTCCCTTGCCTAGTGACGGCTGCTCTTCCCCCGACTCCCCCTGATTCTCCTCCCGCGAATAGGGGAGAATATATTACGATCCCTTTTTTTTACCTTATTCCAAATTCCGCTTCCCCTCCTCTAGATGCTTTTGCGTTCGTGATTTCCGCAGACCCCTCGCTTTTCTTTTTTCCAAGATCAGACCCATTTTCTTCGATGTCTTACCCCCCCTCACCCGCCGGTTTCTTATCTTGTTCGACTTTTTTACAAGGAAGGGGGCGAGACCCTAATTACCTGAGGATTGCTTTCCTCTCCGGGCCAAGTTCCCCCGACACCCTACCTTTAAGCCCATTCTTACCCCCCCTTAATCCTTTATACCGGAGTCCCCGCCGTCGGCGCTTCTCCCTAGACTAAGACGAGGAACCAAAACGTTGTCCCCCTTCTCTCCTCTTTTAGACTTATAATCCGCTCAGCTGTCTCTTTTCTGATTCATTCCCCCACTTTTCACATGCTCCTTCATTTCCTTTTTCAGACGGTCCCCTCCCTCCACGTTACCGGAAGAATTAGGGGGACCGTTTTTTTCCTTCTTCTCGACCTATGGCAAATCCCCTCATAATCTTCTCTCCACCTTAATTCTTTTTTCCAACTCACAGATTTCATTCCTCGCCCCTTGAAAAACCGACAAATCCTCTCTCCTGTTCCCTCTCGCTTCGGCCTCCCTTCATCCTCTCCCGCACATTCTTTCTATTTCTGACCTTTTCCCTACTTTTTGGAGTGGGCACGAGAAGTAAGTTTGGCCCACTTTTTTTCTCCCTGAAAATAGGAGGTTCGTTCCCCCTGATCGTTCTCTGCTCTCGAAACTTCTCCCTCCCAAAGGCCTGTCCGAACGAACTTATGCACACGGAGATCAGCCAAGTACGTTCTCTTAGCTCCCTCCCCCGGTACTACCCAGTCCCCTCTGTTTGAGAGGACCGATCTTCTTCATCGACCCGCCTCTATTTCTTCAAATTCTCCTTTCACCTTTTACCTTTAGGGGACTTCCCTCCTCGAATAATTACTAATAGAAATCCCCCCCCCTCCTTCCCTGGACGGCCTATCCCTCTCGGTCTGTCCTTACTTCTATTTCTGTAATCCCCCCCTTTTAATAACCTCGCGATCAGTCAAATGATTTTCTGTCATATTGATAAGGATGTTTCTTTTCCTTTCCATCTCTTTTCACTCACCCCCTTAACGCTCCTCGGGCACAAAATTTTTTATCTCATTCTGTCAATTTCAACAGTGATGTGTCTGAAATGCCCCCCAATTAATGATGAGGTTTTCTGATTGCGCCTAGCTTCTTCCGTTCTTCTGCTGATCCTCGCTTTCTTTTTTCACTTAGAAACGAGCCACCCACTTGGCAAAGGTTGAATTTTTTTCCTAATTCTGTCTTTCCCCCCTTGTTCAGTGATGGGTATTGGGTCCTTTATCGCCTCACCATTATTTTGTCTTTTCGTTCTGATGGCTCCTTCCCCCCCCCTGATATTTTAGGACATGGTAAATTTTTTTCTCTTTCTTTTCCATTCCTATGAGAGAAGTCTTTTTTTCCCCTCATCCTTTTTCCAATGGGTTTGCCCTCCTTGGCTTCTTGGGCCATTTTCCCTAAACGCGAGCTTTCACGTTTGCCTTATTTCTACTATAAAGTGTGTCAGGCACTCCCCCTCCTTTGGAAGAAAATCATTTCTCTTGTTCTCTTCGTATATTTCTCCTCTTTCCTTTTTCTCCAACATTCGAAGTCATTGCGTCTCCATTTTTCTCCAGGACAAAAATTGACGGTTTCCTCTTTCTTTTTCTTCAATGTCGTCGCCTCCGAGCTCTCTTGTTTCCCCTTCATTTCTTCCTGCCAATTCCCAGGTCATGGGTGGTTCCTTCTTTTTTCGACTTTTCCTTTCCCATGTTCTGTCAGGAAAGTGTTACCCAGGTGGTCATTTCTTCCTCTTTTTCAGATATTCTTTCCGGCTGGGTCTGCTCCTCCCCTGAAGTCGAGAGCCTTTCTCTTGTTCTAGCCCCTTCTTCTTCGGGGTCCCAACCAGTTAATTAGAGAACTACTTTTTTCTCCCTGGTCCCTCATTCCCAGGCCTCCTTACCCTTCATTACTCCATATCGAGTTTTCTCCCCCCCCTTTTTTTACCTTTTGACTTTCACCTTTACCACGCGAAGATTTGGTTTTTCCTCTCCCTCTCCTCTGTCATGGTTTTTTTTCCTCCTATCCCTCAACCCTCCTTTTCTTACGCCGCTTTCCCCCCACGCCTCGAGTGTGATCCCTCTTCATTTACCCCAGCCTGCTTAGTCCTTTAACTCAAGACACCTTGCGTCCTTTCCAGACGACCTTCGAAGAAAGTTCCTATCTTTAAGATATCCCTTTACAGTTTTGCCCTGGCTGTAATATTTTTGTGGTTATCCCGCTTTCTCCCTTCCACGGAACTTTACCTCCTGTACTTTAAATGCTAATAATTGCCTTTTTGTTCCCCCTTCCTTGTTGAACCTTCCTACTCTCGATCGGCATGGGAACCTTTTCTGTAATACAATTTCAGCCAACCTTCCTTTAAGGATTTTTATTATTACGGTTCTTTCTTTTTGCGGCGTGCTTTTTTTCCTTCTCTTCTTCTATGTTCCTTTGTTGTTGTTTGATTTTATCTCTTATCAGCTCCTCCATACCTTTTTTTTTCAGTTCAGGAACCAACGTGTCCCTAACTTCCTTTCTACACGAGAGGTTGTCAGCGTTAGGCCTCCTCCCCCCCCCTAATTGCCAGGATTGGAGTAAGATTGGCCGTTTCTGCCCACCAGTTATTTTTCGTCCTCGCGTCCCCCCCCCTATTTCTATTTCGATCTGTTAATTAACCGCTAAATCTTGCGGTACCGGATTGGATGACACCTGAATTTTCCGGACCGGGAAAAAATTCCTTTTCTCGTCATTCCCCGTTTTTTTTTTTGGTCTCTCGCGCCCCCTTGTTTCCCCCAGTAGTTTTTTATGAATATCCTTCCTCTGAGGTGACATCTAGCTCTTTTCCCCCCTTACTTTACCGTTTCCTCACAAGAGTCGTTTTTCTTGTAGTCTTTTCCTTCGACTTGGAGGGTTTGAGTGAATCGTCTCGAAAACTGACCCCCCTCCTGTTCCTCTTCGCGTCCCCCAAACCTCTTCTTGGGGGAGTCCTTATCATGTACGGAACAGGATAAATCGCTTTCCCGAAGATTCTTTTCCTGCATTAGGTTTTCCCAGGATCCTCATCACGGATTTCTCGACCGTTTTTGTTTCCTGCTAGACATAGGGGTCGCAGGCCCCTTCCCTGGAGTCTTCAGAATGTCGCGGATCATCCCCCCCCCCCCCATCTTCACTTCGAGGTAGCCCCCTTATCAAAAGGGTCCCCTTCAGCACACAGTCCTCTCTTCCCCTTCTGCCCAGCCTGCCCAAAAATGCGCCCATTCTCTCCTATGCGGTCCCCATCGCCCCTTGTCGAGTCTAGCCTTCCTGCTAGAATTTCTTCCATCTTCCTTTCAACTGATTTTTGTAGGAGACGGATCTCTTTCCTCCCATCGGTCCGAAGAAAACTCTGTTAAGTTCCTATCAGGAAGCCCTCCCGACTACGTTATTCCTGAGATGGCGGCAGGTTGAGTGACCACCCCCCCAGAGATGGGCTCTTCGATTTTAGGCAAAACAATTCTTCTGACTTGTGAGACTTTATTGCCCAGCCTTCCCCCATGACGTGCCTAATAATTTTCCATGAGGATTTCCCCCCAACCAAATTTGCCGACGATCCGCCCTTCCCGCCCGCCCCTTTCCAGACCGACGAAGCACGTCTCTTTCTCAAAGCTCACTCTCGTATTTCGCTGCGCGCCAATATCTCCCAGAACTGTCACCACGATCTGTCCCCTCCGAAGCTCCCTCCTTGTCCTCTTTGATGTGCAGGTAGCATTGTACACAGCACGAAGCCCTTCGCCGACTCTTCCCTCTTGTCTCTTAGAGGTTTCTTCAATAAAATCCCCAATGGAAGGATTATTTCTCCTAACCTGGAATTTACCCCCCTACTTGTTACCAACTCAGAGGGCTTTTTTGCGTATATTTCTTCTTTGTATTGAGTTAGACCCCAGCGATTCTACCGTTGTAAATGGTAAAAAAAGTTCTCCTTTATTTACTTTTCCACCTCCCCTAGTTCATAAGGAGTTTCTCCTCCCCCCTCGCGTACTCATCTTGCGCTCCGCTTCTTTTTTCCACGACTCCCCTTTGTCTGATTCCTCTGTCGAATTGAGCAATCTACCTTTGAGGCCTTCCTCTGACCTTGATGAACTTTCTTTTCCTCATCCGATTGCAAGCCATAGTGCGTTCCTCCTTCGTATCCCTTCCACTCATCGTTCCGGACCTTGCGGTGTGAGTTTCCCTGTTTATCCGCTTTCGTTGTCTCGTGCTTTTTTACAAGAAGGTATCCCTATTGATGTGTTTGTCCGTCTTTCTAGCGGTCTTTCCCTTTTTTCTATAGAAGAAGGATCAGTGTTCCCCTACGCTTTTTCCGCTGTTCCCACCCCCCCTGGTGTAGACGAGCCAATGTTCCTTCCCCCGTCAACACTTTCTTTATTCCTATACACCTCCTCTTCGAACGAAAGCTTCTTTTTTTTTCTTAGGACTTCTTCGCGGATTACTCTCTTCAGTTTGTTTTTTCTACTCCTTTTCCCTTCTCTTCTGATCCTTAGGGATTTTTTTTCAGAAATTTTTCCCTCATCTCTTTTTACTGGGCAATGTTTTCGAACGTCCTTAGCTGGCTTACCCTAGTCTGAAGTTTTTTTCCTCTTCCTCTTTCAGATTCTCATCCGTTTTCCGCATTCAGAGAACAATTCCCTCTCTATAGTCCCTCTCTTTCCTCTAGAACGATTTCGCCAGGCAGGACTACCTTTTTCTTTTAGAATTTTTGTAGGAATTGCTTACGCCCCTCAGCATATTTGGCTCATTCTACATGATGGTTTTCTCCTCAGGCTTTTTTAATACCGTGGTTCTTTTAGAGATTTTCTTTCGTATACGCACCAGCTTCTCCCCTCCCCTCATAATCGCTTTGTCGCGCACCGGTCCCCCCTTCTTCCATTTTAAACTCTCCCAAAGACGGAAGGAGCGGCCCCTCCCCTCTCAAGGAAATAGTAGTCTCTTTTCCCCCGAGACCCGTCCTTCCTGAGTTCTGACGACTGATCTCCCCCCTTGTCTTCCTCTTCTTTCGTAGCTTCCGGGGAATTTATTGGAATCTTTGAATCTTTCTCCCCGCTGCCCTCGTCTTGCTCCTCCTTTCTTCGTTAACACCTCGACGCCATCACGCGCACCGTTATTGACCTGTCCTTAATTACTTCCTCTACACCATTATTACCTCTTGAGGAGGCTCTTCACCAGGAAATCCTTACTTTAGCCCCCAAGCCATTTTTTTTCTCAAATGTTGTTCCCTTACTAACTCCCCCTCTCCTTGCAGCCTGTTTCCCTAGGCCGCCTTCCTTGTTGACCTCCTTGGTGTCCGTCGGTTAGGCGATCATCGGCAGTGTCTTCTACTATTGTTTGTCTTCTAAATTTTGATTCTTGCCGCTTAGAAAGGTGGAATGCGAGTAACTTCTTACTCATCCTTTTTCCCTCATTTCACGTATCTTTCTCAGGATTTTTTCTGAAATGTGACCTGTTTGGTATTTTCTCCCAGCCCCACGTCCTCTTCGTTCCTATCAGAAGTTGTCTTCCCCGAGACTTTTCTCCCTTATATATCCCTCAACTCTCCCGATTTTATCATGTGGAAGAGAATAGGCTGATTGCACTCGATAGTTTTCCTTTGTTAGACTGAACCCTCTCTTAAGACAAAGAGCCTTTTTTCTCTGATCCCCGTAGATGTTTTCGTGTATCGACCCCCACCGGCCGCTTCTCTCCCTTAAGCCCTGGCGCCCACTCACCTCACTTAGATCACAGTTTTTTTTCGAATTCTACCCCCCAAATATCTTTTCTGCCCGGACTTCTCTCTTTTTTCTTTTAGTGTGACAGGATCTTGTCACGCCCTCATTTTTCTTGTTGAGCCTATGCTTCTTGGTCATGTCTTTGTCTTGGATGCTTCTCACCCCTGTCTAATACTATATTCCCCCTTTTCCCCACTTCTTTTTTTTGAGTTGCTCTTTCTTAAAGTGAGACTCAATACCCCTTACACTCCATCCTCCAGCGCCATGCCCGATGACGATACCCATTCTCGGGCTACGCAGAACAGTGATCTCTTTAACGTCTGGCCAGTCACTATTGGTTCGCCTAGTCTCCACCTTGCTTACCCCTTTTTTCGTTTGTCTTGCGGCCCTTTTTTTTTCAGGTGTTTCTAAAATCTTTCCTTTTTTGTGGCCCCGCCTCAATCCTTGCGCAGCTCGCATTTCTCGAAGCCCTTATCCTTCCAGTCGCTGGGTGCATATCGTGCTTTCTACCAGTCCCCATAGATCTCTCTTTTTTTCGTGCTGCCCCCCTCCCGATACTTTTCCTTTGTCTTGTTCTTTCCCTTAGTCCGGTTACACTTTTGCCTGTCGCTCCACTTTTTCTTTCGTAGCTGTCTCTTTACGTATTCGAAGTTCGAGCCTCCTCCCCACCCCCAATATTCAATCCCTTCGCTCCCTTTAGAGCGTTTGGTCCGATGGCGCACTTTTCGGGAAAGGAAACAAACCTGATTCTCTACGAGTTCAGTATAGCCACCTTTGACCCTGACGATGTACAGTGATTACGATCTTTCCACCTCGGTTTACCCACCCCGGGTGCCATGGCTCTTTTTTGACTATTCTGTACCATTCTACAATTGATCGCCCCCACTGGAATCGGCGTCGGAACTTGTCCAAGAAGAAAATGTCCTTCTCCATGTCCTCCCCTTCCGATGGATGGGTATTTACTGCCGCCCTCTGTGCATTGCTATTGTGCGATTCCCTACCACACTTCAAGGTTAACCTCCGTAGCCTTTTCAGCTTTCTTCTTCTTTCGCTATTTTTTTTGGAAATCACCTAACTGCTTTCCCTCTTTCGAGAACGGTTTTCAATTTGCCGATGCAAACTAAAGTGGCATGCCTCCCTCGTCAGACTGACACGCGAGTTCGTGTTCAGCCCTTAAGCTCCAGTAGCAGAGAGTTAGAGATTTAATCTCCCCTCCGTGAAACGGCCTAGATTGGTGCTCGCCTTCTCTCGTGGTCTGAGTTGCTGGTCTCCTGCAGATTTTCCCCCCAGTCTGCCCTTCTGCTCGGGCAACAGGCGTTTTGTTCCTGGCTGTTAACCGCTCCTTCCGAAACAAAAGTTTTTCTTCCGTCTCCTCGGCAACCCCTTCGCTGTCTAGGCTCCACCCTATTCGCTGCGCTCTTCTTTTCCAGGACGTTATCCTTCTCCTACCCCCACCCAAGGTAGTTTCCTCTAACTCCTGTTTCCCCGAGACTATCGCCCCGTATCGCTCCCGTCGGTGCTGGTCTGAAATCAGCCCCGTAGTACCATTATCCTTTACAGGAGTTGTGCATGCCCCCGTTTTCCAGCCGTCAGGAGATTACTACCCCTTCCCCCGCTCTGCTTTTTCTAAAACCCTGGCAAGCTATTTCATCGATCTATCAAGGATGTAGGAAACACGACGTTAGGCCTGAGCGAACCCCAAATTCATTCGCAAACAAGCGAAGTGTTCAGCCTTTCTCACCTCTCATCTTGTCCTTCTTGGGACGACTGCAAGTTAGTCGAAGCCTGATTCCTACCCTGCAGACTTTTGGGGTCCTTAGCAAGCGGGGTCGTTTCCCCCCCCCTTTCTGTGTCTCTCCTCTAACCTGTATTGCTCCATCCCTGTCAGGAGGAGATCGCAAAGTTGAACTCCCTCTTTTCCGAGTGCAAATTTCCCCTTATACCCCCCCGATTCAAACCTTGAATCTCGAAGCCGACGACTTGGTCCCCCCTGCACCCCCCTGCCCTGTCCTCTCCGCTTTTAATCATACGCTCTTTACGAAGACCCTCTTCTTTCGGCATTCCCCAGGCGGACGTCAATCGAGATCACTTTTCTCGGACCGGCGCACCTTCGCTGATAATCCGACCATCGCCGAACCGCCTTCATTCTCTTCCCTGAGACCCCGTATTTCTCCCCTAGATGTTTCTTTCCGCTTTCCTACCCTTCGAGGATTCCGCGCAGTGGTAGGTTGGCCTTCATACTTTTCGATTTTGTGTCATGGTCCACGGTATCATCGCTTTCCTCACGACCCCCCTCCTCCCCGATACGTTTCCTCCCTCGCGGTTCAGAGTTCTTTTTTTTGAGTTCAGGGCAAACGGTGATGTGGATACCTGCAATTCAATGCTTTCGCTGATTGTTGAGCCCTTCTAGATCAGCCCTTCTGCCTCGAGCCTCTCTGTTGCTTTTCTTGTACAAGGGAGCACGAAGCCAACTTTCCTTTAGATGGCGGGCAGTTTCTGGGGACTGATGGGACCTTGAGGGTTCGCCCTTTATCGTCCTCCATCGTCCGTCTATGTTGCTCTTTCTTCCCCTGGCTTCGGTGCTTCGTCCTGGGAAGGGCGTGATGGTTTTTGATTCTTCTGCCGTTGTTGGCCCTTCCTCCTTTGACAATCGTTTCGTTCAATTTTGAGTATGGGACCGATAACTCCTCGTCATCGCCGAAAAAAAGAGCGCCTTGCCCCTTGCCGATCGGCGACGACACATGTGATGGGTCCAGTCCCCCGCCACCTTTTCTTCTTGCTTTCTGTTCCCCTCGCTTTAAGATGTCTTCCTAATATGACGCCTTTTGCGTAGTCTTGCTCTCCCCGTACTACCCCCCTCATTTGTTCAGGCTGGCATAAAGTAGAGACGACTTTGAGATGTCCTCAGTGATCGGCCCCATTTTTTTTTGTGGGGACTTAATTTGGTCTTTCTACGTCCTGCCCCTGGCGTCGGGTTTCCCGTTTGTGCTCTGGGCGGCCCCCTATTCGATCGGCGTTTTGAGTGTTTTCTTTCTTGGCATTTCCCGCTTTTTGTCAGTTAACTGACCAAATAGGTTGGATGGAGAACCAATTTTCCTTCTAGCCCTGATTTTTTATGTCTAAGGGTCCTATGTATTCAGTCCGGCATATTCGGCAGACTAAACTCGGCGCGTTAGTTCCCCCCGCTGACATGTTTTCCCCCCTTTCCTCCATCAAGAATTTCTGTGTCAGCGGGGACGTATTTGTTCTGGTTTCTTACTCCTCTTAAGAAAATACTTTCTCTTCAGACGGCCTACACTCCCACGCTAGGTGGGGAGGGAGGCCCCCCGCATTTTTACTTCCCGTTTCCGGGATAATACTACCTCGTAGCCAAATTTCCCCGCTCACTCCCCCGGTCAGACCGCCCTTTTCTTTTGCCTTTCCGCCCCTTTTCGGGTGTTTCACCCGCTTCCTCCTCCGCATAGTCCTATCCGGTAATGGAACACCTTCTTTTTCATTCTCTGGTGCATAGGGGTTCCCCCCATCCTGGTGGCTCGGCAGATCTCGCCTTTTCGCCTCATGTTGCCTACGGAGTTTGCCCTCAGGTTGGCTATAGACGTCTTCCCCCCTTTGACTTCTTTGCCGGGCTCATGTTGATG
>Ga0179593_1343182_pt1 | contig 12510 bp, 20 predicted proteins | sample CZODoug2_1_08_16_FD_185931 | JGI IMG/M metagenome (GOLD analysis project Ga0179593, IMG submission 185931) | Vadose zone soil fungal communities from Angelo Coast Range Reserve, California, USA - CZODoug2_1_08_16fungal (PacBio error correction) | ecosystem: Environmental > Terrestrial > Soil >... | reverse complement strand
ACGCTATTGTTCTCGCGGCCAGACCTGCCGATCCCAGCCCGATTCCATCCGAAGCCCCCCCACCCCATGCCTTCGGATTCTTGTCTTCTGGGCCCAGTTTCAGTCTCCCCAATCGGCCCCGGTCCGAGGTTTCGGATCGGTTATTTTGAAATTCCTCTCGGACAATGTTTGGCCCCCCATTCCGTGCTCCCCCATGTTTCCTTTTTCGCTCGTCCCCCCTTTTTCTCTGTCGCTCCCCCCCGTTCCGTGCTCGTTCCAAAATCTTTTTTCACTTTTTTCGGTTAAGTTACTGGCGTTCGTAGGTGGACCACCCCCGGTGGCCTTCCAGGCTTTGCTTTACCGTTCTTTGCGGGTCCCCCCCGTGACTTTTATCCCTATTTTCTATCGGGCAGTTCTTAGGTCAGGGGGATTTTTGAGCACTGGTCGGCAAACGGCCTTCTTTCCCTGGAGTTAGTTCGAATTTCCCGTCATTTTTCCCTCTGTTTTCGGGTTACCCTCCGGTTGTTGTTTGTCGTGCCCAATCGAGCGACTTCCTCAGTCCTCTTTTTTTTTTTCGCAGCCTGGATTTTCTCCCCTGCCACCCCCCCTCTGTCTTGAGGGCCCTATTCGCTGCTTTTTTTGGACCTCCTCAACTTTTTTGCTATTTTTTTTTCCGCTTTTGCTCCCTTGTTTTCTGACCCCTCGAAGGTGTCACCGTCCCATGTGCACGGCGGTTCCGCGTTTGTCAAAACCCTGTCGAAGCTTTTGTCTATGTTCCCTTCTTCCTACATGCCTCTGCCCTCTTTCTGGACACTTTTGGGTTTGATTTCACTGCTGGTTCTGCACCCGCCGTTGCAATGTTCGAACCCCTTCCCTTTCTCGATCCGCCTTTTGAGCGTTTTCTGGAATTTTTTTTCTGGGGACTGCTCCCACCCCACTGTGCCCAAAGATGAAGTTTCTCTAAAACTCCCCCGCCCATCTCCCCTAATAACCCCCCTGAACTGGTGCCCCCCCAACTTCGGTCCAATAGTTGTGATTTTTGTTTGTAGGCCCCCGTGATTCCACGTTGCGCCACCCTTTCCTTTCGCCTTCTTTGCTCATGGTGAATCTACCCTTTCGTTTTTTCACCCCCCCCCCCCCCCCCCCCCCCTTTTCAATAGGCCTTTGTTTTGGCCTCCCCTATCGCGGATGTAAGTCAATTTTTTTTTTTCCGCTCTCGGCCCGCCGCGGACCCCCCCTCGCTTCCCTCTCGTCTTAGGGCCCCAGGTACTTTGTTCGTGTGCAGCCCCTCTTGCGACCTTTAACCCCATTCCTGCCCACCCGCTTTTGTCAAATCGCCGTGAATGTGCCACCTGGGCCCCCCTCTTTTTCAACACAGCTGTGTCAAACCGAAGGCCCACGCGCCGGACGCAGCTTTTTGCGTGACATTTCTTTTTTTTTAAATCCTCTTTTTTGACGATCCTCCCTACTTTTTGCCAATGGTCCTTCCTGTTTCCCGATGGAACGGATATGGCACTCCTTTCTCCCTCCTCTATTTCCTGCTTCAGTTTCTTTTTTTTTTGTTTTCGACCGGCTCGACCCTGTTGGACCCGCCAGCCCCTGCCGTCTTGCGGTTTTTTTTCCCCAACGCAGGGTCCGCCGGTCCCCCCAGTACCGTTCGGACCACCCCCGCCGCCGCCCCCCCCGCGTATGTTGCCGACCGGCCCCGTTCCTTCCTCCCCCCCCCCCCTCTTCCCTGTACACCTACGTTCACTGCCCAAAAAGGCTTTTTGAGTACCGTCTCCTGATTGTGAGAGACCCCGTACAGCATCCGAAAAGCACAGCGAACTCCCCTTGTGGGCTGCCCGAGTTCCCCCTCTCTTTTTTTTCCCTTCCCCTTTTCCCTTCCCTTGTTGTTGTTGTCCTCGTATTCCCCAAGCCCAGCCATCTTTTGGTCGATGAGAATGCTCGTGCCGAGATGTTCGTTGGCGCGCTTTTTGAATATCCTCCTGCTCCCCCCCCCCCCACCTTCTTTTCCACCAGCCTTAGTTGCCCATCTTTCGCCGAGATTTCCCGAGGGGTTGCCTGCGTGCCGCGTTCCCTGCACATCCTCCGAGCGGGTTTTTTTTTACACCTCCCCCAGTGAACGTTTATGACCTTTTGGTCCCGGGCTTTGAATCCCCCGCCGACGCCTTTTTTAAACAGCTCGAGCGGCGTCCGTCTGAGCCGGCAGTGTCAAATATCTTCTTGCCAAAGGTCGTCATGCTCCGTGTCCATCTGTTGCGCTTCCTTCTTTTTCTTATTTCTTTTGAATTCACCATAATTTACGCCCCCGACGAGAATCAGCATTTGCCCTTTCCTTTTTCGGTTTGCCTTTTTGTCCCCCCGCTTGTTGTCCGGCCCGTGTGTGTACCCGTTCAGTGGTTCCTTGAAGGGGTGGCCTAGTCGGACAGCGGTGCCAACCGTCGTCCTCATAAGGGGGTGCTTGTGGAGGCGTTTTTTCGGCGTGTCTTCTGCGTGCGGTCACTACTCCTCTAGTTCGCCTTTTCCCAGCAAGAGTCACGGTTGGGACCTTTCAGCCCCTCCTGCGCACTGCTCACTCCTGGGTCCTAAACACGACATAACGGCCCCGACACCCAACAGATTCCCCCCCCCTCCCCTGCTCTGTCATCTTGTTTTCCCCCCTTCGTTATTGGCGCGGCTTGGGTCGTTTTACAGATCTTCGTCTTGTGGCTATCTGCGCCCCGACCAAAAAAAAAACTTTCCCCCGACTCCTTCCGCTAACCCCTCCATCAAGGAAAGTTTTTTTGCCCTGCCGGCGGGTGGCCTTCAATCCCTTTCTCGTTTCATTACACGCCGTCCAGATTGCCCTTTTCCCCTACGAGGCCCTCCTCTGCGGACGCTCTTTGACCCGGGCCTTGTCCAAAGAGGTCTGCCCGGCGCTTTCGTGAATGCCCCTTTTGGAGAGTGCTTCGATTTTTGCAGTCTCCCAAAGACATCAAGTCCTGGTTCCTCCCCACTTCCAATCGGCTTTTCGCCGCGGGAGGAGTGTAAGTCCTTCTGGCCATCGCTCACACCCCCCCTACCTCCCCCGGTGCGGTGCCGGTGTGTCAAATAAGCTTTGCTAGAATTCCCCGCCGATTTCAAACTTGCAAGGCCTCGGGCGTAATGAGAACCCCCTCTCCCATGTCATGGATTTTTTCCTGTCTTCGTTTGCAACGATTTCTAATCCGCCTCCCCTGTTGATGCAACTGTCGTTTGCGAGCGTTGCCCCAAGCGCCTTGGATTAATCCGGCCGTCGATCGAGGCTCCTCCCTTCTTCCCGTTTGGTCCCTGCAAATCCGCCTTCCTCCTCTGGCTGGAAAGGAAGGATTTTGGTCCCCTACTTCTTTTTTTGCCCAGTACTTCAGGTCCAAACCCAGTTGCGTTTTGCCCGGGACTCTTGGTCTGGGCCGACGTTTTTTCCCTTTTGTTCATCGGTGCGTCCCACTACGGACCATGTGGTCCTCTTCTTCCCGGTTCCTTTCCATTTGTCGATGGCCCTTCAAAATCAATTTACTTAAACCCGACGCCTCCTCACCGCGGGGGGCTGATTGAGCTGGGATTTCGTGCCGCAACCTCCAAGTCCCTTCTTGCGGTGCTTTTTTTTTTGCATCACGCCCTGAAGGTCTCCCCTGATCGGGCCCTCCCTTTACGCCGTCCAAGAGCGGTTTCACTTCTTTCTTTCCCCCTCTCTCGTTGTTTTGTTTTTCCCACCACCGGTCTCTTTCTTTATTTATCCTTCTGCGCTTTCAGTCTCCTCGCCCTGTGTTTCTCCCCCCCCCACCCCCCCCAGCCGCGTTTTTTTTTGCTTTTTTTGTCTTTTTGGCCCCGAAAAAACCCGCCTGTTTGTTCGTTCTCATACCCCTGCCCGTGCCCCCTCAGGGCGTTGTCCGCCGTTTCTATTTTCTTTGCTGCCTCGGAACACCCGTAGTTTTTACGTTGTCCATGGTCCTTAGTGTTAGCGCATCTGACACACGGTTTTCTCGTCCCCGGCTGGTTCCGGCTCCTCCCCCCCACCCGCCGCTCACGTTTGATTTCTTACTGGCGATCTATGGCCCCCCCCCCCCCCCCCGCGGCCATCTTTTTTGGTGGGTTGATGGACGGGGCCGCGGGGGGTGTGTGTTTGTGGTGTGTGTGTACCCTTTTTTTTTTTTTTTTTTTTTATCTATTTCGGGCTCTACTTCTTTTTTTCCCAGCAGAACTTATTCCCGGTTTTTATCACCTTGGTCGCCACGTCTCTGTTAACAAAAGGGTTTTTTCCCCTTTGCTTCTCCGCAACGACGCACAGTGCGTAATTCGCAGATTGTCACTTCGTGTTCTTAATTCGTTTGAGTCCTTTTCCTCCCCCAAAAAACCGTTTGCACCTGATTCTTTAGTCTGCCTTTTCGATCCCCCCTTCCTCTTTTTGTTTTTTTCTTTTTTTGGACACCGTCCTTCTCCTTGCCTTTTTTTTTGTCCCCTTTCGTGAGTCAAGGTTTGGTACTCACCCTCTTTTGATGCTTTTTTTTTCCTCCCCTTTCTCCAGGTTCATTCCCTAACAGCCGGTTTAGTCTGCCTCTTGTCAACTTTGCCCCCCCCTTTCGCGCTTGGTTTTCCTCTCCTCCTTGCGTCTTGACTTTCCTTTTCTGCCGCGTTCCCCGTGCTGACCACTTTGGTTCCTTCACCGGCGGGGCCCCCTTGGTGCAGAATTTTCTTCCTTTCCTTTCCCTTGATCCTCTTTCCGGGTTTCAGTTCGTCGATTTTGTCGTGGTTTTGGCCGGACCCCTAAGTTTCCAAGACTTTTGGCTGAGCTTCCCCTTAAACGACCTGCTCCTTCAACGACTGGTTCCAACAACCCGTTTTTCGGTACTTCATTTTCTTTTTCCCCCAAGGTGTCGGCCCGTGATTTCCATTTTAGTGTGGGATGGTCCGTTTCCTTTTCCGCAGGGCTCCTGTGTTCTGGCTTTCTTTTCAGGTCCCTGCATGTGCCGTCCATCGGGCATGTGTGTTTTTTCCCATCATTCGGTCCTTCTTGTTTTTCAAGGACCCCCGTTTACCTCTTTTCCCATTCATCGAAGGACCCTACAGTAGTAGGATTTTGCCCAGTTCATTTTCCTTGAGCCGTGTTCGTCCGTTGGAGGACCACACCATCTTTCCCCTGACCAGGGTCAATCGCCTCCAGTTGGCCAGTTGGCGAGGGCCCCCCCAACTTCCCCCCTTCACACCCCCTTTGTTGCATGTTGCCCCCCCCCCTCTCAATTGCCAGCCCGTTTTAAGCACATTTCTTTCAGTTTTCCCCCCACTCCTTGTGGATTTTTCCCCCCCATGCTACCTTCCTCCAAAAATGACATTTGAGCCCTCCTCGTTTTACCCCCCGATGGTACACACTTTTTTACATGGTCCTCCTTGTCCGTCTTTTCCCCTTTCCTTTTTTTTAATGATGAAACGTGGCGACCGGCTCCTTTGCCACTTTTTGCAGACCGCCCCCCCAGTCTCATTCGGATCCCCCTGTTGAACCAAGCTGGTGCGCAATTTCCCCCCATTGGGTGCCAATTCTTTCACAACCCCCCCTCCTTGGTAAGATTTATGGATTGGTTGACGAACCCGATGCCCTTTTTCCTACATGACCCACCGAGGCCCTTTCTCCATTTTCTGCTTCACAACAGGCTGGGTTTGATGTCACCGGCTTTTTCCCCTCTTCGTCGCGTTCGCCCTTCACCCGGCATCGTCGCCGTTTTTGAATCGACCCTTCAGAACCGTGTAGGTGGGCGTGACACCCCGATCTTTTATCTTTTTTATGTCACTTCCTGTTGTTGTTTGGTTTCGATTCCGGATCTCTGTAAGTTTTGCCACACTGTCTTTTTTTTTTTCCTTTCTGGTTGAGACGAGAATCTGTGATTCCCCCGTGGGTGGTACTTTCGTCGTTTCTCTGAGAGAAATAAGGTGAATGCCTCCACCCCGATGTTGAGGTCCCTTTTGTAACGTAAGAGTTTCGAACGCGTCTGTCGATGGTTTTTAGTTTTTTTCCAGGAGGGGGAGTTGGCCCGACTTTTGGACCCCCCCTCAGGGATGTCTTTAGGCGGTGTTCCTTCCCAGGCAACCTGGACCTTAAAAAAAGTCCCCGGTTCATTGATTTGTTACCCACATTCCCCCCATCAAGCAAAGAAGCGCTTTTTGGTGAATTTTCCTTCCCCGCCCACCCCCCAGTGCGAGGTCCCGGTGCCCCCATGTCCTGCTGCCCAGGTGGACCATTTTAGCTTGACTTTAGTTTCCGGGCTGGTGTCCAATTGATCCCTTTTCCATCGTTCTCTTTTCTCCTTTTCTTTGTTTGCCGATTGCTTGTCAACAAACTAACGGAATGCTGCAGTTCTCACCTGTAATCATTGCTCCCAACCCCCAGTGCGTTTTTCCCTCACGTTCCCCTTCGTTGTACGGCTGTTTCTTGTGACGCGGCTTTCCTTGTTTCGACCCTTTTTCCGATTTTTTTAAGGCGTAGGGGTTTTTGTCTTTTTCTTTTTCTTTTTGTTTAGTCGTCTGTTTAACAGGCGTTTTTCTCACCTCATATGAAGCCCCCCGGACGTCTCTTTGTTGTCTTGTCGCTTTGTGTGGGTCGTCGTCTTTGCCTCCTGATGAGTTACGGTATGTAACTCCAACGTTTGTGGGTTTTCGTCCCCTCTGACCAAGAGTCCCTGGGTCCTCTTTTTGTTTGACTTTCTTTCCCCGGCTTGGAAACCCCCCTTTTTATTGACAAGTCAACACATTTTTAGCCCTGTGGCGCCCCACTGTGTCCCCGTTTTAATCACCACTTGCAACTGTTAAGGGTTGACCCTACCTCACCCCAACCCAACTTGATGGACCCCCTTCCTGCTTTTTGATACCGGACTTTTTGTTCCCCCCACTTTCTTTTTTCTGCATGCGGTGAGGGGCCAGGGGGGGGGGGTTGTCAGGGTTGGGTGGGGTGGGGGGGGGGGGGCAACTCTTTTACGGGGTGGGGGGGTTGCGTGGGGGTTGGAGTTTTACTTTCGTGAGCTCCCCCAGCCTTCTGTGGCTACTTGTTCGCCGTTCCCCACGTTTTTTTCCCCCAAAAAACTTCGCAGACGTCGCCTGACATCGATCCTGTGGACAAGTTTTTACTCCCTTTTTTCATTCTGTCTTGTGTTTGGTGGACCCCCCCCCCTTTTTTTCGGTTTTTTGTCAAACACCCCCCACGTTCTGCGGTTTAGACACAGACTGAAGTGCCCCTTGCATGTAGTCCGCCTTGACGTGGGTTGCTGCGGCCCATCTGACCTTTTTTCTTCCAATTTTTCAGTTTTTTTTGTTTTTTTTTTTTTTCTTTTGTCGTGACCCTCGCTTTTGCTTTTTAATGACCCCCTTTTTCCTTTTTCTTGGTTGACAAAGAGCTTCCCGTTGTTTTCTCAGTTTTTTTCCAAAAAACCTCCCCGGTTCTCAAAACTTTTTTTTTTTTCCGTTGAGAAGGGATTGTCTGTCCTCTTCGGTTTTGCGGTCCTTAGGAAGAATTCGTTTTGCCATCTTTTTTCTTCCGACAGTATTCCCTTGAGGAAACTGTGGCGTTTTTGCCGCGTCAAAGTAATGCCTGATGGATGACAACGTCGTCTTCGTTATTTTTTTCAAGGCCCCGGGCAACCTTCCCCTCCTTCTCAGGTTCCTTTTTTTTACCCTGCAATGTCTTTGATTTTTCTTTCTTCTTTTTCAAATGATTTTTAATCCGACGCACATTTCTCCCTGTGGGGCCCCCTTCTCTCCGGCTTTTAGTTCCCCCTTTTGTCTTCAACGCTCCTTGACTTCATTCTTTCTTTGCAGATCTCGAGGCCCGACAAAATTATAAACAAACTTCTTTTTTCTTTAGTGCCGTGCAAAGGCTCCCTTCCCTCTGTTTTTCTTTTTGAAGTTGCCCGTTGATGGTTTTTGTTAACCCTCTTCTTTCATTCCCGCTCATGTTTCCCCGTTTCTCTGTTTTTGACCGGAGGTCCCGTCCGCCTTTTCCTCCCCTTCTGAACGTTTTCCCTCCCTTCCTGGTCCTTTGTTGGTTGTTTTTTTTTTTGGGGACTGCCTCCCATTTGGTTTTTCTCTCAATCCAAACCTTAATACATCCAACGGATGGGCCGCCGTAACAAAATCCCTCTTTCACAGTTCCTTGATTTCGTGTGTCCCTTGTCCTTTCCTTTTCCCATAAAGCCCCCCAATCTTTCCCGCTGGTTTTTTCTTGGGTGTTTTGTGTATTTTTTTGGCTCCCTTTAATCTTTTTTTGTGGTCTTGATCTGTCTCGTCGCCCGCTCATAGCCAAGTCTCCTTTTTTTTCATATTATCTCTTTCTCCTCAGTTTTTCGTTTTTTTAGGGATATGCCCCACCTTTTTTTCTAGCCGGTTGCCGTTTTTTTTGAGCCGATAGCCCCTGAGTCCAGCCGTTTTCCCTTTGTTCCCCACCAATTCCCCGGGAGGCTTGTCTTTTCTGTGGCCCCCCGAAAACGCATGTGGCCATCCCCCCCTCAAGGCCCCCCTTTTCTTATTGGCTTTTTTTTTCTGCTTTCCGTGTTTCCCATGTTTGGCTTGGCTTCTGGAAAAATTCGGGACGGTCTGCGGCCACCCCTGGTCGTCGTGGTCTAGCCGATTGCACCCCGTCGTAGTTCTCCCTTTGTGTCCCTGTTCCAACCCAAACCGAGATTTCCCCCGTGTTGGACCTGTAGGCGTAACTGGGTTTCTCTCTGGTGACCAACACCGGCCGGCCTTCCAGCCAGTTGATTTCCCCTTCCTGCTTGATTCAACACCTTATCTTCTCTCTTTGGCCTCCCGCTTTTTTCCTTCGGACCCCGCTGGACTTATTCAAGCTGTGCTTTTGAGCACCTGTTTCGCAAACGGCCCCTTCCCGTTGGTTCATCCCATGGCTGATTGTTCGGATCTGATTTCCCCGGTCACCCCCCTCCATAACCGCCCCCCTCCCTTTCTTCTCCGTTTTTTCTGGTTAATATTAGGAACGAGGGGTTGGGCCTTTGGGCCCGGCTTCAACTCTCGACTTCATCAGGCCAACCCTTATTTTTCGCGCACGGCGGCCCTGTCCTTTTTTTTTCTACAGCACTTTCTGCGGCCCCCGATGGACCCCGTTTCCTTCTGACCGCCCGCATTTCCTATCGGAGGCACCGTTTTGATCCCCCCCCCTTTCCTTTTTTTTTTCTTCATGCTTCGAGCTCCTTTTCTACCATCTCAGGTTTTTTTTTCCCTTTTTTTCACGCACCGCACCGTCTTTCCCCCCCTCCTTATTTTTTTCCAACCAGGCCTTCTGAGCTTGGTCCAGGCCATGGGGCTCTTCCCTTTTCCTTCCCTTCCCCATGCTCTGCGCTTGTTCGGCCGGAACCTCCTCCACGTTGTGTGATTTTTTTTGGGGCCCCCCTGCCGCCCGACCCTTCTTTTGGGCGGGACCAATTCCCTTTCTGGATCGATTCCCCCCGTTTCCCTACAAGTCGTCGAAGTTCTTTTGTCGGGTTCAGCCTCCCCGTAGCACACGACTTCTATTTCTCCCTTTAAACAAAGCCCCCTCCCGCTTTCCCGCCAACGCCTGGGCGCAAACCACCGTTGTAATTCCGATCCTGAGTGTCAGTCTTTTGTTGTCGCCCTCCTTTTTCATGCGTTGTTTAGGTACCCCCTTCGTTGTCAGCCCTTTTGTTGCTCCTTTGGTGAGGGTCTGACAACCGGTCCCTCGTTGACTTCCCCCTCTCCCGGGCTGCGTTGGCTAACTTTTTCCTTCCTTAGGATGTAGTCAGGTTCCTCCGCCCATTTTTTGGTCCTTTCTCAGGCCAGCCCCCCCTCACTGGGTGTACAACACATTCTTCCTTCGGCCATTTATTCTGTCGGTGAGGAATCCCGCTTTTTTCCAGTAAGGACCCACCCCCATCCCGCCTTACCCACTCTTTTTTTTTCAAATCTCCTCCCTTGCCCCCTCGGTTTTCTTTCCCACCAGACCCCAGACCCGCCTTGCAAACCTTCCTCCCGGCAGCTTTGGAGCCCCATTTTCTTCGTTTCGTACCTCCTCTTTTGAATTTCCCAAGCTTCCCCCCCTTCCCAAAGTCAGTCAAGAGACAACGCTTTTGACAAGCAGCCTTCTTGTCTTCACAACCCCCTCATTTTCCCTTAAGGCCATGCGCCGTTTTCCTCCCGGTTCGCACCTGCAGTAACGCTCAGTTATTTTCGTGCCTTTTTCCTGTTGTAACAACTCCGGGAAGCCGGTTTCCCCCAGTGTTCACCAGTTTTCTTGTAGTGAAAAACCCCAGTTCCCTTTCCCTCCCTAGGAGTGGAAAGCGGGTTTTGACCAACCTTGTAACCCCCACCCTCGAACTGCGTTCTGAAAAACTCCTTTAACCCTCCCCCATTGAAGTCAAGTTTTCAGATTCTCCTGTGCTGCGAACAACGTCACCCCTTCCTGAGACGACAGGCGTCAACTAGACAAAGCAGCCTTACCCGGTCCTCTTGCGATATTTCCTTCCCCCCCCCATTATGTTGGACTGAGAGATTCCGGGTGCCCAAGCACCCGCGTTTCTGGTCGCTTTGTTCATTTGACTGCGAATTAGTGAATTTTGTTGCTAGTGACCCCCCCCCTCCTGGGACTGTTCCCCCCCCCTGTGCCTTTGGAACCCCTTTCCCCCCATTTTGGAACGATGTATTCTTTTGGTCTGTTTTTTACGGGGGGGTTTTTCAGGGAGTGGCCGCGGTTTCCTTCCCAATACTTTGCGTCCTTTTCGTAAGGGGTATTTGTTTTCCACTGCCACGGTCACATTTTTAGTCCTGCGAGCCGTTAGCTTTTTGCACATGACCGAACCCCCCCGTTTCTCCTTCTTGCAACACCCCCAAGTTCAGAAATGGCCGGTCTCTCCCCCCCCTCCACACGTCACGCTGAGCTTGTTACCGGTCAAACCAGTCTCTTTAGCGGCAGGATTTCCCGATTTGTCCTTTCGGTTTTTCTTCTTTCCGTCCTCATTCGAGGTAATTTTGAATTTCTAACATCTTCTTTCCGAACATTTAATTGACATTTTGCACAAAGCTGCCTTTTCCCCCCCCTGCGTTGGTTACTTTCTGTTTCAACGGCTGTTTGTCTTTTTCTGTGGTCCCTTTCCTATGGGAACTTTCGGCTTTTGATGTAACTTTTGTTGTCCCGATGTCCTCTGCGGACCCCACGCTTTTGTCCATACCTACTATTTTCCCTTTATTTACACGACCCTAGTTTGGAAGGGTCGTCTTGGCGTCGTTGTGCCCTGGCTGTCCCAGTCATGGGCGGTCGAAGTGTTTCCCTCGTCTCAGTGGGGTTGACGCATTACGTTCCATTTTTCGAACATTCCCCTTAGGTTTCAACCACGGCTTCAAGCCCGGTGTTTTTTGTTCCCATTCCCCCCCCCTAAAATCACTTTTACCGGACCCCCGGCTGACCCCCCACTGTTCTTTTCATACGTAGCGAATTACTGTTCCCCTTTTTTTGTGGCTTGGTTTTTCGTTTTTAACGTTAGAGCTCGCCTCCCCCCGGCCTACAGTGTTCTTCGCGGCCCCTGACCAAACCCCCCCCAACCTTTTTACTGATTCCGGCCCTGATTTCACTTGCTGGTCGCCATCCCTCTGCGGCGGTTTTGCCCCCTTCATGGTCCCAGTTTCCCCCAACCGGCGATTTCGCCCTAACGTTTTTTAGGGGCCTGTGACGTCATTGCGGACGCCCCCGCATTCTTCTTGTTCTCATTTTCTGACCGCGTGTGTTTTTACGTTGACCCTTACGGTTTGAACCACTCGAGTTTTTTTTTCGACACCTAAATACCAAAAAAAATGCATTTTCCCCCTACCTCGTTTTTGCCCCGCCTGGGCGTTTGAAAAGACCAAAGAATTACTCAGAACTAGTACTTTTCCCCCTCTCTTCCGCACCTTTCGTTCTTTGATAATCGGGCCGGTGAGGAGTTAGTACCTTGTACCTCCTCTTTTCTCCCCGCTCGATTCCCCCTTCCGGTTCCCAAGGACACCTTCGGCGAAGATTTTAACCCCTTGCACCTGTAATGTATGGAGTTATTCTGGGGATAATCGTCCTCCTTTCCCCCGTGTGATGCACCTCGACGGTTCCGTTTTTTTTCACAGGTGGGCTTCTCCAAAGCATCCTCTTGAACTCAAGTTTTTTTTCTGGCGATCTCTTCCCCGTGTTCCCCCTCCCTCCTTCAAAAAAAAAACACCCAAACTGAGTCTCGTGCCCGAAAGCGCCTTTCCTTCCTCGGGCTTGAAGGCGGCGTTTTTTTTTTTTTTTTTTGTCACATCGTTTCGCCAGTTACCTGCAGCTGTCCCCCAAACTTTGATCGGCGCTTTTTTTTATCCTGTCCTTGCCTTCCCTTCTTTCCTACTCTCATGTTCATTTTTGCTCGTTTTTTTACTCACCCGGAACTCGTGTCCGCGGTTTTTTAGGGCCCTTTTTTCTCACAGGTTCCCTCGTTCCCCTGGCCCCACCTCAATTCATTTTTCCTCGGAACGCCTGGACTTCTCCCCCCCACCTCCGTT
>Ga0179593_1718824_pt1 | contig 12511 bp, 17 predicted proteins | sample CZODoug2_1_08_16_FD_185931 | JGI IMG/M metagenome (GOLD analysis project Ga0179593, IMG submission 185931) | Vadose zone soil fungal communities from Angelo Coast Range Reserve, California, USA - CZODoug2_1_08_16fungal (PacBio error correction) | ecosystem: Environmental > Terrestrial > Soil >... | reverse complement strand
CACCGTATTCCCGCTCTTAAACGCTTCGTCGCAACACCGATCCCCAGTACTTTCCGTGTGCTTGCCCCCACATTCTCAGAATGATAGTCGGAGTCCCTGCGGAACAGGTATGGGTGGCCCTTCAAGTCTATCTAAACCGCCTTTCTCTTCGCCGGGGCAACGGTAGTACCCCACCGGAGGCTCCACTTGCCAGGTTTTTTGGGGTGACTGCTCCTCGTGCAACAGCACCCCAACCCTTCTCTCCCAAGGCCCAATTCCTAGGACCTACCATCCCGTCCCTTGAAACTCTCCGGCACTGCGCTACCCCTTTTTTCTCTCGCACCTGCCGCACGAAACTCCGCGTCCAACAACGCCCTTCCAGTCACTTTTGCAATGATCATGCGGGCAATCCCGCCACCCAGTTACACGAACTTCCCCCACTCTTGTGTCCGGCTTCTGCCAACTTTGGTGCGATCCGCCGCTCAAGTGGCTATGCAGAACTGGGAATTTCACTCCCCAGTTTGTTTGGTTGGGTTTTTCACAAATAGCATCTCCCGCCGTCCCGGCCTTCGCATAGGTGGGACGCTGTCAGCCGGAACTGTAACAAGCCCCCCCCCCCCTGTTTTCCCGACGGCCCCACACTGGATACTTGGTTCCTCGTCATCTACTTGCTCAATGGACCGCTTGGCGTTATTTCTCTCCGTCACCTTTGTGATTGCAAGGCGTTTTCCCCCCCCCCTCACGAGTCAGCCGCAAGCTGCATGGAGTTTTTCCCTCGCTGCGTTTCAGTCTGACTCTTGCAGACCCCCTGTTTAAAATGAATTCTTACTTAGCTCTTTGGTTGATATTTCGTGATTCCATTTTGTCTACTATTTTTCTTCTTATTATCTTCCGAGGATTTTCGCCGTTACCCCAGATAGCGCCGTTTTGATCACTTCTGTAAGCGGCGATTATCCCCTTCCTAACAATGTGCCTGTCCGATGCTCTCCCCCCTTACGAGCTTCACCCGACTTTCTCTAACCTTTTTTTTAACCGGAGTTGGACGTTTCTGGAATGCTTTCCTGTGATGTTGGAGGTTGGACTGCTCCCGTCTGTTCCCCTGAACGACGCCCTTTCATGATGTATATTTTTTTTGCCAATATCTGTTTTTTCGCAGAAGAGGATTCGGTGCCTATCGAGGCCTTACACATGTGTCGGGTTGTTCTTTTTTTGCTCCGATTTTTCGTGCGCCTGTCCGTCCCCCACCAATTCTGCCTAAGGTAGCATGACATTTGCCGGAAATTTCGAAGGCTTGAAGATGCTCGACTAATTTCCTCATTTGCGTGAACTGCCCTCGTCAGGGGGGTGATACTCGTCCGTGCGCGGGCTTCTTCTTTTTCTCCCCACGAACCGGCGGTTATCCTCTTTCCGCCTATGACACTCCTGCGTGCTGCCACGATCTCGCTCCAGTCCTCTTCCCCCTACACCTTTCCCCCCCCATAAGCGGACGTAGCTGGTTCTCATTACGGGAACCTGTTTTTTTCTAACTACCGGCCGGAATGGCGCTTTCTAGTGGAATTCCTGTTTTCGGACTTTTTTTCTCAACCACCATGTCAGCATTCTCGAAGCTGGGTCTCATTCATAAACCCTGCTCGTTTGCAAGGCATTTAGTCCCTTTGAAGTCTTCGGTTCTATTAATTTCTCCAATAGCTTACTCCGCTTATCCTAAACGGATCTCCTCCTTATTACCTCCGGCAGCTGTTGTTCCTGAGCGAAATCGACTGATGACCCCCCCTGATTTCTGCGTAATAAGAGTGGCGTGGAACTCTGTTGACCCTCCCTCTCCAGTCAAACTGCCCGTTCCATCCCGGCCACCTTCAGGGAACTTAAGTCCACCCCCTGGTCCCGCAAACTTACGGCTCCCAAAGATGGTTTCTCTGATGTGCGTATGTTTTTTATCCTATTTCTTCTTGCTTCATCTTTTTCTTTCCCTTCCTCCCGGCACCTGGTTTTCTGGCTCGGCAGAGAAACTGTGCCTAAGGTCCCTCAGAGAGCATTCCGACCTAACTCAACACCCGTTGGAAATCTGGTCTCTAGGATTTTTCTCGCGAGACATGGTCACCCACCAGTTATTGGCCTGATCGAATATTCCGGCAGTAGATGGGCGGCGCTCAAGCCTTCTTTGCCCCTTCTGATGAGTATTTCCGAGACTTTCTCTCCCTTCCCCCTCCTATGGAGGTCCCCCCTTCTAACTGGATCTGTCTCGGCCCCCAGAACATATCGCTCCTCCGGCTATTGATGGGTGCTTTTCGCGTCACCGTGCATTTCCCGTAACCTTTTCCTCATTATTAGTCCTTGTCTCGGTGAGATTTCCTCTCTATCTATTTTCTCCCTCCTACGTTGTTTTTGAATCTTTTTTTGCGCACCGCTTCGACCGATGGATGATACGGGTTTCATTAGGTTGGCCCTTATACCCGTTTGCATCGCTACCTTCACTACCTTATCGCAGCGTTATCCTGTGAGATAGTTTTCCCGTCGTGACAGCTTTCCGCGTGAGCTTCCCTGCGTCGTTCTTATGCCGGGCCATTTTTCCTTTCACTTAACCTCTACCGGGAGGAAATTTTCTCTCAGCCATCCCGATCGCGGCTCCGATTGCTTTTCCTGGAGGCCCCATTCCGACCTCCTCACGGCCCCGACAACCTCTAAAGTGCCTGGGGTCATTTTGACCTTTGCTGAGGCGCGTACACAATTTCCCGGTCCTGACTTCGCTGCCACCACGCGTGAGATCTCTGAGCAAGCGGGCCGTCCCCCCGCTCTGCATCCCAAAACCTACCGCAAGTCCTCCCTGCCATCTTGGCGCCTCCCTCCTGGATTTTCCAGGGCGGACTGCACTTACGTTGCTGGTTCCGCTTCTTTTATTGGACGCGACTTCCGATGGTCCCAGGCCGCGTTATACTCATGAATTCACGTCTGTGTCTCATTCAAAAACCAGTCTTCCGGATAGTACATACGTGAGGGGCTGACCTCTTCGGTTCTCGCTGGCGTATGTGTTATATCCCTTTCAAGATTCTTCACGGCCCCTTTGCCCCTATGCCGGTTCGGTATCTGTCTTTTCCGTATCAGCATCTTACCTTTAGTTCGAGACGTACCAGTGGACTTTCGCAACTTGCCAGTTTTCGTGCGAGTTTCTCTATTTATTATGCTTCTCGGATCCAAGTCATGCCCAACAATCCTCCTTTTCTGAGTTGTTGTGTGGCTCTTTTTCGATGCCTCCGATTTCCCCATACCAACTTCTTTTCCAATAGGATTACCTCGGAGTGCATTTTCTTTCTGATGCCCGACCAGTGGCCCGCGATCCGAGGTAATCACCCCTGCGGCGGTCACCGTTTTCCTCCTCGTGAGTTCTGTTCCAACCTTTTCGCGCATTGGCTGTCACCTTTTCAAGGTGTCTTTTGCTCTCGGCCGGGTTTGTTTTTTCGGAAAGGCGCCCTTCGTCCCAACTCTTAGCCTCGTGCAAACCCCACCCACCCCCCCCCCCACCCACCCCGTGTAACCCCCGCCTCGAGAGCCTCCGCTCCAGTTTCCCGACATAGAGATGCAACGTTTTCAGAGGAAGACCATTTGTCCCGGAGGTTTTTGACTATGGTTTTTTTTGAGCTCCCCCGTAAATCCCAACTTTTCAAAAATTGAAGCATTTTCCTGTACCTCCGAGACGGCTCATGCCGCCCCGTGCCAGTAGGAAACGAGAATCCGGTGAACTTTCGTCCTTCTGAGCATCCGCCGGCCCTGTTCCCTTGATTGGGGCTCCTCGTTGCACAGTCCCGTGACTTCCCGCCGCCGATTGCGTAATTTTCCGATCCCGTGCGCTTCGCCTGCCGTATGATTTTTTCGAGTGCCGCGTGAACCTCTTAAAGGTACCTACTTCTAGAAGACCCCCCCCCTTTCACATTTTTAGTATCACCGTGCTCCTTTTCGCTCCCTACGTCTCTTGCGTACTTTTTCTTCCCCTGCAGATTTCGTCTGAAAATCACAGCCTTTTCCACGATATGACTTCAAAGTCACCCCTTATTTTGCACGATGACGGGTCTTATCCACAAATCCCTTATCTCCCTTCAGTGCCATGGAGGGACACCTTTCGCTAAATCTACTTGTAAGTTGTTGGACAGGGCGTTGCGCGTGTTTTTTTACTCATGCTCATCAGCCGAGGTTCGCCCGAGCCTTTTCTTATCGCGGCGGGCTTTCCCCTTCTTTTCCGTTCTCCGATACACTTTTTGACAACCCCCCTGAATTTTCCGGCTTGCGTCAACTCGTGGGCCTGAGGTCCCCTGTTTGCGGCTTGCCCGAGGCCCCGCGGCTTGCATGGCCCCTTCTTGTTTTTGCCACGTTTTTGCGGTTAGCTGACTCAGAGGCGGCCGGTTGTGAGCCCTTCCTCGCTGACGTAACCTCTTTCTGTATTATAGGGGCCTTTTTTCCCTTTGGAGCATTGACTTTGTTCGGTTCCGCCCTTCCCACTTCCATGGTGGTGTCCGCAATTTGTACTGAGCTCCTTCAGACGTGAACCTGTCGTTTTGCCAATGCCGCCATTGTCTCCACCCGGGGTGCCTTGTGGAGTCCTTCCTCGAATGCTCGTTGCAATCCGGGTAAGCGTTTTTATTCGTGTCATCCTTTAAGCGGTATTCTGCAGTAGCTTCTTTCTCTCTCTTTCCTCCTCCCGTGTGTTTAGTTCCTCCTTCCTTCCTACCTCCTCACCAAGATTTCCACCGAACATCCAAGTATTCCCCTCGTATTGCCCCAAGTAGCCCTTCCTCCCTCGTTCCCCGGCGTGAGCTTTTCTCTTTTTCCCCCCCCTCGCCGCTTTGTTATCAGGGGCACTGCTCTCAAACGAGTGTTTTCCCGCCACAATCTGGTGTCCGGCACCCCTTGTCCACCCCAATTTTCCTCCCTCCATCGCCCCTCAATGCTTAGCCCCCCCAGTCCGTCTTTCCCACGCGAGCTGCCTCGGATCCCCCCCCTCAGTCTCGACTCTCGCGGCACTGCCGGTCCAATTTCCAGCACGCATGATTTTTCCCCAAATTTTTTTCTTTGGTCCTCACTCGCTCCATCAAGTCCCCCCGCTGGGGTTTCCCCCTACGGCCAGTGCGTTTGTGTACAAGGGATCGACCGACTCCCCCCCTTTTAAACCCATGCCGGTGTAAGCGTTTCCAGGGCGTGCGAGCCTCGTACTTTATCCAGTAATCGACCACGCCCCCCCACCGGGTTCCTTCCCACGGCCCCGGTCGACCCCTCTTTTTTTTTCGTCAGATTCGTTTGATCCCGTCCGGAGTGATTTCCCTCATCCCGTCCCATCCAGGGAAGGTGTCCCGCAGATGTACCGGTTTCCGTTTTCCTGTTCAGCCTCCCGCGCTGGGACAGAGACTTTTAAGATTTTGCCGCCGAGTTTTTTCGACGGCGTGAAGACACTTTCTGTCACTTGTAACGGCTTCTCTCTCAGGGCTGAGGTCCTTCTTTTTATGGAGAGTTTAATGATTTCGCTCTTCTTTACTTTTTCATAGCCCGCGATCCTCCTTCCCCAGGATAGGTGCTCTTATCAATTCTGTTCATTCGATTCTCATTCGTAAGGCCCCCTGTAGTTTCCTCTCCTTTACCTTTCCCGACATTTCACACTCTCTCGCCTGGCTTTTTCCGCCAGTGCCTCTCCAGGCCGCGATTTTTTCTTCAATCTGGGTTTTGGCGTTTCCCTTCGTGGCCTAGCTAACGGCCCTGCACGACCCGCGTCTCCTGTCCGTGAATTTTTTTCTTAGTTCGCTAGAAGCTTTTCCTCTATTCGCATTTTTTCCCGAGGGCTTCAGCCTTTTTTGGACGGATCTTTACGGTCTCTCCTCAGTTCGAAGCGGTTCCTCCAAAGTTGTCACGGCATTACTCGATGAGTCCTCGCCGTGCCGTCAGGCTCGTACGACGGGAACCCACATCACGCCGTCACCTGTTTTGGGTAACTCCACCGTCCCTTCCCCTTTTCTTTCGTCCCGAGATCACCTAATCCTTCTCGGACTTTACCTCCTGCGTTGCTGGACAGATTTGTTGGCACTATCCCCTCCGCCGACTTTCTCCAAAGTCGACCAAACGATCACCTTCTTCTCTTTTTTCCTCACGAGGAGCAACAAATGCACAGAGATTTTCTTGTGGAGAGTAACCCCTTTTTAAGAAGAAAACGGTAGGTGATCAGGCCCAACAGGTCCGATATTTCAACCCCCCTCCATTTCTTTTTTAAATTTTGGCAACCTTTTTTTGAACGTTGGTCTGGTGTCCTTAATCCATCGGGAGAACCCGCCGATAGCCTACCTTATCGGATAGTCCTTCCCATGTTCGATTTTCCTTGTTTGTGGGGATTCGGGGACCCTTCATCCCCCTTTCCCCTGATTCCCGCTATAATACCTCTTGGACATCCGGACTGGTCTAAACGTCCCTGTACGTCCTCTGACCGATCCTTCTGTTTTTTTTTTCCCCTGATCATTCGGCGGCTCCCTGATGGCCTGGCTCCGGTTCTTTTGTCTGCTTCATGCTTTCTTAGACCCTTTTTTTCCCGACGAGCCTTCTCACCTTAACCGTTCCGCTTGGCCCCGCCGTCCCTTTTTTTCCTAAGTTTAGCGCGTCAATTCAAACGTTGCCCCCCCCCCCCTGTCGAGGTTGTTCGTTGTAGAGCGACCCTGTATGCGAATGGGATTCCTCCCTTCCCAAGGATGCCAGCCGAGAGGTTACGGCCGTGAGCTATCTGTCGCATGCCTTTTTTTCCGTTTTATTTTGAAAGTAAACGACGCGATGGTACGTTGTTTCGAGAAACCACGGAACCAAAAGTCTTTTCTCGGAAAGAATACTATCTCTGCTCGAGGCTATGTTCGTCGCCCGCTCCGACGTGAAAACCCCAAGTACCCTCACTCTTAATTCCTTTTTTTCGGATGCCCCCTTTCCCTTCTCTTTCTCATTTTCATCTCCGTTGGTGCTTTTGGCTTTCTCTTCTTGCCCGCGACTGAAGATTTTTCTTTTTTACAGGGGGTCTTTTTTTTTCCCCATTCTGTCCTCGTTTTTTTTTTACCGGCAACGACTCATAGAATCGATTTCTCTCTCCTTGGATTTCCTTTCTTTCTCCCATCGGCCTTCGTTTCTCTGCTGCAGGGACCATCTCGAAGGTGTTACTTAAAAATTTTCTCACGCCAGGAAGGACTTCTCGCCGCACCCCCGATTCGGCGGTACCCCCTGATGAGCTCCCTGTGTAATTCGGATCCCCCCGCGAGCTTATAAATGCTCGACCACAATTGTTTTTGTTGCTTTTTATTCCGGAGGTCTGTGAAAAGTAGCCCAGTGCCTGGATTCTTCCCCCGGATGCGTTAGTCGAATCAGGAGTGAATGATCCCACGTAATCTGCTCACAACCTCCTCCAGAGGAGCTTTTTTTGGCTAAGCTCTGCGTTGAGTTTCCTTTGGCCTCCCCCGTCTTCCGGTCGGGGTGCAGTTCTGGAACTTTTACTTACGAGATGGTCACTCCCGCTTCCTTATTCGCCCCTGTGAATACATCCACAGGTGAGCGTTTCTGTCAGCCCCTACCTGTAAGGATTCCCCACCGACTCTTTCTTCAGCAAATTGCCGCCTCTTCCCGGCGAGCGGTATTCGTTGGACAATTCCCCTTTTTTTTTTTCCGCTCCCTCCTACTTCCTCCCATGCTTCTTCCCTGTCTTTTTCCCCATAGATTTCCGTCTAGCCCGTCAAGCGGCGCAAGTTGATAACAGGGCTAGCCCCCGGCAGAGTAATCTGCCTCACGACTTTCCCCCCTTTCAATGCTAAACTCGGCCGGCCCTAGACGAGTGGGAGTACGGCGAAGGGTTAGGCGTTTCTTTTTCTCTACCCTATTTTTTTTTTTTATGTTTTTTTTATGGGGATCTATGCCGCATTGGATTTCGCTGTAACGCCTTTTTCTTTAGGAGATCATAGACACTGGGCGACCCTTACAACCCTGCTTGGGGCATTTTCCCCCACTCTCTTGTCTGAGTTTTCCGTCTTCCTGCGTTTCGAACCCGTCCGTTATCTTACTTCCTTCATATTTTTTTTTTCCACTTTTGCGTGGCGGAATGCTTAACCAATCGGGCGCCCGTGCCCCCCCCGTCCACCTCTTTCCCGGCCTGACCTTTTTCCTTCCTCTCGAGCAGTCTCGCATAGTTCCCCTCTCGATCCCTTCATAACGGACCCCACCCCCCCACCCCACCTCTTTGCTGCTCCCTGCGAATGGCCTTTTGCCGTTGAATCCAGTCCCGCCCACCCCCCCAGCTCACCGCTTTCCAGACTCCGCCTGATTCACCGTCTGTTCGGCGTTACAGTACGGGGACCTTTTTTTTTAAGCAGCAGCGCCCGGCTTGATCGCTTCTAGACCTTCCTCAGGCTCAGAGTTCTCACGTCTCTCGGGTAAGCAGGAACGGCATTTCAGTCAGAAAATGAATCTCTCTCAGTATGATAAATAAGGTCTCTCTTAGCGTGTCCCTTTTCATTTATCCCTTGTCTTCACTCCGTAGACGCTCCTATCAGTTTCGGTTCCCTCTTCAAATGCGAGTGCTTTTAATTTTTTAAATCCCTGCAACGAGATAACCCTTTCTGTGACTTTATATTTAATTACCTTTAACCTAATTACCAGTAGCTCCCCTTCGAAGGCCACCCCCTTAGAAGGGAGCGTACCCTTTTTGGCGTTCCTATTTCAGCCCAGTCTCCGCAGTAGAGACCGCCACTCGACTGATTTCTTCGCCGAGCTTGCCAACACTTCCGTATCTCTACAAATTCTGTTCAACCAGAATTGCGGTCCTTGGATTCCCCAGGTTCGTCCCTTTTCCCTGGGTCGTTCGATTTTCCAGATTCTTATTGAGGTTATTTCTTGGGTTCCGTATTTTTCGAGATGCTGAGGGGTGTGTCCCTTTCCCGTCCCCCTCGACGTGAAATTGCCGATTTCTTTCCTTCTATTGGCTTGGCGCTTTCTCGTTGTGTTGCGGGTTTTTTTTTCTGACCCCCCCAGCACTTTAAGGTCGGTTGAGGACTTTTTTTCTAGCCTGTCTCGCCCTTTGCGCGTTTCTTTCCCGCATGTGAGACTTTTCTCTCATGACGGTCGCTTGAAGAGTCCCTTTCCTTAAGAATGGAAGATCCTCCCTTGCTAAACCCATCGGTCTTGGCAGCCATAGGTGTTTCGTCGTGGAAGCGCCCGTATTTTCTCCTCTCTTGGTAATCAATACGGTCGCTCGTCTCTCAAAGCATGCTCAGTAAACGCTTAACCCAAGGATATTAGCACCTCTGCAAACTCTGAACCCGCCAAATGCTCCCCCCTGCTCTCCCTTTAACCGATCTCATGTAGAGCAAGGATATTGCCAACCGACCCTCCTTTTTTGTTGAGCGATTTCCACGAGGGGGCCGCAATCATTTGAAACTTTTATCCCCTCGGCCACCAATATCCCCTTCATCGACCATCCCTTCCCTCTAGGCCCTTAAATTCGCGCATTTAAAGCGATCTTCATGCCCCCAGCCTCGTTCGCCGAATGTCCCCACCACCCTCCTCCAATATCCTGTCATTTGGCCCTCCCCCGCCACCCAGCCCAGCCCCGCTGGTTTCTCCAATCTGTTTAGTGGACCCTCTTCCCGCAATTTCTCATTTTTTCGTAGGTCATGTCTTTCGCAGAATTTTCTCTCTTTGGAGCACGTTTCCTCGGAGTCGTTGGTTCCGTACTTACTCACAAAATTCACCTGCCCGGCTCCCTTTTCCATGGTCAGCAATGGGTTCTTTCTGGGTTTAAGATTACGGGATACCTTCCTTAAGTTTATTTACCTAATATTCACTCAAGGTACGACGTGACTGTACTTTCTGCTGTAATCGAATCTTAAGAATCTCCGTCTTTCGATATGGACCGAGAACTTCAGTGCTTCCGCGAACGGCGAAGCCCCCTGATTATAACAGGACTTCGGATCTTCCGATGAATTCACCCCTTTATGGAGTTGTATCTAGGGACTTCACCTTTAGGATCCCGGCAGCTTCTTCCCAGCAGTCCCCCTCTTTTCCTTGATCCATCTTTCATAGCCTTCTATTCTTTCTTCGACTAACCTCTGATCGCCTTTTCTCTTACGACTCTCACCGCTTTCTATTATGGTGTGAGCTTCTCCTTCAGTTTTCCTTTCCTTCATCTAGGTGTTTGCGTGGCTCCGTAAGCCTGATAGGCAACCTCCTTTTTTCCTCAAGAGCTCCCTTAAGGAGTATTTAATCTTTGCCTATGCGATCTCGCGCTGGGCTATTCCTCCCCCTTTTTTTCCGGTTTTGTCTGAAGGAGATTCTTTTGTCTACCTTACGGTTGTAGACTGACTGCCGACACAGCACCCTTCTTTTTTCCGACTCGACCTTTTGCCTCGAATCCTTGCAGAATTCTCTCGACGACGGTTGGTACCCTTCCCCTCACTCGCCCTTTTGCTTTCTAGGTTTTTTGATTAACTCGTCGCTGGTCTTTTTTCTTCTTTCCCCCTGAAGATTTTTTCTAATTCTATGAGCTGCGTCTGTCCAATCTTTTCTCTGAAGCAGAAAAACCTCCCTCAAATTCTCCGATACCTGATGGGCAGTTTCTTTTTGTCAAGTCCCCCAAGGGATTCTCACGACTCGCGCATGCTTTTCTGGAAGTCCCCCTGTTTAGAGCCTTTTCTCTTTTCCGGGCTGAAGAGGAAATTCTCCCCCCCGCATCTATCATTTGAACCAGGCTGGCAAGGTTTTTTTGTCTCTCCAATTGCTCCTCCCCCACCCCTGCTGCGCCGACGTCCCTTTTTCTCCTCCGGACATGTGTTTCTGGGACTTTCTCAACATGTCCTTTCTCCGAGTCCCATTAGAGTATGTACTTGTTTCCGGACATTGTACAATTAAAAGTGACGCGACTTTTTCCCATTAGGCTTGAAGTGTCATCGTTCCCCCATAATCCTCGGCGCCATTTTTCCTGAAAGGATTTGTTTCCTCGCGGTTTCCCTCTAGCTTTTCTTCCCGTGGCACTGTTGCGGAAGGCCTGCTTACAAAACCTTTTTCCCGCACTTTTTACCCCACCCGTTGGCAAGTTCTTTGGGGTTTGGCGAGTCAGTGATTCCTCTTCTTTCCTTTTCGGCTATTTCTGACCGGCCCTGGTTACTCTTATCGATCGGTTTTCCTCTACGGCCGTTTTTTTTTTCTTATTTCCCTTCACCCTTACGATTGACTTTTCCGGTCGCTCCTACCTGTAGTTCCCACGGCTTTCCCAGAAGCCCCTAGATAGCGTTTTTCTTTTCTCTTTGAAATGTCGCTTTATCTTTCTCCTTTCCCAACCTCCTTAAATTCTCAGGCCTTTTCCCGGTTGCAGATGTCTTTTCCCCTCTTTTACTTATTTTCTTTGTTGTTGTTGTCGTCTCTCTGGATGGCAGTACGCGCATGCCACCAGACTTTTTCCGTTTGCACCGCTCCCTAAAGTTCCCCCATATTTTTTTTTTTTTTCCTTTTTCTTTTTCCGAGACAGTCCTTTTCCTTCCCTTTGACAGTCCACGACGTCGCGCCCTTTCCTCTTTCCCCTTGGTAATTTCCCGACTTTCCGTCCTGTTCTTCTAGTTTGTAACCTCTCTCGCGGCATTTTAGTGAGGACGACCCTTCCCCCGATTCTAATCTTCGAATTTCCTGGTGTGATTCCTCATTCTTTTTTTTCGTAGGATTTTCCCCGTGGCCTTCCCCTTTGCTCCCACCGGTGCCGTTCGACGGTTGGGCGCCTCCCTAACTTGTGCCTCCACCCCTACGACCAGCTCTTTGGAGCCTTCTCTGTACACCGAAAAAGTTTTTTCATAGGGTTTTCAGGAAACCCCTTTTCCTTGAGCCAGGGCCAGTTTTTGTCAAAGTTCTGACGTTTCCCCGGCCTTTTTTTTTTGATGAGTTTAAGCTTCACACCCAACAGAGGTTTTGATTCCTACATATTCTGAGACTCCCTTAACGTCAGAGCTCGTTTTGATTTTTTATTAAAATTTTTTTTTTTTTTTTTTTTTTTTAGGCGCTATGAGCGATTTTTTTTGTTTTTTTTTTTTCTGAAATCTTTCGCCTACGATCTTCCCTTACTTCCTTTGCCCTGCAGGTTCTGTAATAGCGTGCTTCCCTCCCGCTGTTAGTCCTCCAAAGGTTTTTTCCCCCCATCTCAAATTTCATTTCGCGGATCTTCTCCGTCCCGTAATCCCCACCCCCGTAGGTTTTTCCGTTGCGGTCTTTCTTTTTTTTTCCTCCTTCGTCTTCTAGGAGCAACCCCCTCAGTTTCTTTTCATATTTTCTTCCCCCGAGATCTGAGGGACCTGAGGTGAGAGCATCCCTCTCAGTCCGGTCAAACCCCTTTTCCGTTCTTCTTTCGGGCCCGGGAACGAGGAGGGCGTCTCGGATTTCCTCCTAGTCCCCCCTTCGACCATATCTTTTGTAGATTTCTCCTCTTCGGGCGGACCATTCTGGGCTCAAGACCTCCTGGAGTCCCTTTTGCAAAAATTTCCCGCCCAGACTTGCC
>Ga0179593_1550671_pt1 | contig 12511 bp, 16 predicted proteins | sample CZODoug2_1_08_16_FD_185931 | JGI IMG/M metagenome (GOLD analysis project Ga0179593, IMG submission 185931) | Vadose zone soil fungal communities from Angelo Coast Range Reserve, California, USA - CZODoug2_1_08_16fungal (PacBio error correction) | ecosystem: Environmental > Terrestrial > Soil >... | reverse complement strand
TTCCTTTTTGCTCGTCGTCTTAGAGGGCGATTGTGCGTGGTGCTTTGCGACTCGTTTCTTTCCCAATGCTATTCCTTTTTCTTTTCTTCGCGTCCTTCGTCTCTGCAAGTCCAATCCTCTTGGCTGGTGTCATGAACAGTTTTGCATCAAGCGAATCCCGCCCCATTTGACACATGGAACCTTTGTTTTTTTCGCTGCGCTCTTGAGACACCTCCCCCCCCTTTTTTTGGTTGTTTTTTTTTCCCCTGAGGAGGCCCCCATTGTTCTTGGAAAGAAAGAAAGAAAAATGCTGCATCTGGCTCACGTTTTCCCCCTCCATGACCCTCACTTCCTGGTTTCTCGTTAACGCCCTTGTCTTTCAGCTTCCTTTTTCGCAAGGGAGGGAAAGTGTCGTTTCCCTAGACTTACCTTTTCTCCCAAAAAATTTATTTTGCTTCTCGAATACGGAGCGTCCCCTTCCCTCTCCCCCCCCTGACTTTTTCGGCGCATACTTGAGCCCCTTTGGGATCCACCCTCGGTCCCTACACGCAATGGCCCTGATTTTTTGATAGGACCTCCGTGACCCCCCCCCTTTTCCTTCTCGACCAACCCCTCTGATTTCCTGTCAATCGCTCTGTAACACGCGTCCGTGCCCGATGTCTCGTCGGGCCGCGTTCTTTCCGAGTGTTGCCCCTTGGCTCCTTTTAAGAGCCTGGTTCTCAACCCTCCCCCCTTCTAATGAGGGTCCTCCCTCTCTGGTTTCTCGGCGAACCGCAGCTGTCCCCCCTGCGCTGGCGGTCTCCAACCCTAGCCCCTTCTTCCCCGGTATCAGGTTTGCGCCCCCTATCCTATGGGACATTCCTCCGCTAACCATTACGCGCTTTCTTACTCTTGATTTGCTCATGCCGGAAGGATACTCTTTTCTGTGCGCCTGGGTTCTGCGATCTCCTTTTTCTTATCCCGCCCAAGCCTCCGTTTGCGTCGAAGTCGTCTCGGCGTTTTCTTTTTTTCTGGGAGGCCACGTCTCTCCTTTTACTTTTTCGGTCACCGCCGAAAAGGATTTAATCAATTTACCCTTTTTTCAGATCCTCGGGCGCCCCAGTTTTCCTTTTTTTTTTTTTATTTTCCACGCCAACACAAAGTCTCTCCAATTCAGAAGCGATACTCTTGAGGCCTTCCCTCGGGAATGCCTTCCCCCTCTCAACTTCAGAAAATAGAGAGATTCGTCTCCCTTCTCTATCAAATGGAGGGTAACCCTTTTCCTCGTGTTCGTTGCGTCTTTTCTTCGATTTATCCAGCTTTCTCCCCTACCTCGTCAGCTCTTTTTTCTCCCTTCTGGAATATACCTAGTAGGAGATTCTCTTTTCTTTTCTCCGAGCCTGACTCCTCTAAGACGAAGACGTTTCTTCTTCCTCCGATTTTGATGACAACTCCTGAGCTATGCTTACCTCCCCTCGCCGGGACTGTCTCCCCTTTCTTCGCGCATCATGGTTGGACTAATCTTTTCTGAGGAGAGGTCGGGGTCCCTGCTTTCACCCGAGGTTGTTTTTGCCCTTCCTTACTGCGCCTTAAAGATGTAATCGAGATCCCTGCAATTGACGGCAGCGGACCTTCTTCCCTTGCGGCCAGGGGTTCTCAGACGGTGCCTTCTTTCCTTCATTGTCCTTATTATTCAGTTCTCCTCAACGAAAAATCTCATCTGTCCTCGACTCGTTTGGTGGTGATCCCTCATGCGCTTCCTTTTTCACGATATTCGGTTTCCCCTGTTTCAAGCTCACAAGTGACTAGATCTGACCTTGAGCCCGTTCCACAGACGGACCTGCTTCCTTTCGAACTCTGGAAGAATTTCGCGGTAATGTCTGTCTCTTTTCTTTCTCCTAGGCCTCCGTAGGGTAGTTTTACTTTCCCCGTATTTGGCATGAACCAATTCTCCCCCGGTTGTCAGCGTGTTTCCCCCCCGCTTTGGACGTCGCCCTTTTTTCCCTTCCCTTTGTTCTTATTTCCTTCTTCTATTTTCAAAATTAATTTCCCTCTCTCCCCAAGTAGAGTTCTTTCTTTCCTATTTGCTCTTCTTTGTCCCCCCGAGGAACGGAGCCTCCCTTTGCAGCCGATTCAGGTTTTTTTTTTCCTTCCTCGCTCCTTCTCCTCCTTGCTTTCGGGGATTTAAGATCTCCTTCCTCCTCCCCCCCCTTTTTTTTGTTAGACCTTTCTTTTTTTTTTCCTCTGCTGAAGGCATAAAGCGATTCCTCCTCCCCTTCATCTGCGGTCTGCCTGTTTTTTTTTTTTCGCGTTTTTGCCCATAGACACATTTTTTAGAATCCCCTCCCCTCCCGTTGGTCGTCTCGTGACATTTCCTTTTCTGATAAAAAGTGCAAGACGAAGTCCCCCTGCCCAGCCTCCTCTTCCCCAATCAATCTCCCCTCCCCCGTGACAAAGATTTTATCTCAGGTTTTTACTTCACCCCCTTTCCCTCGGCGCAGAGAGCGGCCGCTCACAACAAAAGCTTCCCTTTCTTTCTTTACGAGGCTCTCCCGTCAGGTCGGGAGGACGTTACTTTCCTCTTGCCCTTCCCGGACGAATCTCTCTCCTATAAGTGATTCCTTCGTTTTCCGACGCAAATGCACAACTCGATCAAAAGGCGTGGCCTTTATTCCTTCTTTGGTCCCCTTTTTTCCCTTCGCGAATGCGTCATTTTTTCAAACTTTGAGCCCCCTTCTCTTTAAATTTGAGCGCATTCTCTCCCTGCAACCTACAGTTTCCCCTCTTTTAGTTTCTCTTCCTCTATTGAGGCTGAGAAGCCCCCTTCATCTGTACAATGCGCCTTCCTCTTTCGACCCCCCCCTTTTTTTTACCGAGAGACCGCCTCTTTCTTTCCCCTAGATGAGTTTTCCCCCGATGTTCTTTCCTTTCCCAAAGGTTCCTTCATCTTTTTGGCATGCATAGAGTCAAGGCTGTTTCCCCTTCCCTCGCCTCTGGCTAAGTCGAAATTCGCTTCTGAGGTTCAGTTATTCCAATAATTTCCCATTTCGCGAGGATGTGCTCTCTCCCTGCCCTCTTTCTTCATTTCTGCTTTTTTTCCCTTCTTTCCTCTCTCTCCCTCCCTCGAATTCCCCTCCCTCCGGGCAACCTATAGATTCTTACCTCGCTACCAAGTCGCTCTCCTGATCTTTAATCTTTTTGTTAGACGGCGATGAAGTGCATTGCCTCTCCCCCCTAAAGTAGATAGTCTCGGTGGCGTTTTTTTTCTGGTGGGGCGCTCTCACAATTTCCCCGCGGTGATTTTTTTCCTCCTCTCGGTCTAATTAACTCCCTTTGGTCCTTACCGTTTCTCTATTCCCTTTTCTCAACAGCGATTCGGTTTCCTTGGTTTTGTTGAAGCCCCCCTTCCCTCTCCCCTCCTTCATTTGGAGTTTGTTTCTGCATTTGTCCTGCCCTTCTGCGGACGATAAGCCTTTTTTTTCTTTCTCCCGCGGGCTTCGAGACCCTTCGGTCTTTTTTTCAAGTCGGCTTTTTCCTTTCCCGGCATATCTTCCTTTTCCCCCTCCTCTCCGACTGGTTAGGTTGTCCAGCTTTTCTCCCAGATTGTCACTGTTCGCCGCTTCCTTTTTTTTTTTTCCACCCGGCTGAGCCTCTTTGTCCCCAGAACATCTTCCCCGGCCTATTCCTTCCTCAACGCGCACTGGAATACCCTTTTCCTTTTTTCGGGATTGACGTCAGGTGCGAGAGCTCTTGAATCGAGGGTTTCTTTTCCTTTCCCCTCCTCTTCTTTACCGACCTCTCCAGTCCCCTTTTTCTTTCCTCCCATATCTTTTTTTCCTCTTTGGCGCACTTCTGGGTTCTTTGGTGGGTCTTCGTGTTTTCTTCTTTCTCCCGGAAATATGTCCCCTTCCCTGTTTTTTTTTTTTTTTTTTTTTTTTTTTTTTTCCCCCCACTACTTGCCACCCTCCATTTTCCTTCTTACCTGGGAAGATCGATTCCTTTCTTTTTCTTTTGATACCCCCTCCCTGTTTCAGCGTGAGCTGCCCCTTCCTTTTTTCCTGTCGGGGCGTTCTCCACAGGGTTCTCACTTCTTCCTTTTCGTCTTTTCGCAGCGACAAAACTTTTTCAGTTAAACTAGGATGCCGCTTCCCCCCCCCTCGGTGTCAGGCCAGACTTGCCTTTCCTTGGTCCCACGAGGTAGAGCCCTCTCCCCCTTTCTCTGCCCACTCAATCAGGTTTTGTTCTTCCTCGCCTGCTCAAATCGCCCCTCGCACTTTAAGGCCCTTCGTTTGTTGATTTCTCCTCCTTCCTCCCTTTTTTTGTTTGAGAGAGAGGGCACTTTCCTTAATGGGCCTCTTCTCGGGGCTTGTCTCAGGCTTTCTACAGGGTATATGCTCTTCTGTTGCCTTTTCCCCCTTCATTCCTGCCTCCCTTTCGAAATAGTGGTCAAAGACTTCTTCTTTTCTTCCACCGTTTCGTTGCAGTACTCCCCCCCGTGGAACTGGAACACCTCTTCTTGCCTAGTGCTTTTTTTTTTTTTTTCTCCTTTCCCCCTCCCCTTATAAACCCCCTCTGTTTTTACTAGCCACAGTTGACCCTAACTCCCTCCCCCTCTTTTATCCCTGCCTTCACTGCTCCTTTTTTATCCCCTAGCCATGACCCGGCTCCCCTCCCGTGACCAGGTCTTGAAATTCTTTCCGCTGGAAAGTAGTTGTCCGCCCTGATCGTGCAGATTCTGCGCAAACTTTTCCTTGGCCTCGGCTTTTGGAGCAGGAACCCGCTCTTCAACACTCCTTTTGTGCATATAATTTGTTCCATTTTTTCCAACTCTGGCCGGACTTCCCTTTTCCACTTTTATCGGGTCAAGGATGTCCCGTCTGGTAAGCCGAGAACCCCTTCTTTTTCCGATCTATCGTCCCCCCCTTTTTCGCTCCTCTGAGACCTACCCGCCTTCTGCGCGGTTCTTCCCTTTTTTTAGCGTGGTCAGTCCCGAGGAATATAAGGCCGGGTTCTCCCCTTCCCTTAGAACTCATGGTTTTCTGGGTGATCGGCTTAACCTGCTTCCCCACGTATTGCTTGGCTGCTTTTTCCGCCTTTTCCCCACAATTTTTTTTTGGTAGAACCATATGAGTTTTTTTTCAGTTCGTGACTATACTGCCTTTTTTCCTTTTTTCAACGCCCCTCGCCCTTTTTGACCCTACCCTAGACGGCCTCGTCTTTCCCGTTTTCCGATCATAAGGCAGGCTCTTTTTCGGCCGAGCACTCGTTTTTCCCTGGCAATCTCCTCACCTTCCGGGTTGGTGACTCTTTTTCTCTGATTTTTCCATTTAGGCGGAAAACCTTTTTCCATTAAGGCTTGAGCCTCCCTGCCCCTTCCTTCTCCTAAAACATCTTCTCTTTGCTTTTCTCTATTCTGTCCATGGGAGCCATTGATTTCTCCTGTCTGATGACTTTCCCACCCCCCCTTTTTCAGGACATACGAGCCTCCCTCCTTTCTCCCGCCCGGTCGTCTTTTTCCCCCCCCTTGTCATATTTCCTCCCCTCTTCTCATCAAAGAAGTTTTCGCCCTCCCGCGAGACTTCGACTTTTTTTTCCTCCTCCTTCGATAGAGTTTCCGACGATATGACGCCTCTCCTGATCATATTTCTTGAAAGAGGGCAAGGTCCCATCTTTCTCTCGCGAGCATTGCTCCTTTCCCACTCCCGGGCTCAGAGAAGTCGTGACCGACCTCGTTCTCTCCCCCCCCTAATGAGTCCTCTTTCTTCCACAGACTTCTCCTGAAATGGGCCCGGTCGCGCACTAGGCTATCGAGCCCCTTCCCTATTCTTTCACACCCTCCTTTTGTTTTTTTTTATGAGCCCTGGGACCTCTTGCTTCGAGCCAAAGGCGCATCCTTTCCATCCCGCCCTGATCCAAAGCGACCGTTTGTACGGCGCTGGCCGATCCCCTTTTTTCTCCTCTTTTTTTCACCATTCCCCGGCGTCGGACTTCTCCCGACGATGAACTATCCTCCTTCTTCTCATCCACCTTTTACCCTCTCATAATACAGGCAGTCTCTTTTTTTTTGTCGAGCTCATTGGTGTACTTTCTTTCTTTTTTTTTCAATATCCGGTAAACGTTCGATCGCCCCCTCTTCTTGGGAGCCTGGTCTCTTCCCCCCCGTGTCTCTTGACTGCATCTAGATCCGTCCCTTATCTGATGTCTTTTTTGTTTGGCCGCCGGTTTTTTTTCAAGCTTTTTTTTTGGAAGCTTCAACCGAACTGGTATTTACCCCGCTCCTTGAGGTCGCTTCTCTCTTTACGTCGTTCTTCTTTCCCCGGTCGTAGTTCCTCCCCTTTTTATTTCCTGATTAAAATTTAAAGATAACGTTTCCGTAGTGTCTTTTTGATGATCGTTTTGGTATCACATGTAACTCCTCCTTGTCTAATGTTCATTTTTTTTCCTAAGTTCTGATTATGCCATTAATACCTGCCTGCTTGTTTCCCTCCATCTCTCTCCATCTCCGTTGTGTTCGTTCTATCGCTGCTGTCCCCGCTTTTTGGCTGATTCCCCCCTCTAATGGTCTGCCCCACCTGCCTTTTTCCTTTTGGAGTAGCGGATTTCCTCGCCTTTGGCCCTCACTCAGCATACCAAGCTCGCCGACGTTTCTCCCCGGTGATCTTGAACCTTTTTCCCCTTTGCGGAGAAAAAGTGGTGCATACTTTCCTCCTGGCAAGCCCAGCGACTTACCCTTCCCTTTAAACCGCCCCGCTGACCACTTTCTAACGGTCTAAGTTTTCGCTCACGGCGATTGGCTTGACCCTCCGCTTTTTCCAACAAAACGCGATCTTCTGGCCTATCCTTCTTCTAGTCGTTTTTCCGTGAGCTGTCTTATTTGTGTCCTCTGATTCCTCGCCGTTCCGACCGTATATTTCCTGGTTTCCTTGCACCACCGAGAACCGTTGGCGACCAACAGATTTGCTCGTGATCTTTTTTCCCCTTTGTCGCGCCGCTGATCACGTCTCTTCCACCCTTCAGAAGAAGTGGGGTGCTCTCTTTTTCCCTCTAGCCGTTAGCTTGGGCGTCCTCCTTTTCTTTGCTGTAGGGTACTCACTGTTTTCTCTTTTTCAGATCCAGGGTCAGCCTTTCCCTCCCAATGGCCTCCCCCTTTCTGCGCGGGTCTTTCACCAGGTTATTCTGCTCCTCCGTCGGAGATGGTTTTTTTTTTTACTTAGGAGTTTTCACGACTCTTCTGTCCCCGCCTCGCCATTTCTAGAGCCGGTAAGATTACACGGTTTCAACCTTTTTCCATTTTTTTTCGGCTTTTTTTTTTTTTCCCTTGCTACTTGCATCCCCCTCCTTCACGCTCGTCGGGTCAGAGCTATCCTTCCCCCCCTTAGCCGAAACACCCCCCTACTCTGCACTCGCAGAACCCTCCGCGTGTTTCCACGTCGGCTTATATTGTTTCTTCCGCGGTGAGTACGATGCAGATTTGGGCGCAGCCTCCAACGCGAGATCGTCATGGCTTGAGCGTTTTTCTCCTAATCCCCCCTTGCGATGGCGCACGTCTATCTGCTACACTTTATATCTGTTCCTTCCGGTGTCTGTAGGTAAATCAACTTCTTCCTCCCCTTTTTCCCTCAAGTATGTTTTGACCACGCCTTTTTTTCCCCGCTTCACCCATTCGTTTGGTGGGCGCCTCTGTCCTCCTTTTCTCTTCTTTTTTGTTGGAGCCGACGCAGATTTTAAGTGATCGTTCTCTCGACGGCAGCAAGAATTTTCGCGTTTTTCGGCTTTTCATTTCTCCCTTTTTCTTTCATACGGCTATCTCCTCTTTCTCGGTTCTATATTTTTTCATCGTCTGTTGAGCGACCTTTTTGCCGCGCGCGTTCCTGGATCACCCTCCCCTGTCCCTTTCCCTTGTCTCCCGTCCTCTCTTTTCGGAATATCTCTTTTTCCCACCGCGGCTTGATACGTCCATAATGCCTCTTTCTTCTTTCGCTAGCGAACTTTGGTGCACAGATCGTTTTTCCCCCTTCGGAGGGGTTCTCGGTTTCCTCTTTCCTCCCCCCGATCTCCGTTCCTTTTTTTGCCAGAGTGAGATCCATCATTGGTGAAAAGTTTTAGGTTTTCTTCTTAAGTATTTGTTGTTTAATTCCGTTTCGCCAGGTAGACGATTTTTTGCGGACAGAATCTTTTGTTCCTTGTCCTTTCCTAGATCGGCGGAGCCCCTTGCCAATAACTTTATCTCCTTCTTTTTTTCGCTTTGAAGATCATTCTTTTGCGACCTTTCTGGTAGGGGATACCCCGAAAGTTTTTTCCGGGCCGCGACCAGCAGTCATGGGTGAGAATTCTCCCATGTCTCTCCCTATTCTTCTTTTTGTAATTGAGAGGATCAGCTTTGCCCCCCTAAATGGGTCCCATTCTTTTTCTCTTTATGACCTCAGGCCAAGCTTTTTTCCCCTGACCTCTTCGATTGCCCTCTCTTGCTTCTCTGAATGATGATTCCTCCCTTTTCATAGCTCCATCTTTCCTTCCTCCCGCCTGCAATCTTTATCATCGCTTCAAGGCCCCTCTTACTCCTCCTTTTTTTTTTTAGAGATGGCTTGAAGGGATGGAGATTCTCTCCTTGAGTTCATTTTTCTCGCACCTTCCCCCGTATATCTATGGCATCAGGCCCCCGCCCCTTCCCTAAATCAGGTCGCGTGGTCCCACCTCTGCTTTCCATGACACTCTTCCTGAGCCGCGCTGCCCCCCCTTTAAGCTGGATGCACTTTTTCGCCTCTTTCCTCAATGAACCATAAACCCCCCCTTCCCTTGGCAGAGACACTTTTTTGTCAAGAAATCGCCCCTCCCATCTGTTTTTTTCGCTCACGTCTTTTGGTTTGACATCTAGCCCTCCCCCCTCTCGATTTTTCCCTACCGAAGCAGGCGGAAGCTCTCCGCAAGGGCTTGCAATTTGTGGGTTCCCGTTTTTTCGGACTCCATGCCAAAGTTTTACTTCCGGACCTAGTGACTTTTAGCCCCGGGTTTTTTTTTTGGAACCAGGCCCTCGACAGGGCCCTTTGTCGCCGTTTGTGTGGCTACAACCTCGGCTTACAGCAAGCCCTGAATGACTTTAATGGACGTCGACCTTTTCATTCGAGAACCCCTCGTCCAGTTCGGGCCTGTTACTCTATTCGTCCGCGCGTCTTTCTAGCGACCCGATAGCTCTCAGAGGTTGCTTCTTCCCCTTTTTTCTCTTTTTTCAAAGGGCGGGACCCTGAAGATCGGGTATCAAACGCCTTCCCCCAGCCAATCCTCGGCCGGGTTGATTTCCACCCCGCGTTATCGTAAAAGTCTTGGCTCCACTTTGTACCGCTGGATCCAATACTATTCGTTATCAGTTTGAGGATTGTATGGGGTGACCTTCAAGCACTCAAAATACCCCCTCGGTCCTTTCTTTCGAAGCCGCGGCGATAGCACCGATCTTTTTTTATTTTTCGGCGCCAGCACCGGGTCAAGAACTACGAAATGCCCGTCTTTTTTTCCCACTGATGTTTGTTTGACGTGGTAGTCGGCTCGAGGACCAGGACTTTCTCCCGTTTGCAATCTTCTCACGGCTTCGAATACCCCTTACAAGTTATCGGGGAGAGGGCATCTCCCATTTTTTCCAATTTCTTTCATCTTTTGGCTCCCCCACCAAAGGTGAGTCCCAGCCTAAGCTTTCCAGGCAGCTTCTCGCACTGAATTCCCACCGAGGTCCATATTTCCATCCACATTCCGAGTCTCTTTTGCAGTCCTTGTCCGGCTTCATTCGGTTTTCCCCGATTTTTTGCGTATTTTCCGTATCTGTTTCCTTCTTAGAGGCATTTTTTTTTCCCAATAGCTCTGCGCTCGCTCTACGGTAATCTGACCCCTTCGCCGCCGACTGTTTTGACTTTTTTTCTTCGCGCGTCGATTTCCCCCAACGGAACTATATTTCAGGCCTTTTCGGCCCCGTTCGCGTAGCATTCCTCTGTTTTCAGCGAGGACCGCGAGCGGTTTGGGCGTTAACCCTCTTTTTTTTCGATTTATGCGCCCTGGTCTATGTCAGTCGAGACAAGGCCGACTAAGGATGAGCAAATCCTTCCCGATGCCGACCACGCTTTGTCTGGCCGGCCTGGGCGGCGTCTCGTCCTAAACCTTCTCGTGCCAGCTTCGCGACAAACACGTTCCCAGTCGGCCATCTACTCCTTTTTGGTGTTAGAGTTTTCATGCTTTTGTTGCCCCCGGATCTGGTGCTTAGCGCTTACAACTCTTCCTCAAGTGATGCAGGCGAGGACGAGTGAGGTGCCCCGTCAGTTGTGCTCCCGAGGCCCCGCCCTCAAGCCCCTTTTCTGCCTTGCGATCCGCCCCATCTGATTTTTTTTTGTTTTTCGAGGCGCTGGTAAGAACTGATCGGTCTTTTTTGTCTCGCTTCTTTTTTACCCCGGTGGTACTCTTCGGCGTCCGCTCGTGTCTTCAGATTAGGTCGTCTACTTCATGCCAGACTACTTTACAACCCCCCTATTATCCTCCGTCGCGGCGTTCTTATGATATTGCGATGTTTGTTTTCCACTAGACTCGCGCTCCCATTTTAGTTTCACGACCTCTCTTTCGCCTCAGCATCTTGCGGCAGCGAATCTCTCTCTTTTTCCCCCCTTGAGCCTGTCGCTGTCCCCGCAATTTTTTGAAGGCGATTCCTTTCCTCCCCCCTCTGTCCACTTCCTGGGATTCGCTCGTGCCCCCCTCGTTGCAGTTCCTCCATCGCATAACTCCCTGAAGGCCGCGATTGGGCGGTCCCTTTGTTAACAATCGGTTCTTCCATCCCAAAGTTAGCATAACTCCGTCCGCCTCTGTCCGGCCAAATCACCGAGCCCCCGACCACCAGCTGGAGAAATCCCCTTTTTTTTCACACTTTCAAACCCTTGCTCTCTTTCCTCCTTGCGCGGACAACCCCACAAAACTAGTGCAGATTCTCTCCGCTCTCTCTCCTTTGGAACAGTCTTCCTCCCGCCTGAGATCACTTGTCTTCTCTTTTTTTTTATCTGTGCACACGAGCGGTCTCGCTTCTTAAGCTGTTCCTTTTTTCCGATGAGATATTGTACCTGCTGTCGACTCTGCAACCCGTTTCCCCAGCACTCCGACTCTTTTCCATCGCGCCAGCGCCTATCTCTCCCGAAAGTTTTTTTGGCAAGCCGTCTCGCTCCCCCCTTGATCTTTGTCTCGATTTCCGGTCCTGTGTCATTCAGCCGGAGCCACCGCTTGTTTGTTTCCCCTTCCAACCGCGCGCGGTCCCAGGCCCCAAAAACAAGGCGCTTTCCGGCCCCGGTTTTAGTCTCGGGAGTTTGCCTGCCTGCGGTACTCTCGGTCGTCCCGTGCGGAGCGCGGTTCCCCTACCGGCGAAAAATCAGCCTCACCTCGGCCTGCTTTTTTCCAGCCTTTTTGCCCTCTTCAGCCGTGCCTTTTGTCCGGCAAGATCTCATCCCCCCCTTCTTCATTGATATCCCACCGAATACCCTTCCACGTATCGCGGACCAGGACTCTGCCCCAAGTCGTTTTCGACCGTTGTTGCTTCGTTAGACGTCGTTTTGAGAAGCTCTTCATTATATTCTTCTTCGAGTCTTGCCACTTGGGGCACGTTAGTTAGGGTTGGCGACTCTCCCCATCACTCTCTCCCTCGACCCTCTTTCCTGTGCGCCGTTTATCCCCGTCTTTTGCAACCTCCCTCCCATGTTTTCCCGAACCTCCTCTCTTTACGCCCGCTCTTTGTGGCCTCTCAGAACCTGTTTTTCGACGGTGCCTTGCAGACTGAAGTCTTGGTCGCTTGATTTTTCTCTCGCGGTCGTCTGTCCGGCGATTCAAAGGTCGCGTGTTGCTTGCCATATCAACCGTGCTACTACTTTTTTCCCGAGGTTACCATCTTCATCTTCTGGACGTTGACGCGATTTTTCCGGCAGGCGACACTGTTTTATCCTTCCCAGTTGCGCTTTTCCGTACCCCCTTTTTTCAACAGGTCCACCCTGAACGCGAACTCCCTGCGAGATCTGGATCCCTCTTCCACTATTTGGGCGAGCGCTCGGAACAGGGCCTCTTCTCTTGCCTTCACCGAGACTCTTTTCCCGATTCATTCATGCCTGTGGTCGGGTTGCCAACTCCTCTATTATAGGGCTCCTAAAAGCCCCTGGTCCTTCTTGTTTCGCCGAGGGCCTGCCCTCTGACTCTTTTCGTCTTCCCATTCCTTCATCTGAGCCCATGGACATCCCTTTCGATCAGGTTTCTCTCTCTTTCAGATCCCGCCGGGAAGTCTGATGTTGGTAAGCCCCGTGATCAGCTTTTGAAGGCTGATGGCTTGCGAATTTATCTGTTCTCACTCAGGAGTCGGTTTCCGTCATTGAGAGCGCAGCTCAACAGCCATTTTCAAGACCTGGTGCTTATCCTCACGCACTCATTTTTTTCCCATGCGGTGTTGACCTCCTATATTTTTCCTGATGTCTCAGTAACGGAATGATGATTCCCTTTTCTTTATTCATTTCAGGTTCTGTAAGCCTCAATCGACCGATAAGCCCCCCCC
>Ga0179593_1376747_pt1 | contig 12511 bp, 18 predicted proteins | sample CZODoug2_1_08_16_FD_185931 | JGI IMG/M metagenome (GOLD analysis project Ga0179593, IMG submission 185931) | Vadose zone soil fungal communities from Angelo Coast Range Reserve, California, USA - CZODoug2_1_08_16fungal (PacBio error correction) | ecosystem: Environmental > Terrestrial > Soil >... | reverse complement strand
CTAGTTTCTTTCGTTGTTAGTCCACAAGGAAAAAACGTGTCGTTTTTCCCCCCCCGTTTTCCCCTTGGACCTTCTCACCCACAGTGCCTCCTGGGTTTTTCTCCCCCTCCCTTATAGGCCACGTTTCGTTTCTGGGAACCTTGAGTCAAAACACCTTGCTTTGATCTCTTTGGTCCCCCCTGCCGTCGTAGTGGTTCTATTTCAGCTTTTTTCCCTTCCCCCCCAGTTTATTTCCCTTTTCCTTTCACTTAGTAAAGGCATTTAAACCTGAACTTTTTCCCCCCCCTCTTCTCCGGTGGTTCCTGTCGTGTAAAACACAACACTTGTGTGAACTGTTGGCCTATCCCCCCCGATTTTAAACCGCCTCCTCCGTCCGGTTCTGTTATCTGTGAAGCCATCCACTTCCGTTCACATGTGGACGTTACAGGTACAGATGGCTTAAAGCTTCTTGATTCCCTCTTTTCTGACGGGGACCCGAGGCCGCCGCTTTCACACAACCCACACAGTGGCCGGGAAAAAGCAGGCCATGATTAGTCCCCTTTTGAGTTTCTCTTTTTTTCAGTTTATCGGACCCATCTCCCTTTCTCCCTTCTTTTCCGTTTACCAAAAGTTAATTGCCCTCAGTAACCTTATTGAAAGGTTTCCCCCTTCGGTATAGTCCCCTCTTTTTCCACCTCATCCTTGTTTTGACATTTTACTTGGTTCCTGAGGTCTCCCCTCTTTTTCTTTTTGGTTGATAAAGGGATTTGGATTTAGAACCCTCTACCCCCCCCCACGGCCTTTAGACGGGGCGTACCTTGCATCAAGGCAAAAGTCCCCCCCCCATCTATTTCGTTTCTTTCTGCTATTTTTTTTATTGGGTCTTTGGGTATTTTTTTTTTGTATACTTCCTTTTCTTTGGGTCATGGTTTTTTCGGGCAGGCCTTTTTTCTTTCCCCCCACCTCTTGACCCTCCAGAATTGTCATCTTGTTCATTTCTTCAACTGAGAGGTAATACCCTCCCACCTTCTTTTCCCGCCACGTTTTACCTCAATACCCCAATCGTTTCTTTTTCCCTTTTCGTTGCAATTCCTTGTTAAGTCTTCTCTGTGCATGGGCGGTGCGGTTTTTTTCGACCCGAAGTTACTGAAAAGTCCTTTCCTTCATTTTCCCCCAAACATTTACCGTTGTTTTTCTGCCCAAAATTTAATTTGAAGTGGGATGGAAACCCCGGTGGCCTTCTGTCTTTTGTAGTTTTTTCATTCCCTTCTAGTTTTCTCCACCTTTCGCCTCTTGTATTGTTCCGACCTTGTCCACTGTTCCCTTCTCCCCTCTCCGGTTCGTAACTTTTTCCTAGTGGGCGTGGTTTTTTGTTTTCTCTTCTTATCCCTGTCACTGCAGGTGCTTAACTCTGAGACCTTCACCCCTGCGGCAAGATTTCTTTTCCCCTAGTCCGTTTCTTTCTAGTTTTTTTTGACAGTTCCTCCGTACACCTGCCCTTTCCCTGCGGGTACGAGTACTAGAGACCACACAGATATCCTGACGCCCCCCGGTTCAAGTTTTCCCCCTTTTTTTTCCCGTTCGGTTAGGGTCTTTATCGTGACTTCTTTTTTCCTCTTGAAAGATTTTTTTTTCCAAAGTAAGTGCCGCATGGGCATCTTGTTCCGCACCCATGATATCATGATATTCCAATAGGTCTAAATTCACAAGTTTGGTTTGATGTTTTTTCTTGCAATTGTTCAAAGTCATCAGTGCCCACGCCTGTCCACCAAAAAAAAGTTTTGCCTGAAAGCCGTTGGCGTTTAGTCCTTTTTGAGTTGGCATTTTGTTGGGCTGCTACGAACCCTGGCAGTTCTTCCCACCCTTTTTTATTGTGGGAGAAAGAATTTAGTTTTTTTTTCCCCACTCGTCCCAGTTGGGTTTTAGTCGAAACCTTGAGTTTGACGCGATATCCATGATTGGGTTGCCCCCACCTTTCCTTTATCGTTTTGGGGCTCCTCTTTCTTTGGAAGAAAAGCTCCCGGTATCTGTCCTCCCCCCATTCCGGTTGTTTTGTGTTGTTTGTTTGACAGGTTTCTGAAACCTTGACCCCCTTCCCCTTTGATCTGGGGTCCCCCTTCCTCCCACTTAGCCCGCAGTTAAAATTTAAATTTTTCCATGACTTAGTCCCTATTCTTTTTTAAGGGTAAGGCCACGACTTTTTTTTTCCCGACACAACTTGAGCCTACCCCTTACCAACAATAATGCCCGCTGAAGGGTTTTCGAGAAGTGACTGTCAGTACTTTTCTTTGGTTTAGCTTGTTTTGGGGGCCGGGACATTTTTCCCCACCGGGTTGTACAATTTCCATTCCTTTTACACATGGACCACCACCCTCCTTTACTTCAGTAATAGCAAGGTTTTTGCCCACCTTCACCCGCCTCCTTCCACAGTCAAACTGGTGACCTCCCCCCCCCTCCCAGATCCCCCCTACCCATTTGATGCCTCCTCTTTTGTTTTTCGCCACTTGGTTGCTGGGTCCACAGTGAGAAAACCCCTCTTTTGTTTTTCTTCCCCCCCCTGTCCAAATGGAATACGGGTGTTGATCCCCTTCTTGCAACTGGGTAGGCCGTTTATGGCCTCCTCTACTTTTCCTCCCTCCCCCCAGAGAGTTTTGGTGGGCATGAACCCCTGTTCTCCTTTGCCTTACCCCTAATTTTCCCCGCCGGAACCTTTTTTTTCTTTCTGGATGATGGCGCCCTTTTCACGGTTACACCCTTTTCCCCCTTTTTTTTTGGACCTGTTTCCGCCTCCTTGGCCCCAGCCGTCGTTGCGCCTTGCACACTTTCTTTTCTGTGGACCTGGTAAAGGCGGTTTGTCGCCTTCTTTTTTTCCCCTTTATGAAGTTAAGGTTTGCTTGGACTGTGCTGGTTTTCCCCCTTTGTGGAAAGACTCACAGCTAACTTGGCCTTCTGATTCCCTCACCTCCGTTTGGTGCCATCGATCCTCCAGTCCTCCTCTTTTTTCTTCCTTTCCCCCTCTCTTTCATACTTCAATAATTGTTTGTTATCTCTTTTTTTAAGGGACCTGTCGAGTTCTCGCAATCTTCAAAATATTAGCAGGGTTTCTGTACTTCTCTGCCCTCCCCCTTTCTCGCTTCCCCTTTCCTTCCATTTGCCCTTTTTTCCAACCGCACGCACCCCTTCTCCTTTCCCCAACCTTTGTAAATAATGCGAACCCGATTATGTTTTCCCCTTCCCTCCAGTTTCATTCGCGGACGTGGTTTTCGGTGCATAATGACGTCTACCACGTCACCTTTGAAGTAGCTCCCCAATTCAGATTTACTTTTTCCTTCTCCCCTTTCCTCCCTTTTCTGGTCGGGAGAAGTTCCCATACGTTTCATGTTTTTCTTTAACTTTTATCTTCTTGGACGAGGTCTGTTTTTTCCCCCTGCGTACCCTTTCACTTAATTTTTTCCCTTTCCCAAACCCCTTATAAACTTTCAGTGGGCCCTGGGTGCACCCCCCCCTCCTTTCCCTTTTTAAAGGTCTCCAAGACATGTTCAAGATAGTTCCCCCCAATACAGGGAGCTCAGGTCGGGGAGGGGTTTAGTTTACGGGGTAAAAGGTCTGCTTTTTCTTGTGACAGCGATTAAACTTTACCCCTTTATTCTTTGTCGAATGGGTTTTTGTTCCTTTTTTTCCCCTTCCCCGGTTTTTCTGTTCCCCTGTTGACAACCCACTCTCATACCAGTAACGGCTTTACTTCCTCTCCTCGGATCTTGCTTAGTTCAAGTTTCCCCTTACATTCTTTTTTCGGGGGACATACACCCGTTGCTCCGTGCTAAGACTGCTTGGCCATAATGTCACTGGGCCCCTGACTTTCATTAAGGGGTTGCCTTTTCCCCAGCTTATATAATTAAATTTTTCCCGGTCCACCCAATCCACTTCAGGGTGTTCCTTTTTTCCTGATTGGCTGGATCTTTCTCCAGAGTCCTTCCTTGGACCATGTGATCCCACGATAATCATGTAATCATCTTTTCCTTGAAAGTTTCCCCTTTTTGCGACCCTGGAAGTGTTTTTTTTTCCCTCCAGGACGTTTTCACTATTTTAGACCCCCATCCCCCACTGTTGGAAATAATTTAGTTTGAAGGAATGGTTTTTTTTTGCTCCTAACACGGGCCCCCCAACACGCGCTACCCCCCCCCCCCCCCAAAAAATTAGTTAATCTTTGGTCTTTGGGCCTGATGATGTCCCTTGCCATCCCCCGATTAGCCAGCAACTACCCTCTCTTGTCCTCTGATGGAAAACTTTTTTCCCCCACACCCATAAATTCCCGTAATCACTTTCATTGAGGGGGATTGTGGGAAGATTACTTTTCTCCCTTGGGACTTGGGATGCTTGTTTGGTTCGAGCAACTTTTTTAGCATAAGTATGCATCTGGAGTACCCGTGGACGTGGGGTCGGAGTCCAGTATCGGTTTTGGAAAACGTCGCCCAGATGTGCCACGTCTTGAGCACGGCGTGGATATTCCCCCTTTTCTACAGCAACCTATTCCCCCCCCCCCCACTTTAACCCCCTTTTGTTTTTTTTTTTTTTTAGCGGTCGAGTGCCCACCCAGTTCTTTTTCAACCAGACAACCCTCACACGCCTTGTCCGTCCCTTTTTTACCATTTATGTCCCTTCCCCCTCTTACCCCCCTAAAGATGGCACAGGGTTTCCTCCCGACTTCAAATTTCGTTTTCATTCTTACCCCGCCCAATGTGACATTAACTTCCCCCCACTTTACTGAACACGGGTCGTTTTCTCCCCCCTCCAAGGTATTAAGGGTCACTTCCCCCTTTCCTGACTTCCCAGCCTTTGCAATATCGGACCCGCGGGTTCGGTCCCATTCAACCTCTTTTTCCTTTTTGTGGGATTTTACGCCTTTCAGATTCGTAAACAACTCGTTCGTCCTACTTTCCCCAAGTTGTTTTTTGCCTTTGGGTTTTCTTACATGTACTTTTTTTTTTTTTTTGTTGTTCAAATGCCAAGATAAGCTCGACAAACGGGGACACATAATTTCTACACCAAAAACTAACCCCCTCCCTTCGGAGTTAGAATCGCTGAAGGATTTTAATGGTTCCTACTAAGAAGTTTTGAACATATTGTCAACCCACCTACTAGGTTTTGTCAGCATCATTGCTCTGACACAATGACTTTTTTATCTGCACCATCGTATTAAGTATAAAACCCCCCAAACTCTTCCCCCCCACCCTGTCACCGTTTTTGAAATTGTTCTTGATTTCTTGAGCCCACTTTTTGTTTTGTGCCCCGACACTTTCCTTGCTTTGACCTTTCCTTTTTGCAAACTAAGGTCGGTGGATCAGTCCCTGATTGATACCACATGACACCTCTTCTTCAAAACGCTCCCCCCCTCACAAGACCCTTTAGTGTTTTCCCCCTTGTAGTTAAATGTTTTTTGCGGTACACGTTTTTTTTCACCCTCCGGAGCTTTCTACTCCCCTCCTGGAAAAAGAGTTTTTATCCCTTTTTTCTCTGTCTGTAACATCCATTGAGACAGGGGTGTCTTTTCCTCAGGGAAGGGCATCTTTTCCCCGGTTTTCTTTGGGACATTGATCTTCCCCCATTCTGTGGATTAAAAATCCACATTTTCCCGAATACCTCAGCCCTGTCTTTCGATTTGTTCCCCCTCTTCCATTTTTCAATGGAGCCGAGCTTCTTTTCCTTTCGAACTTTGGCCAGGTGCCGGTAACACCCTTGCTGCGCTTTTTCCCAAAGGGGAAACACCTCTTTTTTTTCCTTTTTGTTCCCTCTTCCCCTCCTTTTGTCCCCCACGGCTGAACCCCCCCGTTCCCTTTTTTTTCTTTTCAATTAGGCGCCACCATTGTTTTTCAATGGACCTAACTTTGTGGGCACCTTGGGCCGCATCCATATAATTCTCTCCCTTTTTTTCTTCCTTCTTTTTTCCTGAGGGATCTAAAGTCCTTTTTTTTCCCCGTGAGGAGGGACATTCTTTTGAAACGTTCTTTCCCCCCCAGTTTCCCCTTTTCCAGTTCGAACTTCCAAAGGGGGGTGTTTTATTTCACGTTATTAGGTACCACTTGTTCTGTTCTTTATCTGGCCCAGGACCCCGAGTCTTTTTCCCTCAGGGTTTTTTTTCCCTCCCTGTTGTGGGCAAGGCAGGTAATGGTACGTCTTTCTTCCGTCACTCTCCCTTAGTAGGAGTTCAACCCTGCATCTTTTCCCCCGCAAGGAGCACTCCTGGGCTTTCTTTTCCTCCTTGTGTCCCCCAACAAGGGTGAGTTCAGGAGATCTGGGAGCCCTCTCCCCACAGGAGGGGCAAACCGCCTAACCTTTTTCCCGGTTTATTGTGATTTTTTCCCCAGGTTAACTGCATTCTGCAATGGGTTGCAATTCAAGCCCGCCTTCCCGTTGCTGAAGGAGGTCAGAAGGTTTATTTGTGCTGAGAACCGCCCCCTCCTACGGCAGGGCTTAGTCGGAACACAGAGACCCAACTTGCACCAACCATGACCCCACAGTACGCTACCATTTTTTCTCTTTCTTTCTTGTGTAGGGGGGAATTTTTGGCCCTAATTTTGTATCTAGTTTGCAAGTGTCATTTACAACGTTAGCTTTTGCAAACCTTAACCGGTATGACACACTTTGTTTCCATTTTGACGGAATTTCCCATCGTTTTGTCCAGGTTCCTCAGTTTGGTTTTTCTCTCCGTAGAAGTTTACCCTTGGTTGCTTGCTCTCCAGCTTTTTTCATCTCTTCCGCGCCTGCAGAGGAGATTCCCCTCTTCGCTTTTCCCCATGTCCCCACCGAATTCGCCTTCCCCTTCTTTTTGATGAGTTTGGTGTAGAATTTTTTTTTTTCACGTGTGTGTTTCCGTTTTTTTCCTTTGTGCTAGTTGTTGCATTGAACCCACCTTCCTTTCCTGTCCTCCCCCCCAAAGGCGGTGACCTCCGGGCCCCCCTTCTTCTTTTTTTTTAAGAGGCTCCCACAGTGGACCAACGTCCCCCCCACCTGAAATTAAATACCTTTTCCCATTAGTTTTTGCGAATAGTGCCTCGGGCCGTCATTCGAGTCTTTTGTACTGAGTTGTTTTGCCCTTTCGGTTGGGTTAGCCCACCCCCCTCTCACGTTTTTCAGGTCACGCAATGATGTACTTTAACCAAACCCCCTTTACGCGGGAATGCACACGAAAGTGGAAGTTTCTTCTTCTAAAATGGCATCTTCTGTGGGTAATAGGAAGTAACAAGTCCTGTCACCCCCTTCTACACTTCTCTTTCTTTTTCCCCAGTTGACGAACTAACCCAATGGATTCGACCCTGATGTATGTTACAAGGAGGTACTTGGAGCACTGAGGATATCCAGAAGGGATCCCCACCCCTGACTTTTCTCCAATTTCTTATGCAGACTTTTACCCCCGATGGCCCTCCCCCATACATTATGTTCCCCCGCCGTTCCAATATCTGACTGTTTTTGCCGGCACTCCCCTGGCCGGACATTTCCCCCTCCGGGGAGTCCCACCCCTTGAAAAGATTACAACTAACAAATTTCCCCCCCCCTCTTGGCCATGACCGGGTTTAGATATGTCCACTTGTGTTTACACAAGTCAGTCACCCTACCTCGGATTACTTTCCTAGTTAGCATTGGTACAAAGATGTAGGCCCTCTTTTTGTTCTTTGGGACTGACTTCCCCCCCCCTTTCACGCAAGTACACACTTTTTCTGATGCCGGACCGTGTTTCAAATGTACTGCTATTCCCTTTTCACGGTCTACCTGGTGTCAACATGGTTGAGTTTGTCGAAGGAATCCCGTTCTCCTTTTTTTCAACCCCAGCAGTCCCAGTTTTTTGGTGTACATTCCTTTTTGCAGACGATATTCCCCTTTTATCATGGGTTGCTCCCCACAGGACTGTTATCTTCCCTTTCTTTCCCTAATTCGTTTTTTTGCAAGTTTTACATTTTTTTCCCGAGTGCGTCCCTTCCGGTTGTGTGTAGGTGACCTGGTTTTACTTCCTTTCATTTCTCCTTTGTGCCCTTAACCCCGGTTGACTCCCCCCGTGGCCTTCCGTAGCCAAGCACGTTTGTTCAAATGTCCAACATCTCGTTTCGCGGAGGAGTTTTTTTGGTCCACGGGTTTCTCTCAGCACCCATTCCTGACACAACTTCCCCCCTTTCCCCTGTGCCCTCTGTGAGTCCCTTTCCTTTTTCCCCTTTTCCCCGTTAATGTATTGGGTTTTCTTCGTTGTGGTTTTTTTGGCCACCGGGTTTTTTTAACGGACACGTTTTTAGTTGTTCCCGACTCCCCCCTTAAATAGTCCCCCCAAGACCCCCCACTCTAAGTTCCATTTCAGATTTTTTTTTTCCATGTTCCAATCCAAGATTCCCTTTCTTTCTTCCACTCCCCCCCTTTGTTTTTTTTTCCCGCCCATTTTTCCCCCTACAACTACACCATGAGAGGGCGCTTGTTGGTGCTCCCTCTGACTTCATTGGCGGCACTGGCCACAGGTGTCCCTTAGGTTTTGACTGCCACCACCCCATTGGACACTGGTCCAACTCACGGGGCCTTTTCCGTTTCCCTTGGGTTCGCATTCTGGGACCCAGCTTGCCTTCCTCCCCCCCAACGAAAGCTATTGGTTCCCCTTTAGGGGCAACCATGAATGTATGCTTTTCAGTGAGTCCCTTTCCCTCATGTCTACAACCGACCCAGTGACAATTTTTTCTTCTTTCCTTTGATGTGAAGTGGAAATGTTTTTTTTTTCCCCCCCCGTTCAAAGTTTGGTTGGGACACGCCCCAGTTTTGCATTTCCAATGAGTTTCTTGCCCCCCCCCCCTTGAGTATTCCCCTACCATTAAACCTTTTTTCTTGAAATTTTCCTAGTGGTTTCTTTCCATTTTCCCCCCCCTGGTATTTGAAGGGATTCGGTGGGGTGTAGCTTCTTTTTTTTGGACCCTTTTCCCCCATTTCATTCACTCCCCCCGACAGGTCTTTTCGCTCCCCAACAGACACGAGCTGCAATTAACAGATTTTTTCCTCCCTTTATCTCATGACTTCCCCTGCTCCTTCAATTCTTCCCTTTCTTTTGACTCAATCCGACCTTTTGTTTTTTTTTTTCTCTCTCTTAAGGCGTGGAATCCTTCGTCTGCGCCATTTACCAATCATTATTTTTGTCCCCTCCGCTTTATGTATCCTCCCCTTGTCTCCCCCCCTTGGAGATCTTCTTCCTCTCATACTGTATTTTTCCACTTTTTTACCCCCCAGCAATACGCAAACCTTATCCCTGTCAATACCCCTGTGTTCATTCCCTTCCTCAAAGATTAACCTTGTTCACAGCATTTTCCATTCCCCCCCCCTCGGTTTGTCTCATTGCTGTTTTTTTTATACTGGCGGGTCCCACAACATGTGTCTGGGTTTGCCCCCACAGTGTGTTACGTCCCCTTCCCCCCAGTGAAGAATATTTTCGTGTTGGTTACCATGAAGGGAGGGCCTTCCGGTACCTCCTCATTCATTTCCCCTTCTAAGTGAAAGACCCTGCCTTTTAGTTTACCGTATTTCGGCTTTCCCACTGAGTTACCCCCCCCCCAGTCTCCTTGTTATTACCCCCCAAACAGTATCTAACTTTTTCCCATTTTGGCCGGCTGTGACTTTTAACAACCCCTGTTGGGTTCCATGTGCCGATGTCCACCGCGATTTCGGGCCCTCCCCCCCTCATCCATTTTTTCGTTGTTGTATCGTTGCCCCGCCGTTTTCCTTGAAAGGAGCTTTGGTTGCTTTTCTGCTCTCAGACGACCGTGGACCCCTTTTTTTCTGTATAGGGCGGTACTGCCTTTCCCCCCCTTTACCCCGGGGGGTGCAAAATTTCCCCCCGTGGTCTTCCCCCCACAAAACCCAAATCCCTATACAGTACGGCTGGGTACGGCAGCTCCCTCTTTGATTTTTCTTGGGGGCCCCTTTGTTTATCTTTTCATGCTGTTTTGCGGCGTTGACAAGTAACCTCCCCCCTACCTTGCACTTCAGTACTTGGTTCAGACTGCTTGTCTACTGTTCTCGGGCAAGTATTTAACCCCGTTTTTTTTTTTGGGTCATTATGCTAATATTGCCTTCCCGTCTAAAAGGACACCCCCCCAAAACCCCGTCCTGGGTCTTTTTACTCTTCCCCTGGACTTCATGTCCCAACACGCCAGTTAGATCCCCTCCAGGTTCCCGGGACCTTTTGACGTAAGTGGTTGTTTGTCCTTTTCCTCTCAGACTTCATTACCTGTTCAATCCTTTTTCCCCCCTATGGCCATGGGCGTTTTTGTACTGGAGCGTACCTGACTCTTTATAACCCTCAAAGTTTTCCTTCTTCCTTTTTCAAAACTGCACCTTCCTCGAATGCCCCCTTTTTCCATTCTGACCCCCCATTTCCCCCCTTTTCCCTTTTTCTTTAATTCTTGGCGTTGGAATTCTTCCTTCATTGGCCCCTAACAGCCACTTTTTTTTACCTTTTACTACGTTCTCTTGTGACACGTACTTTTTTTTACCAGCCCTTTTTCCCCCACTTCACCCCCCCTTTTTCCTTGCCAGTCGATTTTCTGGATTTTCCTTTTCTCCCCCTTGGTTTTGGCAGGTATTCAGATTTTTGCCCTTTTCTTCTTCCCCCCCCTCTATAAGTAATATTAGTGGTCCCCCCCTTAGTACCTTTTGCATTTGGCCTTCCAGTACCTCTTTGAGACGGCTTTCTGCCCCCCAAGAAGTTGCTTTCCTCTTCTTTTCCGTCCAACTTTTTTTTATGGCCCAATTTTGGTTACACCCCTGGAGCTTTCTCCGGCTTGGACACGTTCTTCCCCCCCATCCCCACTTTTTATAACCCCTCCCCGGCTGACGGTTCTACATGCCTTTATACGTTGATTCCCCCTCCAAGACTTTTCCACTTGTTTTGATTTCCCTCACTTCCCCCCTTGTGTGCATGGCCCTTTTTCAAGGTACCAATTTTTTTTTCACCTACTTCCCACCTTACTTCCCTTTGACCCCTTGGGAGGTGCCCTACCCCACCCCTCCCACTTTGCAGGCTGTTCCCCCACCCTGGACCCACCCCAAATTCTCCTGCTACTTGAAGGGAGGATATTATTCCCCCCACCTTCTGTCGTTTCCCCTTTTTATTTCTATTAGGTGGGCCTTGTTTGACCTCCCCCCGTTTTGCGCCCAAGTTAACCTCCCTGACATCACACTTATGCAGTCTGTGTTTTTTTTATTTCAGAGTATTTCAGTCTTTTTGTTTTCCACCCATTCCCCAAGATAGATCTTGCCCCATTGAGGGAAAAAAAACCCCGGGACTTCCCACACAAAAAAATCTACCCCCCTCCGTTTCGTTAGGCATCGTGCTTAAGTTGGACCTGCTGAAAGACCTCAGCAAGCATGTATAGGCTGGTCCTGAGCCTACTTCCCTTTTTGTTCGTGCGGGATGCACTTCTTTACCTTCCCCCCGGGAATCGTTTTTCTTTCCCCCTCTTTTCCCTATTAAACCCAACCCCACGCTTCCCCCCCCCGTCCACGATTTCTTTTAATCGGCGTGTTATGTCTTTTATTTCTCTCTGACATACCGTTACTGTCCCGGCAATTTGACCCCTACCCCTTTCCCCCAAAGAGGAGCTCCGCCCCAATTCTTGTCCGAACTCCGCTCTAAACCATCCCCAATCGGGACCAACTAAGCTGTTACTTTTTTTTTGTTTCCCTTGAGTTCACCGTTGTTTTTTTTCCCCCGTCCAGGAAGATTTTACCCCCCCACCCTCTTTAATTTTTTACGCAGTTTTAGTTTTTTTACTCAAACTTGTGACAGGGGGGAGGCGGACTTGGATTTTATTAAACACGCCCCGGACCCTTTTCCTGATTGGGCTGTTTACCCTCCGTGTTTCTTTTGTGAAAAAGCTGGCTTCCCCCCCCCATTTTTTTTACCTCAGGTCCTCCAATGGCTTTGCGGTTCCGCGTGTTCCACCCATTTTGTTCCTGCTGCCCCTACGATGCTTCGTTCACTTCTTCCGACTGGTTGTTTCAAGGCCCCCCACTTTTGAATGATCTGCGTAGGGTTTTTTTTTGCAACACCCTTCCCTTTCAGGGTACCCCCAGTTCTTTTCCCCCCCCCACGTGTATAATCACGGCTTTAACCCCCACATTTTGGTCGTTTACGAACCTCCCCTGTCCCACCCTTTTTTTCAACCAGGTGGAAATACACCCGTCGTTTTTTGGCCTCCCGTTGACAGCCCCACCCTATGATCCTATCCTTTTTTCCTCCCCCCCCTCTGGGTTTTTCTCTCTGTGATAAGGAGTTGCTTTCCTTTTTGCAGGTTTCCCACGTCCCTTTTCTCACTTGATTTTTTTCTTCCGACTGTCACCCAGGCAAACCTGTGTTGTCGGCAGTCCCTTTACTTTTTTGACAAGTGCGTGATTTTTGAACACCGGACCAACCCGTCCCTTGGTTTTTGTTGGAAGTGGCATTTCCTCTTGGTTTAACGTCAAACTCTTGTTTCTTCCCCCCCCCTTCCCCCTCTTCATCTCTATGATT
>Ga0179593_1372773_pt1 | contig 12511 bp, 9 predicted proteins | sample CZODoug2_1_08_16_FD_185931 | JGI IMG/M metagenome (GOLD analysis project Ga0179593, IMG submission 185931) | Vadose zone soil fungal communities from Angelo Coast Range Reserve, California, USA - CZODoug2_1_08_16fungal (PacBio error correction) | ecosystem: Environmental > Terrestrial > Soil >... | reverse complement strand
CTATATTTTGAACCCCGGCGAGCCAGACTGACCTCATCCCGGTGCCTTCAGGTCCCTCGCCCTGTAGGGGGGATTCCCCCTCTTGTTGAACACTACCCTTCGCGCAGTGCCCCTGGACTCCCAAGTTCAGTCTCCCACCTGCATTAGCTTCAGTCTTAGACGAGTCTCTCAAACGACTTGTTTCTCCAACAGAAAACAGGAATCTGTTAGACACACTCTTCCCGGTCCACACCCGGTTTAATTTCCTTTTTTCGAGTCATGCTTTTGAGTCCTTCATTTACTCCCTCGCGTAGTTCCATCTTTTCTTAAATGTGCTGCGGGATATTCCAGTGCACCTTCAGCCAGTCCTTCCAGTTTTTTTCCTAAGTACCCAAATCTACCCCGCATCCCTTTGGAAGCTTTCCAGTTCGACGTAGCGAGGGTTTTAAAATGTCGCCGTGGTCCATCTGTTCTCCTTGACAGTCTACGGGTTCCTTTTCCTCCTAGTGCGCGCCCAGCCACGAGCTTCTAACAAAGTCACGTCCACTTTTACTTCCCGAACCCTTTTAGCCGGAACCCTCGGGCCGTCACCTTAACGGCCTCCCGGGCAACTGCCTCATAGACCCCCCGAAACTTTCCTCAACTGGATAGTGGTTTCCGTTGAAATGGGTTCCGGGCCAGCACTTATCCCCCTAGTCAGGAGTGTGCGGAAACTCACTTAACAATTTTCTGTTGGAAGTTGCTCTCTGAAAGCGGCCCGTCCCAGGGTCCACCAGTGTGGGCTGATCCCCTGCTTGGATTCTTCGGACCCCACCTTAAGATCTCTTTGAGTCCCCCTGCACGTCAATCTCTGTAGAATACATCCGCTTTCAAGATCTCGGCCCCCCCAACGTTTTTGTCTTTACGGGTCGTGGCGCCCACTAGCTACAGGTTCTCAAGCTGCACGCTGGGGGCCTCTTCGGGGATCCTAAAGTGTCCGGTTCCCCCCCTTAGTTGCGCACTCTTACCTCCCCCCCTCTAAGGCTCGACGTCGAGGTTCCTGAAGGGCATTTCAATCTTTGGCCCGACGACCGGGTTCCCTTCCCTATTAAACTAGTTTGGCGCTCCTTCATTGCAGTTTCCTGAAGCCAGACCCGCCAACTGGCACGTTAAGGTTGACCGGCACCTGGTTCGCCCAGGGTTCACCGAGGGGACTCTCGTTGAGTTTTCGATTCATGGTTTTTAAAGCCAGCAAGTTCGCCCCCTCGTTACGTGAACAAGGGTCCTGTAAAGCGGCATGTCCCGCAGAGGAAGGAGATTTCCCCACCGACTACTGCTTTTCACTTCTTTATGAGGACGGGATACCGGCCCCCACCATGCGGACCCAGAGTCCCCGTGTGCTCGGCGGATTCCCCGAGAGTGCGACTCCTTGTCTCTTTCACTGGCTGACAGATTTTGTTTGAAATCGCCATTGTTACGAGAGGCCCCAGGTTTCCCCCTTTCCTTTCCCCTTACTCGCAGGCCCTGCGCACCGCCGTAGACCTTTACCTGCTTTCATTGTCGGGAAATGCTTTTATAACATGTTCCTTCCCGGTTCGTTTCCCCCCCTTCCACTTTACAACAAACTTTTTCGGTTTTATGACCTCACCCCTTTTCCCCCCGAGCGGGCCCCCTTCCCCACTACTACACCGAAGGCTCCTTGAGAGGTTGTTTTTTGTTTTTTTTTGGGATGACGAAGGCGTAGAATTCCCTAACTTCAAGACGCGCTGGTTTTTTGGGGCCCCCCCCTCACCGCGGGAATTTTTTTTCTATGAATGCAGCCAGTTTTTGCCCAGACCCCAGGAGTCTCCAAACCCCGGCCGAGTACCAATTAGCCTTCCCGACCTTGGGTGTTTCTGGGGAGAGGCAGGCTTATTTCTATTCTCTACTGCGGGAAAGAGCCTGAAAGCTAAAACCACCCCCAACAAACCCCCGACCGTCCCCCCACCCCCACCCCCAGGGAGGGATCGGAGTCAAGTAATCCACCTTTTTTATTAGGGCCCCGGTTTAGGTACACACAACACGGAGCTAAAGCAGCGTTCCCGGAGTCCGTACCCCATTTTTTCGAGACTCAAGCCCTCCGACAGCATCCCCTTTTCATCAATCCTGTTGGTTGGAGGATCTGAGATCGTCGTCCCATTGCTTGAATAAAGCTTTTGCCTGTTCCTAGGACTGGTGGTCAGCGCACTTGCGGCGTCCCCCTTTTGATACCCTTTTTTAGATCCGGGGGTTGACCTTTCCCACTCATCCACCCGTCCCCGCCAGACCCCTTTCTACGCACTTTTTAATGCTTCACTCCGGCATGACCCTACCACCCCGGCACACGATAGTTTACGCGGACTTTTCTGACCCCACCCCTGGTCACCCCCCTCATTCTAAGTCAGACGACACACCCTCTCCCCCCCCAACGCAGTTCAATCCGCTCTTTCTTGGTCCGGCTCGTCGCTGATCTCCCTTCACCCTGCATGATGTTATTGTTCAGCCCGTCCCAAGGTGACGTTTTTCTTTATCCTTGGGGTTGTCATGCACTGGACGAAACTTGGGTAGTTTTTATCTCCACTGCACATGGACCCGTTCGACCCTTGCAGTTTCCCTGGACACAGGTCGTCTTTTCCACCTGATAGTCTTCACCCACCGTTCTCGTGATTTTGAGCCGTATTCATACTTGTGGCACATAGGTACCCTTCGATTTCCTTCCATGGTCGACAGTGTCTCAGTCAACTCGCTGATTCGACTTTTAGACCCCCCTTTTCAATCCTTGTTCTTTTCTTTTCCTTTGACCCCCACGTCGTAGCACGGTCTTAGTCGTACTGGTTTTGAATCTTCAGGAATAGTTACCCCACGCCGTCCCTCCATATAGCAAGGCCTTGTCAAGAGTACAGCTTCCCTGTGCCTCTTGCACGAGTCCTTTCTTCCACAAATCACCAAATCCGCGTCATTCGCCCCCCTTTCCCCCCGGCCAGGCAATACCTTTCTGGTGCCGGTTCACCCTTCCTTTCCCCCCCCCCTTTCTGTATGTATTTAACCCAATGAAAATTGTCCTTAAGCCAGAAACCCCTCTTAGTGAGTTCCCATTCAGGCCGTCATTTGCAAGTGCTTCCCGGTTTCCCCATAGACTTCCTGAGCTTTCAGTTCCCCCAAGGAGGAGCAGAGTTCCCCTTCTCTCGTCGATCACGCACGACTTCACACGGTTCAGCCTTTCATACCGATCGACGACGGTCAGACAGGTCCTTTTGGTTCCAAGGCAACGGGACATGACGTTGTCCGGATTACGTTCTCAGAAATTCCCGTGTAGTTCTTTCCCCTTCTTAATGCCATGCCTCCCCCCAACTCTCGAACTTTGATTTTTTTCGCCGATCTCCCCATTTCATCAGCCAGCGTCTGGTTCCAGTCATTGTATCACTTTGGCCTTTCCCGACAGCCTCGATCCCCCCCCAAACTAAGGGTTGTTTGTATTCCGGCGTGACCGCCGTCCGCCGGGACGGCGCTTCCGGCCTTTCTTGATATAGCGGCAATCATTCCGATGAAAGGTTCTGCGCCTCTCATTTCTTCCCAGTTCCAGGGGCGGTTCTTCAGAGGAGGCTTCTTTTTTTCTTTCCGTTTTGACGTCGGCTCTTCCGACGGACACGGTGGTTTTCAGGTTGGCCCCCGGCTCGCTCCTTTTCCCGCTAAGTCCGCCGGCCGGGTCCGACTTTGTCCTCCCCCAAGCCGGGTACCACGCCCCTTACCCTCATGGTCGGGCAGAGGACCCCCCCCGCACTTCCCACGTCCCCTTTTTTTGGATTGGGTTTAAATTAATTAAGGCAATGGCCTGCTAATTGTTACACCATCAGTAGGGCCCGCGAGTCCTTGTTGGCACGACTCGGGTCTCATTGACCGGAGCTCTCGCCCCGTCCTGCTCAACGTTACGTTTTGACTTCCTTTTTGGTTGTGCAGGTGTCTTTTTCCCCGTTCTGGGGCTTATGCCACCCACATTCTGCAGCATCTTGCTCCCGCTCTCGATCTGAGCCGAATCCTTCGGCCTGTCTTTCCCCCGGGATTTTTACAGCGCTGAGGGTCTTCGTTCCGCCCGGGCAAGTCACGCAAAAGAATTTGCAAGACGCAGGTCTGTCTCCAGATTCGTTCTACCTTTAAAAGATCCTATCTCTATTAATCCCTTTTTGTTGTTGACTGATGACTCGGTTAAACCGCTTCGCCCTACTAGTCGGTCCCCGCTGCCTGTGCAGGCGTTCCTTTGCGGTCGTTATGACGGCCCTTTTAGGTTCGGGGTCGAGACATTGAAAATTCGCTCCGGTTTCCCGCTTACCCCCTGTCCTTTTATATTTCTCCTTCTCCCATGAGATCTTCAATATGTCTCCGACTTTTTGGTGCAGAACCGAAACTTCCACCCCATACTTTGTTCCTTCTGGGCACCAAGTTCTTTTCCGTTCAGTCGAGGGCGGCCTGCTTGGTAGTCTCACTCATGTAGACCCCTCTAGTAGTGCCAACCCCGGAAATGGAGGGGCTATCCACTTGATTAACTCTCCAGTTGTGGACTGACGTACCCCCCTCGAACGAACGCCGTGGCAAAGGTGAAGTCCCCCGACAATGTCTCTGGCGTGGTTCTTTAACCCAGTAGGCTGTTTTTTACGTGAGGCTTTTCCCCCCTAGTCACGTCCTTTTCTTGCTGAGATGGCGTCTTCGCTCATTCCAATCCCCAGCAACTTTAATAAACCACGTGACCCCTTTGTACGCAGATTTTTTTAAGATTATTAATTCGAGGCCGCGATTCCAGGTTCCCTCCAATGGACATTTTCAGATCTCCACGGGCAGATCATGCACTTATCCCCCAGTTTTTGAAGAGTTGACCTTCTCCTACGGGACGGCGAGTTTCCCGTCTAGATATGATACGACTTCTTTCTCTTTCCCTCCCCTCGAACTGTCGGTCATGGATTTTGTCCGCTTACCAGCAAGCGGGCCTTCCCTTTTCTTTGTCCACCACGTTCGCGGTTTGCGGATCACTGCCTGGGGGTTAGGATTCGTGACGATTTGCCTTTCTTCTGCCATACCCCCTTTTTCTTAATACATTCGGACCTTGTATTTTCCGTTACAAGGCGGGGCTCCTTTTTTCCTTTAGCCTGTCCGTTCCCCGGCGTTTGCTTCCCCCGGCGGAACGCGGTGCACGTCGTAGTTGCGTTCCCTCCGCCTCCTGTCCCCTGATGAATCCTTTGAAACGCGTCGGTTCTCGACGTCGAGTTTTCCCTCACGGGGGTACTAGGGGCCTCCTCATTCCTAAGGTGTTAAAGGGACTAGTTAGGGTGCGGACGGGAGTCAACGTTTCCTTTTTGAATTGCGTACCCGAAAAGGGCCCGGTCATTGTTCCAGGTCCAATGACCCGGTGGACCTGGACATCAGGTGTTTCCTTCTTCGCGGCTTGGTATTTCGAGGCCGCTTAGGGGCACGCCAGAATCTACAACTTCTCCCTTGGGACCGGTCGGTCCCCTTTTTATTCGGGAAACTTTTCCCGGTCTAATTCACCCAGATTTAGCCCCGGTGAGCTCGTTAGCATCTGTCCACTTTTCTTCCCCCAGACTCCGAGTTAGTGTCAGACTGGCCTTCTGTCTTCTGAATACCTGCGAGGAGAGAATGGCTTCTGCAAAGTTTTCTGTGAGGTTTGTTCTCAGCGGGTAAAGCCGTCCGGGGTTTTAACTGAAGGCTAATGCCCCCAGTTGCTCCAGGGTCCCTAAAAAGAAGTCGTTCTAACCGTCATCGAAAACCCTTTACTCAAACTTGTTATTGGCCAACAATAAAGTGTACCCTTCATATGCCCCTGGTTTCTGAAGAGGCGCTCTAGGACGTACCCCGCTTCTTGCGGTCTTCCCCCCTTTTAAGGGGTGCGGATGCCTTAGCACGAAGTCCTGAGTGCAGCTTCCTCCTTGTATCTGAAACAAGGCAGTCTCCCTCTTATGTTTTCCTATTGTTTTACTGATCTGACTTGATGACAGGCACCCTCAGCTTCCAGGGCGTTTGGCTTTTCCGGTTAGGTGAACCCCCCGCTTGGATACGTTCCCACCCCTGTCGAAGCAACCTCCGTCAAATCGGAGATGACGGCAGAAATGGTATAGATTGCCTTACAGCGCCTAACTTGGCCTATTTTCTTTCTAATCAGCTGTGGGCTCTAGAGTAGGCGATTGCATTAACAGAGTGGTGGGCCCAGTTTTTCCCGTGTGGAAAGAGAATTGATGATTTTTCGTCTAAAGGTCCCTCTATAAGTTTCATCTTTCAGCAACTTCCCACCCGGGAATGATGATGCAGTTTTGAAAGGGAGTTTTTGCTTAGCCAAATCTCCCACCCCACATCGTGTCCCCCAGATCCGGGAAGTTTCTTTTGTGTACGGCCTCCCTTGTTGTCACGCTTGCCGCCCAGCACTAAAAACCGATTTTTCCACATACTCTTTCCCAGTGCGGTGGATTCGTTTTTACGTATAGCATTCCGATGCCATCTCTTAGCTTAAGATATTTTTAGGTACCTCCATAAACCAGGCTTCCTTCCCGGTTGTCTATCACTTTTGACTCACCCTGGAACAGTTCTCCCAGGCATGGCTTAAGTCTTTCTAATTCCTTCCAGTCGTCGTGCCACGTATGACCCTGCTGAGGCACCTGGCACTATCTCTGAAAAGGCCCCGTCGCAGGTACCTTCGCATCAATCGTCTCTACCGGCGACTTAGCTCCAGAACTCGCTGAGCCGACCAGTGAACTCGGCTTCTTTTCCACACGGGTCAACGGTCCCGGTGTCATCCCCCTCAGCCCCCGGTACTAGTCTTTCCTTGACTTTATACACCTGAGTTACCGGCCACTGAACCCGGTGTTCATTCCGAAAGTCGGGAAAGTTACAGACCTTGCGGGTACCACTGACATTTGAAACTCCAAATGAGCTTACGTGACCAAACCACTGGAGTTGGACCATCCCCCGGATTGCCCCCCCGGTCACAAGTTTGCCACTTTGCGTGTCCTTAGCCGTCCACCCCTTTTTGTTTGCCGCAGGGATCCGCCCGAACAAACCCCTCGGCGGTGAATTCCTTTCCCCCCTCTGCGAAAGTTCTTGCTGGGGTCCAATCGGGCAATTCCCCCTGAATCTACGTAGAGGACCGAGGACCCCTCTTTCCACCACGGACCCTTAGAGACAATGTACACTCCTCGGGGCCTTTCTAGGATCAGCCAGACCGGACCCTTGTCTGGTCAGTTTCCACTCTCGGACTCGTCCCCCAGGACTTGTTCCAGTCCCCACCCGGTTTCTCCATGTCTTGTCTTCTATCGTCCTTGAAGTGGCAGTACTACAAATCGAGTCTGTGCCTTTGTGTAAGACCAACTCTTCCACGTAGTTTTTTTGCCTCCTTTCCCACATTCTCTTTCTCTCAGAGGATGTTCGCTTTTGGACCCGTTCTAAATGCCGCTTGGTACCGGTCCTGCGAATTAACGGACCGACATTTCAGGGCTTCATCCTTCCCCTTTTTTCGGGGAACGGACGTAAGCATGCCGGCTGCCCTGCGGCCGATACGCGAAAGGCTGTGCGTCCCACGTTTTTTTTGACTTCCCCCCCGGGCTGTATTCCCTTGTAACTTGAGGTACACGGTCCCTTCTGCAGGACTTGGTCCCCGCTTTCAAGGTGTTCCGTAGCTCTGACATCCGTCCTTAGTCCCCCCGGTCAAGTCTTGGTTCTCCTTTGTCTCCCTCCACGTGTCCGACCTCACTAGAAGAGGGACGTTGAAGTCCCCTGGGACATTAACCGTTCCCCCCCCCGGACCAACGTCACCCTACATTTTGGTTGAGGTCGTTACCCTTCCTTACCCCCGGCGGGACGTTCTTTTTTCTTCAGTCGCGTCGGCTGGCCTGGCGTGGCAGTTGGGCACATCGAACAGTTCAAAGTTTTTCACCTGTTTTCAGTCTTTGCGACACTCGGATTTCCCCATCTCCAACTGCGACGGACCTGGCGGTGTTTCCTCCCGTACGCGTTGCTGCTCCCCTGTTGATGTTTCTTCCACACCAGTCCTCATATGGAAGCTCGCTGGGTATACGAAATCAATGATGAGACTTTTACCGGCTGTACACAGGGAAGTTTACTTCTCTTGTATTTCAAGGTCGACCCCCTTGGCCAGTACCGGATCCAATCTAACGCACCGGTTTTAGACTTTACCCTCTTTAAGCCTGTTGTGATTTCTCACAGAGATCATTCCCCTTCCTATTTGTTTGTCTAGAGATGCTCGTGTTAATCAAAAGGCCCGAAGCCCTCCTCCAGCTACGCTGCGGTGCCGGCTTCTCTGTCAATTTGCATGCGTCCAGTAGGAGTATGTGACCGCTGGCGAGAACAATGCATTGTCACATTCCCGCTCCCTACCTGTATCCCTTATTTCCCATCCCTTAGCGATTTTGCTTGTGGCGCATCCCCTCCCTGAACTGTTGAGCAAACGCGCACCATAGCCGCGGCCACAATCACATTGCCCCCTGAAGCGGCATTTGGTTGTCTCTAGCCCCTTTCCACCTCGTCCCTCCCCCTCTGTTACCAACCGCGATGTAGGTTCCTTCTGCCCTACGGCTGTGTTAAATATCAGTCCTCCCTGTTTTGACGATACGGATCCCCCATTCCGCCTTTTTTTTTACCTTTCTTTCCATTTGTACTACGAACCATTATGCGTGACGTTTTTCCCTTTGATGTATGTAAGGCCGGTCAGGGCAGCAGGCCTTCTGCCGCCCTCCTTCCCCTCTTTTTTCCTCTAGCCCGCCCCTACGCGGAGACAACGCCGTCAGTGACGGACAACCCCAAAGAGCCCAATAGGGTCCCTCAGTTGGACCTGACCCTGGTCATTCACACGGGCCGCCCAGCAAAGGGACGCCCAACAGGTCTTTTCCTCTTGGCCTATTTTTTCTATCGGCATCTGCTCTGCTGAGTCATAACCCGGCGGATGCTGTCACCTTGGTTATTCCTTCGCGCCCTTCTAGCAATGCGGGCCCTTTTTTTACCCGTGTCACCGCGGCCGCGGGTTTTGATTTTGCAGGGGAGATATTCGAAAACAGGAACTCCTTTTCGGAAACCTGATCCCCCCCGGTTACTACATCCGGACATGTTGGATCGATAAGGGAAAACTCATTTGTAGCGGTTTCCGTGTGACAAGTCTGGCTGACCTTTCCGTCTTGCTACAAGGATGTAGGTTTTTCCCAGGAGGCGGAATCTTCCGCGGCTGCCGTTTTCTGCTCCTTGGTTGACCGCGAATCCTTTAGTAAGTTCTGGGAGCACTTTCTTTCACGAGTGGTACTCCTGATGTGTGAAAGGAGGAGTTCAACGAGTTAGGCGAGTCACTTCCAAATGGTCGTCATCACCAATTTTTTCTAACCCCAGTGGAACTCTCCTTTTTCGTTCACCTATAAGGTTTGACATACAGTGTTCACGGGATATGTGTCTTCGCCGTGCGCGGGGCCCGACCCCAATCAATCGTTCACCCCTTCATGGTCCCCTCTCTGGTACGGGTTAGAGATGACGTGCACGGGACAGAGGTCGGAGAATTACCCAGTAGGAATTTAGCGGTTTTGAGCATGGTTGGGTCAGTGTGACCTTCCTCCCCCAAGCCTTTTCTCGCGCGGAAATCAGTCTTTATGTAGCGTCTAGGAGCGCCGGCTTTAAAGATTTGGATTCTTATCTTCGCCCAGTTCAGAGATACGGTGCACGATAAGGGTACCTTTTTTGCCGCCCTTCCCGACTTAACCTTTAAAAAATGACGTCGCAATCTTGGCCCTTGTACGACACCCTCAGTCTTTTTTCATTACGTTCATAGACCCCACCCACTGTCTTGGACCACCCCCTTCCGGTTGAGCTGTTCCTGTACCCCCAGAAGATCACAAGCATATTTCCCCCTGTTGCGGTCCTGCCCCCTAACCGGATAGGCTCCGGAAGACTTTATTACGCGTTTGCTTTGGTCCTTGCCCTGTTCCGAGTCCATTTGAGTTAACCCAAGGAGGTGTGTTTCCCCGTCACGCGTCTTGAGTGACAGAAGAAGCTACAGTGGTACTTGCAGGAAGTTAAGTCCCCGTTTGGATGCAAGAATTCTTTTCTTCTGGAAGCATTTTTTCTGAAGAGAGAGTCTTACCAGCGTAGTCATAGAAGGTAGAAGGGACCAACTACACCCAGAGACCTACGTATCCTATCAACCTCGCGGAATAGCTACAAACCACCAAAGAACAGCTCAGGCTTCCGATACTCATCTTTTTAGTCTTCCTAATACCCCCGTTTTTGTTTTTTTTCAAGAGGGCTTGCGTTAGTGAGAGGGGATATCATTCCAGAACAGCGAAAGGCTTTTTTTGCCTTCTTCTTGCCGAATTTTCCCCGAGCTTGATTTTTTTTTTCTGTGGTTGATACTGGGCGAATACCGGGGCCCCTTGTCCCTCGAACCATACCCTACACAACAGGGGGAACGCCTTTCTGTCTTGCATCCGAACTCCTTGAGAGAAACAAATGATTGAATATTACACATCTGCACCCGCATCACTGACCCACGGCCGGAGGTCCTTTCTGTATGCCAAGTCGGCTTCCTTGAGCCGCCCCTATCCAGAACAAGAAGGTCCCAACCTAGAAGCTGATTCTTTCCGTGTTGCACGGTTGTTAGTCGCCGTTGCGAGTAAGAAGCACATGCGCGCCAGTCTGTTGAATGCTTTCAAGATTATTGTCCCGTGAGAACGACTTCGCCCCCCCCATGCGAGTACGTGCGTAGGGGTGGCACAGGTGACTCAGAAAACGTCTCAGTACCCGCGAATTGAAGTGTACACAAACCCGTCGAATAGACGTCTTTTCCCACCCCCCCCAAGTCTGTTTTTCAGTCGGTAGGGGATTCGGCTGGTTCCTTATCAGCCCCTTGTTCACTGGAATCTCAGTCAGCCCGCCAGCCCATCTGTTAAGCGACATCTAACGTGCTTACCGTCTTCTAACCCTCTCTTTCTTTAAGCAGTACAAATCGGCTTACACTTTTCTACCCAGGGCATTGCCATAAAAAGACGGTTTGCCCCAGGTTTTAGGGTGCAATGAATATGGAATTTCCCCTACGTTTCCGGGACCTCAAGACCTTGCACAACGAGTATCCGTTTTTTCTGGCGTTTTTCCCGCGGAGAACTGATCGACTCGATCCACTAGCGTTCCTTTGTGAAAACTTTCCCCCTTTAATTACCTTGATCCTTTGGCACGTCCCTTATGGTATGACACTCTGGTTTTGCGTCATCCGTCGGCACGTATTTACGCTCCCCTAAAAGACCCCTGAGGGCCTAGAAGGTAGGAGACCCCCCCCTTCTGGTCGGCCTGTAGGCCCCCACCACCATACACTCTCGCCCTCCCCCTGTGCAGAGTCGAGACAAATCTCCTCGTAGGGCAGGACATTCAGAGGATTCCCCGGGATCTCCGATAAGTCCCCATAGGGACGGTATACCGCCTATTTCCGCCAGCCTAGAGTAAAAACCCATATTTTACCCTGACAGCTCTCGTACACGGTCACGGGAAGCCCCCCCAAATACGAACAGTGACCCAAAGGCATACTTATATCTTTTCCTACATCCGGATAGTTTTAGTGCTGCTAGCCCCTATGTGTGAAGATGACCCCCTTTCCCCACAAGAGGAAGAGTAACCTGTGGTCCTTCTTACCACCCTCAGCATGAGCCCTTCCCCCCTGCGTATTGGGTTTCGGCTCCCAGTCCTCCTACGAGTTCTCAACCCTTTTTCTTTTTCTCGCAATTAAAGCCACCAAGGGGGCGGGGTTTGTGTTCGATTACCTACGAGGTGTCCCAGAATCGGGCGATTTCTACGACGGCCCAGGTCCTCAAACCCGGCAAGTGAAGTCTAGATTCTCTCGTGAGCAAAGGGCTTGCCTGTTCGTCATGGTGCTTGAGCAGGCCCTACAGCGGCCTTTTTGTTACTCGGATTTCTGGCCGCTTCGTTTTCTCCTTCCTTAAAGCAAGGCAGGTAAGTTGGTCTTATTTCTTTTAGAAATCTTGCCTCTTGCCTTACTGCTTCTCATGAAATGGGAAAACGTTTTTTAAACAGTTACCTTCCCCCCCCAAACCACTGCGATAAAGTGGTTTTGAGTACCTCCCCCCCCGGCGAGCGGCAGTTAGACTTTTGGACGTTTCCACCTTGACGGCTAGTCTGGCGACTCTACACGCAAGTAGGTCCACCTCAACACAGTGTCACTTTGTTCCACCCTGGACCGAGTCTTCCTGACCTTCTCTCTCTCCGTCCATCAGGCCGTCCCACTTCAATGTTGAGTTGACCCGGTGAAGGAGGCTCCCCTATTATTGTTCTTTTCCTTTTCCCCCTCGGCAGAGAGTGATGTGTCCCCTTTTTTTCCAGAACAAGTCCGGACAGTGCTTCATCCTGTACACGGAGAGACTCCGGACGGTTCGTCTTACCCTCGGACTTCCCCCTCTTTTCGTTCAACTGAAATGCCAGTATGAGCACTCCGGACAGCTGTTTCTCCCGGGCTCTTTATGCGTTGGTCCGTTCA
>Ga0179593_1355381_pt1 | contig 12511 bp, 13 predicted proteins | sample CZODoug2_1_08_16_FD_185931 | JGI IMG/M metagenome (GOLD analysis project Ga0179593, IMG submission 185931) | Vadose zone soil fungal communities from Angelo Coast Range Reserve, California, USA - CZODoug2_1_08_16fungal (PacBio error correction) | ecosystem: Environmental > Terrestrial > Soil >... | reverse complement strand
TCCAGGTTCTTTTTTCTAAATGGGTAACCCTTAAACCGTTTCGATCTATATAACCCCCCTTTTTTAGCGGATTTCCTTCTTTTAGGATAAGCGTGCGGCGTTTTGCGGTTTGCTCCTCCGTTTTTGCATTCCAAGTGCTCCCTGAATAGAGGTGACTGGCACTTCGAACAACGAGAGAACCCCACCTTTCTATTCTGTTTTCTGCCCCCCCATAGGCTTTTCTGTGTCCTGCTGCAGTCGGTTAACAAGATGTCCCCGGGCCCCGACGTCTGGTCCCCTCCCCCCGGTCGCCTTAGTGCCTCTTTCCTGACAGGAAGTACCCCGGTGCTTTACCGTCGTTTTGCCCCGGGCGGTTGTCTTTTTTTACTCCTTCTTGACCCCCAGAAGAGCTGTTGAGTTTTCAGCTTTCCGGTTTCCCCCCCAGTTCCCCTTTTTTTTCCTTTTCAGCGGCAACCTTTTTTTGTGCTGAGTTGGTTGCTGTGCACGCCCGGTGTCCACGAGGGACGTGACGTAGGTGATAACCCGGAGAGAAAAATAGCTGCGTCTGCGCCCCCCCCCCCCCAACATTGCAGGAACCCTTCACTTCGGTTTTTTTTTTGTTGTTTGTCGCGTGTGCTGACTTCCTGCTTCCTTGTGCTTTTCTTTGTTCTGGTTCATCTCTTCGTTTTAACCCCGATGGAAGAAAGTTGACAGAGTGCCCCGGTCCTTCCTTGGAAAACACACCTTCCTCCGGCCGTTTTTTTCGGGACGGCGAAGGCGTCACCCTCCCCCATCTTCTTATTACTGGTGATGTTTAGTGGCAACGGACCTCTCCGTGGCGTCATTTTTGGGCCCTTTTAGGTTGTACGTCTTCTTGTGACGGTTGAAGACGCCCCCCCTGTGTCGAAAGGCTCCGCCATGGTCCCGAACGTTCGAGTTTTTCGATTCTTCTCCCGTTTTTGTCCCTCCTTTCCTTTTCGGTCTTTTCCGGTGAGGTTCTTACTCTTTTCAGGTTTTTGGGATGTGCTTACCCTTTTCGTAACCTTTTGTTTCTGCAACCTTTACCATGGATTTTTGTTTGTGTGATCTTGGTCCCTATCAAGGGAGTGTTACGTCTTCCTAGGGTTCGTCGACTTCAGTTTCCCCCCTTGGATGGTGAACCAGAGGTTCTTAGAATTTTTGATAGGAAATCGGTAAAACCCTTCACTGGCTTTCTCGTTTTAATGACCTGTCCCCCATCTTCTCGTTCCCCCTCTCCTTTTGAAGTGATCGCTCTCCCATCAGAACACATGCGCCCCGTTTTCGTCTTCTCCTCAGTCTCCTAAGTTTTGTATGGTTTCCCAGTCCGATTCGCACAAGTTTCTGATACGTCGTCCGATGATGAGCCGGTTTCCCTCTCCCCCCCCCCACCCACCACTGTGTCCCCCATGCTCAGAGATACACCGGTTGCTTTCACCCCCGGTCTAACCGACGGTTCCCCCCCCTCGTTCTTGTGAAAAGAGATAGGGTTTTGTAAAGGGGGGCCCGCTTGCTCCCGCGTCCCTGCACATTATTCCGACCCCCTCAACCGAAACCCGCCTTCTCTTGTGCTGGTTGCCCCCTGCTTTTCCCGGCTTGCCTCCTCCGGACCTTCGCCTGGCACCGTGATACTGGTCCTTTCACCTCCTCAGATAGGAGCAGTATTCTCTTGGTGTCCCGGTTTTTTTCCCCCCCCCCAATTGGGCCGCGGCTTAGTTAAGTTTTTCCTGTGACCTCCCCCGGTGTCCCTGATATACGAGAGGATTTCTGATCGTTGTGTTCTTGATCCTTCCCCTAGTCGAGAACAGTGTCTTCCATTCGAACTCTTCTCCTGCTCTACGCCTCTCCCCCTCCCTTCCCAGGGAACATTGGTGGCCAATCGTTATTTCAGTTGATGTTTGTTTTTTGCTTTCAGCTTTACCTTGCCCAGAGAGAGATGACGTTTTCCTTGACATCCTTAACAACCCGACCATTCCCCCATTTTGTCTGTGGCCCCTCCCCAATAGGCCGCCCCCAACTCTGTTCTTTTCTTTTGTTTCAACCCTCACACCCCCCACGGAAGCTGTACTATTACACCTGTTATCCGTGGGCTTGCATCCTCCCCCTTCCCGACCCCTTTGTTTGGGGTTGTTTTTTCTTCAGGATGTCTGCAACTGGTTTTTGAAATTTCCCGTTCCGAGGAAGTTGGAGACATTAATCCCGCCTCCGTCCTGCCTCCCCCCGGCACCATGCCCCTAAGGGGGTTTCTTCATCGTACCGGAGTCAGCACTGAAATCGGGCCCCTTCCGGTTTTCTCTCCCCCCCTTCTCCCTCTGTGACACACAGTTACCCGCCCCACGCGTAACGGATTTTTTTCTCGGCCCCACGAATGAGTTAGTTCCCTCTGTGTACAACACGTTAATTTCGCCCCTCTCTTGCTCGCCTCCCTTTTTTTTGACTTCTTGATTTAGGTGCAAAAAGCCCTTAAACCCTCTCTTTATGATCGCCTCCTTTTTGCTTTTTCCCTTTTAACACCAAGAAAGCGTTTTTCTTTTTTACCGTTTGTTTTGGGGGCCACGATTTTTTTTCCATCGGCCCGGGACGTAAGTTGCATAGTTTTAAACCCCGTTTCCGTGTCCTTTTTTTCTCCCCTACCCCTCTGGAGTTTTTTTTTTTATCTTGTTCCTTCACCTTCTCGTTCCAAGTCATTTTGGGCCGCCCCTGGGACGATCCCTGCAGGTCGTGGTTTTTTTTTTTTACGGAGGTTTAGCTTCCCCTCTTTTCTTTCGGTTCTTTGATCCGCCTCACCCCCCTTGCTTGTGCCTTTTCCCCGGCTTCCCCGGAACAGCAGGCTGATTTTTTTCGAGTGATCCCGTCGTTTTTCGTGCCCTTCGTCTCAAGGGCAATGTTTGCTGTTCCTGTACGATGCTGATATACACGGTGCTGGCCCCTCACATGTTTGAGACGTTTCAGTCGTGCAACGCCTTTCGTTAGCGATTGCCGGTGCTGTTCCCCCTTTTTTCCGCGGTTTGTCGGTGGTTTCTGGGAGAACATCCGTGACTTCCCTTTCTACCTTGCCCTCTTCCTGCCCTTTCCCTTCCCGTTTCCTCTCCTCTTTTTCCTCACCCCGTTGTTTTTCATTTCGGATTAACCCTTGGCCGTCTTCTAGCTCTTCGAGTCCCGATTTTTGGGATCTATTCGCGTTGTTTTTTCTCAGAGAGTCCCCGACAGAAACTTCCCCCGGTTCCTGCATCGTCCTCAGCCCCCTTTTTAAGTTTTTTTCCCTCCTTTAAGTTAGAACCACCCTTCGATCCCTCTTCTTGATCTGATAATGCCACGTTCTCTCCCCACCTCCCCTCGACGACTTGTTTTTGCTCGTCCTCCTCGACGAAAAGTAGAAAAAGGACGGTTTGATTGAGTCGTCACCATGCCCGTTCTTACCGGACGTCATAAGATCCCCGAATCCCGGACCCCTATTTTTTGATCAATGAGTAAAAGGTGAAGTGACCCATGACCTAGATTCGGGCTATTTTTTATGTTTCATTTGTACAATGATGCCTCTGTCGGTAGGATACAACGCTTCCACATTTTAGCCGTGTCCTTCAGACACTATACCCATAAACTTTTCGAGTCACAGTACAGTGCATGTCAGGTCTCCCCTGCTTGACTACCTTTAACCCTCCCCCCAGTCCTTGTTATACAGAATGAGGGCGTTTTGCCCGGCTATAGAATGAGGAACCCCCTCGCCTGGTTAAGGGGTTTTCCCCCACCCGGTCAGTTGATTCCCAGCGGCTCAGTCGTCCTTTTTGATCCCGTTCCTTTCCCCTGGTCATGTTTTCCTTTTTTCTTTCTTTATTTTTAGCTATATCCCCCCGTTGACGAGTTTGTAGGAAGCGACTTCCCTTAACCCTGGACTTTTTTTTTCTACTATCTTTTTATATTGATGAGTCTCGCCCCTTCCTTTTTTTTGCTTTGACTTTGATTAGCGCCGGATTTCTTTTTTTTCAGGGAAGGCGTCGTCCCCTGTGTGTGATTTCTCTGCCAACTTCGGGAAAACGTGACACGCCTTTTTGAAGCCCGTTTCTTTTTTCCTTTTTTTTTTGATTTTTCCCCAAGCACCCACACCCACGTTTTGTCAACAAACGTTCCAAGATACTCTCCTTGGACCTCGCTAATGACTTTTCCGGAGTGGAACTTTTGTTGCGCGCTTTTTAGTCGTAGTTTGTTTTTTTTAGTCAGTGTTTTTTTTTTCCTCATGAGAGTGTGGAGGTTTTTCGAGGATCGTTTTCTTCTTCAGGTTTTCGGGGGATATTCCCACCCAACCTTTAATCGCGTGACCGGATACTGTTAGCAATTAATAGGTAGTATACTGCTTGGTGTTCCCGAGTGAGCTCTGCCCATAGTTTTTGCGCATTCCACGCCGTTTCCTCACGATTATGATTACAGACGCCCCACGCTGCTCGCGTCTCTTACAACCTATGTCACCTGGCCCCTACCCCCTGAAGCGATCGTCGGCTTCCCCCTGGCCGGACAGTTTTCGGTGCGCTCTTATTCGCCCGTTAATGGCTACCTTTATATAGTGTTGTTGCTCTTCTTTCTTTTCTGAGAATCATTTTGGAGTTGTCGTCCAACATTCAACCTCGACGGATCCTTCTTTCTGTAGGTCTGAAATGGGAAGAAGGTCCATGTGGACACCCCCTGTAACAAAACGCCTCCCATCCTTTGATTGTCCCCATGCAACTCTCCCCGATCTTCCGTCGAACTGGTATGTTAGGCCCCAAGGAGGGCTCGTAGCCGTTTTCTGCTTGTTTTTTGTGCACCTTCCCCAGACTCCTCGACCCGCGCCCTCTTCTCATTCTTCCTACCCTAAAACAGGCTGTCATATTTGCGGTCCCCTCCTCAGGCCGTGGCCCCCTCCCCTGTCCCCGATAGAGTTTGACTCTTTTTTTTTTCCTAAAGGTTTTTGGACCGACCTTAGTGCATTTATTCCCGGATATTCACAGCGCGGTTGCCCGTTGATTTTTGTGGCTTGATTTCCCATTCCCTCTTCACTGGCGTTCCCCACCCGAGTCGTGAGTCTGGACCTACCTCAAGCTACAACTTCCCCCTCCTCCTTCCTACTCCAGCCACGCACTCGAATCTGCCGTTTAGTTCACGTTTACCCCCGCGTTTAGCATTCTACCTCCCCTTCTTCCATCTTCCCGAACCCCCGCTGTTCCCCGTCGAAGTCCGTAATTTTAGTTTGACGATGTTCTGCAGACAAAACACAAGTTCGTTTTCATCCTTCGTTGTACCCCCTCTCCCCTGTTGCCGTCTCTTGCGCAACTCGCTCAAAACCGCCTTTCCGTCCCCTCCTCCCCTTTTCCCCTTGCGTTGGGAGCGCTGCTCAACCCCGTGACTTTCCCCCCCCCTATTTCGTTGTTCGCCGTACCGGAAACGGCCTGCTCACCGTCGGGAACGTCGGTCGTTTGGCTCCTTTTCCTTTCCTGGGGTCGGGTGGGCGTCTCCTCGCGATGTTTTTTCCCACCTTCGCTACAGCTCGTGGGCAGGTCACTTCCTCCGCTTCCCCCCCACACCGACTTTCCGCCTTTTTTTTTCCCATTTTCTTTGTGGTTTAGTTCCTTTTTTCGTTCTTTCGTTTTTCTTCCCTTTCGTCCCTCGCTCGGGGCGTGCAGCCCACAACGATCTACCTCCTGCTGAGTTTCCTTGTGGCCGCCTGCAGCTTACCCCCCCTCCCTCTTCCTGAGTGTTCCCCCTCCCGGCTTTTAGTTGCCTACTGTACCGCGGTCCACCCCCCCTTCTCCCGTCTCCCGTTTTCATGCGCGGATATTCCGTGGAGCTTCACAGGGTAACTCAGTCAGTGTGAGTAGTCGAGTCCCCGTCGCTCGTTTTCCCTCAGTCCAATAGAAGGGGTCGCCTCCCGTTGTTCCTCCCCCTCCTGTCTTCCTTGATCTTTGATTGCCCTTCTGCGTTGGCCCCGTTTGAAGGTTCGGCTTCGGCATCCTTTTTAGTTTCCGAAGCCGGCGTCTTCTCTGACTTCTTGTCAACCTTTTTTGCGGTTTCTAATTCCCGTGGTGGTGAATTTTCTTCTCTTTCCTCCTCCGTTTTGTTGTTGTTTTTTTTCGAGATTCTTCCATTGACCCGTATCTCCTCTCCCTTCAACCCGTTTCTGTCGTTTATTTTCGTTCCCTCGGAGTTAAATCCACCCCGTTCCATCTGGTTTTAATGAGATTGGTTGTTTTCCCTTTACTTCTATTCTTTTCCTTATGTCACGCGGCCCCAAGGGCCATCCAGATAGGGAACCCCTTTTTGCAGTCCCTGGCTTTTACCCCTTCGTATTTACGTTTGTTTTACCTCATCGGGCATCGAGGACCTTTCCCGTCAGCTGCCCCTCATCGTGTGGAAATTTCCGGCAGGTCTGCCGCTGCTTTCCCCTTCTGTTCCGTGGTGAGGAATGGCAATTCCGTTTGGCAAGGATGGTTTTTGTTACGTTCGTCGTTGGTTTTTTTTTTTTTCTTCGAAGCTTCCGTTCGCCTTCCCTCTTTTATTTTTTCATCGCTGAATGGAAACAGTTTTTTGAAATACTTTTCCTCTAGGTTTAAAACGTGGTGAGCGAAGCGACCCGCCCCCGGTCGAACTCTTTGACTTTGTAACTCGGTGCGACCCCTGTGCATTTTGGAAACCTCGCTGCTTTTTTTAGAGAGCCCCAACACTGAAGAGTTAAACTTTTTTCCACGGTTGTTTTTTTGTTTTGAAAGGGGCTGGAGTTTAACTTCCCCCCCGAGGGCTGTTTTTATAGATGTTCATGCTCGGCGATTTCGAAATCCCCCCTTTGGTCCCCCCATTCAAATTACCAAATCTTTTTTCCTTCCTTGCGGCCCTTTTGACCGTTGGCATCGCGGAAGGCCTGGTTTACTCCTTTTGAGCTTGGTCAAGTTCTAGTCAGTGTCACTGTTTCCCTCCTCTTTTCGACCCTGGAAGGTGCGCCTCTTGGTGTCTTTCAAGTCCGACAACGGGTCTTTTTTTTGGTCAACCACCCTTTGAGCGTCCCCGTTTCCCTACCACGTTTTTTCTGCCCTCACGTAGGTACCCCTCACTCTCTTTTTCAGCTTTGCCGCCTCTTTTGAAGTTTCTCTTCCCTTCTCTTCCCCCTTCTATGTAAAGGTTTTTTTTAGAAACCCCGTTTTCCCTGTTCCCTCGTCTTTGGCGTGTTTTTTGCTCAGAAGGCTTTCTTGTTGAGTCTTCTTTCCTCCTTTACCCCTCTTCTTATTATATCTTTCGGACCTCAGTCCTTCTCTTTGGGATCTTCCCCGTTCCAAAAGTCCCTTTCCTCTGCTTGCTTTTCATGAACCCCATGAAGACACACCCCTCATCCTTCCACCTTTTTCTTTGTTCGTGGGATGTCGCATATGATTCTTGAACATTTAGAACCGAGCCGGTCCCTACTCTTGGTCCCCCCTCGATTCATCCGTCCGTTGCATTTTCTCCCGCATGTTCTTCAAGGCTAGTTTTGGGGGTTTGTTTGCCACCCTCCCCCCTCCCCCTAGAATTCGTTTAAGGTCGTCCCCCCCACACGCGAGAACGGCCCTTTGATTCCAGTCCCGGCTCCGACCATTTTTTCTACCCCGACCTTTGGGTCTTTTGCTTTGTTTCCACGATGGTCCGTGAGCTGTTGTTTCCCCTTTTTCGATTTCCCGAGTAGGCAACTTGGGCGCCTCTACCTGCCTTCAGAGCCAGTCCTTTTTGCTTGTTGTTTTTGGGGGGGTTTGCCCTCCCCAGCTTTTGCGGCAGTATGGGGCCTATACCTGCCGGGATGGATTTACAATGATATCCCCGTTCTTCCTCTTACCCCCGTCTCTCCCGGGACCTTTTTCGGCGCTCCCCCGAGGTTTTCCCTCCCTTCTGCCGAACCCCCGCCGCCGCGGCTCGTGAAGGGGGGATTTTTTTTGTGTAAATCCGTTGCTCTATCGTCATCGGTTTGTGTTGAGTTTTTTCCCGATGAGTTCCTTCCACGTTATATTGCACTGCGTTTTTCAAACTCATTGTTCTCCTCTTTTTCCTACGCGACGCATAGCAAAAGGCGATGCAACCTTGTGGTTTTTTTAGAACTCTAATTTTTTAGATTTCCCTACGTTCTATCGTCGGGACGGACATCTTCCCTGCCTATAGTACCTTGCTCCCCGGTATGACGCTCCGAACCCCAGAGCCCCGCCCTCGTTCGTTCAAAACGCGCTCAGTTACCCCCATCGGTGCATGTCGAGGGACCCCTTCCGTACGACGATCTCGAGCCTTCAGGCCCCAGCTTAAGAGTATCGTTTGGTCATCGCGGGTTGGCAATGTGGTTAGTTCATTTGAGTCTACTGCTCTTTTGTGTGACCGACTGAAATTCCAACCACAAGTAACGTTTCGGAACCAGTGTTTTTTTGTTACCCCAGGGTCCTTCCCCTGCCCCTCCCGAGGGCCCGCCCTAAAGGCCCCCCACCCTCAGGGTTTTTTCCCGACGGATCTTTCTCTCCTTGCGCTCCCTCCTCCCCAATCGAACTCGGATACACCCTTTCCCCTTTTTAGGGGGTTGGTTTCCCCCACTGAACACCGGGCTTTCCGTGATCTCGGGAGTAAGGTTCGAGCGCTCTTTTAAAAGGTTCCGCTTAGGACGTAGCTTTTTCTCACCCGTTCGGTTTGGACTGAGTTTTTCTCACTATTCCAAAACGCCAATACCTTTAGTGAGTTGTTCCTCGGGAGCATTCCCTCCAGCCCTTTCCCCCCCGTTTCGGGTGGGAACATTCCCTCGTTTAGGTTTGTTTTACTGTCCTGATTGATCAAGACCTAGTCCCCCTCTTTTCCCCTTCCTCCGGAAGTTACGGTATCGCTTTTTTAGACCGTGAGCTGGGGTATCTGTTGCAGGTCCTGCGTGTCCTCCTTGTTTGCGGACCCGCACGAGGCCTTATCTTCCCTTTTCCCCCTGGGCGGTTCCGTTCCCGTTCCTTTATCTTGATCGCAGGTTTTTTCCGTGGGGCTTTTTTTCAAGTGTCCCGTGCGCATCCGTTTTTTTTTTTTCTGCGGATTTCTTTCTTTGTGTCGCAAATTCTTTTCCGGTGAAAGTTTTTCGATTCCTCTGAACTTTGCTTTTCCTCTTAGGACATGAGTTTTTGGATGAAGGCTTTCCCTTTAGTGACCTTTTCTTTTATTTCCCCCTTGTGAACTTTTGATTCGATTGGCGCGTTTCAGTTGGTTCCTTTCCCAGCCCCTTGTTGTCTGGTGGGGATTTTTTCTTTTCGCCAGCCCCTGATTGATTCCCTACATTTTTTCGGTCTTCCTCGACCTAGACATAGAAGTTATATACTCCCCCTCCCCTAATAATTTTCTTGTTTGTTTGAGAGCCCACTCCCTTGACAGCCTTCGTCTTTTTTCTCGTAGCCTAGTAGTTTAGGAGGGAGAGATTTTTTTGTTTTTTTTTTTTTTGTTCTGTAGCCAACCCCCAGTACCCCCCTCGGTCAACTTTCCCCCCCTTCCTTCCTTCTCCTCCGAAGCCACGCAGTGGCCCCCCCCCCCCTGGGTCTTACCAGTCCCGAAACCCCAACCGACTTTTTTTTTTTTTTTCTCTCTGCTTTTGTCGTTTTAGATCCTCGGCCACCTGGACTCTGCACAAACCCTTTCCACCCCCCTCCGACAATGGTGGCGGCATAGACAGTGAAGATTCACCTTCCTAACAGTCATTCGGGTCCCCTCGCCCCTGTCCACCCAGTTCCTGTAGGACGGCCCGATTTCTATTTTCCCTAAAACCTTGAATTGCTTCATCGCTTTTCCCCCCAGCCGACCCGCCGTTATCTTGCACTATTTGGCCTTGTGAGCACATTTCCTTGTTTACCGCGTTTTTAGCCCCGGCCCCGATCCCCCCCAAGATAGCTTTTTAGTACGCCCCGGTATAAAACGTAAACTAAGTGATTCCCCCTGGACGGTCTTGGACTGTCCTTTTTGATTCTCCTTGTACCCACCCCCCCCTCAACTGCTTTCCTTTTGATTTCGACGTGCTTCGGATTGGTGATGGATCGCCATCGTAACCATAGCTATTGGCCTTCACCCCGAGGCCTTTTTTCCCCCCTCTTTCACTCACGTTGCGGCCGCTTGAAGCGTTTTCATTACCAGGACTCTTTCTTCTTTGTCAGCAGGATGATTCCGGCCGACTTTGGGGCTTTTCTGGTTCGATTCTCTTCCAGACAGGTAGTTTCTCAGACGTTTACCAGGGTTCTGATTTATGGGCCATGAGTACATGGTCTGGCGGTTTCAACTCTGCTTCAGTGTGAATGTTGCCGGGGTCGTCGGGAATTGACGGTCGTGGTCCCCCCCCTTGGGAGCAAGTAGCTGTTTCCCTTTTGCGACATTTACTGCCGTGCTTCACCCCATCTAGGTAGCCCGCCCAAAAACTTGGTTTGGGGCCCCTCCAGCCCCCCCCCCTCTTTGCCCCCTCCTTCGAATGACGCCTGGGCAATAGTCCTTTCCAAGGTTTCCTGTGGGGTTTGCACGCCGCCCGCGCTGGGGCGAGCTTTTCGTTTTTTTTTCTCCGCTGGTGAGGGATGACTGCTGTGTTTGGCTGTAGGAGGTTTCGCCGGTCTTTTCCTAGGCGATGACTTTCCCCCCCCCAACCACAATCCCTTTTAGGCTCTAATGATTACCCCCCGTGAAGGTAAGGCTTTTTTTTTTTCTTGTCTAGAGGCTGCGGTTTTATTTGTAGTCAGAGCTCGCTTTTTGGAGTTTTTTCGGCCTGCAAGTTAAGTCTTCTGTTCCCCCGTGGCTCCCCCCCAAATTTTATTCGAGTTCCCTGTGCACCAACGCGGTTCCCTCCCCCCTTAACCCCTGAAATGGTGAAGCCCGTTTCCTGCGCGGTTCGTTTTTAATCCTCGAGACCGTGGGTTGGACTTCCCTTTATTTTTCAAGGTCCCGTCGTTATCTTTTCCTGTTCCCTCGAATTTGTAGAGGTAGCACCCTTTTCAGGAGGCCTGGCCCCACCACTTCTTCAGAGCTTCACGGGCGTTGGACACTCTCCCTGACCGGCGGTGGGCTCTCCCCCCTTTTCCAACGCTCCTCGCCTCCGTGTGACCCCCCAATACATTGCACATCTTTCGGGTTTTTCGCCCCGGTAGGAGGTTTCTTGGGAGGGCTAGTATCTTTTTCCTCACGTGGGTGGACGTGGACCTTTTCCCATATTCTTAGCCCCGAAGAAGCTTTGGTCCAAGTCCCTGCTCTCCCTCCCCCCTGTTTACTCTTTTCTAGGCCGTTTTTTGGCTGGTTCGAAGGGCAATATGCTCTTTCGACGTCATCCCCCGTCCCTCTGTGACATTACCCTCCTGTTGCGCGTCATCCTTTCCCCCCCCCCTCCCTGAGTTTTTTTCCGTTTTGGCATTTTTCCCGGCGTGACCGCCCAGTCTCTCCCGCGTCCCCTTCCGCGAAATCGACGGCATTTTTTCCGTTTCCCCCGCCTGTAACACTCCACTACTCTTTTTTCTTTTCAGGTCCCACCGCTCCCGAAACCTTCCCCCATGTTGGCCGTTTCTACGTTTACGGACGCGTTTGCCCGTCACGTAACTTCCACACACAGTGAAGAACACCCTCTACCTATTTTCGGATACTCTTGGGGTCATTTGTTCCCTATTGGAGCATTCCCACTCGTCCTTCATTTTTTCTTTCCCGGCAATTATTGGTAGATTTACACTCGTCTCCGGGGAAGTCAAAACACTAGCACCAACCCCGTCCTTTGCGCCCCCACTCTTTGCTTTTCGGGGCGTCTTTTCACCCATTTTTTCACCTCCACAACCATGTATCCCCCCTTAGGGCGGCAGCTTCTTCCTGCCGTTCAATTCCCGTCCCTTTCCCTTAGTGGCCCAAGGTCTTTTTTTTTTTTCTCTGTGCTTGGATGTTTTCCTCTGGATCCCTTCACCAAGAGTTCTCAAGTTTTTCTCGGTGAAGCCCCCAACCCCGAGGCCAACACCTCCCTCAGTCTCTGTTCAATTGTTTGTGTATCTCCTCCCCAGATCATTTTTGTTCGTCTTTTTTTGGTCCTCCTGATTTTAGGGTCCAGTTTTTTTGTCCTGGAGTTTTGTTTCTCATACCCCCCCCAAGTTCCGAATCTTCATGAGTTCCGCAACTGTGTCCCCGCGAACTTGTGCACCCAATGAGACAGGCTGCCCGTTCCCCGCCCCGTAGTTTTTCCTTTACTGATCCGTTCCCAGTCCCCCCGGGGGCAAAGCTCCTTTATCTCGGCCTGCATGTTTCGTTCTGCTACCTTCACACGGTAAACTTTTGTGGAGGAAGTCACCCAGTTATTTCGAGCCGCGCTCGTCAGTTAAAGCCCCCTCTCCCTGGGTTAGCCGGGTTTGCTTCTGCCCGCCGTATCCAGATTTTTTTTTTCTCGGCTTCGCGTCCCTCCTGAACCCCCAAGGATCGACGTTGACTCCCCTCCTCAGTTTCTGGCCGCCGACGCCTGACTTTTATTCCCCGGAATCTCCTGGGTTTTGTGTTTCTGATCTCCGGTCCTGTA
>Ga0179593_1308916_pt1 | contig 12511 bp, 17 predicted proteins | sample CZODoug2_1_08_16_FD_185931 | JGI IMG/M metagenome (GOLD analysis project Ga0179593, IMG submission 185931) | Vadose zone soil fungal communities from Angelo Coast Range Reserve, California, USA - CZODoug2_1_08_16fungal (PacBio error correction) | ecosystem: Environmental > Terrestrial > Soil >... | reverse complement strand
CGTAGCCTTGTCTTCCCCCAGCATCGCCCCTTAGTGGTGACTCTTGGCAGAAGCGGACGCATTTTCCCGGGACTTTGATAAGACCCCTTCCTTCTTTTTCGGAGGTGCCCGCTTCCCTTGTCCTTCCTTTTCTTTCTTCTCGCGAACAGATCTCTGTCTTACATGCATTTTTTCGCCGCTCTAGTGCGTTGTTCTGCCTTCCAGGCTGTCCAGACGTGACCCCCCTTTTTCTTTCTCCAGGCCGGATAGATTCTCTCCTTCGTCGTTTTGTCTTAACGTTGGCCCCTGCCTGTCCGGTCACAGTTGATGACCTGTTGCCTCTCTCTCATACGTATCTGAGACCGAGCCCCACTCAGCGAGTTCGGGGTTCCTTTCTCCTGGAGAAGCCCCTCGCCTTCACTTTATGTTGTTCTATTTTCTGTTAAGACAGGTAGGCCCCCCCGGCGGGCGGCGGCTTGACGCTGATCCCCGCAATGAGGTTTCCCTTCCCAGGTGACTTTCGACGTTTTTACGTTCCTGATCTCTTTCATTCTGTTTTCAGTTGTTTTCTCTTGGTTTTGGTCCCTGATCGAGCGCCCTCCCTTGTGGCGAGAAGTTTTTCAGCTTTTTTTCCTCATATTCACCCTTCCTTCCCTGCGTCCCTGACCGGCCGAACTCCCCCCCAGTCTCCTTGTCCTTCCAAGTCTGTTTATCGTTCAATTAATGTAACATCATTCTTCGCTGCCCTCTCCCGGCCGGGGTTTTGCTCTTTCTTTTGACGAGACTGTCCCTCCCCTTTTGCAGTTCGTCTTCGCACCAGGCTTCAGCGACCCCCTTTCCCAAACCCCCTCTTTCTGATTTCCGTTCCATCTCTCTTTGACCGTTTCGAAGCTGCCCGAGGGTATGGTGTCGGGCTCAAGCTTTTTCCCCTGTGATGCCCATAGATGACAATTGTCCTTTTCCCGTCGTGCTGCTGCCCATTGCCCCCCCCTCCCGATGATGCCGACCATTTTTTTTCCTCCAACATTCAGCGCAAAATTGTCCCGCGTTCTGGTCGTTACCGGAAGCGGCTTTGCCTCCCCAAAGGCAAGCAGGATTTTTCTTACCACATTCCACCCGAGGATACCCTCGCTTTTCTATGATTTTGTCACGTTTGACAGCTCCCTCCAATTATTGTCATTTTTCCTTGCTCCCCGGTTAGGAGCCTGTGCAAATCCCCCGGAGTTTTCTTTTCCTTCTCGACATCCTTCCTTCCTCGTGCCTTGCTTTTCTTGTCCACTCCCCAAGCTTTTTGGAATCGGGGGAAGGTCCTTTGCCTAAATATAGCCCGCTCCACTGACGATAGCAAAGGCTACCCTAGATAGGAAACCCTGGAGGTGGACCCCTCGTCCTATTTATCTGCGCGGCTTGCGGTAAATCCCGGCGCACAATGTCGGCTGCTATGACCTTCCCCTCGAAAGCCTTCATCTAGTACCTTTCCTTTCCTCCTCTCTGCCAGAATTAGAGCAGGCCTCCCCTTAATATTAGTTTTCGCAGCCACCGCGCGGCTCGTGCAACTCAGGATGACGTTAAACCCAAATACTTTTACTGAGTTCCCTCCCTTCTCTCCCCATTCTCGACAGATATATGAGGGCTATTCCCTCTTTTCTGTAAAAAAGCTGCCTCTACGAGCCGATCCTCGGCGCCTCCTTGTGCCTAGGATACGTTCCTTTGCTCCCATTCCCCCTTCCGTCTTCCTCTAACTTTTCTCGTCCCCCCCGCGCCCAGCACATTTTTCCTTTGGTTTCCCTTTGCAACCCGCGGTATAGCTTCCCCCTGCGGGAACCCTCAATCCCCCTCTCTCCTTTCCTCCCTCCGTTGTTGTTTTTTCCGGCTTCTTGTGACGGCTCCTCGAGCAAATTTTTGTGCTTGCCCCCCAGAGAATTCCCCCGGCGGCACGGTGTGAGCAGTTTGCCTCGTGCGAAGTGAGATAAGGGCATTGCGCCCGGGAAGCAGAATGAGTGCGACAACCTTCTCGCCCCGATATTTCGTTCTTTCTTTCACTGTCCTTTACGGGTCAGTTTTCCTCTTCTAATTCGCTTATCCGACTTAGCCTCTGGACTAGGACGGTTCCACGCGCGCGTTCCAATTCTCTCAGGCGGTTCCCGCCTGAGATTCTCTCCGACCCTCTTCCTCTCCGATCGCATTTCGGTTTTCTGCCTCGGATAATCCCGTAGGGCAGTTTTTCGCCTCCATTCAGATGAAGCTTGACGGCTCCCCCCTGGACCCATTCTCTCATAAGCGGACATTTTTTTTACCGTTTTCCCTCTGTCAGCGCGATCTCCCTCTTCCTCTCCGATCTCCCCATTTTGGTGCCTCAGGACAGCCCCCTCTTGTTTCTTAGCTGGCGGTTTCTAGCATTTCTGAAGCCCTTGCCCCCGATCCCCCCCAACTCCTTGGGGTCAACCCGCCTTTTGTCACATTTTTCCCCCTGATTTGGTTTTGTCATGGATATCGGTGCGAATACCTCGAACTTTGATAAGTCTTACCTTGACAACCCCACGGAACTTCGTCGGGTTAGCTCCTTTGGAAAAATTTCACATTAGAAGCCTCCCGGAGGGGATCCCGCGTAAGGTGTCTTCCAGTTCTTCGTGCGTGCTGGCTAGAAAATTCTCGCTGCCGGCGGGTAGACAACCTACGTATTCCAGAATATTGATATTGAAGTGATATCCAGATTATGGTCGGTCCTTCACCTTCGGCTTTTCACATCATCTAGGTAGAAGTTCGGACACTTTCCCTCAGAGTTGTCCGCGCCAGGGACCCCAGAATGCGTTGGCCTTACCCCCCTCCACAAGTATCAGGCTTTTTAGAAAGCAGGTTGTCGCCCCCTTCTTCCTATGAAACTATGACCCTCCCTCCCAGGTGCATCCCCCGCTTTTTCGTTAAAGCTTTCTAGCGTTCCCTTTTCTTTCCCCTTCGGGTCCTGAACTCATTCCGCCCCTTCCCCCCCTCTCAAGCATGACTCGCGGCGAGGCCCCTTCTTTATTTCTGAATTTCATTCCCCGACTTTTCCCTGGGAGATGCATCCTAGGGACAAAGGCTGATCCTCTGCGGTCTACTTCGGAGGACTGTTCAGGAAGAGCTCAGTAGTTGTTCCATCGTTACTGCTCCCCGTAGCCCCAACAGTCCCTCGTGGCGCTTTCTCCGGTTTCCGTCTAGGCTACGTGTCGAATACGGAAGGCTTGTCTAATTCGCCCTCCCCTGGATCTTACCCTACCAACGACAGTCGACCCGTCAGCCCGTCTGGGGAATCTTTGATCCTACCCGCCCCCCTCGCCTGCTTCTTAGTACCCATCGAGCAGAGTAATCCTTTCCTGGTAGACATTCTCACCACTTTTGATAGGCTTCCCTCGTCGTCCACTACCACCGCGAATTTTTGAAATTTTTTCCTTTTTTCGTGTATCTCTCTTCGAGATCCCCTTATTCATCCCGTGGAAGGTTTTTTCTTGCCCTCCCCGCCTCCTTACCCGTAAACCCTGCCGCGGTCTAGAGACCTAAGTGAGCAGATGGGGCGACTTCTGCCTCCTTTGAAGGACTTCACCAACAGCTTCTTCTGGCAGGCTTGGAACAACGGCAATGTCGTCTCCAGTACCTTTATCAATAATATTGGTTCCAATTTCTGATTAAAGGACATTCCACCGTTAGTCAAAATTTTAATTGTATAGTGTTCATGCGCGTCGCTGGTTTTTTGCCAATTGTCACCACGTGATGATCATCTGCTGTCTCTCTCTCCCCGTAATGCTATTCCCTTTTCCTGTTTGTTGTGTTGATTTTTGAGATAGTAAGAGCCGCTTAGTGCCTCATCTCCCCTTCTCACCTTGAATGTTGACGAGCTTTTTCCCCTCATCTGACAGGCCTGTCCCCGTCCTGGGCTTTTACAAAATTTGATTCTTCCCCGGTGCGAGCCGTATACTGATCCTCTCCGAACAGATTCTTTTATGGTCTTTTTTTTCTTCCAACCATTTTAGTTTCGTAATGTGGTTTTTTGTTGTGCTCCTCATTACATGATGAACTCCTGACCCCATTTGAGAAAGCACTTCCCGCATCAGAGTACTTAGGAATTTTTTTTGAGGTCAGCCTGACTTCCAGTTGTCTAAGGGTCGAGTTCTTTTGAGCACCCCCCTCCCCCCCCACCATCCCCCCCAGAATTGACTTCTCCCCTCTCACGCGATTTCCACACTTCTCGGTAGTTTATGTAAGAGGACCTGCATTAGATGTGTACCCCTTTCTTTTTTCCTTTTTTCGATTTTGTCGCCGGGAGGTTCGGATTGCTTTCCCCTACTGGATTCCCAAACAAGATATTAGGCAAGACCCCTTCTTACTTCCCCCTCAGTCTTGTCCCTTGGTAGATCCTAGCTCTCTTCCTTGATCATTTTCTTCGACGTGTCGCCAGAGTCGGGCCCTTTTCCAGAGCTCCCTCCGCCTGTAGAGCTATAGGTCTGTTTCGCATATATTTCAGTCGCCCTTCCTTCCCCGTTACCTGCAGATTTCTCCCAAGGGATCGCCCTTTGTATGATATCCCTCTGCGTATTTCCCTTCCTGTAATAAGGTTTCCTTCCTCTCCTTTGGCATGTTGCTCTGCTGCTTAGGCTCTACTATTCCTCCCTTGACCAGCTGTGCACCAGGTTAATTTAGAAAGTTCTACTTCTAGGGCGTTTCTTTTCCCTACTCATAATCCCCGTCTGAGAAACTTCCTTTGATTGGTGGTAGTCACGACAGCTGCTGACGGTGCTGCCACTTTTTTGTAAACCGGTGTGGGTGGGTTTTTTCCCGGATATGCGAATTCCGCCGCTGATGAAGACCCATCCGGTTCTGACCCTTTTCAACCCCCGCCTTCGCGTTCCTCTTCCTCATCGCTTTGAGTACCCGAGGACTCTCCTTAGGCGCCCTGAACCGAGGCCCTTATGCGTTCCCCCCCCATGCTTGCTCTACCGACGGGCGGCTTCTGGACACTTGCCCTTTGTGCACGCGCTCCTCCCAATACTGGTTCCTTGGCCTTATCCACTTTTTTTTTGTTGAAAGACTCCAAGCTAACTACGGCTTTTCTTCTCCCGTCCTACGACAAAGATTCTCCCCCTCAGCATCAGTGATTTTTTCTGATTTTGAAAAAGGTTCTTCCAACCCAAATTCTTTTTTGATTTCTGGGTGCATTCTGGTGTCAGAAATGATCTCCAAATTCTCCAGACCCCCTCAGTTTTGCTACAAAAAACCCCCCGCCCCCTCCCCCCCGCCCCCCCCAAAGGGCCTTCTTGGGCAAGCTTTTATGTGGATGCCTGGCGCCCTCCCTTGGCCCTGTCCTGACGTCCTGCTCCTCTCGCATCTGAGTGGGCCCGTCCGCCGTTTCGACAGGATGAGCCACCGAGTCAGTACCCCAGGGTCTCTTGTCCCCTCACGCCTTTTCTCCCCTTTTTGCCCCCATCAGCTGGGCTCCCCCCGGGTTTTTCTGTTTTGTTTTGTTTTTTTTTTTTTTTTTTTTTTTTTTTTGTGGTCTGTTTTTTTTTTTTTTTTTTTTTTTGGTTTTTTTTTTGTTTTGTTTGGGCCCCCCCTCGCGCCAATGTTATGTTTTTTGTGTGTCTTGTTCAACCACCCGCCCCGCCCACGCTCGCGCACCTTCCTCCACAGACCACCTGCCCCCTCCACCCCCGCTCGCTTGTTCCCCTTCACCGCTCTATGTTACCACGAGCCGTGGGCATTTTGAAAGTCCATTTGTACCACCCTCGTAGTCCAGCTTTTGTTCAGCCTGTGAGCTGTGTCCCTTTCTGCAGAGTTTTTCACTGCCCCGTGTTTGACAGACGTGACCCTTCCCCTTAGACTCAAAGTCAGCACAGCCATCGAGGGCTCTTAGACGGCCTCCCCTCCTCCTCTCTTTTCTCCTCTTGTGTTTTATTGAGGCGCGGCTTGAGTGGGCGCCCCAGCCGCCGGTCGTTCCGGGACTTGATTCGAACACGCCTGACATTGACTTCCCGCCACTCCCCCGATCTGCCCCCCCACTTTGCGTGTTCCGTGTCCGTTACAATGTGTTGTTGCGAATTATTTCGGCTCTCTGCATCCCGGCGTCCGGGAGCGCTTCTCGCGGTGTTACTTAGGTCGTTGTTTGCGGTGCCGGCTTTTGCCCTTTTTTCCACCCAGCTCGCTATGATGCAGTTTGTCCGGTTTTGGCTCGCGCCGTTGGCTTCTTTCCTTTCTTCCTTTGCTTTTTGGGGCCCGGCCCGGCCCCCCGTGACACACTGTGCCCCTTCTTTTTCGGTCTCGGACTGCCTTTTCGCCGGTCTTGTGTTCTGAAATCTTTTATTCACCGCCTTTCCTTCTAGCGTTCCCCTTTGCGCGTCTTCGATTTTCTGCCAGATCCCGGCGGTGAAACGTCCTACCGATATGCGAGCCTCGCTGTCCTGCTATGCAGGAGTTCTCCTCTTTTTTTCATTTTTTGCGGCCGTTTCTGTAGTTACTCAGTCTTACTCGGAATTCGAGGATGGCGCAGATTTTCGGTTTTTTTTCTATTCTTCGTTACATGGCCAGGCACTTTTCTTTCGCCCCCCCCGCAGTTCCCATGCTTAATCTTGCCCTGAGACGCTTTGTTTTTAAGATTTGGTTTTTCCCTCCACCCCCGTGTGAAATGCCTTTCCCTGCCATTGGCGGTGCCGATTATTTGTTCCCTTTCCACTTCCCAGCCAGCCAAACCTCTTGGTGATCGCGGTTGTTCCAAAAAGTAAATGTTCCGGATTCTTTCCCTTTCTATATGTGTCTCCCCTCCGTCGATTATGCTCCCCCAGAACGTGGATGGTTCTCCAGGTTACCCCCTTCCCAGTTTCGTTGGCGGCAGGTCTCTGGGCAACCCCCCTTTTCCACTTTCAGTCCGCATCTTTCGGTAAGCCGCGTTCATGGTTTGGGTCTCCACCAGTTTTTGGAATAGATTTTTAGCAGAAATCTCGCGGCGTCCGGCCCCCTCCATCGATTTTGAGACGCATTCTATTTTCCCCTCCTTTTCCGTTTCTCACCGATTTTTTCTTCCTCCTCTTAGGCATTTCGCCATACCGCCTCCTGCTTTTCCCTCTGTCTAGACGTCCCAAGCTGGTTCGGCCGACACCTAACAATCGAACTTTTCCGGCGCACGATTTTTCACACCGTCCCCCTATTTGAAAATCTGAACTTCCCCTTGGAGAAAGCTTTTCTTTCGATGAAACGATTTTTGCCATTCTGCCCAAGGTTCGGGGACTGATTTCCTCCCCAATCAGCAAGACTGTTTTTAAATCTTCCCCCTCCGAGGCTATGCCGAGATTTTTACATAATTTAACCACATGAGAAGAGTTTCTTGCTACAGCCCAGTATATGAAGGTCTATCTTCCCTGAGGAACGCCGTAGGAAGGCGATGAGTTTTTGTGACCTTTCCGGTCCAGATTTACCTATCTTTCTTGTCACACCTGGCGAGAGGGCCTGTATAAGGGCGTCCTCCCTCCCATAAGTGATGCAATGGAGGAATATCTTCTCCTCGAGATTCTACTCCTCCCGTGAACGTCAGCCTTGTTGGGACAGCCGGACTTATCATACTAGTGAAAGCGCCCTCCTGCCCTCCGTCGTAACTCTCCCCCCTCTTCCAACTTTACGGGTACGACTATATCATTTGTTTTCGCTCCTCTTCCTTTCCAACCAGCGGAAGTTTGAAGCCTGCTTTTCTTATCGCGCGGTCGTGAGCTGGATCGACACTTCTGTTATTTAAATTTCCAAAAGCCTTCTTCCACAGTCTCCCCTTCTCAAGATAGATAACATTTGCCTTCGAAGCACCCAGACCTCCTCCCTCATCACCGCTCCCCACCCGAACGAATGACCACTTCCCAGAACGCGAACGTATGAAAAGCCAAGAACCACAGTCCCCCTCAAGCCAGAGGACAAGAACAAAACCCTGCAAAGTTCTTTTGAACCAAAAGGAAGAAGCAAAGAATGACTCCCTCAGCCCCAGCGGCATGACAGGATTCCCCGCAAACCAGCCATACAGACCCCAATCCCCCCTGACCCGAATCACATCGTCCCGACAGAACCCCCCTCCTACAGAAATCCACATACACTCCACAAACTCTTCCCCGAAGAACTGAAAAGACCATGCAAAGACTCCCCGTAAGACATCCCCCCTTAAGAAACGCTGAACAAAGAAAGCAAAGACAGAACTGTTCGCCCCCCAACCAGTTTTCACCGCACTGAACAGCACCAAGACCTTCCCCATCCCTTTCTTAACCTGCCCAGCTCGCTCTAAGGACATCATTGACATCCCCGCCTTGAAGAAACCCATAGAACGAGAACACCCGCTTCCGAAACCAGAAGAACGACCCCCCAGCAGACGGAGAAACGAACCCTCCACCCAAGTCCCAGTCCAGACCGTGAAAAGGACCCAGCCGCCCTCCTCCCTCCTCCCTCAAACCCCAGCTCCTCTCCCCATGAACCACGGACCCCACACGTCATGAAACCCACCCTAAGACATCCCAGGACAGCCCCCTCCCCGCCCCCCGACAGTGACCAAGCAGACTGATCAGAAATAAGCTTTTTTTTTCCCACCAGACTCAGCCCAGCCCCCTCCCCACCCCCGACTCCAGACAGACTTTTTCCACCGAACATCAACACGAACCACTCCATCCAGCTCGGCACTCCAGACAGCCCTTTGACCCCGACTGAACTCCCCCGACCTGCCCAGACCCCCTCAGGCAAAGACAGCAGCACCAGACCCCAGAAAGGAACTCCAACCACATAAAGCCCCCGCAGAAGAACCCTCCACGACCAGCATCCCCCCCGGTCCCGACAGAAATCCCCCTCCCCAGCCTGGCTTCCCGCCGACTGAAACTCAGCAGAAAGCCTCCAAACAGCTCCACTAACAGCCTCGTTAGACACTCCCAGAAAAGTTGGCATGGGCCTGAACAGGAAGATTACCGTCCCAGATCCCAGTTTCAAATCCAGAATCCAGTTCAGAAAGACACCACCTCCCCCGCCCCATAAAGCGTCAACTCCATGCGACCCCTAAGAACCTCGACCAGGGCAGGATTTTCAGAAAATCAGACATTTGACCCCTGGCAATAAGGAAGGAGGCGAAAGTCCTCCCTTTTCCCCGCCCTTCCAACCCAGACCCATCAAGCCCCGACCCCTCCCCACAGCAGCGAAACTCCCTCCACCAGCGACCTCCCGACCCAGAACCCAGACTCCCTCCCCCCCTACAGAAATATACTGAGTTCCTGTACTCAGAAGACACCCAAAGCCTCCGCTCCTCAAACAGCCCGCAATTTCAACGTCCCCCAAGAAACACGTTGAAAGAAGAAGAAAGAACAGACCCGCCCGAACCCAACAGAAAACCAAAGAAAGGGGCCAACACAGAAAACCATCCAAGGACACATGCTCCCGAAGGCAGTCGACGAAAAGGGTACAGACTAAAGTCACCGATCCCAAGATACAGTGAAAAGGCAGCCAAGACCAGAAGAAACTCCCTTCCCACTCACAGAACAGACAATAAAGCCCAGAAATAATTAACAGACCCCCCCAGAAAAGCCCCCCTACAAAAGAACGAACCCAGAAACGGCAGACATGACAAGAAAGCAGCAGATGGCCCGTTCTGACCCGCCCCCTCCCAGGCTGAACCAGAACCCAAGATCCTCCCCCGACGCCTCCCAGAGCCGTATACTAACGAACCATTCCCAGAACTCAGAAAGACAGCCCTCCCGACCCCAACTCCCCCATTCCAGTGACTGAAGAACCCCCAGAAACAGCAGACACGCCCCAGAAGAAACGAAATGGTCCAGAACCCGGAACGCAATATTCCCGCACGACCCACATGAAATGAACACCGCCGAAAGGGGGAGCCCGAAGAAACCCCGCGAGTAGCTTTTTAGCCACAGGCAGACCCGCAAAGACCAGCCGAACTAGAACAGAACACGCCCCTCTAAAGAAATAATCGGACCCAGATTTAGATTCCGCAAAGCCGCGAACCCCGTGCCCCCCCCCCTCGTCCCCTACAAGAAATCCCTCCCCCCGCCCACTCCAGGATGAAATGTGTTCTGCCAGACAAGAACCAGAACACTCTCCTCCAAGGGGGTGTTCATAGAAACCGACAAAGAGACCCCGACGTCCAAAGAAACCATAAATGCAAGACCAGACCAACGTCTCAAGGACCCCGCCATGCTTTTCCCGCCATCTGACCGACATACACAGAAGACCTACCAGTCCATCACAGAACCCTTCCGACCGCAGGACGAGCACCTGACCCTACTCCGTTCCCCCTCAAGAAATGTCAGACTCACTCAGACCGGCCCTGAACTCCAGAAATCCTGACCCCCCCGACCAGAATTCCGATACCCCGGACCGAATACAAACTGGCAGAAAGAACAGCACGAGCAGCCAGAACAAGACGACATGTTTTTAGAAACACGAAAGACCGCAGCAAGAGACATGCCGCCCGAACATCCAGCAGCATCCTCCAAGATTATAACCAGAAAGCAGAACAGACCTCGAACTCCTCACGAAAATGCCCGCATGGAACCATTCAGAAGCATTTTTTTTCCATACGGTGACAAGCAGTAAACCAGACTTAATTCTGGACCTCCCGCCTGGCCAAAAGAGACGCCGACAGACAGACAGCACAGCCACCGAACTGACACCCCCTCAGACCTCCGGAACAGGCCGAAAAGAGTGAGAAACGCCTCACATCCAAGCATCCCTAAAGCCGACCTTTGCCGACCTAAGACAGACAGAACCCCTCCTGAAATGAGAACCAAGTCTCTCCAGAAGCACAGACATTAGATTTTGCAACCTGCCCTCCAGAACCTCCGACCAAAGACAGACGAAAAATACAACCGCTGAAATGTTGGTTTTTGGATCAAGTTAACCATAGCCCAGAACACAGAACGTAGAACGCTCCAGAATAATTCCCCCTACGACATCCCCAGCCATCCCCGCCGAAGGACCTGGAACCCAGAACGACCAGAAAAAGGGACACCTCCCTCAACGACCGTCCCCAGAACTCTCCAGAAACTTGACACATCTTCCGTCCTGATGGGACCGACTACATAGTTCACATATCAGACCGACCACCACCCCCCCCCCCCCCCCCCACCCCCCCCCACCCCCCACCCCCCCCCCCCAAGAAAGTCCCCGGACAAGGAACTCCAGACCGTGGACCGACCCCTCGCGCCCCCTCACGCTCTCCAGGCAATCAGAACCCCCCTCAGACCCCTCAAGGCCCCCCCTCCTAAACCAGCCAGACCCCCGCCCTCCACAGCAGTTTTCCAAGCCTGACCCCCCGACAGCCCCCGCCCGAACCCTCTGGTGGCGAAACCGATGAACATCCCTCCCCTTGAAGGTCCCAGAGACAGACGGAACTGACCGTTTTTTTTTCATGCAGCCAGGAACTCCCTCCTGACCCGAACCCAGAACACAGCTTAAACCTCATTATCAGACCGGTTGGGGTCCTAAAGCATCAACTCCAATCAACAACCCCATATCCCAATCAAGGAGAAAACAAAGAGAGACACCGATACATTTCACGAAAACACCATAACCCCCTGAAACCCGAAAACCAAAGACACAGAACGAACAGAACTTTTTTTCCCCCACCCGTCCCCCGACAGCGCCCAGAAAGCAGAACCAGCCGACTCCGGAACAGCTGAACAGAACCGACTTCGCCCCTCCCACGGAAACCGCCCATACAACAGAAAGACCTCCCCCCTACATCCATTAACAATGCCCTCTCCCGACCAGACCTCACAAAGCCCCTCCACAGAAAGCCAGACCCCAGAAAAAAGACCGCCCCCAGAAATGGTTAGAAGAAAATGTCATTTACTCCCCTCGCTCCTACGGACCCCCCCCTGACCTACCTACAACAGAAAGAACTTTTCCCCCCCGGCACAGCCCCCTTCACCGACCCCGCCAGACAGCAGAATAGAACAGACAGCCCCCCTCCAAGAACCGCCACCCCCTCAGAGCAGCAACAGGAAACCTGTGAGAGCCCTCACAGCAGACCGTTCCCATGAACCAGACATCATTCCTCCCTATCAGGAACTTAATCCCAGGCAAGAAAATCAATACGCAGTCCAGCAGAAATACCTCGCCGCGACATGGCCCCCCTCCCTACCCATCACCCCCGCATCCAGACCCAGGTTTTTTCCCACCCCCCCCAGCCTAGAACCCAGAACCACGGCCCCTCCAGCCCGCTAAGCCCCTGACCATTTTGAAAAGTCCCCAGGTATTAGCCAGACCGCACCGAGACACCGACAGACAACAGTCCCCCTAGGCCAGTCAGTCCCCCGAGCCAGCCCCGACCGTGTTCACCCCCTCAAGAAACAGCCCCCCATCCACCCTGAACACACAGAACTACGCAGAAGAGAGACATCAGACAGACCATTAAACCCCGCCAGACCCCCCCCCCCCAGGCGCGAACAGCATCTAACAGGCTACTCCTACCCGACCCCCTCCTCCCCAGAAACCAGAAATTCTCGGTCAAGTAACCCTCTTTTGTAAAGGCGCC
>Ga0179593_1258846_pt1 | contig 12511 bp, 11 predicted proteins | sample CZODoug2_1_08_16_FD_185931 | JGI IMG/M metagenome (GOLD analysis project Ga0179593, IMG submission 185931) | Vadose zone soil fungal communities from Angelo Coast Range Reserve, California, USA - CZODoug2_1_08_16fungal (PacBio error correction) | ecosystem: Environmental > Terrestrial > Soil >... | reverse complement strand
GCCTCTGTTTTTTTTTTTTGACCATACCAGTGATACATCATGTATTTAATTTAAATCTTGATTTCAGACATATTGTCCTCGTTAAGGAAATTGGGAGATTTTGTTTCTTTTCCGAGACGTGCTCCTCGACCCCCCCCTCCCCCCCCCCCCCAACCCCAGCCCCCCATGGACCTTCCCCCACCCTCCTTTGTGAAAAGACCTCTCTTGCCGTCTAACCGGCCCTTCTAAGACCACACTTTTTTTCACCATTGAGACTCTGGGACGTGATCCGCGGTAACGCACACCCCTTCGAATATGAGTAGGTCTCTTTAAGAGTTTCTCTGTATTGTGTGCCTTCCCCGTTTCACCCGGTCTCTTTAGGACTGACTTAGTATTTTGTTGTTTACCTCAGGCCTTTCCTAAGGCTTTCTGTCAGGCCTTCTGGCAGAGAAGAGTTTTTTCTATCTCGATGAAAGTAGCGAGGATAAGAAGGAACTGGTAGGTTGTAGCTCGTCCCTGGTTTCCGTCTTTTGAAGCACTGTGCCAAGCAAGGCATTTTTTTTTTATCCTCTTACCTCTGGCAGGCTGAATGACACCAGTTCCCTGCTAGCTTTGTTGTAATGATACTCCCAGAACAGTCCGTGCCGATGCGTCTATCACCACGAGTTTTTTTAAAGACAGGATGACCGTAGTTTGCAATGCTCCTCCTACATCTGTTTTCGTTTCTTCCCTCCATTTGGAGACACCAATTTTTTTGACGGTTGGTTTATGCGATAGCAACACCTTCTCTTTTCATTCACCGCCCTGGTTCTTTTTTTGATCTTCTGTTCCTATTTACCCCCCTTGACCCGCTCGGGATGAACGAACATTCTTGGGCGAGGAATTATCCCCTACCGATCGCAGAGGTATTCATGTGCGGCTGAACCTCCAGTAGATTTTTCTGCCATAATGATTCCCGGTTGCATCGGTCGTGTTTTCCAATCAAATTTTTGTACTTCCCCGTGCCTAATTCCTCCATGCATTCCCCTTTACGCCGCAGTCCTCCCCCTCTTCTCTGCCCCGTTTCCCGCTATCAGAGACAGATCTCTCTTCTGTTGGACCCATCCGAAGTGCCTCAGTTTAGCGATTTACCTGCAGCTTCCGACTTTTGTCGGCGGATTGGAAACTTTTTTACGCCCACCTCCCCACCGGTTTTTTACCTTTTTCGAAGACTTGTGTCGGGTCCTGCATTTGCACGCTTTTTTCTTTTCCGGCTTTTCACTGCGGCCTGGCATTTCTTAGCAGGCAAACCCCCAGACCATCTCCCCTCCGATCGATAAAGGTCGATGACGCACCTAACCCCTGATTGTTGAATTTTTTCTAGGATCCCCATCCCTCCACTTTCCCCTCTCAAATGCGATATTCTTACCAATGATTTTGCAAACTTTAGTTTTCCCCTGCAAACCCTTTCCACCTGGAATTGACGCAATTTGGCTCTTGATAGCCTTGCAGATCAATGAACCTCCCTCACTATTTCCCCTTTTCAGGTCCTGATGAAGCCAACGGTTTTTCTTCCCGATTGTGATTAATCAGTCTCCGACATTCGGGCCATTTCCTGTGAATCACAGGACCCGGATAGCGTATTGAATCCTTTTCCTTCTACCCACTTACCTCGGGCTCTTCCTTTCAAGATTGTTTTTTGTTGGTTTTTTTGGTGATTTTGCCAGTTGTGCGAATTACAGCGATTTGCTTAGGACAGCAGCTTCTTAGGGAATTCGATAGTACCCGACTGGTTCCCACGTTCGATGCAATTTCGTCGTGGCGGTGGTTCTTGAAATGTAGCTTGTTTATGCTCCATTTCATCGAATTTCTTTCGTTTCAGAGAATGGGGAGCTTTCGGGGGATCTTTTTTGCGTTCCAATCAGGCATCTCTGGACTCCTCACTGGCCTATATCGTTGGCAGCACCACTTTCGACGTAGTAGCGGCATTGCCACCCTTCCACCCCTTTCTGTCAAGTCCCTTGAACTCCTTATCTGCATCGTGTCTGACCTTCGTAATCCGCTCCAAGCGCTTTTCATGGCGTTTAGAGAACGACTCCGTGAAGCCGCGCCATCATTACCCTCCGCTATTTTCAACCGTGTTCATGTCTTTAATTGAAGGGTTAGCTTTTTTTCCCTTAGTTGAAACCCATTATTCCCCCTTTCGGATAAACTTGCGAGTGCTTTTCCAAACCCCGAACGACTGAGCCAGCAAAGGTTTCTTTTCATCCTCTCTGTGAAGAACGAAGCTGCCTCTGATCGGTAACGGTTTTGTGTGATAACACCCCTTTTCCTAAACTGTCTAAGCAAAAACCTCGGACGCCTGCTTTGCCACACAAATTCCCGGGATTCCGTGATTACCGCCCACGATCCGTTCTCCAAGCCTTTTTGTAATCCTTGTCGGTTCAGGTTTCTTCTGAAGTTCGCCCGCGATCATTTCCCTGACATATCTTTAGTATCTCCCGGACTGTGCCTCGTCTTTCCCTTTACCGGTGCGTGGAAGATGGCTTTAGTCCATCCCTGGCAAGGGCGGGCCGTAGATTATCCCACCTAACCCCCCACGGGCGGCGAATTGAATTCTTAATAAATTTCCTTACTTTTCTTGCGATGTACCAACTTCTCCCCTCTCTTGGTGTTCTGTTGCTGAGTAATAGTGTCGGTTCTTTTACCCCCCCTGAACGCAGATTTCGCCTAACCCTTGATCTATTTTCTCCCTTCACTCATCGCGGTTTTGTTTCGGACTTTGCCCGGCGGGATTACTAATCCTTCTTGGAGGCATTGGTCACCCATTTCCCATTTTTCCCCTAGACGCTTCTCTACCCATTGTGAGAATCCTGCTACAGAACGACTAGGCTTTCCCGCAAAGTAGTCGCCCCCCCCCCTGGCCTTACAGGGGGCCCCAATTCAAACTCGCATTCCTCGTCGTTTTTGTATTTATGTCCCTGACGATGTCTTTCCCCAACTCTACCATCCTCGGCAGTTTCCTCTACCCTCTATTCGGTCCTATTCTTATTCACTCATTCAATTTGCTGTCTAGCGATCCTTCGCCGAAATATGTCTACCTCAGAAAAAGAGACAACTTCAACCCCTACCTCCCTGAGATTCGTGATGGTCACCTCTTCGTTTCACAGTTTCCCACCCGAAGTTTCCTTTTTTCTGCGTTTGAATTAACACTTACCCCCTGCCCGTTGTTTCGACTCATTGGGTTGACCGAAGCACGTTAATTTCGCCTCTTCTCCCCATTTGTCTCATAGGCGAGGTCCCCCTCCCTTCTTTTAAAAGGCCGAAACGTCCGCTTCTCTTCCTCCTCACCAGTTCCTTCGGAGAATGATGAGGCACTGCGTGTAGTGACTCCCCATTTAAGCAGCATCGCGGGCGTGCGACTCCACCAGAAGTCCACTCTGACAGCATCCCTTCCGCCGATCCAATTCTCATTTCCCTTCCCCCGGAAGGAATTATGAAACCCCTTTTTTTTAATTAGACGTTAAATGGTTGCTTTTTTAAAGTCTCGCCCCCCGACTTCCCATTGGAAGATGTAGCATTCACAGTCCTCAAGCAAGTTCGGTTCTCGGGAAGCCAGTTACACTCTTCCCCTTCTCTTTCTTTTGCAAGTTCCAGATGGTTTCCCCCAACGATGATTCCTCGGGTCCTCACCTGCGACCCCCCTCCCAATGTTGAACCGTTGACCGGATGGCGTTCTTTACTATTGCACTGTCTCGGTGCGTATCGGCTTCAATTCCTTGACACACTGTGGGTGACGGCTAACAACAACTTTTTCAGGATGGTCCCCACCTTTTCTCCTAAAGTTCCACGGTATTTTGTCCAACCAAACCCTAACCGATCATTCTCATGCTTTTCGTTTTTCCCCTACTCTTATGAACGACTTTTTATGCCTTATTTAGTTTTTCTCTTCATCATCCAGTGATCTTCCCCTGTTCAGGTAATGGGTTCGCTCTTTGAGAAGTCACCTTTCAGCATGAACTCCCCCCTCTCTTCCCCCCTTCCCTTTGGATTGTCGCGGGCTTCGTAATATATCGGCTCCTCCCTCCCCGTAAAAGTCTCTTTGTCCTCTTCCGAAAAGGTCGGACTTTTGGCTATTCCCCCGGATCTCCCCTTCCATTGCCTACTACCTGTTGTCTTTTTTTGCCCATGCCGCGCTATGTTTTTACCCCCTTTTAACAAAGTTTTTCGCCTGAGTATCGGACTTCAGAATATCCCGGTCTTTCTTCTGTTAGAAAACATCCGATGATCCCATTCCCGACTGGCAGCTCCCCCGTCCAGGGCGCGACAGCGTCCCCTGACCCTCTTCTGTAACCAGACTAGGTCTTGATCATCACAAAAGATACTGTGGACTCCCCCTACCAACAGCCAACCGACCTACTTCCCTCGCCTTTGGGATCCAATTTATTAATGAAGAGTGCGACCTCTGCTTAGCACAACGTACGTCGTCCTATTTCTTTCAACACCCTTTCAAAGTAGCCCCCCTCCCCCTTGCTGAAGAGCCCCAAAGTGTTAGACCCGTCAAGATTCTACCACTCCCCTAGACATACGGGTCTGTTAATTTCACCTTTTGCTGCCCCGCATTCCTTTTCTACTCTTCTCGGGCGCCTTTCTATCTCCCGGTTATTAATGCGGGCTACGGCCTTTTTGCCCCCACCAGCTGTTCGTTCCGTGCTTACTCACCTCTATTCTTGATACCTTTGCACTTCCCCCCTTATCCTGGTGACTTCGCTCTCCTTCCCATGTTTGCATAAGTTGTACTCTATTGTATATTATGTTCGCTGTATATTTCTTTCCTCATTCAAAAATTCCACTCCTTTCTTCCCCCTCTAGCTTCATCGAACTTATCTAGTGGTTATTAATGTGGTATGTTTTCTGCTGCGTCTCCCCTAAGTTTAGACTCAATGCTCACCTGAACTAGTGAACATCTAAAATCATCACAGTTCCCCTCCAGGAATGATCACGTCTATCCCCCCCCCCCCAAACCTGGTTCTTTCTTCCTTTCCCCATTCCCCCCACCCCCCTCGAAACACTATCACGCTTCAGCCTTGCAGGTTTAAAAAGACAACTCCCACTTCGGATTTTCCCCCCCACATCAAGACTGAATTCGGCTTCTTCATCCTCTTGTTCCCCTTGACTTTTACTCCGTGTAACAGGCGTCGGCGGCGGAGGATTACCTTGGTCTGCCTTTCCCCCCCCCCATCCAGCTATAATAAACTCGCTTTGGAATTAAGCCACTGATTTTCTTCGCCCCCCCCACAATCACGTCCCTCCCTTAAAATGTTTCCTCCGGATCACCGGATTCCTCCCTTTTCCCTTCCTTACCCTTGGCAATCCGATTTCCCCCCCGATCTGTTCTTTTTTCTCCGGTCTAATAGAATTTCACTGTGAGGGCTACCTTGACTTGGATCAAAGTTCTTTCTTAGTAAGGTCCTACCACTGATCCGGTGCGCGTGGCAAGCTTTCTCTCTTCCGTTTCTTTTTCTCTTACAGACCCTGCGCACAGTTTTATTTTTTTTTCTCCTGTGTTTTCATAAATTGTTTTCCTCATGAACTTTTAGGATCGCACCTAGCCAGTCCCCCAACGATACGATGGCGTCTTCTTGTTCTTCCGCGTTCAATCGAAATCCCTCTTTCCCCCTTTCCGGCGGGACTTGCGTCGTGGCATTTCCCCCCCCCGCGTCCAAGTGACGGTTAATTAAGAAAGACAGGTGTACGCTGCAACCAAGGTCCTTTCTTGAACAGTGCTTTTTAATCTACGGCGGCGCATACACCCCTCCCCTTTTTCTGTGATGATCCGCGCGAGTCATTCGTATAAACCATCCGCTGTCTGCCCCTCCGTCCAGGTTGCCCCCTCCTCGAAGCGAAGGCCTATCAGAGGCACCCATGACCCCCATTTCCGCCTTACTCTCTTCCTGGAACGGGCAGGTAACCCCCTCCTTTCCCCCCTCCAAATCCCGGACCCCTTTTACGATGACCAGATTCGCGCTTGGTCTTTTTTTTTCCTTCTGCTTTGCCTCCCTATTCCGTCCTCCGTCTTCTACCTTTTTGTTTGGTTTTTTAGGAAAGCCGTGGACAATCGGTCCATTTACCAACTTAAATTACACCCCCCTGCTTCTGAAACGGCTTCGATGACATCCCCTGGTGATTCCCGCTGGAAATCTCCTCTTGTTAGGAGCCTTTCCCTTCCTATCCTGAGTAAAAGGTTTGCAACACGATCCCTCGAATCTCCCTCTCTTTATACTCACCGTTGTTGTTGTTTCTCGCTCTCTCTTTTCTTTTTTTCCTTTGAAACAGCCGTGCTTACAGATCTTTGCCCCCTCCTTCTCACTGAAACCTTTCTTACCTCCTACTATGATGACTATAAGAGTTAATCCAATTGGAGAGTTGGTCATCTGTCGAGTCGTTGGCGAGTTGGGCGAATTGGACGACGTTTCTTCTTCCCCCCGCAGCGCCGAACACCCAAGACCCACGACGTAGTCATCCTTAGGTTTCGCCTGGAAGACCTCCCCCCTCGAGAATATGTAGTCGGTTTTCTCGTTGCCGCTCTGACACGATTTATGAAGCCTTGCCAATTTTCTATAGGCCGGAGTAGTATTTTGCATGTTTTAACTGATCCGCGTAAGTGTCTTGTTCACGTTTCACTTAAGTCTCGTGACTCTCGAGCTTTGTTTCTCGTTTAAGGAACTTCTTAGTATACTTCCGGAACTGGTCAGTTTTCGTCTCCCCTACGCTCGAGGCCTCCATGGGCATGCCCTTCAGTACCTCGTTTTCTGCGGTCTTCTCCCCTTACGGACTCGGTGGTCCTGCACAAAAGAACTCCCAGTTCATTCTGCTGTTCATATGAGTCTCTTTTAACAGCGGCGCCATCCAGGATGCAACTTAGTCTTCGTTGTGTGAATAGATGAGAATACATCACGGCGTTCTGCACCTCAGTTGTTTTGCCCCGAGAAACTTCATTGCTCTTCTTCCTCACCTCAACCCCACCCTAGAACTCGTGGCGATCGTCAAGGGTAGAATTTTTGGAGAGCCCCTCCTCCAGCATATGACACTCCCTTAGGAAAGAAAAAGCCCGTAGATTAGGCGGATACCTCAAGCGAGACCCAGCATTATTCACATGTTGACGTCCCCCTTTCCCTCCTTTTTTTTCCGTTTCCGTTTATCATTTTTCCTTTTCCTCCCCCCTTTCCTCCATCTCCCCTTCCCTTCTTCGTCCCCCCCCCTCCTGCCACCCCCGACTAATTTTTCTTGCCTCTTTTTCCCCTCCCTCTTTCCGTTCCCTCACGTCGCATCTCCCGCCCACACCCCCTCCGTTTCCTACTTTTCTTCATATTCCACTTCCCACCCCTGACTCCTTTTTTCTACCCCTCCGTCTCCCTTCTCACTTCCCTCTCCTGCTGACCCCATTTAGAGATTTGCCTCCTCCGTGCTGAACCCGGTGCCTATCATAGTTGTGGTAGTCCCCCCCCCTTAACCGTGATGATTCACCTTCTGCCCCCCAGTATTTTTTTTTTAGCTTCTTATTCATGGAAGCCTGCCTGTCCGGTTTAAAGAGCAATTTCCTTTACACTTCAGTCTAAGGCAGCCAGAGACTCGATATTGTCCTTGGCATCCCTAATTTTTCGTTATATTTCCCGGTCAAGTAAGTCAGGAATACGTTTAAATTCGTTTCCGATGCCGGGGACTGCACCACAATACCCCGTTGTGTTGGTCCGTAGCATGATTGATCGTTTCTTCTAGTTGACCGTCTTTTGAGCTGCGTGAACGGCGCCATATCGTTCCGGAACGGGAGATCGCTGTTCCCCCTTCAAACATTTCCCATTTAGCCTCCCCGAAGAGATTACTTTCTATGAAGTAATTCTGTACTCCTGATGTGAATCCTTCTTGAGGGACATTCATCTACCAATCTTCCCGACTCTTCCAATAGCTCTGAAAATGATACATGTAGTCGCTAACTGCCAACCATGTTACTTAGAATTCGCCAAGGGCTTTTAAATTCCTCAAGTGAGTCAAGGCATTACCTTCCCCCTTCTCAGGCAAGTAACACTTTTTTTAACGCCACCGGTTCGCGCTCCTTTTTCGTTGAACAGTCTCCCCTTCATGAGGCAGAACGGTAATTCATTGAACACTTACTCATGGTAAGTATCTAGTTTTTCTTGCGAACAATTGCCCTGGGGACTATTAAGTGGACCTCCCTTTCTTGGCCCTTGGAGACCCCTTTTGGGATTTACCTTGAGTCAAGCCAGTTCTTCGAGCGGCATTTTCTCTCTTCTTAGGATCGTAGCACACTTCGATGTTTGGTTGGCTGTCTTGCATTGGTATCGTTGTTGATCTCCCCCCTCCATTTACTTTTTTAGGCATTTGCTCGACTTTTTCCCTGAGAATGTCGGAAGCGCATCGTGCCGGGGATTTCATAGTCTTGTCTACATCCTTGCTTTCTCTTCGACGATTTTAACTTTATTTTTTTGCCCAGCATTTTCTCAACCGTGCGAAGTAGTAGACGGTCTTTTCCCCCGTCTTCGGTCAATTCCTGATCAAGCAGATCGGCCGTGCCTACTTTTCTTCCTCTTCAAACTCTTCAAGTTTCAGGAGTTAGAAGCAGATATACTCTTCGAACGGCCCGCTGGCCCTCTCGATGAGCAAAGTTCTGCTTCTCACCCCTTTTTCATGGCTCCTGAGAACACCATGACCGCCATTTTTCACTTGATCAATGCTCTTCTGTGCAATCCGACGCTGTATCAGGCGTAGTACTAACTTCTTTCCTACGCCAGCTCGACGCCTTCCTTTTTTTGGATCCCTGCCCGTGACCACTTATACGACCAACTGGCCAAGCATGTTTCTTTTAGTCTCTTCAACCAAATTCGGAATTTAGCCGATACCGCCCCCTTTCGTGGTTGATTTCCTCACTTCTTGCAGCATGTTTCTGGTCCCCGGTTTCGTCCGCAGCGCCCGCGATCACGTTTCTTGCTCCGAGCCTTACCTGAATGTTGCCGAGGTAACTTCTTTCCCCTGTAACTACGTTTTTGTTCAAGATTTCAATTTGCTGTACATATTCCAATGGAGGCGTTAGCCGCGTCTTCGGTTGTAACCAAGCAAACTTTTGGTTTATTGTCCTTCAAGGACTCCTGGTTTTCTTCTTGGACCAAAATTTCGAGTGCTTCTGCCTTTTTATGAGTCATGTCGCTGGTCTAGTCCACCCCTTCCCCTCGAGTTCGCCGGCAATGATCGCGAGCCAGCATCACTCGCTTTCGACGTTACACTTTCTTCTTCCTCACGAAAGGCGTGGTCGGCTTTGGTTTTTAAAAGATTTGATGGTTTCCGCTCCGCTGAGTATCCCCCCCCTTTGTATTCACCGCTGCGCCCACTGTTCCGACGATCGTTGACTTTTTAAAAAGTCCCCTCCTCCAACCACCGAGTGGACCGTTTGAAATGCCCACAGCTGCATTCTCCTAGGCGGTTGGGAGTGACCCCTGATTCCCCTGGTGTGAAAATCCTTCTCTTTCGGCTTTCTCGTTTTTTTTTTTCCCTTCAGTATTCCCTTTCATCATCCCCGTTGTTGTGTTTGAGTCTCTCTTCCTCCGCCGAACGGTCCTTTCCAAAACGCCGACTGACGATGCGTAGTGAAACCAGTTTGCTTCATTTTCCCTCCCCAAAAATGGCGGGCGGTAAATTTTTTCCCCGGGTGGCATTTCCCCTTTTAGCCGTTTTGTTTTTTGGCGCGATTTCGTTTTTTTCCCTCAAGACTTACTACAATTTGTTCGCAGCGGCAACTTTTTTTTCCGCGCGGAGCGGACAACCTTTATCTTGACCCCGTCAGCCACGATACAGCCTCTCCCTCCCGTTTGACCGTTTTTGAAGCCCCGTGATTCCATGCGTGCTCTGCCTTCTCCCTTATGCGGCCATCGCGTCCAGGTTGCGACAACCAGCAAGTTAACGTCTGACGAAAGAAGACAGTGTCCTCTCCCCCTCTTGGACATCGTATAAACAAGGAATTCCCTAAACTTTCAGCCCCTTGACTTGTCCACTCTCTCTTCTCGCCTTCCCCCTTGTCATTTTTCAAGCATGCCCTCTCCGCAACCATGTTTTTCCCTGTCTACTCCAGTGACACTCCCCAGTCGTTTGAAGTCCCCGAACATGATGGCCATTTCCCCAACGAGTGACGGGAGAACTGCTCCACCTACCAAACCTGGACCCGACGGATTTTTAGTGCACCCTTTGCTCTGCGGGTATCTCCCATACCTGCATTGGGGTGCGAATCCCCACAAAAGCACTGGTTGGCAATCTTTCTTCCAGTTTCACTTTCTTTGTGGGTCACAAAAACCTCCCTATCAGTCGTCAGTAGTCCTGCGAGATGGATTTCCCTTTTGCCTGCTAGCGTGATTGAGAGGCCCCCCTCATTTTTTTTGCATGTATGGTTTACGAAGGGAGAAGTCCCTTCCCTTTTCACGACCAGAATGAAGTTCCGTCTGCTGATGGCTCGGGCTTCGCCTCCTCTCTCTTCTTCCCTGAAATGCACGTTACTCTTCTGATGGACCCCTCAGGTACGGCACGAGCCAGTCAGATTCCCTTCTTTCCTCTCCCTGCGAATGGGTGCACCTGTTGAATATGACCCGTACGACCGTTTGCCCAAAAAGGATTGAGACCTCCTTCCCCTTTCAACTCCCGGCGCTTATCATCTTTGACTCCTATTTCTTCCCCCGGCCAATATGCAGATCCAGCATGAGCTGACAGTCGCGCCCCCCTCTTCGAGGAAATGCCTGTTTCAACCCCTATCCACCTTGCAGACCGAAACTCCCCTGACCTACTGCCTTTTCAACGTTGTTCTACCAGATCTCTCCCCCTTCCTTCTTACTTACGGGCGACCGCGCTTCCTCTTCTCAAATCCTGTTTCGTCCTACATATCCCCCCCCAACACAAGAGCCAAAGCATCTGTTTAAGATGCAATTGTCCGTGGTTGCGAAAATTCTTCTTTCCCCCCCCTCCGCGATCCGGGTGCCTTTCCCTTTTTCGAAAGAATGTCCTTGAGACTGTATTCGGGTGCATTAGTTTCCCTTTTTTCCTTCTTGCATAATCTGCCTGGGGCAGATTTTTTCACTGTAAGGTGCCTTGACACTTTTCGTCCTTCATCCAATTTTTTGCAATTCTCCTTTCTCCTCTTTTCCGGTGCAGCCGTTTCTTGCATAGTTGTCAATCGATTGTCTTTTTCTTTCTTCAGATTGGATACATTTCTGTAACACTCATCAGAAACAGGAACCCCCCCCCCTGGCGGACAGCCTGCCTCTATAGTCGTTCGATATGGGTCGGTTATTCTTTTCTCCCCGCTCATCTCTTGCGCAGATGGCAAGAGTGCAAAAATCTCCAATTCCTTGAACCCAGGACACTACGCTCGTTGTGAACCCCCACTTGTCTTTTTCGTCCCCTGTTTTCCCCCCTCCTCCCCCCACCCCCGATCACCGGTCTTCCACTTCTTCTGGTTCCCGCTAACGTCCCAACTTCGTGATTACAAAACATCAATCGAGTTCTCGGCTTCCTGAGACGCCTTTCACTGCCCCGCTTTCTTTCCCTACGGCGGCGGCTCTCCCGTTTACTAATTATCTATCTCCTTTGACATTCAAGGATTTTGCTTAGACAACCCTCCCGCTCTAGGAAAGGATCTACCCGATACTGCTGTTCAGGGACGGTTGCCCCCCGAGTCCCCCTTGGTCTGAGCTTTTTGTCCGTTTTGATACAGGAATCGCTACCTAATTTCCTTTTTAGAGGCATCACAGAGCGGACCAATTGGATTTCGGCTCAGGGCGTTCCCCCTCTTCCCTTAGCGTTCAAGTGCCCTTAAGCCTTGTTCTCTTCCGAACGAGCACAATTATTTCGTTTTTTTTTGCCTCAACTGGCGGTCAGACAAGCGAGTTCGTTCCCCATCCTCTCCCCGTTGGCATTCTTTTTGCTCCTTGTTAAATAGAACGACTCCTTGGTTTCTGAGTGCTCATCCAACGCCCCGAGCCCTGGCCGGTTCATTCAAGCCGGCACACTTCCTTTTTCCCAACCAAAATTCTTTGACAGTGAGTCGGAGTCCGTTTAGGAGCTAAACTCCTGACTTCCCCCCGGCGAATGTATTTCTGACCCACTAGCCTCTGCACCGCCGGCCAGGTCTCCTTCATGCCTGCCTCTCACTGCAAAAACTCATAACGACCCCCTCCACTCGAGAACCAAGGTGTTCCCCTTTTCCTTCATAACTAATGCTTCCTAACTAGCAACGAGAGAAACTTTCTCACTTGGATTGTTGCGTCTTATCTCCTGAACCCGTAGCCTCTTTTCGACTTTTTTTTTCCTACTGGTTTGTAGGAGAGAGGCACTTCATCTCCCTTACAATTGAACTCGTCATCACCACGACGTCGTAAACCCCCACCCCCCCTTTGTTTTTCCCCCCTCGCAAAGTTGCTGCACTCGGGACCCAGATCGATATTTAGAGGTTCCGTTTTTTTTTTCCATGTCAAATTAGCTGTATCAGGTTTGCGCG
>Ga0179593_1566499_pt1 | contig 12512 bp, 11 predicted proteins | sample CZODoug2_1_08_16_FD_185931 | JGI IMG/M metagenome (GOLD analysis project Ga0179593, IMG submission 185931) | Vadose zone soil fungal communities from Angelo Coast Range Reserve, California, USA - CZODoug2_1_08_16fungal (PacBio error correction) | ecosystem: Environmental > Terrestrial > Soil >... | reverse complement strand
CCCTTTATGCTCCCGCCGTCGCCGACCCCCCCCCCCACTCTCCGTTTGATTTTTAATGGGGATTTGTCGGTGTTTTAGTGGGATTTATACCAGACCCCCTTATGCTATCTTCTGCGATTGCAGATCCGTTCTTCCATTGACTTTTTATGACCTCCGTGCACTGCGAACCGTTGCTCAAGTCTGTTCATACCTTTAGCGCTGTCCCAGCTACGCTGTTCCGCCGTATTGAAGGCCTGAGCCTTCATCAGTAGCTTCTTCGTCCACTCTCCGACCGTGGGTCTGTCCTCCCCGCCATAGGTTTTGCCCCCCCCTCCTCTGGTCAGGGAACAGTTAATTTTGAGAACAACGTATTTTCAAGGAGCACGTTCTTCCCCCTTTTCTGTGCGCCGGCGGTCTGAAGCATTGAATGCACCCCTCCCCCCCATGCTCCACCTTTCCTTTTCTTAGCGAACGTTTCTTGTCTCTTCCCCTGTCTCGCAGCACCGCCGGTGAGCTCTGTCTTTATGACTCGTCTACGGACTGGCCCGAGACCCGCGTCCTTCGACCGGACATCCCCCCCTTGCTTTTGCTGTCCTTTTTCGCCGATCCGCGCGGATCCGTCCGGTAGGAAAGCCGCACTGTTCTCCCCCTTTTGCCTGTTTTGCCGAGGACCCGCGCGGCCTTCCATATCTTCCCAGATCCCAGCGTTCTACCCCGGCGTCTATCGCTGCGCACTTACTTGATTCCGCAGTTGCGTTTGACAAAGGGCCGGGCACTCTTTTCCTTACGAAGATCTTCTTTGAGTCTCTTTTCCCTTTTTTACCTGTCCACTTCGCATCTCACCAGTCAAGTTAGCCTATAGTCTCGAACCCATCTCATTGGAGGCCGGCCCGGCCGCAAAAGCGCCCTTTTGCCTTTAGTTCCCACGATTAAAGTTTTTTTTTCCTTTTTGTCAGAGTCGTGGACACACTATTTCACCAGCGTTCCCTCCTTTCAAAAGCATGTCGACCCCGCCCTCCTTGTGTGTTTTTGCCTCCAATATCCTCTGTCTCGGGCGATTGGCGATGACTTTGTTTTTCTGCTCTGCTCTCGGTCGGACGGTTAATGCTGGCCCTCGTGATTCGGTTTTTTTCCCTGTCACTTTCCTCCCCCCCCTTTCTCTTTATCCTTTGGAATCACAGTACATTGGTCCCCCTGGGCCCTCCCCCCCCTTCTACCCCGCCCCACCGCTTTTTAACTCCAACGGTCCCCCCTTCCACCACACTTTTCCCCCTGTTTCCGTTTCTGGTCATTTGGAAGGTTGTATACCCCTCCCTTCCTTGGTTACGGGGATAGTACCCCAATGTGCCCGAGTGGTCAATCTTTTCCTTCCGAGAGTCACCCCCGCACTCCCCGCGACCAAAACATGCGTTCACGTCACCCCAATGGCCCAGTTCCACCGCGATTGCCGCCCTACCATTTGAAGAAGCGTGGAATTTTCCTTTCCCCTTCGGCTTCCTTTTCTGAATTCTTGATCTGCGGTTCCTTCCCGTGGCCCCACTGCTGCCGAAAAAAGACCTTGCAACTTTTCTCTTTTCGTCCACAGCAGCTCTCGTTCCAAAATTATTCACAGCACCCCAACACTTTTTCCTTCCCTCTTTCCTCTCTGAAGCCGAAAAATACTTTTTGTCTCGGGTCGCCTGGTTTTCAGAGATTTCTCCCCCCTTTCCCCCTCCCCGTAATTCCTTTGCGCAAAGTCGAACAGCTATATTCCTAGAACTCGGCCCTGAACCCTAGCGCATCAGCAATTTCCGCCTTCTCGCCGCCCCTGCTTTTTTCTTTATCATTGCTTCGTACTCTCCATAGGTGTACACCCGCGTGGCGGTCAGTCCCCCTTTTCCTTCCCGTTGTTCCTTTTACGTATTCCTTTCACTACCCAAGAAAACCCCCTTTCTTTTCCCTGATAGAGTCTCCTGTGTCCACTTTTGCGCTTCTACTAAAAACAGCAATCGATATTCCTCCACCTTCCCCTTATCTAACGATTAGAGGAACATGTTGGTTTGTAAGTTCCACGCAGTGTACAAGCGCAAGTGCCGTCAATCTCCGGTGAGCGAGGGGTTGTCTCCGTTGCAAGAAACGTGTTACCCCCCTTTCGTCCATTCCTCGTCTGCAAGTAAATGTTTTTGCCCCAAAAACCGTCCCTTTCTTTTCATCAGTTACGCCCCCCTTTTCCCCGTTAATTCCTCCCTTTTCGTTCTGACCCTTATTGATTGACCTAAGGTATATTTCGCAGCTCTTAATCTGGTTTCCCTACCACGCGTTACTCCTTCTTGGGAGTTATTTCACAAGTATGTTTTTGGTACCCCCCTAGCTGATTTCGGGGGATTCTTTGTCTCACGCGACGAACAATGTGCATGCACTCTGTGGAGACCTCCACTTTGTTTTTGAGACTGAGACCTTACGACTCGCCGTGGCGTCATCGCATCCCATGCCTTTTCAATTCATGCTTTCATGTCCCCCCCTCTCTTGAGTGATGTCTCGGTTGCCCCACGCATTTTCACCGATGCCCTTTTCACCGCACCCTCGCGCAATTGAATCTTTGTCCCTCCCCTTTCTTTGATCCTCCTGACGAAACAGATCCCACTTTCTTAGCTTCCCTCCAACTTTTCCTGCCCCCGCTGCGTTTTTTATTTTAGTAGGTGGCAGAATGAGGTCCACTTTTCTATTTGTCCGCCTGATCGTGACGCCGATCTCTCTCCCCGCCGAACGAGTCTGTGAGATATGTGGGGCTTACCACGTTCTTCATCTTTGATTTTCCCCCCCATTTTCTCCATCCGCTGAACTAGCCATGAGTAATCCGTCTCCCTGTCCCCGTTCAGAGTTTCACACTAGCTCGTGGTAATGGAAACGGTTTAGCCATGACTTATGAATTCAGTGCCCCCTCTTTTCAGTTAAAATCGCCTCCCCTACCCCGCGCAGACCCTTACTAGGTGAAGTTACCTTCCTCTCCCTCCCACCAATTTTCATATTAGTGGGGTTACCTTTGTATCCATCTGTTTTCGTCTTGCTTTTCCCCTTGGGGCCCTCATACTGATATTTTTCCCCTTCCCCGGTTCCCCCTCCTATACGAAGTGCAGTTTTCAATCGGCACGCCAAATCGTCAACGATCTCACCTCTTTCCCCCAAAGTTCAGTTCCATTGAGTTCCCTTGGGACATCAGCACTTTTCTGTTTACGGTCCTTTCAATTCTCGTGTCTCCCTCTTTGTTTTCGTGTAGACTTTCCCATCCTGCCCAATCAAAGATGAACCGTTCTGATGTCTGCGAGAACTTCCCAACGGTCCCTCGCCCGTTTTTTTATCCTTTTACCGTGTATTCGTCAATTTTGGTTCCGATTTATAAACACGTCTTACGGGGATTTACATGTTCAGTTGTCTTTCCTTCACTCCAACTATTTGGGCGACCCCCATCCATGATGTGTGGTTTCTTTTTTTTTCTACTTCCTTCCTCCGGTCTTTTCGTGTCGGCGCGCCGGAGTTCTGTTGACCTCCATTCCTCCGAACGTGCAACCCCCCCCCCCCACCCCCCGCCGCCACCCCCCCCCACCCCCCCCCGCCCCCCCCCCCCCCCCCCCCTTCCCTCCCCCTTACACCACCCCCCCCCCCCCCCCCCCCCCCCCCCCTTGGCTAAACGTCCATCCTTCCCCCTATCCTGCTCTCTTTGTCTTTTTCCTCGGATAAACAGCTTTAAGCTGAATGATGCCGTCCCTTTCCTCGTTTTCCGAATCTCCATCCCACTCCCTGTGGTCGACTTCTCACATGACGAGCTCACCTCGACGAGTCCAGAGTATACCCCCGGCTGGGCTCACTGGGCCCGACCCAGCCGATTTTTTCCGGACTACTATAAGGATTTATTTACCCCCTTACTTTCATTTCCATGGACCCCTCTCATTTTTATACCCGCCTCCTAGCTTTAGGATTACAATGAAGCGTCATTTCTATCTCCTTTCATTTTTATCAACGGAGCCGTACCATCGTTTTTTGGGCACCTAGCACTTTAATCTACCCGGTGAATCTCCTGCTCCTATTCTTTTCCTCTCTGACGCACGGGAGGAGGACCCCGTTCCCGTCTTTTTCGCCAAAATCTCCACAAATGTATATTTTGAACCTTTCTTCTATTTCATAGAATCAGATGAACAATTTTCTTCTCACTTTCCTCCCAATCATGTGCACGTCCAACTAAATGAGTCATCATACTAATTCGTTCTTTTTTTCTCGGAACGCCTTCTCCTAGTACCAACCATTCCTTAGCCCGCAACGGTTCTGACCTTTTTACCCCCTACTTTTTTTACTCAGATTGATCCCCTAAGGTTGCTTAATTGCCCTTTCCTGCCCCGCTCCAGTACGTTTTTTTTCCCCCGGCGGAAGAGTCTTGCAGAACCTTTTATGGCGTTCGTTTGGCGTATTTTTCCGGATATTTGATTCACTCCATCGTCATAGCCCTTACCATGGGTTTGTTTACGATTTTCCCCGTCCTATTTTTCTTAAAGCAAAAGTGGGACACAAAGCATGTCCGTCGATCTCCTTGGGCCCCGAGTTTTGCCGACTGGATGGTGATCTTCAGCCTTGTTTTTCCCCCCGAATACCACACCCTTGTATTATCACCAACTTGAGAACGAAGCAGACAACTTCTACTCTCCCCACTGTGACTATTCGTCCAAAATCTTCTTTCTAGCTCGATCGACAGCGCCTCTACTATCTATTGTTCATCCCTTAGTGCCTCATCTTTAGTTACGTTAAATTTATCCCCCCTTTCTGTGGTAAAAACCCTTTCCCGACTCCCAGACCTTTATTTGGGCTTTTTGAGAACAATGAGAACTTCAACATTTTTTAGGTTCCTTGTTTCCCATTTTTGACATCGAGAGCTCGGTTTTCCCCCCATTTTTAGGACTTTTTTTTGCCGCGCGCCCCCCCCCCAGCCCCCCCCCCGGCATAGTGCCCCCCCCGTGCCGTTCCCCTTTCGGCCCTCACTATCTTGTAATTTTCCCTTCCCTTTCTTTTTTTATACAATTTTAGCCTGTGTGGGCAACCCTTTTTTGTTCTTTGCAAGTGGTGGGTCGTTTTAGTTTGGGGGGAGTGACTTCAGTCCCCATCTTTGCCCCTACGGTGACCTTGAAACTGCCTTTATTTCATCCCAGACACCCAACGCTTGACGACCCCTGTTTACTCTTTGGGTGTTTAGGTCCATTTTATTGGATTGGTATCAAGCCCGTTGCCCGCGCAGTGTGGCGGGGATGTGTCTTCTGTGATCTGTTTGGTTGGAACAATATTTCATGTTATTATCCAGGGGTAAGCCGGTTTCAAGGAAACAGTTGATTCTTCCAGCTTTTTCTCCCCCCCGCCTGACCGACGGCGGGGAGATTGGCCGCTGTCCTTTGCTTTACCCGCCAGACACTTCTTCCTCCACCTGACGCTGTTTTTCCCTTTTTGGAAGCCTTTGAAGCGCTCCCTTTCGTCCTCTTTTTTATATCCTCTTTTTGCCCCCACCACCATTCCGACGACCCCGCCCTCATCTAGGTACTACGACGCGTTCCCCTGCGAGTTGACGTGTTTTTTTTCGGGTATAACCCCTTCCTTGCCAGGTTCTAGGCTACGATGTCGCCCTCATCTGGATTGCGTTTCAAGTGTGCACTCCGTTCCCTTACACCCACCGCCAGCCGCACTTTTTCTTTCTTAGACCCCCGACCGGCGCGTGTCGGAACGCCCCTTTCGCTCTCGGCCCTCCGCGCTTGACTCTTCGGCCCCCGGCACCAACTTCAAGCGCGGCTGCAATTTCGCCCTCCCTCTTTTTTTGTTCTTTACTACAGTTGCTGGGGCCCCGGAAAACCCTTCTGGACCTCTCCTGACACTCGGTTCGCCCCTAGCCTACTTCTCGGGCGAACTGCCCCCCTTTCCAGGACTTCCTCTGTTTCCCTGAGTCGACATCGACGTTCTTCGTTTGAGATTCAGGTCCTAGTCGCTTCAGCGGGCCGGCTCCCGCATTTGCGGTCGTGCGGGGCCACGGCTCTTCCTGCTGCGCCCGTTCGCCGTTCGCCTTGTCTCAGACTATCTGATGGTCATTACCGCTGCCAGGTGCCAATTGTCGTACTGTCCGCCGGATGTTTCCGAAGCCCCTTTTAGTTTTGACTCGTCGGCCTCATCTGCCCGTAAGGTGTACAAAGAACTGTCATTTGGGGTCGCGATCTGGGTAAACAGGTTTCCCCTTACCCCCCTGTGACCGTTCTCCCTGCCATCCGGGGTGGGAGACCTGTTTCTGTCACGGGTTGTTGTCTATCATCCCTTCTTCTTTGGGCGAGATAGGCTTCCCCCCCTGAATCGCCTGACTCCTTTACCTGAGTAGCTACACCTCAAATCCGACCCTCCGTCAAGCGGGGAGCAGCGTAATAGCTGAGGGATCAACACACTCACTCCTTGTGATACTTTCTTGCCCTCCCTCCGTTGTTGTTTTTTTCTTGAGCCCTTTATGCTTTCCGCATAGCTTGCACAGTTGGGATGGGCTGGGCGGGGACGAGGTGTTCCCCCCCCTTGATTTTTTTGGTATTTGACTTCCAGCTCTCTCCGGCTAGTAGGTATGCCGCCAACCATCACAACGTACGTTTTGCACCTCTTGTTTTCGCCCCATGCATCCCCATGAATTCTCCTTTTAAAGCGCAGTCCGTGCACCCATTGGCGCAGTGTTCCCCAATTTTTCCATACCTTGCGACCACGCCATGCACGTGACGCTACCCCCCCGCGTTTCGACCCGAGAGCAGTATTTGATAGACCGCCCCCCGCACCTCGGGTTGTTTCCCCCCAGATGCCTAGGCCCCGATTCTTTGTCCCCTCTGTGTCAAAAGCACGCGACAGTTGCCGCACGTAGAGCATTGTTTTTCGTGCGAGCATGTTCCCCTCTCCGGTCAACTCGCACCCCAATGCGGCCCTTGGATTGCACCGGCCCGGTTTACACCCTTTGCTGCGCGACGGGCACTTTCTCCCTGCTTTCAAGTTTTCCTGTTTCCGCCAGCACGGGCTCATGCGAAGCAGAACGTTCTCTTCTGTGGCGTGCCAATTTTCGCCCGTTTTTTTTTCCGAGATATTCCGCCCTCCCCCCACACCGTCTTAGTGAATGTTTTTTCGTTCTCTCGCCCGATCCGTGAGATTCCTCTTTTTTACCGCGGCTTTTCTTTCCGCGTTGTGCGGTCTTACGAAGGTCTCATTTCCTTTCTTCCGCTCTCCGACCCGCGTTGTCGTTGTCCCGACGCGCCCGCATCTTTGCGGCCAATTTCTATGCCATCGCCCCGCTTCCGCTCGAAGTATCAGTGGGCTACAAGCCGTCCTGTGCCGTCCTTTTTGCTTGCACCAAGGTTGGCCCCCATCACCCATCCATGTCTCTGAATTCCGTTTTCCAGAAACCCACCGCGTTCCGGTGGCTTACTTTCTTTCCCCATTGTCCGTAATAGCGCCCCCCCCCAGCCCCGCCGATTAAATTCCACTCTTCTCTGTCTTTCTTGTGCTTGTGTGCGGAACGGGGATGGCGAGTCTTCCCTGTTTTCCTGTTCCCCTTCACCCACAGTTCGCCAAGAGGTGTACGACGTCCAATTTGTTTTCCATGTTTTCTTTTCTTCTTTGGCCTGCGCCACGCCGGCCTATCAGAACCGCGGTCTCCGCCAGATGTGACGTCTTTCTGCCGCGGACGCGGCTCAGGCCATACTATCTCCCACAGGTACCTCCCGCATCAAAGGGCTCTGTTTCCACCCCAGCCCGAACGCGCCAAAACCGCCCCCATCCCTGACCCCGTTGCGTCATTCATTTCCCACCAAACTGACCCCCATCCCATCCCTCTAACTTCTTTGACAGACGGTACGTTCCTTGACCGTAGGTATTCTGGGTTTCAGTTGATAAACTCTAACACCCCTTTTTTTCCGGGGTCGGCTGTCCGACATATCAGTTCCTTCGAGCTAACAGGGATTGCTCGGGGTCATAAGGGCGTCCATTTTAACCCCCCAGCCGCTCCTCCCGCGACCCTAAACAATGCACTTCCACCTCCCCCCCACATTATCAGAGCCACCGGTTTTATTTGTAGACGCCGTCCCGAAAGAAGGGATACAGGGGTCCATTTTTTTCTTCGCCTACAAGGGACTTGCACGCGCGGCCACTGTCTTCCCACCTCACCCCTCCCTCCCACCTCTCCCTAGCTTCGGCTGCCAAAGAATCGTTTTGTTCACAATAGAGGCAAGGACCAATCTTCCTTTCCTCCTTTTTCGACACTCTCCCCTCATTCGCAAAAAAAGGTCTCACTGTTCAGGTTGAACTTTTTATTTTTAGCCACCTGACTCCCCACCGGTTTCTGCGTTCCCTCAATATATATATCTATCTTTCTTACATGTCCTTCCCCCCGTTGATATCAGCAATCTGTTTTTGATAGGAACCCCTGTTTCGCATTGCTCCCTAGGTGATATGTGTTCCGTAAATTGTATGTAAAACGTTTTAGATTTTTTGAACCCGTGGCCCCTTTTGGCCTTTCAACAATCCACCCCCCCCCCATCTAACCTGGAATTTATTTTTGCATCCCCTGTCCCTTTTGACACTCCGTTATTTAAACACCTGAATATCTATACGATTCGTTTCCCTTTCCAAGACCTTTTCCCTTCCCCCCGGATTTAGTCTGCAATCTCTGACTTGCCCAAAACCCTTCATTAGTCATTCTTTTTCAAGTCCCCCCTTCTATGGCTCCTGCCGTTCGCTTCCGCATTCGAACTTCTTGCTCCCCCTTTGATCGTGTGATATATTTGCCCTCACTCAGCCGTTAGGCCGTGTCTTCTCTTTTGACCTCATGTCATATTTTTTTTCTGATTTGCGTTTGAGCGCAACCTGTGTCCATCCCCCACGAGGGAAAATAATTTTCGTTCGGCTCACTTAGTTGATCCGTCCTGGAGTCAATTCTTCTCCCCGTTCGTTCCTTTTTATGCTTTCGTCTCAACGTTAGTTTGCAACAATCCCTCCCCACGACCTGGTGTGTGGATTATTACAATCTCTCGCCTCCCCGATGGGTCCGTACTTTCCTGTTTTTTAATTTGATGATGTCCAATTGAGCCCGTTTTTCTCTTTTTTCGCCTGAGGCCTAGTCTTTCCATAGTGTCCCGACCCTCTTTTCTAATCGATTCTTCAATTGATGTCGGGACCACTTTGTGTGGAACCTTTTCCTTTTTTTCCATTCCCTTTTTTTCCCCCCCTTCAGGATGTCTAGCGATCGAGTATTTCCCCCCGTTTAGCCATGGCACTTTTTTCAACTTTTTTTCTTTTGAGCCGGTTTTGCCCTGCATTCTGCCCCTCTGACCCCGGGACCGTGGTTCCTTTTTTTCCGCCAATCCCAAACCTCATTAGGGTTTCCGTCGCACCACCTTGTTTTTTGAGCCCTTCAGTGTTCCCCCACTGACTGTAATTTTTTTTCCCCGTTTCTACAATCCGGCACGCAAAAATGCCCTATCTCCCCTTTTTTCCGTTCACACGGGCAGAGCCCCCCTCTGGCTTTATTCAGACAATCAGGTTATTTTATCCTTTTGACTTCCAGCCATCTGCTGGTCCATCTGTTTTGTTTCTATCTTGAAGGACTCGTCCTATACAGTGCTGATGTCTGAAGAGACAGTACCTGTCTTTTTTGTGCACGCTTTTCTACTACTGCCATTTTTGCTGCCGATTTAGAAAATGTGATGTTCTTCCCTTACATCTGTGTTTTTCCTTTGGGTTTGACAGAGCCCAGTACGGTGCGTCTCCCCACTCCACAGATGATTGTTTGGATTTTCTGCATCAGTGGGTGCGTCTTTCCCTTTACCTGCGAGATTTTTGTTTTTCATTTTCTACCTCGCAGTCCAATACCTTCCCCCCGTTTTTCCTTTCCCAGCCCGTTTCACCTTCCTCCTATCTGCGTCCCCCAACCTCGTTCTCCTTCCTTTACACAACCTGTGGCTTCCCCCGCGAATGAGACTGCTTGCCCCCCCCCTCACTCTTCCTTTTGTCCGCATCTGATTCTCTCTCCCCCAGGACCTCGTTTGTAGATGATTGGTCGTATCCTGGCCCTTCCGAGATCTCAGGCGACGAGTAACCCCTCCTGAAGGATTTCCTCTCCCATCTGTGCTGCTATCATTTTCTTTGGTCCACGAACCTCGTCGGTTGTTAGTCCGATAGACAAGTCCCCTCCCTGAGTCGTTCTAGGCGAACTTTACTCCTCGTTTTTTGTTATGCTTGTGTGCCTCCCCACAATCTAACGATGGCTCCCTTGTTGTGAGAGATCGATCCATTTGTACCCCCCGGTTCGTCCTAAGTTAATTCCTCCTATTTGATGCGACCTTGAGCGAATCTCCACTACTTATTTGCCTCTGCCTTTTTCTTATCCACCAAAATCTGAGCTCCCCCCCCACTTTCACCCCATTCAGCTCCCTTCGTAATTGAAAGCTAGGCCCATCTCAATTAAACTCTGCAGGGCCCTGGTTTTTCACTTCACAAGTTGAAGCTAGATACAGTCATTTCTTCCAGCAATAAGCACAATTGCTGGACTCGACTGGGTTCGACTATAGCCATTCCTCGTCAAGCCTCGAAATCTCTTTTTTTGAGCCCAAGAGGATTGCGACCCTCTTTTCCCTGGAAATTTCCTTTCCCTTTTTGACCCATTTTTTTACGCCTCGTCCAATTATCCCCCCGGTTGTAGTACCTCGGTTTAGCGCACCAAGTGGACGTCATATGGTGCGATTTCGTGGACGATGTTTTTTTCTCGTCTTATTTTTTGAGCGTCCCTAGTCAGCTTTCCCGTTCCGCAGAATACTCCCCACGTTGTAACTTTTCTCCCCTTCCCACCCTCCTCCTCCTTAGCTAACCTGCCCCTCCCACCATTTGATCGAACCCAGAATTGTGATATCCAGTCTGTTTAACCCGAAAGGTTCTGTCCCACTCCTGCCGGAGCTATATTTAGTCCGGCTTTAGGGAATATCCCTGTAATTACTTTTCGTTCAAATTGAGAAAGAGCAATTCGGGTACCTTACCTATCGACCCTCTTTTTTTGAAGTTTCTAGCGATGAGAATCTACTTCCTTGCCAAATGTTGTAGGTTGAGGGTCTACCGCCTTTGCGCGAGCTCGGTCTCTTTTCCTGTTCTTGAGTGTTGTGGCGACGCTTTTTTTACCCCTTTCGGAACATTTCTATGACCGCGTGTTCCTTCCTTCTTCTTCCTGTCCTCAGGTATCACCCTTTTCTTGGTCTTCCAATTGTGTGCGTCTCTGGTCAAGTTTTTTTATTTTTGTTGGCGTCCCCTTCTCTCTGATCCCCCGTCTTACCCGATACTTTTACCTTCTTCTACCCCTTTCTTCTTCTTATGTCCCAACTGCACCCCCTTCGAAACCCCCCTCCCAGAGGGTTGTCTATGATGCCTGTGGTTCAGTTTTTTTATCCGTTTATCGTTGGTGAAACTTTTTCGGGTATGGTCATTTAGTTATTGGGGAACAATTCCTTTCGGGGAACCTTTGTAAGATTTGCTGAGACCGTGCTCGCCGCTCTTTTTGGTAGATTTAGACTCGCCTTTGCGTGCGCCGGCCCATCGGTCGCCGACATTTCTCTCAAGACTCGTTGGCGACCTTGGTCTCTTCTCTTTCCTCTGAAATCCTAAATCGAGAATCGACTCCAGTTACTCCTCCCCTTTGTTTCGCTTCTTCCGGGCTCGTTTCTCAACATTCTCTTGGTTCCCTGATTTTTTTACCCTCCCATTTGGGATGGCCCTGTCTTTCCCCATAAACACCCTTTCGGCCGGCCTTTTGTAGTTCCAAGCTTAGCCCCCGACCGCGCTCGCGCAGTTCCCCCCCCTTCTGGGTGATACAGCCTTTAGCCGCCGCTGCCTTGTTCGTTCAAAAAGGCTACCCTCCCTTTGCTTCTACTGCTGACTACGGTCGAATGGCTTTTACCCCGACCATCTCGACTGGTTCACCCGGCATTCCTCATTCAGACCGCCTTTTTTGCTCCCACCGCGCAGCCGGTGGGCGAGCCTCCCTTTCCCTTCTTGTTGACCAGTAGATTCGAGAGACCCAATTTAGTTTCTGAACCGCCCTCCTTCGGCGTTGCATTTTTTTTTCCTCTCTTCACATAGCCTAGTCTCAGTTCGATATGTCTCTCCCCTATAATCTTTTGTTTCGGCTGAGTTTGCCACGCCGTGGTTTTTTTCCGTTGACCGTCTCTCGCGTTGTGATATCCTGCCCCTTGATTCCTGTCTCAGGAAATGCGGCGTCGGCCGCGATCGGGAAGGCCTTTTTGGACCCTTCACCAGCTCCAATCTATTCGCTTCCCTATTCAGCACCCCCTTTCGTGCCAGGTTCTGCAGTAAAGGTCTGACTGCGACCCTGTATTACCGATTGCCGGGCTGCTTAAACAAGTCCGAAGCCACCCCTCCCGAGTATGCGGTCACACCCATTCCCAGCCCCCAACTCGTCGTTCCCTGGACCCGTAGGGAAGTTGACGGGGTCGCCCGCAGCTCTATTC
>Ga0179593_1574845_pt1 | contig 12513 bp, 13 predicted proteins | sample CZODoug2_1_08_16_FD_185931 | JGI IMG/M metagenome (GOLD analysis project Ga0179593, IMG submission 185931) | Vadose zone soil fungal communities from Angelo Coast Range Reserve, California, USA - CZODoug2_1_08_16fungal (PacBio error correction) | ecosystem: Environmental > Terrestrial > Soil >... | reverse complement strand
GGTACAGCGGATTTGTTGCCCACTCCCGGTTGCATCGCCCGTCCGCGAAAAAGCGTTTGAAATTGGTCCAGCCCTCCCCCCCCCCCCTTAGCCAAGCGGACCGCACTTCTTCCGGGCCGGCGGCATACACAACTGGAACCAACAACCCCCCCTTGGCGACTTTGGACCTCGAGCAGTACCGCTGGCCACTGGACATCCTTTTATAGAGTCCCCCCCCCGTGGCCGCCTTTCCCCCCTTTTCGGTGTGCACGTCTTGCCGGGCGCTGTTTCGGAGTCAACCTGGGAGGGAGGTGTGGGCGCTGAAAGGTGTTCGCCGTCCACACCCGGAAAACCCCCGCATTTTTCTGGTTCCTTTTGTTGTGTGTCCCATCCTTTATAGCCGTTCGGCCTTCCTTTGTTGCGGAGGCGAGATTCTCTGCACCGCGGCCGACGGTCCTCGCGGCCCGCGACCTCATGGGTTCTAGGAGGCCCAAGTTTTGTCCAATTTCATCTACGACACTTCTTCCGCACCGGCTCACCCTGCCGTTCCGGTATGCGCGATTCCCCGGGACTCGGATCGCAACCTGGGCGGCATGATCTCGTGACACGACCACCGCTCGGAGGCGCCCCCTTTGTGATCACAGTTGGCGCTTATTTCCCCCCTCGGCTGCCCGGGAGCGGCGATGCCCACCACTCGTAGCCCAGGCGCTCGTTTTTTATGTGCGCGCCAGTTTGGGACACCTTTTGTCAGCCAGGCGCGACGGATCTGCCGTTTTTTTTTCATTTCCACACGCCCAGAACACGCTCTTTCCCTTCCTGGCGTTTCCCATGTCGAGGGATATCTCCCCGACTACCTTCCTCGTATACCCACTTTTAATAACCTGGATCTCGAGACCCCCTCCCCCCCAAGTGTATCACTTTCCCCCCAACACTACAAAACCACCCAGACTTCTACCTTTTGGTTAATGTGCGACCCAAGGTCTTGCCCCAACCCCCGCCCACCCCCCAACGTGGCTCTTGATACCTCGATGGTAGAGTGCAACTGACCTGAGGGCAGGAAGCCCACAACCCCCCCCCCCACCCCTCTCCCTCTTTTTAGAGCTGTCGTCTGAAGGTATAGCGTTGGCTACCTCCGAAAAAGACTCTGTTAGTCTGCCATCTTTCTATTTTTCCTCCGGCATCCCGAGTGTTGTTGCACGGCGGCGGTCGTTTGGGTCGGTTCGATTAGAGCTATGTAGCCGTGCCTTCTTGCCTTAGTTGCCGGTGGCATCAGACACTTTGATTCGTGACATCAAAGATCGCTGAGTCTTGGCGAGTGTACGGCATACGAGTTTTCACAGCATTTTTCCCTGAGTTTCCTTTTCCCTCGTGTTTTTACTCGCGCCAGGTAGGTGTTTGCCTGTCGTGTTTCCCGACCACTCCTCCCCCACGCGCTTTTTGCCTCATGCGTATGCGTTGAGCCCGGTTATGCTGGTAGAAGCCATGCGGCTAGGACACATGGCTCGCCACGTCGCCTACAAACGCCCCGACGCCCCGTAGCCTGTGGTGCCTTCAAGCTTTTCTCTTTCCCTTACTCCCTTGATCCCTCTTGGTCGGGCGGACGGCGCCCCCCTTTATCCCCGCAGTTCGCCGACCCCAGTTTATGGCGGCTGCTGTGTTTTTTGGTTTCGCCCCCCTCAAAAGCTTCTCCCTCTCTGACCATTCTAAAGGTTTGTCTCCTTTTTGGTGTCCCCGGGGGGTGGCGTTGCTGGTTGACATCTTTCTCTTACCTTTTCTTGTCGGCCTTTTTTTGGTTCTTGTAGTTGGTTCCCGCGACTTTTTCCCCCGGTCGTTTCGTTGTCCTAATCGTCGACAGGGGGTAGTGATGACGTTTTAGGCCCTCGAAGCGCCCCTTCGACGTTTCTTTTCACTTTTCCCCCTTGGAGCTTCTCTCCGTGTTGATCTCGGGTGTGGCCCCAGCGTTTTCGCGGCGGAGCGTTTTCCCAGGTCGGCGATTCCTAGCCCAGCAAACTTCCCCCCTTCCCCCGAGCGACTCGTTCTTTTTTAGCGAGCATTCGCCCCTTTGCTTTTTTTTCCTGTTCTCGCCGATGCCCGCCGCCGACGTGCAGAGCGGTCGTAGAGCACCTCGGTTTTTAAAGCATCTCCAGGTTTCTCTCTCACCTCTCTGACTTTCGCGTCCAACCTTCAGGATCTTCGGTCCGGTGATGAGTCGTATTAGGAAGTTTATTCCACGATCCCCTAGTAGACCATGGGTTATTTTGGCTCACCGCAGATTCGCCTTTTGCGGGTCGGGTACCTATTCGAAAACGGCGTGCCCCTCCAGCTGAGCCGGTGTTCGGTCCCCTTGATAGTGCGCGTTCCCCGGATGGCACTCCCCCCCCGAGGGCTGCCCCCCCCTGGATCTCACTGTGGAGACTCCCCCTGAGACTTTTTCCCGCACATCCAAGTTTTTCCCGTCGAAGACGAGTGATGTGGTACCACCGCAGGGTGATATGAGCGCGGCGACGTCTTGCCTGTCTTTCTTGACACTGTCTTCTTCCTCCAGTACTGCTTTTCACCTAGGGCTAACTTTTCTCCCTCCTCCCCTCGGTTTTGCGCCGCCCTCAGCAACGGAAGTCGCATTTTGCGCGCGGTCGCTTCGAATCACAGGCGGTGCTTCTCTTTTGCGGTGTCCGTCCCCCCGCACGGGTTCGACTTTCTCCCTTGTAGCGGTATTTTGACAATCAGATTGTATACCTCCTCCTCCTTTTGGTCTGAGATCTTTGGCACGTCCCTCTTTCCCCTTTTTGTGCATACTGATCGCTTTTCCCTCCCTCTGTCCTCGAGAAGTTCGCCTGATTTCTGTGTTGGTCGCGCCTTTCGCGCACCATCGATCGCAGACCACAATGCGACACGCTTTGCGGCGTTCCCTAACCCCCTTTTTCCCCGATGATTCTCTTCCACTAAGCACGTTCCCCCCTCCTCGACATCGGGATGAGTCACTTTCGAAGTAAAAGGAGCTCATCCGGGTTCGACAGGTGTTGTTTCCCTCCCTCTCTTTATCGACGTTCCCCAAAGATGTTCCCCCCCCGGGGCACGTCATGTTTTCCTTCCACACCATCGAATTCTTTGTGGCTGCATTGGTCTTTTGGTTTAGGTGGACCCAACCACATCTGCCCCTGCCCCCTTTTTCTTGCCTCCTTTTTCCGTCGGATGGTTCGCCCGGAACGACAGGGCCGATCTCGCTCACAGAGCCATGTACGTCCCCCCCGTGGTCCCGACCCGCTCACCCCTCACCAAGATCCTGTAGGTGACTGGTAGTTCCGTCGACCGCCCCTGGGCGGCATGAGCTTTGAACCCACCGCGGGGCTCTAGATTTCGACCGCCCCGCTGGACTTTAAAAAAGGCTTTTTACTCCCTTGTCGTCGGATTACGATCTGGGGATCAAACCTTTCGCAAAGCCAGGCGCTCTTTTCAGTTCTGAGTGCGTGGCTGTTCCCCCCCGGTGCATCACCCGACCGCCCCTACCCCCCCAGGCCCCGTGCTGCCTTTTCCCCTCTTCCACACGTCCCCAGCATTCAAAGATCATCTTTTTTTTGATCCGCTCGAGCCTACGGACGAGCGCTGATGCTTTCCCATAAATTCAACACAACCGGACCGATCGGCTTTAGTCACGAGCTCCCTGTGTTCGCCCCCCTCCATACTGCCCACCACCCCCCCTCGGAGATTGCAGATTAAGCTTCGCAAACCCCCTTCCTCCTCCTCTGTAAACAATCCCCCCCCCAACCCGCCCCCCCCCGAGTGCTAGCCACTTTGTCATCCGGTCCACCTCAGGACGACAACAACCACCCCCCAACCAACAGCAGCCGCTGAGCTGTGTCACGAATTTCTTTTGAGATTGGCCCTCCCCGCATGATTGTCTGTCCTGGGGTTTTTCCCCCCCCTCTTCTGGGGCGGACCCCCGTTCCAAGGGAGTGGCAAGGGGGGGTGTCTTGTCTGATTCGACGATCTCTCCATGTCTACTCCTCGTTTTTTTTTTTACTTCGTGCCGGCCTCCAGATTTTCACCCTCCAGTCGCGACTTCACTTGAGGTTTAGTTATCATTTTGAGGTACCAGGACATCACGACAGTGGGAAAGCTTCCTCGCTTCTTCTATATATGCAATCTCCTCCTTTTTTTGAGAGATGTTTCGCCTGACACGTGTTCCTGCTGGTATGGGAAAACGCTACTGAGCTCCACTTCCGCAGCAAATCGTGAGGAAGACCTCAAGTTTTTTCCCCTTGCGATTCCCCTAAGTCGAGCCTGCACTTTTCTAACTACCTGTCTCGCCACGGTCCGAAAACGACCCCCCGCCGGCCCCTCTCGCACTGGCCGTCCAAGTCCTCCGAGATCCGCTCCCTTACAGAGCGCCACTGGTATGTTCCCCACGCGTTCTCCGTGACCCAGCTTTTTTTGTGTGTTTCGTCGATGTTTCTGTCAATCGGCGTCCTGCACTTTGCCAGTACCTGAGCCTTTCTTCGGTCTGCGGTTTTTTTTTTTGGTTGCGGTGTACCCCCTTTGTTGCGGTTCGCTCGGGTTTGGTGGCTTAGTGCGTTTTCCCCATTTTTCTCTTCCAATTCGGTTTCCTTCGTATTCCGTGAGCCCTTGACCATCGAATGTCCCGCGGGCTCCTTTAGTTTCCCCTTCCTTATCCACTTGCCGGTGTTGACTTGGGGGTGGAAATTGAAGTCCCGGACCAGATTCCCTAGTCGCCAAGGTCGCGATAGTCCATCCCCGGTTGTTAATCCCAAGGACCTGGCGATCGTCTCTTCCTCCTGGGAACTTAGGACTGTGTGCCTGATCGATGTATGCAGAGCTTCTCCATCCCCGCCGCATTCGTTTGCACCTCGTAGCTCGGTCCCTCAAGACAGGTCCTGACATACGTCGTCTTTAATTCGACCCCTTCCCCCCCCCCTTCTTTCTCAGGATTTGGTTGCGGCCAGGTTTTGTGCTGAGCGTCTTTAGATTCCAGACCTTCCTCCCACCCTTTGTCATCTCTCGTGTTTCCGTGCAGACCCCATAATGCCTTTCAACCGGGTGCCGCAACTACCCGTTGAGACGGTGGCGTTCGTCGCCGCTCCTTGTACCCACCCCAAGTCCTTTTCCTCATCCGTGATCGGTTTTTGTTAAGGGGAAGGCGAACACCTGTTTCCCTTGGACGTGCCCACCTACAAGCCTGGTCCCAGCGCCGGGTTCCACGCGTCGCCCCTTGCTGGCGCTTGGAAACTTGGGCCCAGGCTCGCGCAGCCTAGGCAGCCCCCTTGTCGGCTGGCCAGCAAATAATTTGTCCCTGCCGTTCAGACCTCTCTTCAGTTTTTTCTCCCGGTCCGCGGGCATCGGTATTTTGCGCTGCGCGCTGGGCCGAAATGTACGGCGGTTAAGCAGCTCGGCCACGCGCTGCTTTCCTGATGACCTCTCCCTGTCGTTCCCCCCGCTTGGATTGACCTCCTACCTATTTTCTGTTGAGAGAGTCTTCGATGGATCACGCTGGGCCCAGGTGCCCCCCTCTCTCCTTCTCTGGTACCAGCCCGACACCTTCCTCTTTGGCCGCTCACGTACGCTCCCCCTCCTCTCGCACAATCGGTTGCCGGGCGGCTTCAACAGCGGGATCTTCGCGATCTTGTCCTGGACGAGAAGTAGTCGTTCTCGACCCCCTTTTCTTAAGCTCCCCCCCCGCGTGTCCACGTTCTCCTTTGGGCACGCCCCCTTTCTTCGTGGTCGCGAGGTAACGCACAAGCTCTCGGTTCCGTCCTTAAAGTTTCCCGGGACGTCCAAGCCCGTGACCCCCCCATAACTTTTTGACTTCCCCCTGGGTATCGTACATCTTCCGTCTCTCCTCGCACCCCTGCGGTGGCGTTGCGGGGTAGGAACGAGGGATGCGTAGGCCCGTCTCAGCCCATCGCTCCGCGTTTAGCCTGTTCAAGCCGTCTGGACATACCCCGCTCCCAGTAACTCACCACAAGAAGATCCTTGATCAACTTCTGAAATCCTCCTTATGTCTCCGATTTTCCTTCATGGATTCACGATCGGTGCGAGGCGGACCCACGACCCTCCGTGTGCTCCTTTTCAATATCGCCGGCGTCGCCTCCCCAGCTTTTTTGCCCCCCCTCCCACCCGGCGCTTTGTACGGGCGTCTGGCACGGTGGCTATCAGGCTCGCCGACCAGGAAGGCTAGAAGTCCTCCTGCCTGATTTGCAACCCTGAAGTTTTCAACCCGCTGGCATTCCCCTTGGCTTGTACGATAGACGGGATCAGCTGCGCATTCGCTGGTTCAAACGTCCTACCGGTCCTCCCAGATCCTCCTCAGGTTAACCCTCCATGTAGGACTGCCCCTTATACACGACGCCCACACCCCCCCGGCTACCTGCCTTATTCATTTTCGAAACGTTTTCCCCCCTTCCGCACCCAACCGCCGACCGCTTACCGGTGAGACACCTCTTTTTCTCGGTTTAGAGTCGGCAACCAGGCAACCAGACGACACCCACAACAGTCATCTTTAGAGCTGTGGTTTTAACTGAGGGTAGAGCCTGTTTTCCTGCGCCACCGCGGATGTTGCTGGTCGGCCAGGATGATCGCCGGCTGGATCATTCAGTGCGAGTCGTTAACGCGGTTTTTCTTTTTCTCTTTGTCATCCGCCCCCCCTGAGGGCGCTACTTTTCCGTGCCAATGGTCGCGCTCCTCCAAACCGCATGTACTCCGTGTCGGAGGCTCTCTGGTTACCGCTCAATGGGACAGCCGTCCCCTTGTGTTCCTCCTCTCTTTTCCCCCCTCCCTGTGTGTGGTTACCCGCCGCCTCTCACTTTTTTCTCCGTTCTGTCCCTCCACCTTGGCATACTCTCCTTTTTGCGGATGGTCTTCGAATGCGTGCATTGCTCGCCCGGACCTCCGCCCGCTAGCTCCCACACCCCGTTCAGAGACTCCTTCTCGCCCGGAAAGCCTCCGATCGATCCTGGCCTACTGTGATGGAGGGTGGATTGACGAGCTGACCGCCTTTCTCCCAGCTCCTCTTTTTTGTGTGTTAGGTTCTCCCACAATCGCTTGTCACTTGGCACTCCCCTCCAGGAGTTGTCTCATCCTGGTGGTGTTTTTTTTCTTTTTTTTCCGGTGTAGAAGCATGTCCCGGTGGGGTGGTGGCGGGTTTGGTGACCTGTAACCTTTTTTTTTTCAGAGTTGACTCCTTCTTCGTTCTAGTGTTTGAGTTTCCAGAGAATGCGGGCTCGAGTATGGCTGAACTCCCGAAAACTGTGCTCTTCCTCCCTCTTTGGGGTGGTCCGCAAGACTTTATTCCTAGGGGGACGTTCAGCCGTTTCCCCCTCACTGGGCCCCGCTTCTTTGATGGTCCGAGGGGCGGATTCGCAGCTCGTCGCAGTCCTTGCCGCCGATGTTCGCCTAACCTTCCCCGCCGAGTTTTGTTTCTTTGTCGTTGTCACCATCTCACAAGGTTGGATATTGAGATCCAGGCGTTGAAACCTCTAAGCCTTGGTTGAATCTTATGTTCTGCTCTCCTCCCCCTACTTTCCTAACCATGGATGTAGGCGGCGCTACAATGATCTCGCTCTGGTGTGGATACACACGCCCTTAGGCCCAGTCATGCACACCCCTTGTGTGTTGACGTGGCCTGCAACAGCCCAGGCTGGCAGCCCCCTTTCGGTCCATTAGTGTTTCGGTTGCGACATCCGAGCTTTGCCCAGGTTTCGTTCCAGTTAAGCCCGAGCCTTTGCGTGCGGCAACACAGCGCCACGAGACCAGTCGTGTGATTTTAGACCGATGTCCTTTCCCCGTGTTCCGGCGCACCCTCTTTAGGAAGATTTCTAGCAGGTTTTGTGTTGACGCCGAAGGGGGCAACGGAGCGGTCTTGTTGAGCGGTAGTAAGGATTCTGCATGCTCATGCTTTTCACCGTCTGCGCCTTCGGTTGGTACGGTCCGTGCGGCCTTGGATGCACATATGCCCAATCTCTTACTTTTTGAGATGCTCCCTCTTCTGTTCAATCCCATTACGCGCGCGAGTTCCGAGCCGCCGCGAGGCGAGCTGATATGCCCCCTCCGCCTAGGTCCCCCCGGCGCAGAACCCAAAACCGCCTTCTCTCTCCTCTTGAACGGCTCCCTGCAGTACGTGGCGTGGCACTTACCGGCCGATTTGTCACGCTCTTGTCCCCGACGTGCCCCCCGGGTCAGCTTTTCCGTTGCGAGGACCATGCACCCGGGTGCTGGTTTTTTACGTTCGGACAGTGTTTTTGCCCCCCCCTTAACGCGACTTTTTTGGCCAGGCGGTGATCGGGTGGCCCTCGGCCGGCGACCGTACCCTCCCCCCTTATTTGTTTTTTCTTCCCCCCTTATCTGCCACGCCAGGCGAGATGATAGGAAGCCGCAGTCGGAAATCCTTCGGTCCACACGAGAACGAAGCTTACACAGTCTGACCCCCCCCTCCTTATCCCCCTACTATCTGCCCCCACCCCCTCTCTCCCCCCCCCGCCCCCTCTCCACCATCCCCCCTCTCTCGCCCTCTCACCTTCCCCACCCCAACATGCGCCCACTCACCACCCAACCCTCCCTCCTCACCCCCCACCCGCCACTCCCTCTTCCTCCACCCCCTTCCCCCATATCTCCCCCCCAAACCCTCTTACCCCATCCCCCCCCCCCGTCCCCCACTCCCAACCGCCAGTCACTATTCCGGCACCCTCCCCCTACCCCCCCTCTCTTAACCCCCCCCCGCTCGTCCCCCTCCCCCCCCCCTCCCACCCTCCCCCCTATTCCTCCCCCCTCCTCCCCCCCCCCCCCCCCCACCTCCACCCCCCCCCCCCCCCCCCCTCCCCCCCCCCCCCCCCCCCCCCCCCCCCCCCCCCCCCCCCCCCCCCCCACCCCACCCCCCAACCACCCAACCCCCCCCACCCCCCACCCCCCACACCCCCCCCCCCCACAACCCCAACCCCCACCCCCCCCCAACCCCCCCCCCCCCCCCCCCCCCCCCCCCCCCCCCCCCCCCCCCCCCCCCCCCCCCCCCCCCCTTACCGCGGCAAAGCTCCTTTCCTGCCGTTACTTCTCAATACTACTATCGGACTCGATCGCCAACCTTTTGCGTGTATTTCCCGTTCTTCTTCCTGACAGTTTCCTGAGTTATCCTAGTCCTGTATCCGGCGCTCTGGCATCCTGAAAACAGTTCGATTTAGCTCAGGAGTATATGAGCCTCGTGGGTTCCCCTTGGCCCGATATTTTCTCCCGACCTGCCCCGCTCCCCGGCCGCACACCCCGACATCGCCTATCAACAAGAAGGCTCCATGCCGGTTTTGGGGGGAATCTCTTTGTTTCTCCCTAACAGCCTCTCTTCTGGTCCCCAACCCCGGACTCCTGATGGTACGAATTACAAAGTTTACAATGTGGATCTTTCAACAAAGACTCCCCCCCCCAAATCCGACGCAAATTCCTCCGCACATGGTCAACTTTTTCCACAAACCCGCCCCTAGGACATAGACACCTCCCTTTTATCCCCACTTTGTCGGGAATGCGATTACACCGACAACACCCACACAACACAACACCCGCAGCCGCTGACGCCGCATTTTTTGCGGAGGCGTTGGCCCTCCCATACCCCCACGGATTGTCCAGCGTCGGCCAGGATCATCTGGCCTGTTCAGTGCGTTTTTTTGGCAACTTGTCCTCGTTTTTGGGATTCGATTTGCGATGCCATGTCCTATTCTTTGCGATTCGACCTTTCGTCCTGTTTGCTCTGAAACATTGCGTCCCACTCTTGTTAGCTGCCCTTTCCTTCGAGTGTACTTACATCACCGACAGCCCCCGGTACAGCATTCCTGGCGGCGCGGCCCCTCTCCCCTTCGTGTTGTGTCTCTTTCCGTTTTTTCTAGTGGTTATGTCCTTGAAACCTCAAGCGCTAACCCCCCCAAGGTTGGGAGGCTGATAACGATTTTTGTTCTGCCCGATTTCTTTCTCCGTTCGCATGCACCTATAGGAGTCACATGGCTTCCTCCGTCAAAAAGACCTCATGCCAAGATAGCACTATCCGAAGCCCAAGCATGGTCCGGAGTTCGGGCTGTTTTTCCAAGCCCAGTTTTTTCCGACCACATCTCAGAGGCTTTTTGGTTGGTGTTGTTTTTTCTGCTTTGTAGCAAGTGTACTTTCCTCCTCCCTTAATTTTCCTTTAGTTCTCCCTCGGGTTCCAGTTTTTGTTTTTTCTGTCTTGTTGTCTGTCAACTCCAGGACTGGCCGTAGTGGGGGTTTGGCTGTGTGCCCGACCTTTTTTCACGGTCCTGCTTTTTTTCCCATCGTGTCTGGTTGAGACTTTTCAGCTCTGCGCGGAATACGTACGATACCTTTTTCCTTTCCATGCGTCGTCCCCCCGGTGGGGCGCCCGCGGTGATAAGTCGCCTGCGGCGCAGATCGGCACCCCTGCCGGCACTGCGCTCTCTTTTAGCCTTTGCTTTAGCGATTTGCGGCGGTCGCCTTTCGCGTCCTCTATGGAGACCTTTTTAAGCGGGCGGGGTCGCCCTTAGCTAGGTGCCAGGTGCTTCCTTTTTCTCCAGTTTGACCCCATTCTCGGAACCGTTCGCCATCCACCTCTTTGTTCATTATCGGTATGTTAGTTGGTTGAGTCGCGGACGTATTTTCCTTTCCCGTATAATACGGCCCTCTGATCTCGTCGGTCCCGGAGTCGGTCATCTCGGCCCCCACCTTTTTCCGCCCCCGCCACAATTTTCGTTTAACGGCGCCTCCTCTTCGGCTCACGATCCCCCCCACTGCAGCAGCCTAAGGAAATTCGCGTTGTGTTTCCGGCTTCGTCCGCGAGCACCCAACGCCCAAAAGAGGTGGTCAGAGGCAAGTAGGATATTATTTCGTGCAAAGAGACTGTCTTTTTTCTTGCTTCCCTTCCTTGTTCCCCTTAGGTGACCCGCCCTCTTACGGTTTGTAATGATCTGTCAGGCCCGCATAACCGGTGAAGAGAGGGCCTCTCGAGGTTTTTTTGCAACTCCTTCCCATGCGTGCTTGCTCAAGGTAGCCTGGTGGCATGCTAAGATTTCCATCTGAGATTCCGGTTAGGCCCCTTAGGGGTGACGGCCCCTGTTGTGTCCCCATCTCGTTGTTACCATCTTATCTTGTTATCTGCGCTTGGTGGACCATCCACGCGCTGGGTCCTGTCAACGGCCGATTCACTTCTGTGCACGTTCCTTTCTGGCCTGTCCCTTACCCCTTTTTCCTCTCTGCAGGACCACCTTCCGTCGAGGGCCACCCCCCAATTGAGATTTCGACTCGGTGATCTTCTTTTTTTCCCGGCCTTTACGTTGTTGTCTGGCCGTCAGCGCCCCCTCGCGGGACCCGAGCCGCGGCGCCGACTACGCCCTGGCCGCTGTTCTGATTTTTTCGCGAGTCCCCGACTGTGTTTTTTGGCCGACGTTCGCCACGCACCCGGCCCAACCGAATTCACGCTTCTCAGGCCCTGCTTGGGGTACTGTTTTCCACCCGCCGTCTTTTTTCTTTTTCATTTGCTCATGGGCTGTGTTTTTTCCTCCGGTTTTTTTCTCGGTGTTGTTCTGACAAGGCCCCGGGGCGAAGAGCTTTATTTCTTAGGACCTCCGCGGCTTTTTCCCCCGATTCTTTCAAATCCTGACCTGACCCCTGACCTCCCCCCCTTGATTTCCGACCAAATACATTGCGGGCTCTTTGGGATGTTGACCTCTATCCCATGGCTACTTCCGTTCTCACCGCTTTTTTGATAGAGGGGACCCCAGCGGCACTTCCCCCCCTTTTTCCCTGTTCTAGACATCGCTGCCCCCCCACTTTTTTTGCTGGGGACTCCGCGCTCCCTTTTCCGCCGTGATTTGACTCGCCCGGCGTGTTGCCCGTTTTGTGGGTATCGACTGTCTTAGAGCCGACGCTGCTCCCGGCCGTGCCTTTTTGACACCCCCGACATTTAATCCCCGCGCTCCTTTCTGGGATTGTCCGTGGATTTCATGCTCCGGCTTTTACAAGTCACTACCGACGGCCCTGAGCGATCGTCAACGAAGCTTTTTCCCCCATGTTTTCTCGCCGAAACCTCTCCAAGATTTTTCCCCCCACGATCCCTTTTCTATGCGCACCCCAAAGTTCCGCCCACCGCAACCGCACCAGCCAAATTCCTTGACAGGAGTGAGATTTGCCATCGCTTTTTCCAAGACGGTTTTTTACACCTCAGTTCTTCCCCCCCCCCCACCCCAAAACCCCAACCGTGCCGATTTCTTTTTTCTTCGATCGTTAGCGGCTGGATAAGTCTCTTCCCCCTCAAATGTTTGGCGCTATGTCTCGGCAAGGATCTCGATGGAGGATTTTCCAGTCTCTTTTTTCCCCTTCGGGTTTTTGCCGACCTTGGCTTTTTTTCATTAGTTTTCTTTCCTTACATTCGTGCATTTTTTCAGAGACTCCACGCCAACGTCCTGCGAGCCATGCCTTTTGCTGGGGGTTTTCCTTGCGGTGGCCCGTCCTTCACCCCTGCCCTCATTTTGGAGCCTCCTTTTTCATCGGTTTCGTTTC
>Ga0179593_1407002_pt1 | contig 12513 bp, 17 predicted proteins | sample CZODoug2_1_08_16_FD_185931 | JGI IMG/M metagenome (GOLD analysis project Ga0179593, IMG submission 185931) | Vadose zone soil fungal communities from Angelo Coast Range Reserve, California, USA - CZODoug2_1_08_16fungal (PacBio error correction) | ecosystem: Environmental > Terrestrial > Soil >... | reverse complement strand
GGTGAGCAGGTCTTTACGAAGAGTTGTAGTATGCTTCTCACCCGAGTTTCTTCTTTTTGTATTTTCTAATCTTCATCCCGACCAGTGGTCGCCCGTACTCACCGGTCTTATATTTTTCTCAGCTGTCCCTCTGACGTGTTTCACCCATGTGCTCGCCTACCATCCCCGATCCCTCCATTGGCGATTTGCCTCGCGGTAGTCCCTCCCGTCCCCTCTCTCTCGGATAGAAGGCTTGACCATCGTCTTCACATCTTCCCGACGCCGACTTCTTCATTACCCATCTTTCTTCTTTGACTGCCTTGCGGAGCAATTTCGTAATGCTCCTCCTTCCTCATGGTCTTACCCGATTTCTGGGGAAACCTCCGTCCCACGATTGGAACTCTTTCCCTTTCGTAATGCCGATCTCGTTGACCATCCCATGCTAATTTTAGTGCCTTGCCCCCCTTCCCCCTAGCGACTAACTTTCCTTTTTGACCAGCTTGCCCGTGGTTCCCCATATTCACCTTCTGGTCATGTCCCTAAAGTTAGCTTCTTCGAACTTGCATCAGATTCATTTACCAATCGGTCATTGTCACCTCTGTCTTTATTCAGAGTCGTTCCTCTTCCGCAACCCTCCACCAGATTATCGTCTCCGCTCCATTCCTTACTGAGACACCGCGATCATCTGAGTTTCTATGGGCAAATTTATGCGTCTCCATGCTCCTCCCCCCCCTCTTCTTGATTTTCCTTCTCAGGCTTCTTTCTGCTACAAATGCGCCCTTTCCTCAAGGAATCTCTTTTCCCGCGCGGCGTTCTCGCGCTAACCGCTTCTTTCTAGTTCTAATCCCATTGCATTCCCAGTTGTCTTAGATTCCTCTTTTTTTTTTCAGAACCCTTCTATCATGCTCCACCCTCGGCGAAACAGCCGTTTCTCCCTGCGCCTTTTCTCCCCTCCCATTCTTTTTTGTGCCTTACAGTGAACCGAAGACCCACATTTTTTCCTTGAACCGCTATGATGCTGTCTCCCCTTCATGGGACGTCTTTTTGATGTTTTTGTCCATTAGCCCCCCCAGTTTTACCCTTTCCCCAAAACTTGCCCGTGAGGCCATCCTGTCGTTTCCCGCGCTCCCGTTCTTTACTGGAAGCATTAGGATTCCGCGAATCTTTCCTCTCGTCACTCCCTTTTCTCGTTAACGATAGCTGCGCGCATACCTCCAGTCCCAACTCTCAATTATTCCCAGTTGGTATAGTGAAGGGGGCAGGCGTGAAGGGGCGACCCTTTTTCTCTTCCTTCCCCCAAGTTGGATAGTCATTGGAGGAACTCTTCCTTGGCTTGGTATCGCGCTTTCCAAGGGGCCTCTCGGATACTGGCCCTCTTTTTTGCTATAACTTCCCAGATCGCTGCATTTTTGCTGTTTTACCTCTTCTGCCTCTTCTGATTCTCTCGTGGTAGGAAGTTGCACGAGTTCCCGATGTTGTTTTTGGACCCGCCAGGATTTACGGTCTCCCAACTGTAGCGTGACGAAAAAAAACGATCTCTGTCCTGTTCGGGCGGATTGCGGGAAACTTCCTTCCCTCCTCGGGCGCTTTTTGAGCAGTCCGACTCTTTTTTTTTTTTTTTGCGCTCGAGCCATGTTCGCTTATAAGCCAGTTCTTTGTCTCCTTCTTGTCAGCTAATTCTTTTTCCGCAACTTCTCCTATGCTTACGGTCCCTTCTCGGCTTGCAAAAACGTTCCGACTCTGTTCCGCGTTTTTTGGTCCTTCCCTACGATCCTTACTTTTCTGTACTTATTCATTCCTCAATTATAAGTGTTTCGAGAGCGTAGATGCGGATATCAATTTCTTCCTCTCCTCATCCATCATGTTCCGTGAACGCGGGCTCCATCAGGTTTTGTCCCCCTCCTACATATCTCCCATTTTATTGGCCCCTTCTTTCCGAGCTCTACCGCCCTGGAGTTTCTGCCCCTTCCCTTTTAAAGAATATCTGAATCTCTTTGTTTTTCCCCCCGTTAGCTCTCTGTAGCTTAATTCGTCTCCCCTCTTCTTTTTCCCTATTTTCTGAACGATGTTTGTGACCTCACATCAGGTTCCCCATCCCTCTCGGGTCTCATTCCCTTCAGGCCTCTTATTAAGGAATCCCCCCCAGGAAGTCTCCTTTTCTACGCCCCCAGTTTTTCGGCCATGTAGCATTCATTACGTGGGCAATTGTCGCACCTCGGGCAATCCGGCGGACCTAACCCTCCGGGCGACTAACTTCAACTCCTCGCCACCCCGGTTCTCTCTAAGTTTAGAGGATAAAACCCCGCCTCTTCCTTTATTGACCTTTCGTGTTGTGTGCCGGAATTCCGTTTTCCTTTTATTTTACCTTCAGCCTTGTCCAAATGGACGAAGATGCCTCCCTCCTTCGTTTTTTTCCCCGTGCGCGTCTTTTCAGCTTCTTCATTTTATCCAATGTGATTGCCTACCCCCTCGAATGGCAGGCGTGTCGGCCTCTGGCTTCTTTTGGTTATTCTTTTACGGGATTTTCCCTAACCCCTTCTTTCTCCTTGGGAGAGGGCAATACAACCCCCCTTCTCTCACCCGCGCTGTTGATCGTTTTCTCTCTTTTTTTTTTTTTCGTTGTGTGAGGATGGACTCGTTGCAGCTCAGCAGGCTCCCTATTTTTTATCTTTTTCTGCCTTCTCTTTGTCTATCTTTTGCGAAGAAGGATACTTTCCCCAAGGGTCTCCCTATTTCCGGTCCCCTTTTGTTGTTGGCTGTATTCTTCGTCATTCCAGTTCCCCTCTGAAGAATTCACAGCTGTCGTTGATCCGAATCCAACCTTCTAGGATCCTCTTTTGGCTGTTGCCGTTTTTTTCTGTTTCCGAGACCGGCTTTTTACACTACGTTTTCTATCTCTGATATGGAGAAGTTTTCTCTCTTTGTCCTTTGCCTACTCAACGTTGAACTCAGCTGATAGGATTCCAACCCAGCAGCGCAGTATTCATTTTGTGCGTTTACCTCTCTTGAGATTTTCTGCTTTCTTTCTGAGCGCATCTTTTCATCTCCCCGTTCTGTTTTTGCTTTTGCTGGAGGGTGTGTTTTACTTTCTTCCCCGGCGGCATCGGCTGGTGTTCTCGAGTTATCTGATTTTTTACTGCGATTTGAGGATATCGCTTTTTCTCCCCACTTCTACCCGCTTCGGTCCCGTCGCTAGCCCTTTTTTCCCTTTTCGTTTGTCTTTTTCCCCCCTACGCCCATTTCATCATATTATATACTTCACCGTGAATTCGTCGAGAACGGAAAGTAGTGCTTGTTGTTCTTTTCAGTGCGCTTCGGTAGCTGCCTTTTTTTTCCATTGAACCCCTTTTTTATTCAAAAAGCTTCACTATCCCGCCATTTTCTCTTTTTTTCCACTTTTTCATCTCAAGTCCTACACAGCCGTATCATTTCTCCTGTTCCGTGTTTTTTCGCTCAGATTTTTTTTTAGGCCTTTACCAACTTTGAAAACTATCACTCGATTCCTCTATGCTGGATTTCACCCTAAATGCGTCTCTTTTTTCCAGAGACTTCGTAGCTTTCTTCCTGCCGTCGACTGATTTCTTAACCCCCCCCCTTTCACTCTTCTTCTGACGAATTCCCTCTTTGAAACGTCTTCCATCTCTTAACTGGTGCTTATTTTTCCTACCCTGAGGAGAAAATCGAGTTGAGCATAGGAGTTCGTTCTCTCGAGGTAGACTTGCTCCTTTCCTGAGAGATCCCCTCCCCCTCTCCACTTCTCCTGTTTTTAGTTCCGCCATTTTCTACCCCCTCCTCCTCGGCCGGGACGCGTATACAACCCCTCCGCACCATGACATTTTTTTCTATACCTCCGCTGCTGTCTTTCGACAGGGATCGCCATCGACGCAGCGTTACCCTCCACCAGAGGACCTCCCCTTTGCGGTGCGGTTATTTGTCTTTTGGTCTTATTCGGGTTTTTGCCCAAACAGTTTCTTCCCTCTTTTGAGGGAAAGATAACTCCCCTCGCTCAGCGTTTCCGGTTTTAGTCTCCCATTTCCCCCTTTCAAGACTGGGCGAGAATCCCATGACCGTTAGAACGGACACAGCCCCTCGTTCCGTCCTCCTTGTGGTATCTCTCCTCGACAGCTTTTTGGTGCTCGGCCGCGCGGAATCAAGCTCCTTTCCCCTTCCCGAACAAAACCCTCTGCACCGTTGACCCCCCTCCTGCTCCCTTTTTCACTTTGATGCGTTCTCTCCCAATTTTTTTTTCTGATGCACGCAGTTGTGTATGTCCCCGCCGGCAGTTGACCATGCTTTCCTGTCGCGTCTTGCTGCCCCTTTAATCAGTTGCCCCGAACAGCAATAGCTGTCCCCCCCTCAAGAAAGCTTTAAGTGAGGACTGGATCAACAAGCGGTGAGCTTTTTATTTCTTCGGTAGGACAGGCCCGCCCGTGTTTCTGTTTACCCCCCCCTTTCGATTCACCTCCCCCAACCCTCATCTTCCATTCGACGCAGCGACGGCCAGTCGCGTTTTCTCTTCCCTCCTTCGAACGGCAGCATGCCTAACCAGCGGCGTTCTCCCCCCTGCACGTTCCTCTATCTTGTTAAATTTTCTTCGCAGTACGTTCTCAAGCAAGATTTCAAATTCTTTCCAAAAAACCCAGTTCAGGTTCATGGTAAAGATCCTCTCTTTTGGATGGTTGAGAATCTTCCCTCCTCTGAGTCTCCGGGTTGTTTTGCTAGGCGGTCTCAGGATTTTTCCCCTTTTTCGACAAGTTTCCCGCTCTTTCCTTCATACAAATGTCCTTTACGTTTCATACATGCCTTCTGTGGTGGTTGGTGTTTGGGTGGTTTTTTTTTGGGTTTCTTACTACTCTGGGTCCCTCAAGGTCTTTTGAGCCTGGCGAGCACCATCGTCATGGTGAACTTTTTGCGGTTCCACGATCGCTCTTTCCTCTTGCTTTTTCTTCTGGTTTTGACCATACGCAACGCTCGTCCTTTTCGATGATAATGCTTCTTCCCTTTGACCCCTCTGTGGACTTTAGCCAGGTCGGTTGCGCTCTGACCTCCGGCCGTCCCTCCCTTGAAACTGGAGTTTTTCTCTCCCCCCTTTATGCGCCGCGTTCGTTCTTGATTCCGTCTTCTCCTCCCAAAATGAGCGATCCGCATAGCACTCCCCTTTTTACCCCGTGATCATTCCGACGTTCCTAACCTCACTCAGGATTGCTTAAGTGACAGATTTCTTTCTTCATCCACTTCCGCCTCTTTTTCAGCTCCTGTCGTTCCTTTTCTTTTTCGTTCCCTTGTGCTTGTATGGCCGCCTTCAACCTTCTTGACCAACCGTTTCGAACAAGCGTTTGATAATGGTTTTATCTTTCCGCGCCGGCGACAGCCCTTTTTTTTTCGAGCCGACCTTCTCCTTTTTTCCTCAGTCGTACCGCGTTTTTTTTCCCCCTGTTTTCCCGGCATCGCCCGACAAGGACCTTTCGATCGTTCGCTGCTGATCGTTTTTTTTCAAGTCTCAAGAGAATTATTTATTCGGTAGGTCTCCCTCCTCCCGCTGTTTTGCACTACTCCTTCTTATTCATAAGAAGGAGTCATAATATTTAGCCCATCCGTCAATTTTCCGCGCGCTACCCCTGTATCTTAGCTTCCTTTTTTGTAAGTTTGAGACTCAGTTTGACTCTCTAATCTACCACGATACAGTCTTAATCAAAGGCTAGAGACTTTCCACTTATTATGACCTTTCCGCGCGCCTTCAAGCTTTCTCTACCGCATCCCTTTCTCAGGGGGCGTGTTTGTTTTCTTCGCGCGCGATCGGGCCGCGTGCTTTCTGACGAGATAAAGAAGTTTCTCCTCTTCACTAAGTTCCAATATCGTCTGTTACCCCTCTGTATGGCTCTTGCCTTGTGGCACTAAGTGAGTCTACTCTTGTCTCTCTAATGTCACAAAAGCCCTACTGGAGCATTCGCAGGTCGCAAGACGGAGCCTCAATTCATATTAGGGAGAGGTTTTTTCTTTACGAGCTTTCCGCTTCCTCGGACACGGTGGTGACGGCGTTCGAACTGGCTGTTTTTCCCCCCGAAATGGGTGCGGCATATTTGACGTTTAGGGATTCCTAGCTTTCACCAAACCAACTTTGTGACTTCCGTTGCATTATTATGGACTATAAGTTCGGCAGTTTCGGCGCGCTCGCCTCCAGTCTTATCGCGGCCTTTTTTGGCCATTTCTGCCATTTTCGGGACTGCGCTTTATCAGACCTCCGAATTTCGGGCCTCCGATTTTTAGAGACTTTCTAGCAATCTCTTTAACCGCTGATAGTGCTCTTCGAATCCCTCGAGTGAAGTCCTTCCTTTTTTTTCATGGGAGCGGCGAGCTCCTTTTGAGGGTGGCAGTTTTGCCTCCACGCGTTAAGACCTGATTAGGTTTGCCAGAACCGAGTTCACTCCCCCGTTCGTTAGCAGTCCTGAATTTAAATTCATGTTCCCTCTTTAAGACCAGGCTGGGAATCGGTTGGATAAAAATGAGTTTCGTCGCTTTTCTGTCCCTCCTGCAATCCCGATGGTCCATCTCCCTCCTGCAGGAATCGCTTTTTTTTCTAGGGAACGTTTCCTCGGGAGTGTTTGTTCCACCTTGATCTGAGTTCCCCATGATGTTATTTTCAGTTCTAATTAAAGTTCGCCGCACTTTTCCTCCTGGACCCCGTCCCCTGACTTTCTTTTTATGCCCTGTATTCGGGTCTTTAATCTCTTTTGTCGGCCTCTTATCTGTCCAGATTCGTGCGGTTTTCTACCGCGCATCCTCCCTATCGCCCCCCCATGAGTGAGGGCACTTGGAGACATAGCTTTGTTTGACCTTCAGATTCCGCTTCTTCTCAGATGGTTTTTCTCCTCGCCGACAATGTCCTGTGCGTACTTTACTCACTGGTAGGTGATGAGTCTCCGATCTCGGTGCGCTGCCTCGCGTCCCGCGGCAACTCCGTTAATCAGTTCGAACCCCTTCTATAGATTTTCCTACTATCAGTTTTTTTTTTTTTAGAGATTTTGGTTGACTTTCTTTCTTCCTCAATCTTTCTTTTTCCCCTTTTGCGCGCCTATGCGACGTTTTCTAGTTCGAGAAGCGCCTCACGGACCAGTTTTTTCCAGTACCCCCTTCTTGCGAGTATACTCCATCGGAGAGCCCTCTGGACACCGGACCCACTTCTTTCTTTGTCCACTGTCCTCTCACCCCCCTTGGCTCTCTTCGTCACCTCTCTTTTTTTGGACCGCAAGAAACGCTCTCCTTCTCGAAGGCGACTCTCTACACATCTTTCCCCCACTCCGAATCCATAAACTCTTCGGGTTCCCTCCCCTCTTTTGGGCGAACTTTTTAATGCGCCCTTTTGAACAAAATGGTCTCGCGATTGTCTTTACCAGAAGAACCTCCCTTATTCCTTCCCCTTCTCATTTCTTCATCGCCTTCTAGAGCTTGGGAAGAAAAAATGTAAATGGACTTAGTCCCCCCTTCCTCATGAAGTTTCTGCAGGTGGACCCGCAGACTTCTGTTATTGCCACCGTCGTTTCATGTCATTTCAACCAGTTTCGGTCTTCTTTTTCTAACTATGAAGAGTATTAAACCTTCGGTCATGTGAAACCTCTCTTCCTCTGCTTGCTAGCACTGCCCCATAACCCTAGAGAGAAGCCACCCCTTCTCAGGCCCCCTCTGAGACTACCCTTTTTATTCGCTGTGTTCCCGTAGATGCGTCTACCTTCCTGCCGAACAGTAGTCTTCCCCCCTTTCTTGCGGCTCTTCTCTTCCGTCCCAATGCCTCTGCCTTAAGAGCCTTAGGTCTCCGACCCCTCCACTTGGCCTTTTCTGAATGTACTGACTTACCCCTTCACTTAAATTTTTTGATAGCCTTTACCCTTGAACTGGCGATCCACTTCCTCCCCCCTGCGGGATCAAATCCTTTCCTCAGCTTGACACTGTTCGCCATTCTTCGATAGTCAAGCACTCCCCCCAGCTTCTTAAGTGACAGTTCTCTTCGGAGTGAGACTTCTTGGCATCTGCTCCCGGACGATTTCCCACTTCTCCTACCCACTCTTTTATTTCCTTAATTAGTAAAACAAATTTCCCTCGGTCCTCCATGTCGTCACCCTAGCCCTTGAGTTCCTTAGGGAACTTGGGGCCCCGGCTTCCCTTCCTCCGGTTTGATCTCTGTCCTTCCGAAGAGAGGAAAGAAATTTCGCGTATGACTTTAGTGCACAATTATCACGGATCGGTTTCTCCTCAGGCGGAACTGTCCTCCGGCTTCTTTAGTCAGTTCCTTCTTTTCTCCTAGGATTACTCGGGGAAGTGTGTTCTTTTCTTCTTTTACAAGGCTTTTCCCTCTCCGGATCCCTGTAATCTGGTTTATACCTGGATCCGAGAGATCGTGAACTTCTTTTTTTCTACAAAAATATTCGGAGCCTCTTTTTTGTTACCCGGCTTTCTTTCATGTTCAAGAGGATCGGAGACACAACTGAACTTGCAGGCTAGATTCTTCTTTTTTAACGATCTCTCCTACCCACAGATAGGATGATCACTTTTCGGGCGGATTGCGGTTTTTCCCCTTTCTCGCCTTTTCTCCTTTGGTTGACGTTTCCTTCTTAGCTGCTCCACCCCTTCTCCCTTGTTGTCATTTGCAGCCTTATCTCCTTCTTTGGAGATTCCTCTTTTCCACCTTTTCTTTGAAGTCGGATGCCTGCCTCCCCCCCTCCGATGATACAGTTCAGGCCTTCCTTCTGCCAAAAGCGATAGTCTGCCGCCTTCGGAAATCGTTCCTGAATTTCCAAGATAATGTTCTCCTTGCTCTTCCCCCGGTCCATTTCACTTTTTCTTGCGCAAGCCTTTTGGTCGATTCTTTATTCATTTTCGATCCGCGACCTTTTTCCTCTGTAGAATACCGCCCTTCTACATCCGGAGATTCCCAGTTCCCCCCGCTTTCCTTGATTGCCCCGCCGAGCGCCGACTAATGGACGTTGCAGTCCAAAGCAAAGGATGCGTCGCCTATCCTTCTTCCGGTAGCGACGCTGTAGTCCTTTTTTAGTAGGATCCCAGCTTCCTTTTCGCAATCCTCTCGTCCATTGCAAAGCCTACTTACATGTTGAAGATAGGTTTTTCTTAATGAGAAAACGATAATTGCTTCTTCCTTCCCACACCCAGGCCTTCTTTTTCCCCTCAAGGTCAGGACATGTCTCCTTTCCCCATCTCGGTTTTTCTTTCTGTGAATCCTGCCAACTGGCGAAGAAATGACTATCCCCTTACTTGTCGTCCTCCTCCCATGCCTATTTTGCTCCCCACCACCCTATATGCTTTTCCCTGCCTTTCCATGTTTTTTGGAAGGGCAACTATTTTTAGATTTTACGTCCTAGGAAATGTGCTTTCTTCTCTACTCTTTCTTTTTTCCCCTTGACTCTTAATGTGATGAAGTTTTCTGGGGAAAAGTAAGCTCTTACTTTCCCCTTCTTGTGATTTTCGCGTCGCCGCTGATTTGTTGTTTAGGTGAACCTGCTTTTCTTCCCTCCAAACAAAGATTTCTTTTTTCCCTAAGGTTTTTATCAATCCCCCGGGCTTCCCCAGAGTCTGTATGTTCGATCCACTTATAGAGATGTTAGGGATTTTGTTAGTTGCTGTTTTCTTTTTCTGGCTGAACCTTGCTACAGCTCGCCCCCCTCCATCGCCATTTACCTTTTCCTCTTGCTTCCCTATCCTTTCTTGGACTCCTTTTTGTCGTGCGTCCCCGCAGACCATTTCAACTTGCTGACCTGTTTTTTCCTCCTGGTTGAGTTTGTTGTTAGGGCTGTATGGCGATTTTGAAGCGGATTTTGACTTTAGCCACAGATTTTCTCTTATCTCCTTCACAAAAGGACTGAGTCGCTCTTTTTTCGTTCTCCCTTCTTTGTTTCTCTACCGGTCTCTCAAATTTAGAGAGATGGAAGATGGCTGACCGTAACTTCTTTATTCTTTAATAGATGTCTCAATGTTTTACCTCGGCATCTTGATAGCCCTCAGCGCCGCTCCTTTTCTTTTTATCTGTGTGAAGGGTTTTGTTCCTTTCGTCCTCTTTCGTCTCCTGCTTCTTTCTAGCCGTGGATGTTTCCTATAAAGGATATGTGATGGTTTTTGGAGGGTTGGGATTAGAGTACGCCCTTCCCTTCGGGGCGTCTCTAAGTTCCGTGGCCCCTGACGCGTTTTCCACGTGACGTCGATTTTCTTCTCTCTCGTTCCCTTTCGCACAATTCGAACCCCTTCTTTCTTGACCGTCGCCTCTCTACTTTCCCCTCTCCTTTTTTCGTTCCTTCCAACGGTCTTTCACCTACGCCATCTTTTTTTCCAGAAGATTTCTGATTCCCTTTCAATTCCTTATTCGGATTTTTCCTCTTTTTTAACCTTTGTTTAATAATTCCTGCCTTAGTGTGCCTAGCTTACATCTGGGGTTTTTATCTTTCCCCCTCGACTTTATTCAAAAAGAGCCCTCTCCTCTTCTCTCCATTTTTCTTTTTTTTCCTTTTCCAGAGCACTTAACTCCTCCACCTATATTTTAATACCATCTAAGTTGTTGTTTGTGCCTCGATGTCGGCTTTGTAGGACATGTTATGGACCCTTTTTCAAACCGTCAATGTCCGATAAGCCTTCCTTGCTCTTTTTTTTAATCATTCGATTTTGCCAAGATTTCACCGATGTAAGCTGTCCCGCGATCTCCTCTTTTCACACACTCCCCCACTTTTCTCTTTTTCTTTCGCTCCACGGTGACCGGATATCCCCATTTATTTACCCAATATCTGTTCAGAGCCCTCCTTTGAGGCGACCCTCGGCGAAAAAGAGACTGATTACTTTTTTTTTCCTACTTTTCTTTTTTGGTTTAAGGGAACCGATCTCTCCCCTCCGACTGGCGACGAGTGCAGTTCCCCTTTTTTTACATTATACCCCTCTCGGTCCGGGTCGCCCCCACCCCCCTAACCACAGTGCACATAGCCGGTGACTCTTGACCAGCGTGCTCGCAGCATTTTCAAATAGATAGGACGAACCCCACCCGCTGAAAGAATTTTGGTCTCCCGTTAAGGGCCGCTTCCCTCGCTATGCCGCGTGTTTCCAACACCTGTCTTCCCGTTGTCTTTTTTTTTGTGTTAAAGATAACTCACTATATCAGCTCCTCGTCTGAGCCCCGATTCTTCTTTTCCCTCATTCCTTGAATTCAGACTCTCAGTCCAGTCCAGAGCGGCTCTCTTTGGTGAAGGCGCCTCTACAGCTTGGTTGCGTCTTCTTTTCCTCGGCATCCCCCTCCTCCCTTTTTAAGAAACAAACAGCGCCTGGCTTCAGGTAGAATTTGACTTCTTCTTAGAGCTCTCAATCGCCCCTCTGATTGAGGTCGCACCTCCGTGACCCTTGCGATGCCTTTCTCCCGAGCCCCATTTCCTTTCACCCCTCACCCGCCTCGCTACCCCACAGACCACCCATTCCCTTCTTCATGAGACCCGCTTGTTGAGAGCTGTTGTCGCAGCGCCTTAGGACAGTGAGTTGTGATACCCACCTTCCCCTTTTCCTCCCTCCAACATCAGCGGCCTCCCGCCCCTGCCCGCATCGCGTTTTTCCTCTCTTTTTATCTTTCTTCTCCCCCCCTTTTGCGCAGAATTGCCAGAAAAGGAAGGAATAAGAAAGAATGAGAGAAAGTTCCTGTGCTCACAGAGAGCCCCAGAACGTTTTCACGACTTTACATACGAACGTGATGTGAAGCCAGGGGACCATACGATAGCGTCATTCCCGTCCTCCTTCCTTTGACTTACCTGCCAAGCCGATATTCCCTTCCCCACAAACATCTCCATTTCCCCGATCAGATATTTTTGTTGCCAGAAATCTTCCTGTGGGAAGGTCGACGGGTGGGATGGTAGTAGTCCTTGCTTCTTGAGTTGCGGCCTGTATTCACTCCAGTTCGCAAAAGTCCTCCCCTTTTCACTCCCCCCAATTCCTTACCTTTTGCCTTTGAACTGAAGGAAGAAGGTCCATTTGTTTTTGGATTCTGCACCTCTCTTCCCCTAAATTTTTCTTTGGAGTATAGGCCCCTATTCATGTTCCATGATGTGTTCCACGAGTCCCTCTCCCCTTTGGCCCGGCAGCGGATGAGTCTGCCTCCTTCCTCTCACAGCGTCTGTGATTCCGTTTCAGGCTTCTGGTACCTTTCTGTTTTCAGGACAACCCCCTTTCCTGTTCTTTTACCTTCCCTTCCCCCCCATTACGGATATCTTTGTTCTTTTTTTTAATTAATTGATGTTGGCTTTTTCGTCGACAGTCTCCTTTTTTCCTTCAATTGATCCCTCCGCTTCGAGAAAAGGATGTCGAATCCCCCTCCTTGCCTCCCTCCGCTTTTCCTACCATAACTTCCCTTCTTCCTGTAGGTTTGAGTGCCAGAATCCGGAGAATATAGCGTGGTTACTTCAAGGCCTTGTCCGGTCTCAGTTCAAAGGTGACTTCTTCCTGGCTCCTTTTCACTGAGCTGAAAAAGTCTCGTCCTCTCTATCATGTCTTTCTTGTCTCGCT
>Ga0179593_1392645_pt1 | contig 12513 bp, 17 predicted proteins | sample CZODoug2_1_08_16_FD_185931 | JGI IMG/M metagenome (GOLD analysis project Ga0179593, IMG submission 185931) | Vadose zone soil fungal communities from Angelo Coast Range Reserve, California, USA - CZODoug2_1_08_16fungal (PacBio error correction) | ecosystem: Environmental > Terrestrial > Soil >... | reverse complement strand
CAAACATTGCCGCGCCCTGTGATATACCACACTCCCCGGTCCCCTAGCCGTTCTGATGTTTTAAGATCTGCCCTAATCGGAAATCCAACGGGCAATGGCCAACTTTCCTTGGCCCTCGATTTCCTTTTCCCGTTTCTTCTCAACTCCCCTGCTTGGTTGCCTCCTTTTGCTATGGTTCACCCTCTTAGCGTGATCTTTAATCAGGCGCGCCAGTCGTCAGATGGATGCGACACCCATAGTATTGTCCCTTTAACGTTGAACCCTTTCCCTGATCGCACTCTTTTTTCCTTTTCTTAGAGTACGGATTTCTTCACATGTCTTGCCCCATTTTTTCCATATTCTGCGCTGTTTTTTCTTTTTCTTTGGTGCTCAAGATTAGCTCTATGGGGTGCCCCTGGTCCCTTTTTCCACTCCTCGGAACTCTTCCTCTCTTTTTCTCTCCGTTTCATGGACAGTGGCATACCCTTCGGCTGGCTGTATTCTTTTGAAGTTTTCTCCTCTTCTTACGCCCCCCCTACTTCCCCCTCCATCGGCGGCGTCGCCCTTCACGCGGCTCCTTCGAGACTGAGAGAAAGCGTCCCATTTTTTAGGACGCTCCTCAACCTTTATTACATATGTTTTTCCCATCTTTTTTCGATTGCGCAAGCTCAGTTGCCGCATCGAGCTCATCTTCGTTGACCCTTTGAGCTGATGATCTAAACGTACCTCTTTTTCTTTACTCCCCCTCCTGTGCCTTGTTTGTGACCATCGCCTCCTTTATGGTCACAGCGGCCTGGCTCTTACAAGCTATTGACCTCAAATACCGCAATGTCGTGACCACTGCAAGCTTTCTTCATAAACATGCTTGACTGACCATCCCTGCTTAATCACCTTCCGCTGCCGCGTAATTGATGCCTAAATACTCTCTTTTTTTTCGTTCGTTCTTCCCTCCCCCTCCTTGGCCCCCATGGAGCTGGACGCAGCCGATTTTGTGCCTTCCGTGAACTTCAGAAGTTGGTGCCTCTACTATCCCACCGGCACGCCCCCCCCCTGACAAGTTCATCCCGGAATTTGATATTTCAGTTCCCAGTCAACCACGCTCGAAGCTTTGTGGATTCCCCCTTTTTTTATTTTTCCTTCCCCGCGTCCCACTGTTGCTACCAGCTCCTGAAACTCAGATCCTAAGCTCCTGGCCAAGGCCAAACTGCTTCCCTCCTCTTCCTTAAGCAAAGACTTTCCCAGGGTTATGAATGGGGTCGCGCTTTCTTTGAAAACCCATTTTTCTGGTTTTTTCGTCCTCATCCTGTGACTTTTTTTTTTGCATTCCAGATCAAACACTCCCCTATCGAGTTTCTTGTTTTCCCTCTCTCTTGGCTCACGTTCCGTGCCCCCGTCATGGATCTCTACCCTGGACCGGGAAATCTGATTCCCCTTCCAGTTTGTCCGGTTCCCGTTTCTTGGCCGTCATTCACGCGCATGGATCGAACCCGCTCTTCCGGTTACGTGTACTATCACTTTACTTTCCTCTTTCCACAGTTCAGAGTACAGTGGGAATTTGCTTATTTCCCTCCCCCCCACACGAGCCCAAGGACGTCCCCCCTTTTTCCCAGGTGCAAGTAATGCGTAATGAAGGCTTTTTAGCCCAGACGAACAATTTTCCGCTCTCGATTTTTGTACCCGTCTTCCTCCTCCCTGCGATGCCAAGGATTTGCGGATGGTTCCTCTTTTCCGGCATTGAGACGATTGGACCCTTTTTAACCTTCCCTTTCCCAGGACCTTCTCGGTTTCAAAATCCTTGTCCCGATTTTGACTCCTTTTTATCGATGCTGTCCCTTTTGTGTTTTGATTAGCCATCCTAAGACAGAGTTTAAACAAAAATTTCTTCCCTCTCTTCCCTTCTTCTGCTTCCCTCTTCCCAGGACTTACAACCGCGAGTTATTGTTAGACCCTTGGCATTACAACCACTTTTCCCGACACCTTTTAGAACTTTATGGTCCTCTCCAATTTCCCTCTCCTTTTCGATTGGCGCATGATACACGCATACATGCACCGCGATCCTGCCCGAATTTTTCCGGTTTTCCACATCTCTATCACAGCAAAAGTGGCCCCCTCCCCTGAAGTGAGAGAATTTATCTAAGAGAGGAGGCTCGTGGGGTCAATGCCGTGCCCGTGGGCAGCGGCAGCCTCCCAGAAATGCCCACATGCGTCTACTCCAACGGGTCTTATCGTCGTCCAGAGGTGACTTCAAATATTTGAGGTAACCTTTGACCCGTCGCCACTTCTTTCCCTTTTCCCTGGTAAGTGCCTTTGAACCTTCCCTGTTTGCTGATTAGAGGTGTGTCTTTCATTCCCCCTGCAATAGTAAAACCCTAAGGTTCCCTGGCGTTGGTTCCCTGCTTTCTTTCCCGGGGTTCAGCCAGCCCTTAATGTATAAGTTTTTCAAGTGTTCACTGGTTATTTTGTAAATTAACCATGAAATAGACCTCGTTGATTATGGCCCCTGTTCACCTCCCCTCTTTTTTTCCCTTTCGCCGTTTGGAAATTGTGGTTTCCCCTTTTTCTCCCACGACAGTGTCTCTTTATTCTAATGTACTCCAAGCTTTTTCCCCACTGTCATTGATTTCCCGCAAGTTTTTCTCTGATCTTTCTCGTCCCCTTTTTGTTCTACAAGGCCCAACCCCTTCCCCCAGTTCCCCGCGTGTCTCCTTCCCGTTCGGAGTACCTCCTCTAATAGTGAAGCTCCCCGTTTTTTTCCCAGGGTCCCTTTTTCGTCTTTGTGAATTTCCCCTTCTCAAAAGGTGTAATTCTCCTTTTCGCTACCTCTGAATTTCTACCGCCCACTTTAAAGTTTATGAGGACCTTATTAAAAATAATTCCGGTCTTTTCTCTACTTCCGTCTGACTTTTATTGGCATTCTTCTGGCGCTTACTGATGGTAATCTACCTTTTATAGAGGGCCTTCGAAATCTGGCCAACTTTCTTTCTTGTGCCCTCCATCTCAGCCGTTTGAATAAACGGACTCTGTAGTCCACACGCCTTTTTATTGACGTTTTGGCAGGTTTTCCTTCTTCTTATCACACAAGAGTTTTCCATTCGTCGCTGCACCCGACTTTTTCCCCCCTATTCCTGTGCCTTGACTTTGGGCGAACGACGTATACATTAGAAAGGCCCGGTAACTTGTTCTTTAAGTTCTTACGGTTTCCGTAGCTTCGTTTCTTGGCCCCACTCCAATGTCCGGCCAGCATTCGTGTTCCTGCCTCGACGATCTGTCTTTCCTTTTGCAGACACCCCCGAGACCCGACGTCCTGTCCCATATTTTCGGAAAATTACGTCGCCCAGGCCTGCATCCGCACTTTTGTCCCTGGCAGTTCTAGTCAAGAGTTCAAGTCCGTTTGCCCCCTCTTTCTTTCTGCGGGCCAAACACCCCCTTTCCACACCTCACGTCTGACCACCCCCACTGTACCCCTCTGAGTTTTCAAGTCCACCCCATCCCGGTTGTTTCCCCCTGTCCCCTGCTTGGGGGGGTCCTGGTTCTGTTAGCGCCTTTCGGCTGCAAGTATCCTTGCTCGAGGAGCGGCTTTCCATGATTGTCCTTTCATTTCGTTCACTCAGTCGTTTTTTGTTAAGAATGTGTGTCCCTTGGATACGCTCACTGTTTTCCTTGCCGTCAGTCCTTTATTCTTCGTACCGTTTTCGCGATTTCTACCAGGAATTCTGTTTAACCCCGAACTGCCGGCCCCATCTCCCTTTTGCCCAGTCGCCAGGTTGCTACAGTCGCCCTTACTTGATTCTTCCGCCCCTCTTGTTTTAAAGGGGGAAGCCCATTATCCGGCATATTACTTACCTCCTTATCTGCTCCCTAAAGTGCTTGGATAATTTTATTTCTCTTGCTTCATCCAAATCCGATTTTCGTTTTTGACAATGTCACCTAAATTCTCGCAATCCACTTTTTTCTCGAGAGTAGCCTCTCCCCAGTGTGACTTAAAAGAAAGGTACCCCCCTTTCTACAAGACGGGTAAGTAGGCCTTTCCACACTCTATGACTGTGCCTCCCCTTCGTCAAAGTTGGGCAAGTTTACCCCCGAATATTCTCCACAGCAATTCCCAAACGGCGTTTCGTAAAGATGTCTGCAGGGCTGCGCCTTTTTGACGTGGAAGCAGAAGATCTCTCGTTCTTTAGAAGATAGTGACTAGCTTTCTTGCTATTTTGATGATCATGAAAATTGTAAGATGGACGGCGACGACAATACCCGCGTGTCGCCCTATTAATTCCGTCTTTTTATTTCTTGGATGAACTGCACTTTCCAGTTCTCTGGCCCAACGCCCTCCTTCTCTTGCCCGCGCGTCCCTTTTTTGTGAAAAACCCCGCCCAATCCCGACTTTGTGCCCCCCCCCCCCCAACTTTCATTTCCCGCTTTTCTCCTTTCTACAACTCACGACGTTTGATCTTTTTGAAAGACTGACTTTTGTGAAAAGTTCTTTTTTGTTTTCCCCCTGAGCAGTTCTTTCCCTCCCTTTTCGATCATTGCCCTGTTTTGTTGTCCCCACAATCTCCTCCTCTCAATACTTGTTGTGATCTTCTCCAATCGGTGGGGATTTCCCCAGAGAATGAACAGGTCCCCTTTCCTTCGTTTTGAACGGCCCCGTATCTCAGGCCCCCTGCTCATGGGACCCTCCACCCCTTTTTCACCCCACGATCAGGATTACTTCCCTTTCCCCTCTTTCCCGGTGTTTTTTCTCCTTCTACCCTCGATTTGGTCATTCGTTTCTGCTTTTTGTAGGCGCAAACGTCTGGTGTTCAGTGCCACCTTTTTCACAACAAGCCCTTCTTGACTTCTCGGCGACCGCTGCTGGATTGTTCGCTCGGTACCCTCTGTGGAAGTTATCCGGAACCACCTCAGCTTTTTTTTTTTTTCATGAGTAATACCTCTAGCGATTTCCCTCTCAGGAGATAAATCCCAGCAGTCCGGGCCTCTTCCAACTTCTCTGCTTCTGTTCTGTTCTGTCTTCCGTCCGATAGGCCGATCACCTCAACAAGAGATGGAAAGGCCCCATAAGTCCGCCCCTATGTCGTGTAATTCCCCCCCTTTCCTCTGAGCTTACTTCTTCCTCGCGGTTGCTGCATTTTCTGGAGGAATGGCTCGCATGTTTTCGCCTAATACGTTTTGTCTCTAGTCTGATAAAGATCTCCAACGTCTATTAGGTCAATAAGCCCAATTATTGACTGCTGAAGTTAAGATTCCCCTGTCTCAGGGGCCTCTTTCTGTGCTTTCGACGTCCAAGGATCTACCTAAAGTGAACAGAATATACAATCTTCTCTCTGTCCCTCCCTATTCGCTAAAGTATGATTTGAAGTATACACGTCCCCGTGTTTTGACCGTCTCCAGCCTAGTCCTGTAGCTCCTATAGTCCCCTCAGCCTTCGCTGAGGCGTATCATTTGAACTTTCATCTGTCCACGGAGTCACCTTGTCGCGTCCCTATAGGACCATTCAAAACATCTTTTGACCCACCAAACCACGCTCTTCCTCCTCCTGTGCGGTCTTTTCCTCCACTTGCCCGCTACGCTCTTCCCTACCAGGCCCGCAGTTCCTCCCCTTCACCATAGAGCGACAACTCGAAAAAAGTGGCCCCGAGTACGCTCTTATTTGACGGGTGTTTCAATTTCACTACGCGTTGGAATTCTTTTTCCTCTCGAAGAAGCCTCTTTCCAATTCGCTTTATGCCTCGGGAAAGAGCCGATCCTTTCCCCTTCTTTTTCTCGGCGCGGCGGGTTACCCTAGAGATTTTTTTCCTTTCTTTCGTGGGTGATTGACGGCCACCATCTCTGGTCGCCCGACCGTATTCACGGAAAAAAGGATCACATACTTAGTCCTTGGATTTGCCGTCTCACGCATATAAGAGCATACTTTCCCTTCCCTTCCTTACCTTTCTCGGTGAGGTCCTCCCCCCTCGCGCACTCCCCAGTTTTTTTTTGCATCTCGACCCAACTCACAATATGGTGCTCCCGAACATTCTTGCCCCCCCAGAAACATTCACTAACACTCTTTTCCTGCCCTCTTTGAACGGAAAATTGAGTGTAGTTTTTCTTTAGGCCAGCCTTAACAGTAAAGTATCCTCCGATAAAGAATAGCTCGCGCGGACTTACATCAGACAACAGAAAGAGTTGACTGCCCCTCAAAAGTCGTCGCCAGTAGACCACTAGGTCGTAGGCGTTTTTTTCTAATCCTGTAACGGTTTGGGTTTGATGCTGCATCCCATTGTGTGTCCGACTCTTTGCTTTCTCCTGTCTGGAAGGTGGTTTTTGAATTTCAAACGAAATCCCTTCCTTTTCACCCCCAAACGTGCTTCTCGTGATTGCTCCTTACGCCCGGTCCGGTTTTCACTTCCTGGCCCCTCGAGCGCTTGCTTTGGTGAGTTTTTTAAGAACCCTTGGCTCCCATTCTCCACTCCAACGGTCTCGCTTATCAGCACTGCCAGTTGACCCATTCCCTTTGCCCGGAGCCAAATTTTTTTTCCCTCAGCCAAACTTCTTCTTCCCATTGTTAAAGTACATTGCCCCCCCCTGCCATAATTTTTCCCCAGGTGACTTTTCTTCCCGTTTTCTCGCTGTAATTTTATGTGCCCAAACCGTCTTCTACTGCCCCTGGACGTACTCCACTTTCCCAAAGGGCTGCTCTTTAATAACGAAAAATTCGATTTAGCGGCCCTCCCGCCTAAGGTTCCCGCTACATTTCTTTTTCCAACAAGACTTTTCTGAAATTGCGTACACATGCTCGTTAACACACTCAACTTGCCTTCCCCAGAACCGAACTTTTCTTGGCAAGTTTTCCCCCCGTTCCAATTATCACGTCCCTCATGGTACATGCAATCTCTTTATTACATATGATTGTAATCCCCTATAAAACCTGGCTTTTTGCCTTTTACTGTGGCCCCCGGCGCAGGCCCTTCTCCAAGTCGCCCTCGACGATTTTTTCCCCCTCCCCTTTTTTTTCCGCTTTTATTTCGCCATTATCCTTTGTCCTTCCTAGCTCTTTTCCCTTCAGTGTCCTTCACTTCGCTTTCTGGATGGGTACGCCCTCCATCTATATTGGCGCCCCTCCTTCACCCCCCCCCCTTTCCCACACCTTTCCGGATCCATCCATACGTACTTCCCACATTGCTTTCCTCCTCCACTACAGGTTTCCCCGAGCCTTACACTTGTTGCCACAATCCTACCCCCATAAGTGTTGCGATTCCTCCTTGTATTTTCCCTCTATTTCCCCCATATTTCCTATCTACCTTTGCCCGAGCCTATGTCCGCGATAGGCCGTCCGTCCGGCGTCTTGCTTTGATTCCCACATTGCACCCATGGCTTCAAACATGACCTTTGCCATTTTTTCTGTTTAGCAAACCCCCTCTTGCCATCGGACCATCTCCCACGTTAGTTAATCTTCGGTCTTTGAGACCCACTCGTTTCTAGTCCGATTGGTATGTGATCAGCCCTTCAATTTACCTTGCCCATGCACACGGCGGGAAGCGCAGGGCTTGTAAAGCATGATGGTTGGGACTAGAATTTTTTTCTCGATTTGAGCCCGGCGTTAGTAACTACACTTTAGGAGTAAATCCATGAATTGTCCTCCTCGTTATTTCGTACGGGCAGGGTTTGTTTCTTCCCCCCCCATCCTCCCTTCTTTCTTACGCCCCCTTCTTTCCCCCTTCTATCATTTCCCCCCCCCCCTCTTTTCCCTCTTTCTTCTCCCCCCCCTCTTCTTTTATCCCCCCTTCTCTCTCCCCCCCCTCTCCCGTCTTCTTATTCCCTTCTTCCCTCTTTCACCCCCTCCACCCTCTCATTCGCCTCCCTTCACCATCTCCTCTCACTACTCACCCCCTTCTCCTCACCCTTTTTATCGCTCCTCTAGCACCCATCTTCCCAGTCTCGCCCGACCTCTCCCCCCCTTCCCTCCTTCCTCCCCCTATTTTCTGCCCTCCCCCCACCCATGCTTCTCCATCCTTCCGCCTTTTCCGAAGCGAAAAGTACCCTTCTCCCCTGTGCATCGTCCTTGAAGACGTTTAACTCTCGGCATAGGAAATGATTGGCGGCCGCTTTTCCCGACATTTCCTCGGAAGTGAAATGACCTGAATGGATCTGCGCTCTTTTATTTGGTTTTCCTCCTATTCCACACTTATCCCCTTCGACGGCTGGGAAATGATTCAGTATAGAAAACCCTTCACGGTAATCTTTTGGAGACGGCTGAGCTGGATTTTCAACGGTCCCTTTTTGTTTCCCCCTTGAGGGAACTCTTTCTTTCCCTTTTCCCGTTAGCCTCATTACTCTTGCACCGAGGGGACTGCCTTTTCCTAGGAGAGGAAAAAATTAGCTTCTTTATTTGGCCTCCCCTGCGAGTCCCCCCCATTCTGTTCGACCTTCGACCTTCGGTTCAGATAGCTGATGATCCTTCTTCCCTTCTTCCCTTTTCCAAAGGTTGTTCATGCCCGATTGCTTTCTCTTCCTTTTGCTCTACAAGAGTTCTCACATTTTTGGGACAGGCTTAAAGTTATAAACATCTTCGCCCTCTCTTCCCTAGAGGTTACCTGTTTTGATTCTCTTCCCGTCGGGCCTGTAGCGTCTCCCAGTTTTATTCCTTGACTCACTGCGACCCCCCATAGGCTTTCAGCTCCAGGTCCCAAGCGGTTAGACGCGAAACGAAACCGCCGGTATTCGTCAGTTTTGAAAGTTAGCCCATCTAGGTCCTTTTTCTTCAGCATTTTTGCGGAGCCGCTTGCCTGTTCGCCCCCTTCTTTATTTTGCCGACTGGAGGAAGATTCTTATACAGAATAACCGCTATCGCTTATTTTCATCCCTTCTTTTTTTCTCATCTTCTCTAGTTATGGCTCATCCTTGTCCCGCAGCGTTCTCCTATCTAGGCATACTCTATATTTTTTCAATGACAATCTGTTCCCTCCCACCATGCAGACTTAACCCCTCGAGTGTACTTACACTGCTTATTTTATCCCTGACTTGTGAGTTTAGAGAACTTTACTTTTTTAACCTGTACTTGGACTGGTACCCGCGACTGTGGCTTTCTCAGAAGCGGAGTTTTTTTTTGTCGATTCACAAGGCCAGCCGCCTCTCCTCCACCTCCCTGGTCCCAGTTTGACTTCTATCATCTCCTTCCCCCGTACTGATTATTAGGAGTGGAAACTTTGGAATCCAGTCACTCCAAGATATGCTAGCACACTTGAGGTACTATCAGCCCCCCTTCACTTCCAACGGGGCCCATACTTCTTGAAGCCGACCTCCGCCCATTGACCTGGCCGAACCCCGCTTTGGTTTTTCTGGACCAAAGCCTTTGTATTCGTCCCTTTTTTCTGTTAGCTCATTGGAACCTCTTTCCACGCGCGTCTAGCTTCTTTTGTTGGTCCCCTGCCTGATGAAATCAATCGCGAAGTCTCATTACAGGGAAACCCTGGACAATAGTGTTCCCCCGTCCATTTTGCCGTTTCCCTTTAGGACCCCATTATCCTTGCGTGCCGGTCCTCCCAGATAGAGTTAAACTGGACGCGTGTCAAGCGTCTCCCATCCTCTTACGGGGTTCTGAAGTCTTTTTTGCCCAAACCTGAGATCAATCATTTCAGACTCATCAGCGTCCAGCCTTCGAGCCAGGAACATCTAGGCCCCGTTCAAGATTACACCTGTTGTGACCCGTCTTTCGAGACTCGATTCCGAGGTTTCTTCCTTCGCCGGTACTTTGTCCCAGCCTCCTTTTACCCATCCCAATTCGATTTTGCCCAGGAGCGGGCCAATCTGTTGTGTCGTTTGACTCCCCCCCCCCGGTATCTCAAGAGATTCCGTTTTTACCTGCTCCGTTTCCGGTGTTAGCCATTCTCCTACGCCTAGTTGGGTCTACGATGCACCCCTTTCCCCCCTCCCCCGCTACCGTAGGCATTTGCCCTGGCTTGACCCGTGCCGATCACTTTGTCAAAATTGAGTTTTGCAAAGCGTGCGGCAACCAGTTTCGTTCCCGGACCCCCCTTCCCCCTAACCTTTTACGCATGGATTCGATCTCCCGTATTCAGTTTGGCTATTTGGATGATTACCCTAATCAGTCCTTACCACTATCTCCTGGGAATTGACTCCCGTAACAAATTCTTTCCCTCCATTCCAGCCCCCCAGGGCGACAGTGCCTGACTATGATGTTTTGGCTCCCCCCCCGCCAGATAAGACCAATGTCAGTACTCGTCCCCTCAATACAATTCTGACATAATGCCCCCATTTGAAGGTTGGCAATTGTTCCTGTTCTTTACTCCTCGGTGACTTGTACCCCTTATTGGGTATCCTAATTGGGACAGCTCCACCTGCCATGACGTAAAGGCCTTTTCTTTCCAGCCCTTTGTTCCTCTATCCTTTTTTTTCTGTGCATTTCGGAAATCGTCCCACACCCTATTCGCGGTCATGTGGGCGTGAGATGGTCTTGTGATAATTTCCCTTTTGTATATTTCGTTCCAAAGTTTTGCCACGTTGACTCCCCTCCAATACATACCATATAGAAAAGCAGTGCTCTTAGAAAATTCCTCAACTGTAGTTTGAGGTGATGGATGTGCCTTTACCATTTTCCCGACTCAAAATTTGCTTCTGTACCCCTCCCAGGCTTTAAGAGAAAAGGGATTTAGATTTGCCTTTCCCTCTTCACATAAGGGTGTTGCCCCTTTGCTCAGACGTCTCTATTGCACAACCCACTTGAAGTATTCGTCGCTTCTTTTCCGTATTCCCCAACGCCCAGTACTTTCTCTTCGTCCTCTCTACATGTTTTTTAAAGCGCTTCCTTCTTGTGAAATTCCCCCTCGCATTTTTCGTTCCGCTTAATGCCCACATCCGGCATTGGGAATGCGTCATCTCCCTCCCCTCTCCTTTCTAGTGCGAGAATGTCCCCAGGTTTCCCCTACCTTTTTTTTTTTTCTCCTTCTTTGTTCGACTTGGCTCCCTCCCCCCCCTGTCGTCGATTAAATAAGCTTCATCGTTGCTCGCGGAGGGGAAATGGCCATTTTTTTTCTGTCCCTCCACGACCACGACGGCCCCTCTTACGTGATCAAGGATTCTCCTTCCACGCTTTTTTCGTAAAATCTTTTGGAGTGTTTCCATCGTCTCTGCTCCCCCCTGATTGTGATGGTTACGCTCTTTCCACTCCTGTACTCCTTTGGCCGAGTCGTTGTTTCTCGACTTTCTTTCTTTCTTCCTTCCGGCATTTCGTTCTCTTTTGTGTGCCACTCCTTCAAGATTAGTTCTTTTTTTCCGTTCCTTTGCTCACTGATGGGTCTTCCTCCCGCAAAGACTAACTCGTCCCTTTTCCCTTTTTCCCCGCCTCGCCCCCAGGCGCGTCCGAATCTTCTCTTTTTTTCTCGGCAGACCGAGCCTTTTCAGCAGTTGCAGTTTGCGGAGTTTCCCCCTTCCCGCCGGTTGACCCCTCCACTCGTGAGGCTCAGGCATTCGTTCCTGAGTGGCGCTATGTTTTGCTTCTGATTTTTTTGCGCCCGGAATTCTTCTCCCCCCCGCGACCCAGGCGCTATATCGAGCCACACCCCAGACCCCACCCCACTTTCCACCAAACCCCCCCACAAACAACAAAACACCTTTTTCGAGCTCCAAGTATTATTTTCTTCTTCCTTCTCCCTTCGCGGTGGCTTTTTATTCACTGCTTCTTAATGGGCGTACGCCTCTTTCCTTGCTCGATTGGGGACTAGATTTTTTAGCTGTCCCATCATTAGATTGAAACTCGAGGCAAGTAGAAGCTTGTATACGTAGCGTACACTATCTCTTTTTGCACTAGGATAAGTGTCAGACTGCACCCCATCCCTGCGGTTTTACGTTTTTAATCTTGTCCACTGAAAGAATCTGTTTGGGATAAAAACTGCGCCCCCTTGTCTCGTGTCGATTCTCTCTCGCCCCCACTCTCTGAGGTCGACAATGGCAATCAACTCCAAGTTCCCGAGAAAGTAGTCTTCTTCACCGTTTCCTCTTTCTTTTCCCTTTGCGGTAAAAGACCAGGTATCTTCCACGGGCGTACTCTTCTTTCTCCCTTTCTGACTTTGATTGTGCCGCCTGTGAGTGTTCGGAACATACTTTCCTTTCTCACGCCCCGCCCCCCCCCGCTGTCGCCTTAATCTTCCGGACTTTGAGTCCTCTTCCCGGTGCGGCGCTCGCTTTGATACGTACACCTCGGATTTTTCTTTCTTTGCCTTTCTCGAATTTACTTTTCTGCGCAACCCCGCATCCCGTCCCTCATCGCTTTGAGTCTTTTTTTTTTTTTCTGCCGAATGCTCCAGTCGTAACCGTCCCCCCCCAGCCTTTCTATTTCGGAGCTAAGGGACCTGCCGCCAGAGCGAAGCTCTCAAGGACCAAACCGGATTTATCAGCTTAGAATCTAAATCGTCTCTTTCTGCTTCGTTCCCCCCCTCTTTTGTTCCCACTCTTTATGGTTCGGTTTTCCCCCCATTGCCTCACTGTCCTTTCCGTGTTCTTCTTTTCGCTTCAGTTTACTTTATTGGACTGCCAACCTTG
>Ga0179593_1264521_pt1 | contig 12513 bp, 20 predicted proteins | sample CZODoug2_1_08_16_FD_185931 | JGI IMG/M metagenome (GOLD analysis project Ga0179593, IMG submission 185931) | Vadose zone soil fungal communities from Angelo Coast Range Reserve, California, USA - CZODoug2_1_08_16fungal (PacBio error correction) | ecosystem: Environmental > Terrestrial > Soil >... | reverse complement strand
GTTGGGCCCCGAATACTATTTCTTCCATCCTCTTTTCTCTCCCCCCCTTTCCGTATGATTTCCCCCCCCGATGTCAAGGACTGCATCCTTTTTCCACTTCTTCCTCCCCATTGTGACCTGATTATTTCTTCAGCCGCCGAAACAAATCCCCTCTTTGTTCCCTCCCCCCCCCCCCCCCCCAACCCCCTTTTTTCCTTTCTCCCACACAACGGCGTTTAGGCAAATGTCCTACCTCATGTTTCTCAACTCCTTCATGATGTGTACAGGTTTTCCCCCAGTTTTTTTCCTTTTCTCTCTTCTTCTTACCCCTTTTTCACTGTTCAGCCTTTGCCCCGTCCATTGCCAACCCATGCGGACGTCATCGATTGGAATTAGGTGCCCGCCAGCGTGTGGGACTCTTTTTTTAATTTAACCTTCCCTTTTTTTTTTTTTTTCCTCCCCCCTCCTTCTTTCGTCCTTTTTCGATTCTGTTCAACAGGTGCTTTTCCCCCTCCCCCGACAACAATCCACACGACACAAAACGTGAACGAGGGCACTCCCCCCCCCCCCCCCCCCCCCCCCCCTTTTTCTTTTTCTTCCTTCGGGTCCGTTTACGCCTTTTGCACCGTTGTTGCTCCACCCCCCCAACGCTGGGAGGCACATTGACCCGTTAAAAAACGAAACGGCTTTACCCTCTCCCCCCTTTTTCTATGTTTCGTTCGGCGCGGCCGTCATTTTTCCCTTCCACCCTGCCCCACCCCGGCTCCCTCGACAAACGCCTCCCCTGCTTTTGTCGTCAGATTAGTTTTCTTCACCGCCTCCTCCCTTTTACTCGGCTTCCCCCCCTTTTTTTTTTTTCTTTTTTCTTTTCTTCCATCTCTCTTCCCCTTGTTGTTGTTTTTTTGTCGTCACCTACTACAAGTATTTTCCCCCTCCCCGATCTAGTTCCGGTGACCAATTTTACCCCCACCCAGCGTTCCTGTTCTCCTTTTTTGCTCAGTCTCCCCTTTCCGGGTGAAGCCCCTGAACGCCGCGAACGTCCCAGTGCAATCAAGCCTTCGCGGTCCCCTTTGTTCGTTTTTGGTTCACGGTCTGGCTACGTTCGTTGGTTGCTCCCCAAACTTTGGGTGTCTCTGTTCCCCCTCCCCTTTTTTTTCCGGATTTTGTGTTTTTTTTGGGGGTGGCCGTTCCCGTTTGTGGGGTCGTTTTTTTTTTTTTGGGCATTGTTGGGTCGCGCAACGTTGCTGTTTTATGGACTTTGCTTTGTTTTTCCCCCCTTTTCCTTTTTTGTCCCCTTTTCCCCCCCCCCACTTTTGTCGTAAATCGTCCAAACCCTTTGCGCCGACTGCCTCGTGCTCGACTGTTGCATTGTGTCCGCCATCATTTGGCGTCATCCTGTTTCTGCAGGAGGTTTTTGGACTGTGAAGTGTATCCCAACCCCCTCCCTCCTTTTCCCCCATTTTCTTCCCCGGTAAGAGGGTCTACCTTCTGTTTGTTGGACCCCTAAGTTGTGGGCGTTCCCCCATTTCTCCGGTGGATTTGTTTTTCAGGGTTGGAGAATTTCCATCTGTTCCACTGGGAGGATTGAAGTGGGACCCTCCTTCTTTTCCTCTTCCTTTCATGAATTCCCCTTGATGCGAGGACGATTTTTTTTCTGACGGAACTTTACTCGCATTTTGCCACACGCATTCTCTTACCCCATCCCTTCACTCAGACCTCGTCGTGCATGAATCATTTTTCCCCCTTCCCCACCCCTCTTTTCCATGTTCCCCTCGTGGTGTCCACTGGGCTGGAGTGGTTTGGTGATGGCGTCCGATTGTTTTCCTTCCACCCCCGCGTTGCCCCTCTCCCCACTCAGGGCCGCTCCGTTAGTTGCCCGATTCTCTCCTCTTTCCTTCCTTCAAGAACACTTCCCACACTAACCCATCTTCAAATCGTTCCTATACCTATTACAGTCCCGTGGCGAAAGGGTAGGAGATTGACGGACACAACCCCTTTTTCCCCTTTCCTCTGGTTCGCCTCCCCTATTGTCACATTTGAGAGTAGTGCTCTTTCAGCTGGAGGGGACCCCCCTTGTTGAAGCGGTGACCTGCTCGCGACAAATTATCTTGTTTGGCCTTTGCCTCAAATGATTTCCCCCCCCTTTTGTAGGCCCCCCCCTTTAGTTGAGGCTCCCCCCAAAATACAGGTTTTTTTCGGCGGGGCCTTTCTTTGCCCCTTTCGGTCGCGGGACGCCACCGCTCCCCTCCGTTCTTTAAGGTGTTTTTTCCCTCCCCTTCTACATTTTAACTGTTTCGAGATTGGTTTGTTAGTTGTGAAATGATTCGCTTTCCTATGCGCTTGAGATGTAAGACAATGAAGACATGCGCAATTTTTCATCCTTTTCCCTTTCTTTCTTCCTTAATTTGCCCTCCTCTTTGGTCCCTTTAAAATGTTCGGTTGGAAGGTTTTTTTCCTTTTTGGCCCAGTTGGTGTTCCTTTTTCTTTCCCTGAAGCCCCCCATCACGGGAAACCGTTCCTCCGTTTGGAATTGACCAAGCTGTCTCCGACTTCTTTTCCCCCCCCCCCCCCCCCCTCTCCCTCACCCTTATGCCGGGTTTGGCGGTTGACCTACGTTGCATTAATCTGAGCCACATCCCCCTTCTTTTTCCTGAATCAACTTCTCGGCATTCTCGGTTTTTTCTGGATCTCCCCCCCCTCCTCTTTGTCTTTCTCTTTATGCCGCAGAGGCTCCAATTTGTTCATCGTTCAATTTCCCGCACTGACACGGTTAGCCTCTTTCCTGGCATAAGTGGACCCCCCCTTTTTTTTTTTTCTCTCGGCCGTTTTTTTCCCCTTTTGGTACAGCCGGTTTTTGATCCATCAGGAGCAAATTGCGTTTGCTGGCCTTACCTAAATTCAAGTTCGCCGCTATGTTTTTGCTTTCCTTTCCCCTCTTTTTGGCTTTATTGAGTGTCCTCTTTTACTTGGTCTTTGAAAGATGAGGAACTCTTCTTGTAAAAGAGTCCTTCCCCCCCCTCCGTTTTTTCCCTTTCTCCCCCTTTTTTTTTTTTTTTTTTTTTAACGCTCGGTCCTCCCTTTTCCTCCTCCTCCGTTTTTTTGTTTTTTTGAGCTGCTCCAAAATATTACTCCTTTTTCCCCCCCCGTTCCCTTGCTTTCTCCTTTTCCTTGAGAATTACTTTTCCCAGCGGAAGTGGTCCCATTCTTTCCCGCCAAAGTTTCTTGCGTTTTAGCCCTGACCATATGGGCTTCTTTTTTGCTAATTGGGTTCCAATGCTGACAATCTCCCTTCTCTGTCCCTTCCCTTTTTTCTTCCTATTACTGTCGTTGTGCCCAAACCGGGACCACTTTGGCTTCCCCTTATTCAGTTCGTTCTTGCCTGTCCCCTTTGTGGGCTTGGCGGAATTTTGCTGCCCCTTTTCCTTTTGGCGTTGCCCCATCGCCGAGACAGTAAAGTTTGCCAATACCCGTTTTACTCCGGTCCCGCTTTGCCCCCTCCCCCCAGTGAGATTATCGCGCGCACAGGTGGGGATGGCCTTCGATAAAGAAACTTGTCCCCTCCCCCATCCTCATCCCTTTTTCCTGGAGTTTGTTGGACAGTTTTCCTACCGGTCTTTTCCATCCCTCGAAACCTCCCCGTTCCGGGTTTTTTTTTGCTGCTTTCGTAGATCTCCAAATGTCCCCCCCCCCCCTCCCCTTGTCTCTCCCCCCTTTCCAATCTTTGGACTGGTTCCTCATGTAATTGACAGCGCGGCAACATTTCCGGGAGACTCATTTCCCAATGATATTTGGATGTGCGCATTTCTTTCCCCTCCCTTTGCTTTTCATTCCTCCCCCTTGGCGGACGGTTGCAGCTATCATTTTCCCCCTCCCCCCAAACCCCCCTGTGGTAAAAATTCGTTATTAGTTTAACTTCACAACTCCCCCCCCTTTCCCTTTCAGTCCCAGAATGGGCGCATGAGGGTGCCCTTGGGGGGGCGCGGCCCTGAAGGGGCAAGACCAGGTACGTAGACCAGCACCCCTTCATTCGTTCCGGATGCTTGTTTTATCCCTGTTTCCCCTCTTCGCCACCTTGTTTTGTGGAGCCTACATTTCCCCATCTTGTTGGGATTTTATTCACTTTTCCTAATTTTTTTTCCGTGTATAGCTTGCACCACGTCTTAAAATTTTTATTTACCTCCAGTCTGCCGTCATCGACCCCCTTCCCCCCCCCTTTCCCACTTTTACCCCTTTTCCAATTCCCCTCCGTCTCCCCAGACATTTGGTTCATGGTTGGTGCCGTCTCCCTTTCCCCCCTTCGCCAACTTGGCACCCCTAGTAGTGACGTATTTTTTTTAAGGATTTTTAACTTGTCGTTTTTTCCTCTTCCCCCCGCCTCCCGAAGTTGTGGTGAAATAACCCCTTGGTTCGCGGCCTGAGTTGGAGGCGGTGGCCAACCCGACTTTTGGTAACCAACCCCCTCCTCTTCCGTCCCCCCATCCCGTCTTTCCCCCCACAGACGTTTTGTTGGCCAACCCCCTATCCTTTTTTTCCCCACGTTTGCCTTTGTTTTTCGTGAAATTTGCATTCCCTAGTAATTCTTCTGCTTAGTTGAGGGTTTTTCTTTCTCCCTTTTGGACGTTTTTGAAAACATTTTTTATCTTCGTTTATGTTTCTTTCACTCGTCTGCATCGCCTGATTTTCACGTATCATTTCTTTTCCCCTGCCAAGCATTTTCTTTCCCCCCACTTTTTCCCCCTTCCTTTCCCCCCCTGTGGTTTTTTCAGTATTAATTATTTTTTTTGCTTCAAAACCCCCATCCGGCGATTTCCCGCCCCCCCAACTTTACGTTTTTCCAAAAACGTAAACTCTTGTTTTTTCATGTCTTCCCTCTTTCTTCCATAGTTTTTCCCTTTCCTCCCCCTTATGGGTTTCGTTCTTTGGGATTCCATACTTCAGTCCAACGTCCTTGCTCCAACTTGTCCCCCCGCCAATGTGTTTTTTTTCTTCTCCAATCTCCCCTTCATCGGTTTTTTCGGCAGCGTGTGTAAGCCAGCTTGTGGACTTCCCCCCCTGGACTTTGGGTTGGTGCTTCGAACCCGCCATATATCTTTTTTGCGACTTGCCCCCCCCCCCCCCCGCGTTTTGGTCTGTTTTTTTTTCCCTCCGCCAAAAATTCCAGGTTCCCACTTTTACAACTTCAGGCCCATCCCAAATACCCCTTGCCCGCTTTGCTTCCGCTCCTTTTTCCCCCTCGTCCCCCTCCCCCCCCTTTAGGACACACACGGAGGGTAACCCGTTGAACCAAACGTTTCCACACGACTTTACGCGCCGCATGGATTGGGTTTGTCTTTCTTCGGCTTTCCTCCCCTTTCACCCCCCTCCCCCCCCCCCCTGATATGTGGCTCTGACACTTTTTCCCCCAGGGAAGCGGCTTGTTAAAGAGTTCGTGTTTCTTTCCCCCCCTAAGAAATTACATTTGTCTTCTTGTATGTTTTTTTTCCGTCCTTATCTTTTTCCCCTCCTTTTTTTTTTGTTTTCCGTATCTCTTATTCCCTACCTTGGTACGTTTTGCCCATACACGAACTCTTTCGACCTTCTTTTTCCTGGTTGGGCGCGTTGTCTGCAGCATATTTTGTGGGTTTCCCTCCCCCTGCCGCCCTCCCCCTCCTTCTTCCCCTTCCCTTTGTAAAAAACCTTTTTGTTTTTTGGGTTCGGTCAATTGTTTTCCTTTCGTGGTTGTCCTGGTGGTCGTGGTCTACGGCGCCCCCTTCGTGGCATGTTTGTTTTGGGAGTTTTTTCCCCTTCCTTGTGGTAGTTTTTTTTTGGGCGGAGTTCGCTTCCACCGTTTCTTTTTGCCCCTTTCGCACTCTATATTGCTGGTTCCTTCCTCCACCAAAGTTCGTAAATTCGGCCCCAACTGGCCTTCCCTGAATGTGGCGATTTTGACGTGTTTTTTTTTCTGTTTTTTTCACACTTTCACTTTTTCTTTCTTGCCTTCTCGTTTTTGGCCAGGGGATGCCCTCGATGTTATACATCAGACACTTGGACGTTCCCATCATGAGAGCCCACGGGGGAAAACATGATTTTTCTAGGGTTTTTTACTCGCGTTTCACGCTTTTTTTCTTTCCCTTCTTTTTTTTTTTTTTTTTCCCTTGTTGTTTGTTTCGGCCTGAGTGACTTGCTGTCATGGGAAGGAGCTCAGTGGCCTATTGCTTCCTATGCATCATGCAACCAATTTCTCCCCCGATGTCTCCCCCTCTTTTCCTCCACCCGGTTCCTCCCCTCGTTTGCCAACCTTCTGGAGTTTCCCTCCCTTTCACATTCAGATCCCCCCTTTACGAGTGACACCCACCAATTCAAAGGCAACCCCCTCATGAGAATCAGTGTTTGTCCCCCCCCCCCTTTTTGGACTTGGTCATCTGGTGTTTTTTCCCCCGCCGTGCATACTGGTTTTTTTGGGGCCCCTTTCGTCACTCATTTTGCCTGCCTTGCGTTAGTTGCCCCATTTTCGCGCAGCTATGATCCACGAAACAACTTTCCCCCCCCCATTTTCCCCAATCTTTTCCCCTTTTCTATAGATCCCGGTTTCACTTTTTCGAATGGTTTTTTTGACGGAGGGACGGGCCCCCCAATATACCTTGTCATGGGGACATTATACTGTAACCACTATTTCTTGCAGGATTGTGCCCTTCTCTTCTCTTTCTTTCCCCCTTTACAACCGTTTCCCTTCTTGTTGACAGAGAGCCCCGAAACCCTTTTTTCCCCTTTTTGCTTTGGGACATCCCCCTCTTGTTTTCAAACAATTCTCAATTTTTTTTTCTAAGAGTTCCCTTGTTTAACCACAATCACACCTTTCCCCCCATTCCTTTTTTTTTTTTTGGGTTGCCGTTGTTCGCGGATGGTGTTCCCCGCCCTCGCTCAGGTTCTTGCTTTAGGCTTTTTTTAAGTCACTATGTCCAAGGTGTCGCATGACCTTTGGTTGTCGTGAAACCCTTTGCTTCCCTCCTCCCCCCTCTTGCTTTTTTTCTCTCCCCTTTCTCATGAACGAATTCTTGACTTCGTTGGCATTCGTTTCATTGTTCATTTTCCGGCGCTGGCCCCAATTTTACATGTGTTAAGTCCCACGATTCCGGTTGAGCTCCCTTTCCTTTTTCACTTTTTTGGTTTTCGCATCTGAACCGAAAGCAGGCCCCTTTTTCCCCGGTTCAAAGTTGTCGATTTTTTTGGACATGCAAAAGGCTGGCGTCCTTACCTCCCTCTGCGCACTGAATTTTCTTTTGCGCTTTCTTTGCTCACTTTGTTTACCATTCTTCCCAAATTCACCCCATTTTCCCCCTCCTCGCTTCCTTTCCCCGGATCCCTGCAACGGATTCTTTTTTTTCCATCTGACCCCCTTTCTCTTTCTTGGCGGCCCCTTCTTCTTTCGGGCAGATTTTCGCCAGAAGGGGCCAGCGTCCCGCCCATTGCCCCCCCCCCCACTTTCTCGCCTTTTCTTGTTGTCCTACAGGGAACCTGCGTTGCATTCGGTGCATGGCTCCCGTTGGACTATCCGATGATTTTTCCTGAATGCCCTGCTGTTTCTTCCTCAACTTCCGCAACTTTTGCCATGTTCACCTTTTACAGCGGGAAATGTAACTTTGGGGCCGGGGACCCTGTACATCCCCCCCTTTCTAACAAGATTGATGTCTCTTTTGGTCCGATTTTTTTTCGTTGGTTTTTAAACAAGTCTTTCTTCTTGGGGATTCTCTCCTTTCCCTCCCCTTTTTCAGTTGTGTTTTTTAGATATCCCACTAGCTCCTGGGCCACTTTCCCCTCTCGGCTTTTACCCTCAATCCTCATTTCGTTAACCGCTTTGGGGTTTAAATTAGGTTTTTTTAATTCGTTCCCCCCCCAAAGTTCGCTTTTTTTTTCCACACTCTTAACCCACATATGGGGGTTTTTCGTGATTGTGGAATTTTATTTTTTTATGCACCCACCCGGCGCCCATTTGTCTATGAATCAAATCCTCAATTGTCGTCCCCCTTTCCAACCGCTTTGCATTTCGACGGCGACAGTCCGTATGCCCCCTGGCTTGCGACCGGTTTCTTTTTTTCTGGTTTTTTTTCCTTGCTTTGCAGGCCGGCGCAGTTTTCTGCTCGACAGCCTCTCCCCCAATACGCACGGCGGTGGTCGCTTTCCAACTTCTTAGTATGTTTTTGAGGAACGGTTTTTGTGGTTGGCTTCGTCTTTTTTTTAAATGGTGGTCACCCCCCTCCTTTCGCCCACTTACCGGCAAATTATTTTTGGGGCCGTCCTTTTGGAAGTAATCGGCGCCATAGGCTTTTTGGCCCATTTCCTGGACAACCCTTTTTCCCTTTCCTCTTTCTTGTTTCTTTTCAGTCTCCCACTCCCCACGCCTATCCAGCGCTTCACACCGGGACCATTTGGCCTGGGTCGCGCAGTAAAAAATTCCCCCATGCGCCTTTCCCCCACTTCCTCTTTTTTTTTTTCCTCTTGATTTCTTTGTTTTTTCTTTTCCCCGTCGTTTTCACATTTCCCGGTTAATCTCCCCAAGCTTTTCGGTTCTCCCTGCTGCCTCCATTTTCACTACAATTTTCGGCCCCTGCCTGAGGGACCTTTTTCCCCCCCTTGCCTAACGGGCAGAACAAGCTGCTTGGGGCTCCAGCGCGCCCCTGCCTTTTTTCCTGAAAAGCACGTCACCCGCCTTCGTTTTCCATTGTTTTGATTTTTGATTTTTCGACCCGTCCCATTCGAATTGTTTTCGGCCCCATTTGTCATTTTTTTTTTTTTTTTTTTTTTTTTTGCTTTTCCCCCCCCTCAGGCCACATTTTAGTCGTGCGTTATCGCTTGCCAAAACCGTTTGCTTTACCTTTACAAAGGGGTCCTCAGTTTTAATTGCGACTGCCCCAACCCTTCCTCCCCTTTCCTTTTTGACCCCCCGTTCTCATTTCCCTTCTACCAAATCCCCCTGTATTTTTTGCCCTCCTTTTCACCCCCCTTTCCTTTTTCACAATTTCGTCTAAGTATAGTTTGTCTTTTGTTTTGAAGAGTTTTAATTTGTCGTGTTTTTATCCATAGGGAATGTTGCAAAATACCTCTTTTTTTTTCCTTTTCTTTTGAGTTTGCGGGGTTTCCACACGCGTTTTGTTTGACAATCAAAAAATCGGACTCCCCCATCCCGAGTCCAACTGCCCAGTTTTTTTTGTTGTGTGCCAACCTAGTAGCAATTGTTTTGTTTTTTGGTTTTACCTTTCCCTTGGCATTTGCCCTTTTTTTCGTAATGATATTGTTTTTTCCCTTTGAGGTGCATCCTTTCGGCCTTTTGGCACAATGTTCTTTTCCCCCCCTACTTCTTTGGGTCAGTCTATTTCTCTTCCATCGTCATCTTTTTTTTCCCATTCTGAATGATGTCAATCTATGAGGCATCTGGCCACCCCTCCCCCTGTTCCCCCACGATTACTCACTTCCTTCCGCGGCGGACCCAATCCACGGTCTTGTACTCACCCCCCACTTCCCGTCTCCAACCACTCCCCGGAGGTAAAAATTGTTCCTTAATTTTTCCTCATGTCGTTTGGAAACCACTCCCCCTTTTTTGAGACATTTTTAAAGTTTCTTGGGGTTTTTTTTTTTTATTTGAGTTAACATTCGGTTTCTCAGGTCAACGCTGGGTGGCTCACCGATGGTCCCCCCGCCAACAATGTGTGCCTTCCCCCCAACCTCCCCTCCGTCTCGCGCCATGTTTTTTTTTTCCCCAGCCCAATTGTTTGACGACTATACGATCTTTTGTGCTGACCCCGCATATATTTTTCCCTTTTTGCCGATTCTGGCCCATAACCCCTCTTGGCCTTGAAGCTCCAACAATTGCAATGCCCCCACAAAACATTGAACGAGTTTTTCACTTCCCCCCCCCCCCAACCCGGGCCCCCCGGTTGACACTTTTTTTTTTTTTTTACCTCGGAAGTTCCCCTCCATTTTGAGGACCCCCCACACGAAACGGTCGGATTCGTTTGTGACCCCCCCCCCCCTTTCCCGTTTTACTTTTTTCCCCCTTTATTTTTTGCTGGTGTCGTTCGGCTCGGTCCTCCATTTTTCCACCTGCCCAATTTCTTGCCCCTGCCCTGACAAACGCGCCCTTGGGGTCAGCGGTGTAATTTTTTGTCACCGACTCCCCCCTTCCACCCCCCCTTCTTATCGGCTGGCCCCCCCCTTCTGTCTGGGGGTAGGTTGACAGATTCTTTCTCTTCTCATTCGTTTTTTTTTTTGACTTTTCCCGGATTTCCCTTTTTTCCCCTACCCATAAAACTGATTTCAGCCGTACGTATTCTTAGTCGCCTCCCCCCCGAAAATCTTTCTGACACGCCCCCTTTCTGGGGAGCGTGTTTCTTCATTTCCTTTTTTCCTATTTTCAGTGGTTTTTCGAAAAATGAAGAAGCCGCCCCCCTCCCTTCTTTTTCGCCTTACTTCGATGTTCTGTTTTTTTTTAACCCTGTTCCTTTTTGCACCCAATATAGTTGGTTTTACTCCATTCTTTCTCTTTTCTTTTTTTGCGCAGAACGGCGGCCTTGTTTTTATTGGAGTGAATGTTTTTGGTTTTCTTGGCAGTTGTGGCCTTTGTTTTGCAGCCCCCACGTTGTTATGGGAAAGAATTCAATTTTCTATATGCTTTTTCTGCTCAACCCCCTTTTTTCCCCTCTTCCCCCCACCTTTGTCTTAAACGAATGGATTGCCTTCCTTGTGTTTGCTTCTGGACAGCTATTGTTTCCTCGGTCCCCCTCGGTGCTCCCCGGACGTTGGACCCTTTACTGCCGATGTTAAAACCCCCCCTGTCCCCCTTGTACCCTTTTTCGTCCCCCTAATGGAGAGTCACCTGACCCCCCACCTTATCCAGTCTGTCCCCACTTTGACCTTTTTTTTACTGGTTTGGAGAAGTCCGTTTGTTTTTTTTCCCATTTCGGCCGGTTTCTTTTTTTTTTTTTTCTCCCCTTCCGTCTTTAATTAATCGTTTTTTGGAAGGGAAGGTCCGATGATGGCCCCTTTTCCCTCCACTGACTACTTCTCCTGTCCCGATTCCTAGACGCGATGACCTAACTCCTCTCTTTTTTCCCCTTTTTGCCAACCGGCATCTTGCAAGAACGGTTACACCCCGATTCATCTCGTTTGTCCTGCAAATTCACTTTCCCCCACAAGGCCAAAAACCGTCTCCCGGATTTAAATATATGTTGTGTTCCACCAAACGGCGGAGTGGAATTTTCTTTTTTCTTTCCTCTCTTTGCCTTTTTCCCCCCCCCCGCGTTGGCCAACGCCACTTCAGGCTTTTCTTTAGTTGCCCCCCCCTTTCGCGCAGCAGGATGCCCAAGAACACGTCACCCCCCCAAAAGTTTTCACCAAACTTCACCTCCTTCCACTAGACTTTACCCGTTTCACTTTTTGTCTTTTTTCCGGAAGGGAGACCTTGTTCCCAAAAATCCTCCCCCCCTTTTCCTCTGGAGTTAAATATACCTTACCCTTCTTTTTTTTCGTTGGTTGCATAGCTTTGTCCTTTATTTTCCCCCTTAACCATTTTTGAAGGGCGTGTTTTTTTACAGCGATCGCGTCATTAATTCGTGTTTGACATCCCACCCCAGATGTACCCCTTGGACTTCTCCCCCCCCACTTTCGCGTGGTTTTTTGGTACCACAACAAATCTGCGCCTTCGTTTTCGTGGCTTTCCCCGTTTGTCCCCGTCTTGGGCGGCCGGCCTGGGCCCCCGCATGCTAGTTCTCCTCTTTTTTTAACGTCACTATTGACCTTTGTGTTTTTTTGACTTGGTTTTTATTCCCATTATTTCGCGTTCCTTAATGCGCTTGAGAAAAGCCGTCCAATTGAAAAACTCTTTGCGCAATCTCCTCTTTGGTTCCTCCTTTCCCTTTTTTTTGCATTCCGGGCTTCAACTACATTGCTGAGATCCCGATCCGGGTTTTGACCTCTCTTATTTTCCGGTGGACCAGTTGTGGTGTGGTTTTGGGTTTTTGGGGTGGGGGAATCTGCGGAGCAGCCTAAAGTTTTCTTTTTTTCTTTCTTTCATTAAGCTTGGCCTTCCCACACTCTGGTCACCCTTGATGGGCTTTTTTTCCCGCTTTTTTGGGCCCTGGTTCAACGTTGCCCCCCATTTCTGCGACAAATCCCACCCCTTTCCTCGCTCATCTCTCTCCCCTGTTGCTTTTTTCCTTGGAGATCGAGTCTTCGGCCCCCTTCTGTCTCGGCAGACTTGTTGGGTTCTCCCCAAGGATTTCACGCGTCCCCTTAACGCCCGCCCTTTCGCAGACCCCATTTCCCACACTTGGGTACCCCTGAGTACTTTCTTTTTTGGCCTTGGCCGCCCATTTCCTGATTAGAATGTCTTAACGAGCAATGCTGTGCTTTGCACCTCAAATCCCCTCCTTTTCCTTTATATGTTTCCTGCTTCCCGCGTGATCAGGCCTTTCTTGACTTCTCCATATTTAACACGTTTTTTCCCCCCCTATTGTGGTCATCTTGTTCTCACCCGGGTGGTTGACCCCTTTCCGTCGCCTG
>Ga0179593_1819327_pt1 | contig 12514 bp, 18 predicted proteins | sample CZODoug2_1_08_16_FD_185931 | JGI IMG/M metagenome (GOLD analysis project Ga0179593, IMG submission 185931) | Vadose zone soil fungal communities from Angelo Coast Range Reserve, California, USA - CZODoug2_1_08_16fungal (PacBio error correction) | ecosystem: Environmental > Terrestrial > Soil >... | reverse complement strand
GCCCCACAATTTCAGGCGGCTCACGCAGCTTTTTTTCCTCCCTTTTTCTTTCCCCCACCCCCTCTCTCCTTTATCTTCCCCTCTTCCCTCTATCTTCTCGACAGATCCGACAGCAAGAAGTATAGGAGGTAGGATCCAGCTACGCCTACTGCCTCCTCCCTTTTTTTCCCGTATACGAGCTTCAATCTGCCAAACGCCAGTTCAACAGGTGGGTTGCTGTCTCCCTTGTTGTCGTCCGTTCTTTCCCCCTCTTTCTCCCCCCTCCTCGAAGCACATGGTTTTTTCAATCGCAAATGTAGGAGGACTGTTATTCGAGCAGGCCTAAGCTGACGCATCTTCTTTTTCCTTCTCTCCTTTTCTCCTTTTCTCCCCGTATTGGCACTGGCGCCGGTTGGCTGTCATCAACAGTAAGGATCGGCACACATCCTCTTCTTCCTTCTCCTTTCTTTTTCCCCCCCCCCTTCCCCGGCGCCTTCGTAAAGGGAACCTAGATGCGGCCAATTCGCTTTTTATAGACGGGCTCACTAATCTCTCTCTTCCCCCTTCTTTCCCTTTTTTTTTCCCCCCCCTCTCCTTTTTCCGCCTCTAGGTTCCGTTTACGAAGCGCCGTTGCCGAAAGGAACTAGTATTCTTTTTCTCTTTTTCTTTCTTCTCCCCCTTTGTGCCCTAGTCCTTAAGGTGAGACAGAAGAAAACGGGCCAGTGCCCCTACTGCGAACCCCCCCCCTCCCCCCCCTCTTCTCCCTTTTTTTTTCCTCTTCCGCCGCAGAAACAGTCCTCCGACATTGTCCGGATGAAAAAACCATGTGCTTTGTCGGGTGGCCTCCCCCCCCTCCCCCTCTTCTTTCTTTCATACCGGAGCCCGCAGCACAGAAACCAAAAGGTTTCGCTTTTGGCAGATTTCCTCCTTTCTTTCTCCCCTCTTTTTCTCTCCGTTCTCTGTTACCGCGACTCCGAGACGGCGTGAGGAGGATTGTGGTAGATGAAAGCTTGGATATGTATAGCTCCAGCCCCCCCCTCCTTTTTCCCCCCTCTGCTTTCTCCGCCTGAAATGCGGGCTGTGAAAAGATGTTTTTGAGAAGATTTAGTAAGTCTTAAAAGATCTCTCTCTTTCCCCTCCTTTTTTTTTCCCTTCTTCCTCCTTTACAGATGCCAGACTGCCAAAAGTTAAGAAGGTTGGATAGAAAGGAGGTTGAGGGGCGCCCGGTCTCGGATCTCCCTTCTTCCCTTCTTTCTCTTTTTTTCCTCCCCCCCCCTCTTTTTTCTCCTCTTCCCGTAGCAAAGAGTTATTCAATTGCGACATGATTATCAGGTCGTGTTGCTACACTTAGTTGGCCCTATGCCTGTTTTGTTTTCTTCCTTTTTTTCCCTCTTTGCCCGTGGCAATGCCAGGTCTAGGACGAAGGTAGACAGAAGGACGTCACCTCTTCCGATGTTTCCCCCCCTTCTTTTCTCCTCTTCTTCTCCCTCTTTCCAGGTACGGATAACCTCGTCGCTACCAGCTGGGTCATAAGGCGCAACACATCGTACGCATCGCTTCTTTTCCCTTTTCCTCCCCTTTCCTTTGTTTGCCCCCCAAACAGCTCTTCCAGTACGTCGTAGCCGTAGATCCATCCATATCGGTTCTTTTTCCCCCCTCCCTTTCTCTTTCCCCCTCCCTTCTCGATGGTTGCAAACAATATTGCACAAAGGCGTAGAACTTTTGCACTAACATTCTCCATTTGCCGCTGACTATTGGGTCTAGATGAAGGTTTGGAAAGTTTCTTTGTCGTGACCTTCCCCCCTTCTTCCTCTTCCCTTTATCCGTTTTTTTAACCGACTGGGGCGACTGAGAAAGTCGTAGCTTTTTCGTGTCCAGTACACCCCCCTCTTCCCTTCTTCCCCTCATTTTTTTCTCCCCCCACAGTGACCCAATCGAAACAGAAAAACCTTGACCCCCTGCGTGCTTCCCCCCCCTTTCCTTTTCTTCTGGTATCTAATACGTGCGCTAGGAGGGACCGATTGCGTGCCATTCTACTTTCTTCCCCCTTCTTTTTTTCTTCCCATCTTTCTCCCGTAACTGCCCCGAGAGCGGTAAAACCCCAGGCAGTTTTTTTTCTACGCGTATCCCTCCCCCCCTTCTCTTCCCCCCCCTCATTTATTGCGCCTGGGCTAACCCTTTCATTCGATCCTTCTCGACTTTTTCCCCCTCTCCCTTCTTTTCCTCTCGTTGAGTGATCTGTTAGGTAATGAAAGTTGACAGAGCCAGGCATGGCCGGCCGTCATTCGTGTAACTGATGCTCTTCCTTCTTTTTTTCCTTCTCTCCTTTTCTTTATTCTTTCCACTGAATCTGGTTGCGTTGCTGTCGTAAGATCGTCGTGTGAAGGCAAGACTGCGCTGGCTCGACGAAATGGTTCTTTTTCTCCTTTTTTTCTTTTTTTTTCTCTCTCTCCCTCCCATCTTCCTACAAACGACCAGTTCGTCGAGACCAATGATCGAAGTAGTGACGGCACAAGAAGATCTTTTACGACAGCAACGGCCCCCCTCTTCCCCTTTTCTCCCCTTCCCCCCCCTCTCCCCTTCCCTTCCCCGAATTCGGCCGGGCAGGCATGGGATAGTAAAAGGAGGACGTAAAGGTACCATCCCCCCAACGCGCTGCCCCCTCTCCCCTCTTCCTTCCCCTTCTCCCCCTTCTTCTTTTCTCCCTTTCCATACGATGCGTTTGGCCGCAAGGTGCTGCAGACAGGACTGACGCTACTCTCCCTTTTTCTCCTTCCCATTTCCGGGCCAGCCCCGCAAAGAAAAGCGGCAAGCCTTGTGAGAGTGGAACGCAACCTCAGGATAAGAATTTCTCCCCTTCTTTTCTTTTTCTCTTCCCTTACCCTGGGATTTGACGGCACGATGGATGGTAAAGGTGGTAGGTTTCTTGCCTGGTCGCCCCGCCTTCTTTTTTCCTTTCCCCCCTTTCTTACCAGACAGCACGACGTGCTAAGTAGCCCAAGTCAGGGTAACAAACCGGGATCTGCCTCTGTTGTCTTTCCCTTTCTTCCCCTTCCCCCCCTTCAGCGAGACCAACAATAGTCAGCGCACATAGTAGTAGTAATCGAGGAGCCAATGAAAGGGTAGCTGCTTGTTCGAAGCCTTTGGCCACGCTTTTTTCCCCCCCTTCTTTCCCTCCCTTTTCGAAAACGACCCCGATATGAGGCAGCTGAGGTAAGGATAAGAAGTACTGGAACTGCTTGTTTGGCAAACCCCTCCCCTCCCCTTTTTTTTCTCTTCTTCCCAGCGGGTAGTCGACGAGATCAAAGCTAAGGGAAATGATGAAAAAAGACGAGGCGGCGCAGCGTGCACCTCTTTCCTTCTTTTTTCTTTTCTTTTTTACTTCCCCCTTTGACGATTAGGGCGACAGTAGTAAAAGAGACTTTCATTTGCCATCTTCCCTCCCCCTTTCTTCCTTTTCCTCTGTCACGAACCAACGGAATAGGGGACAACTAATGTACAACACGACTTGCTTCCCTTTCTTCCCCCCCCTTTAAACGGCCGTGGCAACTAGAGCTGCCCAGAAATATGGGAAAATAACCCCCGACGCTGCGCACCTTCTCTCTCCCCTCCCCTTCTCCCCTCCCCCTTCCCCTCTCCCCCCCTTCTTAACGGTTGGCAGTCTGCGTCAATCTGTAAAGGGATGGGATACAGTCTAATTTGAAACCCTCTCCCCCCCCCCCCTCCCCCTCCGACTAAATCGTATGCAAAAACTAATCGAGTCACAAGCCAGCCCTTTGGCTCCGCAGTCGCGATTTTCTCCCCCTTCCCCTCTCTTTTCCCCATAAATATAGGAGGAGGAGAGAAAAGCATACGGAAGAAAGCGTCGGTCGGCGGTACCATCTTCCCCTCCCCTTTTCCTTTTCCTTTCTTCCCTCTTCATTCTTGCCAAACGACAGTTAAACCGAGTTTTTCTGAGGCGGGTTGATGGAGACTTCTTTTCGTCCGGTATGCAATACCTTCTTCCCTTGCTTTTTTCTCCCCCCTCTCCTCCTGAGGCACAGGTTTTTCATCGGGACAATGTAGGAGGACTGTTCTTATTTACTGGAATCTTCTTCCCTCTTGTTTTTTTTTCCTCCCCCCTTTCCTTTTTTTCCCTGGGCCGGTTCGGGCTGTCATAACCAGTAAGGACTATGGAACACCTGGCCTTTTTTCCTCCTTTCTTTTCTCTCTTCCCCCCCCTCTCCTTTTTTTTTAAACGGCGCTTCGTAAAACGGGACCTAGATGAGGCCAATTCGCTTTTTTTTATTGATCACCCTTTTTCTCTTCCCTCCTTTCCTTTTTTTTTCCCCCTCTACTGGCGCATATAGGTTACGTTAAGAAGCGAGTTGAAGAACGGATAGAGGCCTTTTTGCTCTGTGACGATCCCTCCTCTTTCCCCCTCCCCCTCTCTTCCCTCCTTTTGCTGACAGCCAACCGGCGGCAAGTGACAAGAATGAGAAAAAAGCACCAAATGACCTTTCTCTCCCCCTCTTCCTTTCCTTTCTTCCTCCTCTGCACAGGTCCTCCACATGTACGGAGAAAAAAAAAGGTATAGAGTAGAGTTTCCACCCGATCCTTCTCTCCTCCCCTTTTCCCTTCTTCTCCCTTCCTCCTCCAGTCGACAGCAACACACAAAAAAAAAAAACACGCCCTTCACTGGCGTTTGGAGATTGAATCTTCTCCTTCCCCTTTTCCTCTTTTTTCCTTTTTTCTTGTAGGCAGCTGGTACCGAAGAACGCCGAGACGGAGTGGTCGGCTGCTGTGTGCGCCTCTTCCCCTTTTTTTTTTCCCTTTTTCCCTCCTCTTTGTAGCAATCGCGACGCTGCGGGAGCCGACGGAAATGGCTTTTCTGGTGACCTAGCTTTTTTTTTCCTCCCTCTTTTCCCCTCCGGCAAAAGACAGTTGAGGTCCCTCCCCCTTTTTCCCCCTCTACCCGACTGCCAAACCGTCGAAGGTTGGATAGAACTGTCTCGCCTGCTGCGCCCCCCTTCTTCCCCCCCTTCCCTCTTTTTCTGCAGCTCGAGTGAAAAAGAAGGATACCGGTTTGCCTGCCGCTCCTTTCCCTTTTTCTCCCCCTCCCTTTTCCTTTTCTTTTTCCCCTTATGTCCGGTTGGGTAGGTGACAAGATTCCCTCTCTTTCCTTTTTTTTCCTCTGCTTTGGTTGCGGTTAAAAATAGGAGAAGCTGGCACTCACAGAGTTCTTCCTCTTTCTTTTTTTTTTTTTCCTCCCTTTCTTGGTCGAGACCCGACAAAAAAGTCAGATACCTTCGGTGCACGCTTCCTTTTCGCTCGCGTCTTTTTCCTCTTTTCCCTTTTTCCTCCTCTCCAACAATCGTACTGCATCGAGGTATTAATGGACGGGCAGTCCTTTTCCCCTTTCTTTTTTCCCCCCCGGCTTTTGTGCAAAAAAAGATATGACAGTACTTAGCCGCTCTTTCCCCCCTTTTCCTCTTCCCTTGTTCCGAAACGAACTTCGCCTTGCTGGTAATTGCAGAGAAATGAATGGTGCAACCATATCCCCCATCTCTCTTCCCTTTCTTCTCGTACCGACGACGATTTGACGCCTGACGATTGTGGGTATAGATTTGACGGTTTTTTTTTCGTTCGGGTTTTTCTTTCCTTCCCCCCTTTCCCCCTCTTCCTTCTGACCCTGTTTGTTAAACCTGAAGGGGGAGAATGGAGAAAGTAGTAGTTTGGATCTTGGTTTCCCCCTCCCCCCTCTCTTTTTCTCTACGTTTTTTTTTTTTTTTCCCCCCTTCCTCCCCTCCCACCTTGACCATCAATGAGTGAAGTAAAAGAAACCTCCGGATCCTCGCCCCCTATTCCCATTTCTTTTTCGGGACCGATTGCGTGCAAGTATTATAATGAGAGTTTGAGTAGAAAAGAGCCCCCGCGTGCCTCTTTTTTTTTTCCCCCTTTTCTTTCCTCTTTTTCCCCCCAGGACAGTCGCGTAAGAAAAGGAGTGAGAGTGCAGTCTGCCGGATCTGAGCACTTTCTTCCCCTTTCCCTTTTTCTCACCAGTACATTGACAATAAGTATTAAGAGGTCCCAGCCGCGCGGCTGTCGTTCCTCCCTCCTTTTTCCCTTCCCCCCTTTGACGATCCCGGCAATGCAAGGCCGAATTCGTGTAAATTCTCGTCGCCTTTTTCCTTCCCCCTCCCCCCCCCCTTTTGAGCCTGTGCGCTTTCTTCGTCAAGAAATATGGTTGCCGTTGCTGTCGTACTTCTTCTTGTGCCGGCACGACTTCTCCTCTTTTTCCTCTTCTTCTCCCCCCTTCCCCCCTCCCTTGGGGTCCGTGGTTGTGTTGAGAGATCTCTCCCCCCTCCTTCTTTCCCCCCTCCCTCCTGTCGAAAGCAACGGCCAAACAAGAGTTCAAGGGAGAAGAAAAGCTGCACCTTTTCAAGGTGATGCTTCTTCCCTCCCCTTCTTTTTTTTCTTCTTCTCCCTTTTTTCCCCGGGCCATACCGGTAAACAGATCACCCCCGCGCTTCCCCCCCTTTCCCTCCCCTCCTTCCCCCCCTTCTTCTTCTTTCATGGACTGGTGAGCCAGGAGCAATAAGATGAGTTTGTTAGGTGCTGCATCTTTTCCATCCTGTTTTCCCGTACTGCATGGGGTTTGAAACGTCGGGGCCATCTTCCCCCCTTCTCCCCCCTCTTTTTTCTCTTTTTCCGGCCACGCCGGCAGGATAAGAATGGCACGCAAGCGGGCCGCCGGCCTCTCCCTTCTTTTTCTTCTATTATGGTCAAGGTGTTCTTTTTTTCCCTCTTTCTCTTTTTCCCTTCTTTAGACACGGCTCCCCCGACGATTGAAGAGGAAGGTTGTATGGAAAACGACCATCTCCCCCCTCCCCTTTCTCTTTTTTTCCCTTTTCTCCCTTACAAAAGTTTACGTACTCCCGATCTGGTAAGGTCAAGAAAAACCCGAACGGCCAAACCTTCCCCTCCTCTCCCCCCCCCCTTCCCTCTCTCCCCCACTTCAATGTTAGTGCGCAGTTCGACGCATTTGGCAATATGGTTGCCCATGATCTTCTTCCCCCCACTTTCCCCCCCCCCTTTTTCTCGGTCAATGACCCCAGATATGGGAAGATGAGCTACGGATACACTTTCTGGAAGCTTTTTTCCCCCCCTTTCCCCCCCCCCTCCTCCCTCTCTTCATTAACGATGTGTTGGCGAGGATGACCCCTCGGGATTCTCCTCTCCTTCCTCTCTCTTCGCCAGCGTGCACCGAAGGGAGAGGAAGGTTCCGTGTCTCTCCCCTTTTCCTTTCCCCCCCTCTTTTTCCGTATTCGGGCGCCTTGTCCGAGGAAGATGGCATTGCCCTCCCCGAGTTTTACCTCCCCCCCCCCCCTTCCCCCTTTTTTTCCCCCTTACCCAACCGGCATAGGGGCAAAATACATGTACAAAAAGAACGGATACTTTTCGGAATAACTCGGCTCCGTCCCCCCCTCTCTTTCCTTTTCCCCCCCCCCTCTTTTCCCCCCTTTTTTCCCTCCGATGCGCACCTTCGATAAGAAGAAAGGGCCCCAGGCCCATGCCCCCCCCCCCTTTTCTTTTCTTTTCCTCTTTCCCCTGTGGATGGGATCAGTAGGCAATTTGAAACTTGCCGACACCCCCCCCCCCTTTTCTTCTTTCTTTCCTCTTTTTTTCTTCTCCGTACGAAATAGATCTGCAAAAACTATAGGCAACAGCAAGCATTTTTTGCTCCCCAAGCGTCCCCCCCTCTCTTTTCCCCCCTCCTTTTCTCTTCTTACATTCCGGGAGAGGCGAGAAAAGAATCAGAAAGCACGCCCTCTCGGCGGTCGGCGTACCCATCCCTTCCTCTTCTCCCCCTCCTCCCTTTTTTTTTGGTGAGGGGGTCCGTATACGAGATTCATATGGAAAAAAGAAAGTTCAACCTTTGCGTTCGACTGGTTTTCCCCCCCGTTCTTTTTTTTCTTCTCCTTCTCGGGTGGGTCAAAAGCTAAGAGAAGAAAATGGTTTTGATACAGGACCCTTTCTTTTACCTTTTTTCTTCCTCCTCTCCCCTCTCCATTTTATGGTGCGAAAGGGTCAGGTGGGTGAGGGTGAGAAAGTACAACTGGCGCCGGTTTCCTTTCCTTTCCCCTCTTCCCCCCTTTCTCCTCGGTGACTGGATCGAAGGGGAATAGGTAAAAGAGCCCTGCCTACGATGTTCTTCCCCCCCCCTCCTCTCTTTCCCTTCCCAATTCGACTTTTTATAGAATGGAATAAAGAATAGATACTCTTTTTCTCGGTGTTGGTTTGAGATATATTTCCCTTTCTTTCTCCCCTTCCCCTTTCTTTTTCCCTTTTTACCCTAAGCGCCGTTGGCCGAAAGGATCGTAGGAATATTGGCTCTTTTCCCTCTTCCCTTCTCTCTTTTTTCCAGTAGTCCTTAAGGGTGATGACACCACCGGCGCCATCTCCCCCCCCCCCTTTCTCCCCCCTCCCCCCTTTCTCCCCCTCCCCCTTTGGCGATGACGATGATGAAGTAAGGATTCCGATTCCGCTCTCACTCCCCCTCCCCCTCTCTCCTTTTGACCGCCACCGATACTCGCGAAGAAGAGAAAATCTCATAACGGTTCTCCCTTCCCTTCCTAAAACCAACGGGTGAACTTTGTTTGGCAGCTTGAATTTCTTTCTCCTCCCCCCTTTTCCTCTGCTATTGCGTTGGCCGTTCGCGTCGTAGGAGTAGATGGTAAGGAAGACCGCCCCGGCGTGCGGTCGTCTCTTTTCCCTCCCCTTCTTCTCCCCCCCTCTTCCCTTCCTTTTTCCTATCTCGTTGTGCCAATCGCAGAAGATGCGGAGAAGAAGGAAATGGCTGGGCTTTGTCCCTCCTTTCCTTAACAAGATCTCGATAGTGGTGGAAAAAAGAAGGCACCTACCGTTGTGTCTCTCGTTTTTTTTTTCCCCCCTCTTTTTCCTCTTTCCCCTCCGCCAACCGTTCCGACGGTTGGATAGAAAATGGATGGTGCTGAGGAGACTGGTAGCGGATCGCATTTTCTCCTCTTCTTTACTTCTTCCCCCCCTTCCTTATACAGGTTTGCCGCCACTTCCTTCTTTTTTCCTTCCCCTTTTTTTTCCCCCTATGCGGGTTGGGTAGGGGGACAGACTTATAAGCCGCCTTTTTTTTTCTTTTTTTCTTTCCTCTTTCCCATGGCCCTAGATAGAGAAGAAGTAGATCCCCTCCTCTTTTTCCCCTCTCCCTCGCACAAACCGTAAGATCAATTCGGTGCACAGATGAGACGCTTTGCCGTATTGTCATATTGTCCCTTTCTTTCCCCCTCGTAATGCATCGAGGTTATAATGGATTCCTCTCCTCCTTCCTTTTCGTAGCCGTAGCTAGCGCCAGAGGCCCATATCGGGGTCGTTTCCCTCCTCTTTCTTTTTTTCTTTCCCTCCCTGATCTGCGGGTGGCAAAACACAGGATTGAAACGTCGAACTGGCGCCCTCTCTCCTTTCTCTGACTATTGTGGGTCTCGCTGACGGTGTGGACGTAGGGTGGTAGGGACAGTGGACCAGTGAGTACGTAAACTTTGTCCCTTTCCCCCTCCCCCCTTTTTTTCCTCCTGAGCACGTAGGAGATGTGTAAAATCTGGTCCCCTCCCCCCTCCTTCTTCCCTCCTTTTCGTGACGACCAGTTGCAGCGAAAAAGAACACATGGACCCTCCACTTCGTCCTTTTTTCCCCTTTCTCCCTCTGCCCCGGGTATCATAAATAAGTGAGATGAGCTCCACGATTTTTTCTCCTCCCCCCTCTCCCCATCTTTCGCTTTTTAGCTGGAGGGGAAGAGGAGACGTCTCCCTTTTCCCCTCTTCCCCTCTTACTCCCATTCCGTGCGAGTGAAGTAAGGAAGGATCTTCCCACCTTGTGCCCCCCTCCCTCCTCTTCCTTTCCCCCCTTTCTCCTCCGGTCTCCTAGGTAAAAGAGCCGAAGAGGAGGTGTATTCTCTTTTCGGATTGTGTACCCTCCTCTTTTTTTCCTTTTCTTTCCCCTTTCCCCTTCCCTCTTGTGTGTTGTGGGGGGGGAACTTCTTTCGTCGTCCGGGGCCTTTTCCCTCTTCCTCCCTTCCCCTCCCTCTGGTTGCCGTTGAGGTCGCTAACAGATAGGAGGGTGCGGAAGGACTTTTCCTTTCATTTTTCGTCTCTCGTCTTTTCATCAGGGGAAGTTCCTCCCTTGTTTTTTCTCTTTCTCTCTTTTTTCCCCGCTCCCCCCCCCCCCCTTGATGCGCAGTCTGCCTGCACACGACGATCGGGTAAGAACCTTTCACGGCAACCCGCTTTCCCCCCCCCCCCCCTTTCCTTTTTTCCCCCCTTTCCTCCCCCCTTCCGCCGAGGCATCAGTTAAAAGAATTAGGAAGCGGAAGGAAGCTCCGTCAACGGGCCTTTCCCTTTCCCCCCCCTCCCTCCTTCCCCCCCAATTACTCACCGTTAGGAGAGGTGAAATAGGATACGTGTTTTGTGGCACCCCCAACCACAACAAACAAAAAAAAAACAAAAAAAAAGGGGGGGGGGGGGGGTGTGGGTGGGGGGGGGGGGGCGGGTGTTTTTTCCTCTCGTTAGCGTTTGTGGTGGGGGGGGTGGGGGGGGGGGGGGGGGGCGGGGCGGGGGGGGGGGGGGGGGGGGGGTGGGGGGGGGGGGGGGGGGGGGGTGTGCGGGGTTTTCTTTGGGGGAGGGGGGGGGGGGGGGGGGGGGGGGCGGGTGGTGGGGGGGGGGGGTGTGTTGTTTTTTCGGTGGGGGGTGGGGGGGGGGGGGGGGGGGGGGGGGGGGGGGGGGGGGGGGGCTGGGGGGGGTGGTTTTTTGGGGTGCGGGTGGGGGGGGGGGGGGGGGGGGAGGGGGGGGGGGGTGTGGGGGGGGGTGAACCCACAAAACAAACACCACCTCTTTTTCTTCTTCCCTCAAGGTGCTGAAGATACGGAATGAAGGTCCCCCGCACGTCCTTTTCCTTCTCCTTTCCTTTTTTCCCCCTTTCCGGCTCCAGCTGCCAGAAAGAGAAAAGGCCCCCTGGGGGTCCCTTTTTTCTCTTTTCCCTCCTTTCACGCAATCGGGAAGCAGAAGCCGAAGTATTTAGATACCCCGGGGCCGCGTGTCTCTTCCCTCTCCCCTTTCTTCACGGTGTCGGTTTCGAGGAAATGAGGAGCACGATTGGTGGCTGCCCCCTTCTTTTCTTCCTTTTTTTTTCCCCCCCTCCCCGCTACGACCTTTGCTCAGTCGCACCGTAAGGTTAAAAAAAACGGCTTCTCGGGTGGCGTTGGCCCTTCCCCCCTTCCTTCCCCCCTCCTTCCCCACCAACCGTCGCGAGAAACAAAATAGCAGAGGAACCTTCGTCGTCCTCGTCTTTCTTCTTCTTCCCCCCTTCCTTCTCCCCCATCCTCAGTTCGGAAAGACAAGGAAAGGAGAAGTTCTTATTCGGGGCCTCCCTTCCTTTTTTTTCTCTTTCCCTTCCCGACGTAATGGAAGAGTTGTTGGAACAAAGCCAGACCCTGCCGCCTTCCCCTTCCTCCTCTTTTTCTTCCCAGCGGTTCGTCGAACGAGTATCCCAGTACCTGGACTCTTCCCCCCCCTTTTTTCTTCTTCCGGTGTGAGATGTCTCGACCCATTCTTTCTCCCCTCCCTCTTTTTCTTCTTTCCTGTCCCTTCGTCAGGAGAAGAGGGAAAGTGGCCTCGGACGAGTTTCCCTCCCCCCCCCCAACGGCGGTAAAGAGGGAAAAGAAACACCAGGCATAGGGGACCAACTACCTTTTCCCCCCCCTATCTTTCTCACGGCAGAGGATTGACAGGAAACTGTATCCTTTTCTTTCCCCCCCTCTTTCAATACCGTCCAGAAGCCGGAGAAACTTAATCGTTCCCGGGCGCATCCTCCCCCCCTTTTTCTTCCCCCCCTCTCTTTGATCCAGTAGGCAATTTGAAACACGAGCAGAAAACAATGATGGTGCCGGCTTTTTCCCCCCCCTCTTCTCCCCCCCCCTCCCTCTTTTTTCCCCCCCCCTCCCCTCCATTTCCGGGCGTGCTCCGCCAGAGTCGGAGATTGGATAAAAAGAGATAGGCAACATACCTCCAAAGGCGATGTGGCTGGTCTTCTCTTTTTTTTCCCCTTTCCTTCCTTTCTTCGGTACCAGATACGAATAAGAAGAGAAAGGACACCGCAATATTCTCCTTTTTCTCCTCCCTTCCAAAACGCAGTTAAAAAGGTGAGGTTGATGTAGAATGCGGGCCCCGGTATGAATCCCTTTCTTCCTTTTTTTTTTCCTCCCCCCCCTTACGCCGAAGAACATGGTTTTTTTAATAGGAAATTTCGGAGGACTGTTCTTCTATCCTACCTTTCTTTCTATAGGGGAGAAACGGTAAGGTGGTTGTTCCGCCAGTATTGTCCCTTTCCCTCCTTTTTTCCCCCCCCCCCCCCCTCTCCTTTTTCGTATTCAGTATCGAGGTGAATGGATAGAAGGGATAGTAACAGCCTATGCCTACGATCCTTTCCCCTTCCCCCTTTTTCTCCCCTCTCTTCGACTTGACTCACT
>Ga0179593_1477174_pt1 | contig 12514 bp, 13 predicted proteins | sample CZODoug2_1_08_16_FD_185931 | JGI IMG/M metagenome (GOLD analysis project Ga0179593, IMG submission 185931) | Vadose zone soil fungal communities from Angelo Coast Range Reserve, California, USA - CZODoug2_1_08_16fungal (PacBio error correction) | ecosystem: Environmental > Terrestrial > Soil >... | reverse complement strand
CACGGCCTCGTGAGGGTTTGGTCTGCAGCACCGAAATTGTGAGGTAGACGGCGACGAACCCGACTACAACGTTGGGCCCTCATGATCGGCACGTTGCTCACCGGCAGACGGCCGAGCCGCCCTTCCCCCGTTCGTTTTCTGTCCTTTCTCGTCTGGGGTTGCACTTTCTTCCAGTTTTTCTTGAAGGAGGAGGACTTTAGAGCTATGTCTACGTTTCCGTACCCTTTACGCGTATCGCCAACCCAATTTGGCTTCTCCCGGTTCATTTCGGACCCCACCTCTTTTTCCTGCTGAAAAGAACTTCTTGCGTAAAAACCCCGGGGACTTCTCGGATTCGAATGGCATCTCCTTTTCCCGTCCTTCCCCTCCTTTTCGCTTCTTCTTTCCCGCGTGTGCGTTTCGGTCATGTTTGGATGTGGAGAGGATTTTTCTACTCTTTAAAACGTTCCTCTTACTTCTGCGTAACTAGTCATTTCCCCGACCCTCTAAAGAAAGTAAGAACCCGAACCACCCTTTATTTTGGTAATCTCTCCTCTATTTTCCCACTTTTTTTTCTTTCTGATGCGGAGGTAAAACTCAAGCTTGTTACGGGTATGAGGAGTGAGTTCCTTCTGCTTTTATCATTCCTCCTCAGTCCGAGTCAACGGTGATCCTTCCACTTTCACAACATGTGCCCTTCTACTTAGTTCTTCGCTCGACCCGGCGTAGATATTGTGTCTTGATTTCCGAAAAAGGGGTTTGATCATCACTAGTTCTCTTTTCTCTCTGCTTTTTTCAACACGGGGGTTTTTCGTTTTCTTGACGCAAAATACTTTTGCAGGTGTGGAGCTCTCAGTCAAATGTTTCTTCCTCTGCGACCGGATAATCTTTTTCCCGGCTTCCCCCCGGATAAAGACCCCCTTGAAGTTGGGTACCCCCTTAGTCCACCTCTTGACCGGTTGCTCTTTACGTCGTTTTTCCCTTGGCGGCGCAGCAGCGTTCCATGCGGTGTAAGCTTTGTACTAGGCTTTCCAGTTATATAGAGTGTGTCCCTGTTTTGGTGTTCACGTTCCGCCGTTTTTTTCCTTTTTCTTCTCGTTCATTGTCATCCCTAACATGACTGGTGTAATTTATGAAGGCCTGATTTCCGGGTAGGTTTTGCGTAGGTAGACTTGGGCGCTCTTTTTTTTTCCCCGAACACGTGGCTGCCTTTCTACAGGTTGGACGTTCCCCATCCCTCTCCTCGCCGGGTACCCCCCCCTCCTGACACCATGTATGTTGCCCGCGGAAGCAAGCCACTCCTCTAGTCGTCCTTTGACCGATCCGTTTGAGTTTTTTTTTCCTTGACTCCCGAGACGCAGCACGTCACCTTGCCCTTCTTTTCCGAGTTTACTTTTTGTTTTTTTTTTGCAATGAAAGTACCTATGTTTCCGGTTGAAGACAAGCGTGTCCCCCTTTCTCTATGGCAGTTCCGCCGCGGGACCCCCCCATTTTTTTGAGGTATCAGCACCCTTTGTGCAGGTCGATGGATTTCGTTCACCTTCGATGGTTAGGGACTATCCGTGAAATCTCCTTTCGCGGATCTTTCGAAATTGTTTTCCCCAGCGCTGAACTCGTTTTCTTTGGCTTTGAGCCTTTTTCATAATCGACCTTGTTCTAGCAGACTGCGTGCATCTTCTCACTCTTGAATCACAACGTGCCCCCCTTGCTCCCCAGAGTGAACCTATTCCCCGCTCATTGGTTTTTCTCCGTTCGTCGGCGATTTTTTTTTCGTATCTTCCCCGGATGCGACACGTAGAGAACAGGTGATCCTTCTTGTATTTGTTAAGTGTATGTATTTCGCTTCTTTCATCGGATTCAATCAGACTCATGTAGCCCACCGCTCTGGATTTCTTTTTCTCTTGTGACGGCTCTTGTGCGACCGTCCCTCTGCGCTTTTACTGTGTCCAGTGCTTTACTTTGCCAGGATGTTCGTCGACCCAGCGCCTTGCGATCCTCCTTTTGCATCCTGTTCGAGATCGTGTCCTTCCATAACTAAAGGTCTCATTCTGTCTTCTGGTTTTTCCCCCCCTGCGGAAAGAGCGTCTCTTCCTGGCCAGTGTTTGTTTTTGGGGTTCGAAGAACAGTTGTTTCTCTTTAACCCACTCAACGACCGCGGATTTACTTTCTTTGTTTTCCTGAACTTCTTTAGGGAGGACTTCTTTTCCCCGCACTTCGCGTTGGTCCTTCTCTGATCCTATCAAATGGTCACCCCTGTATTCACTTTGTTCAAAGATGGGGAGCCCCTCGGCTAATATATTCTCCCGTTTTGAGAAGGATAAGAACCTCTTCTTCCATTCTTTGAAGCCTGCTATACTTCTTCCCAGAGATTGGTGAAACCCTGTAGGCAAAGGAAGAAGCCCTTCGCTTTTTGTTTTAGATTCGTGAAGAAACCTTTTTCTTGGTACTTTCTCGTTAGTTCCCTTCTTCGCGAGGCTCGTTAACTTGTCTCGGTATGTCTCTACCCTATTTTTCCCACCTCTGGTTGGTGTCCCGTTTTTCCTTGTTTTATATTGAAGTTATGTGGCCAGGATTTGTATCGCTTCCCCATTCCCAGCCACTACTTTCTCACGTCATAACCATACCTTTCTGTTTCTTTTGGCACTTTCTTATCTTTTCCCAACAAATAGTGACCAACAGTAGGTGGCTGCATTGCCTCTTTACCCGATACTACGTAGTGGGTCGTTCCGTTTTCGCCCTGTTCGACCTCCTACTGCCCACCTGCCCCCTTCTGCCACGACATACCACCCCTTTAGAGTTCCCAAAGGAGTTCTTCCTCGTTCAAATAGGCTTCTATCCCCCTTCGGCTACACGCGTTTACCCCCACTACTTCTTTTAACCCCTTTTCTTCCCCAACGAAGGATACCACAAACCTATGTCCGCATAAACCCCTCTTCTTCTTTCGCAAACAATACAAAGCCGGGTTTAACCTGCATGGTGGGGGTACTCAGTCTGCTGGTCCCCTTGACACCCCGTTTTCCCCCGAGTACCCTTCGGACAACTCGCGATGGGTGAAAGAGTGAACAGCTTGGCCGCAGCGACTCACGGGATGCGGTGTAAATTTTGCCTTCTCTCCAGGAGAGCTTCCAATTGATACATGCGGGCTAACGCTCAAAGTTTATTTTTCTCTCTCTCCCAAGAGCGTCCCCCTTTTGATCAGCATGTATAGGTTTTTTCCTTACTTTCTCAAATACATTCTCATTGCTTCCTAATTGCCCCGACGCCTTCTATTCCGTTGGCAAATCCAACCAGGAAACTTTCATCGCCTTTTAACCCCCACCACTGTTGAGCCAATCCAGATCTATCCCCAATATTTTTTTTTTCTGAGCGTCTGGATTTCCCCCCATTTTCCGCAGTGATCCTTCCCTTAGTGGGCTGTTTGGGTACCTGCAGTGCACGCATAGCGACTCGCATGAGACGGGTTGTCCAATGATGAAGTTACTGTCCGTGTTGGCTTTTGTGCGGTTGTTTTTTTTCGATTCCTTCTTGGAAGGGGTTGGTGGGGGGTGTGGGGGGGTAGGGGGGGGTGGTTGTGTATGGGGAGTTGTGGATAAACTTTCTTAAGGGGGGTTTATTCGCTACCTTTTATGAGTCGTAGTGTTTTTCCCCAGGATCCCCCCGTGGTAGCTTCCTACTACTTTTTACCCCTCTTCTCGGGGTTTGGGTGTTCCTCCCACAGTGTTCTCCAACGCGTTGTTTTCCCCTACTGAAGCACTGTGGTTGTATTCGACGCGTCCGCAGGATTTTATTTACCGAGATTGGCTTTTTGGACCCTATCGTCCCTTGTCACTCGGCGTGTGTTGCTGAAAAGAGGTGTTGGAGGGGCCTCAAGGTCCCCCATTATTTCTTGTGTGGGGGGTGGCGTATGCGTGCGTTGCGGGTTTCCCTCTAACTTGGGTTGGGTGTGGGGGGGGTGGGGTTTGGGGGGGTGGCGAGTGTGGTTCCCCTTTCTTCTGTTGTTGAAACGCTTGTAGCTATGATTCTCATGACCCTTCCTATCCCCTGTTCCCGGCGACCTGACCTTCGTTTTTTTTCTCGAACGGTTGGTGTTTCTTTCCTTCTTTAGTAATTCGTTTTTGCCCTTTTGGTGCCCTTTGTAGTCGGAGAAAGGGCATCCTGTCACATTAAACTGTATCTTTCGTTTGCATAGTTATTGATGACACTGAAAGACCGAATGTTGACTGCCGTTTGTATTGTTATGCCAAAGACTCCTCTGCCCCCCATCCTCACTGCGCCGGTTGGCCCAGGACGGTGCAGACTTCCCTTAATGCTCTGCAGATGTAGGGACCCAGTTCTGGAAGAGCCAATCGCGACAGACCCCTTTTAAAACTCCTGTGCAGCACGACGAGTTGCTTGGGCCCACATCGTTGTCTCCCTAGCCTTCCCAGACAGACTGAGACAGAAGCGGTGTATTCATCACCTCGAGTAAGGCCACTCCTTTTTCTTAGCGAGGCCTCCAATTCACAACTCGAGCTAACGTTTAAGCGCATGAGAGGAGAGGAGAATAGTCGCCCTTTCGCTTTATTTGCTGTAGGATTTGTATTGATACATATTCTAGACTGATTCTTCGTAGATTGGTGGCTGGGTCACAGGAAGGGTGGAAGGCGATCCCTTGTGTTCCCCCCCTCTTTTTCCCTTAAAGGTTTCTTTTATCTTCTCAGGAACCTCGGTCCCAAGCAGAATGAGATTTTATTTTGTCACTGTTGCCGCGCATGCTTCTGCTTTCAACGAAAACTCCACGCGGTCTTTCTTTATTCTTAAGCCCCCCCCTTCGGGATTCAAAATTTTTCGTGCTTTTCTTAAGGTGGAATCTTCACAAGGAACGAAGACGGAACCTTTGCCAACGCATGCAGATCTCGACTTTTTAATTTGCACGGCGATCTCCAGGCGCTTATGTCGGAGACAGATTCACTCAGAGGGGACGGGGACGCTGACGTCCTCCGGGACACCCCCGGGATACGATATTCATTTTCTTCTGTACATTGCACCGCTGATGCTGTCGATCATCCCTCCTCACGACCCACATACAGATCTTTTTTAAAGGGCATTTACATATGACTGCTTCGTTGTAGACGTAGGAAAGGGTGACTCCCTCGGACCTCACCTCCCGGATCACCTTTTTTTTTTGACGATCTGGTCTTTAGGCACCGTCCCCAACAGGGCCCTACTCCTCTACCTCACTGCGCGGGCGAAAAGGCGAGGATTCTCTTCAGAGTTTTTTTCATTTTCCTTAAATTCTTTCCCTTAGAGATAAAGATTTTTCTCGAACGCAGTCTGATTCCTGGTGCTTTTCTTTATGGCAGGCAACAGAACCTCCCCTCCCCTCTGCGGGCCTGACTATCAGCGGTCCCCTAATCGGCTTCCACCTTGATGCCACCCAGTCTAAATCTTTTTCATTAAGTTGAACCCCGAGATTATGATGCACCCCCCTTCCCAAGGTATCATAGGCGGAGCAGACTTGAGGGATTGAAAACCCCCTCTTTTCATTCAAAGCGCCCATGTTCTTCGTGCAGGTCAACACCCACGGTCCTTCCCCCTCGGGCCACGAACTCTTTAAACTGTGACGTGCTTTCCCGCTCATTTCGCTGTTCCCCAGTTTCCCCTTATCGGTCACTTGCGGAGTACTCCCCCGTCCTTTTCCTTCTGGTCTTCCGCTTGTCTTCACCATTTTCTCATCCCTGGACTTGATGGGGGTTTTTGGTTTGGGTACAAGGACGGATGCTTTGTTGGATCTTTTGAGGTCCAGGGAACCTCTTCTCCATCCCGTTTTTCGGGTAACCAACCACCCAACTTAGGAATATCTAAAACTTACTCTTTTCCCCCCCTTTGACCCCGACATCAGGCCTGCCCAGCGAACTGACCGTCCCCTTGATGTCAGTGCTTTCGACCCTCCCCTCTCCCCTAAAAAGGATGATTCACGGTTTTCGAGTTTATTCGTTGCCCGGAGGTGCGACCCCCAACAAGGATTTCCCATGGCTCCTCACCACTTTTCCAAATCTTTGCCCTTCTTCTTGAAGGCCCTGCTTGGACGGCCGTGCCGCGCACCGATTTAATGACCCTCTTGGTGGAACTGTCCCACGGCAGGTGTTTATCAGTCTGTGCTGATGAAGAGAGGAGCTCTCCGACCTGTCCCACTACGGACACGTCAAACCACCCCCTTTTGGTGGTTTTCCACAGGCGTTCCTGCTTCCCCAGGACCTTTTTTTTTTTTTTTGTCGTGGTTCCAAAACCCGGGGCCTCCTCTTTTTTAGACCCGTCCTTCTTTCTACACCCAGCTTATTATACGCTGGTAAGAAGGTGTCCGGCTCGGCAAAGCAGTGGGGCATCCATTGGCATCTGGGCCGGGGTGAGGACGGCGTGGTCATACCTTAGATTATTCTCCCTTTTTTAGCGCATCTCCGACAGAACCAGCTGCTTTTTCAAATGGTCCTCTTCTCTCTGTGTTCCGTGTCCGTGCCTTAAGTTGTTGTTGTTCTATTTTTCCTGAAGGTTTGTCTGGCGGTTTGTTTTTTAGTGACGGGACCTGCGGGCGGGTCGTCGAAGATTTTCGGTTGCCCTCCTCTTATGCCGAGTACACGTGATCCCCCTCTAGTACCGTAGCCGGTTGTCCCCCCCAGAGCGGAGGACGAGGGCCTGAGCGCTCCCCTCTTAGAGTTAACGGGGTTATAATTTCCTACATTTTCGAAAGCTTCCGGTTTTCCCACGGCATCACGCGGCCCCTCGTGTGCAGGAACTCTGTGTTGCCGCTGGGGTACCGACTCACCTTCGAGTTCCTTGTGGTTTCTCTTCGAGGGGAGGACATTTTGGACCGGCTCATTCTCCGTCTCCGCCGCTCTCGACCTTGCCTTTTGGGAAGGTCCAAAGTTCCCTTATTGCACGATTCTCTTTCTTAGTGACGCCGGTGAGAGTGCCGGTTGCCAAGCACTGGGCCCCCTTGCCTGGGGGGTTCAGGTCTCCTTGTTCGATTCCTGGTCGGGTGGGCCCCCTGGCGGGTTTCTTTTGTGTTCACTTGCTCCGCCGAGCGGCCGTTGATTTTTAAATCTTTTCTCGGGGCTCCTTCCCGTGTCGGCGTCCTTTCTGTTTTTAAGGGTGTTTGCGGAAGGAGGGCCGGTGTGTCGCCGTAGTGTATTTCTTTTGGTGGTTTGTTCCCGAACACGTGTTCCTTGTTCTCTTCGCTTGCCTGGAGATACAGCTGGTCGGCGACACCCCCCCTTGCCATGTCTGCTTTTTACGCTTCCCCCTCAGTCCATTCCTCTTTTTTTTAAGTTAATCGATGAGAAGGTCAGAGTCGGCGCCGCCTTTCCTTCGAGTCGATCCACCGTTGCCCCTGTTCTGTTCCCGAGGGGGTCCAGTGTCTTGCCCTGAAAGGTAGCTTGCAGAACATAATCTTCCCCCAAGCCATGTCTCGTTCTTTCCTGCACTCCCTTTCCGTACTTCTTCACTAGAAGTTCGGAAATGATAACTGCTTCCTAATTCGATGGGTGTTCTTTCCCTTAAATGTGAACTGCAGTTTCCCGATAGTACCACTGATTCAGACGGTGCCTCTCTAGATAGGCGTTGACTATTCTACAAGCACGTCGCCGTTTTTTCAGGTTCATCACTTCTTGATCGCGTTAACCCCGGAGAGTTGAAGTCCATGAATGATCCCTTTTTGCACGCGGCACCTGCGCTGTCAGGTTTGCTCTTTCTGCGAGTTTTGTAGATCTGGAGTATTGTTGAACATTGCTTTGCGGACACCGTAGACTCCCAGTTATGACGTCGGTATTCGCCGGGATCGCGGGGTTTTCAAGTAGGCGTACCCTCTTCGGACACTTCACTTCTAGAGCTCCTGTATCCCCACCTTTGATTTTATGGATTTGGCCGGCTTTTCTTTGGCTTAAAAGACGAAGAGCTGTTTTAATGGTTTTGTACCTGAGTACATGTCCGCGTCAGGTACTTTTTATTAACCTCCCTGCGCCTTCCTTTCCCCCTTTTCCATAGAGCTATTCTCGACTTTTCAACTTCCTCCCTTGTACTCTCTTTTCGGAATCCGGAAACGCGTCCGTTCTCTTACGACATATAATCCTATTGGTTTTTTACTTTTTCCCCACAGATAAGGACTCCAGCGGATATGGTTCTCCCCGCCGAAGGGGGTGTAGTGGGGACGGCGAAGGGGAGAAGACCTATTGTGTTCCTTCCCCTCTTTAGAGCCTTCAGCTCCCCCCCTTCACTTTCCCCCGGTGGGCAAAAGAATGGTCCTCCCCAGTCTGCGGTGACCCCTCTTCTACCTCACACTGACGACGGCGTTGAGGATAAGCAACTTGAAATATGCTTCCTCCCGTACTTTCCCCTCGTCTATTCCACCTCCTCCTGAGAGGACGCCTTCGACTTCGGACGTGTCGGTTTACCTTGATCCCCCCGGCTATGGTGTTGGGGAGGCCCTTTTTCGTTTTTGTGCGTCTTTCCAACATTCTTCGGACGCAGGGCGCTGGTCAGAACTTCGCCCGCAACCGATGTTTCACCACTGAGAGGCTCTTTTCTTCCGTGTCGCAGTAGTGATATGAGCTCGTGTAGGGGCCGTTGTGGAGCGTCAGCTCTCTTTTTGTGCACCCTCATTTTCTCACTTTTCCTTCCCCTATTTAACATACCCTTTGAGATTTGGCGGCGCGGGGAGTTTCCTCCCCCACACTCCCTGCCTCGCCCCTTTCCGGTGTCCTCAGGCTCTTTTTCAGTTACCGACGTGAACGAGGGTGGGTCCTTGTTTTTGGACGGTTTTCTTGCGAATAACTCCTTCCTCCCACCACATGACTGCCGGTCCTCCGCCGCTATCTACCCCCGGGTCTATCAACCCCCTCCGGTTTGAGTTCACGTAGGCCGTTTTTTGGATACGGAGGCGGTAGATGAGGAACATCTTCTCCCCGCGTTGTAAACACCCTTATTATTTGTAGGGTAAGTGAGCTGATTCCAAACTATGTCCAAGACACTCCGTGAGGTTTCACCCCCCCGCTCCCCCTTCCCCCAAGCGGTTAACCCGCGGGTACCTTTTTTATTCCCCCCTCCCCCCGTTTCTTCAGTAACCTACAGGCGGACACGCTTAATCACCCTTTTCCCCAATATTCATTAGTTGCGCCAGGAAGCTCCCCGTCTTTCAATGATACGGCGCTGAGTTCCCTTTTTTCCTTCCTTCTGAGCTACTCAAACATTTGTTGATCCGCTTTCTTTTCCGGCCCCCCCCCCTTTGCAATCCATTCGCTTGGCCTCATCTTCAATTAACAGAATCCTTTCTTGGGTCCTTGTCGGCGTAGTCACACTTTTTTACTCCGAATGGGGACCGTGGTTTTTTTTTTTGCCCCTGCAGTATCTCTCTTGTTTCCTTGCCTTGTGTGTGTTCCTTCTTTTTTGTTTTCTTGCCTTAACAGTTTTGTTTCTTATTCCGGGCAGGAGGGAGGGTCTGGGGGTTTTGGGGTCCGCCCCTCCCTTTTTTCGAATTCGGCCTTGCTGGCCAATGATCTCTGTCCTTGGGATGATCCTTTGTTCGCGTTCCCGTGCGGTGATCATGAGGGGGGTTGGTTGAGATGTTGGTGTCGGCCGACTTTGAAAGACCTTCTCTTCTTTACCCGGTGTACTGACGTATTTTTTTTATGCTGTTGTGGTGCGTTTCCTGCAGGCCCCCCTTGCCCCCCTTTCACTTTTTGTTACTTCCCATTGGTGGTGCCGATGATGGGTTGCGCTTTTGTCGCCTCGGTTCTACTCCACTGGTGTCGTTCTCCTTTTCCTCGCGGGTGTCCAAAACCGCGTTTTCTGTATGTCTTTTTTAAATAACCCGGTTTTTTATGACCAGATCTGTTGTCCTTTCCCCCCCCCCGCTGTATTGTAAAGTCCATTTCGTGTCGGTGCACCACCTTCTGTGTAGGGCCCGCGGAGGTGGTTTCTTTCAAGAGCCGGATGGTATGCAGTGCTCCTGCCGACCGCCGTGTTGTCTTCCCCCCAGTTTCCTCTAGACAATTCGATGAATCCTCCATTTTGTTTGCCCGAGTCTTCCTATCAACAACATTGCGAGTTCAAACTCTTCCCTCGTCTCGTCTCTTTGACAAGCGTCTTCACCCACATGTTCGCGGCCCTGTCCGTATTTATTTTGTTCGCAACCTTCCCTTCGACCCGATGCCAAACACTGCCCGCCGTTCCCTTTTCTTCCCTGCGACTTTTTTTCCAGAAATGTATTTCTCTGCCTGTGAGGTTTTTCTGGGCGTCCAGCGTCCCTATTTTTATGACATGGGGTAAGCCTCGAAACTGAGGGGCCTTCCAGCCAGTATCTCCTCTTTTGGAACATCGTGATTCCTTACTACCTTTCGAGCGATGCATTAAAGATCTTTTTTTTAAGTCGTACATCACGACCCTGGGGGGGTGTCGGCTTTTTGTAGACACGGGTGTTAGCCTTGCCAACAAGACCAACGATTTCCGAGATCTTCCTTTCGAATTTTTTTCGTAGCGCGGGTCCTCTTCCTGTTCCCCGTTTTTCGCGTTTTCTTATTTTTCCCTTTCCCTTGGCCGGAGATTAGTAGATGGGTACCTGCCATCGGGATGGCTCCCTTTCATTTTTACTAAAGTTTTTCTGCTTAAGTCAAAGTTTCCCCATGACCCCAACGCGAAGCGATTCTTCTTTTACACGCCCTCCTTACCTTCGCCTCCACCCCTCTCGCGTATTTCTCGTTTTTCAGTTTCACCTTTTTTTTCATAATGGGTTATTTTCTGCAATAGTCTTCCTCGTTCTTCCTGACACAGCAGACGGAGAATGATTCTGTCACGCCGATGCCGCCGATTACTCTTTTTTGGCCTTTTTCTTTGATATAAAGTCGTGTGTCGTCGGAACCAGTCCTGAGCGCGGCTTGACCCCCTTTCCAAGACCTTCTTCTTTTTCCATGTCAGAACCGTGCCCAGAACCCCATCTTGCCACGTGTCCCAGGAGTGGTTGCATTCAGGAAATCCCGTCCCAATTTTCCACTCCTACGTAGCGAACGTGCCCCTTGGATCTTTTCATACCTTCCACAGCTCACCTGGGCTGAACCCCCTTACGTCTTTGAGTGTGCACACGCGTGGGTACCTTTGCCTTGAAAATAAACGCTGACCCTCCCTACGGAGTTCTTTGTTGCCGGCTTGCACGCAGGGCTTTCTTCTTTGATTCTACCTCTTGCCCCGCGGTTCCCCGGTGCGCGCGATCTCACGCCGTGTGCTTTTATAGAGCAGCCGCCTTCTTCGAGTTGATGGATGGGGAGTGGGGCCCCACACGGAACCGAACGCTTTTTGTCTCCTTTAGCGGCCCTTGAAGTCTCTTTCCACTGATCCCTGACCCCCTTTTCAAAAGGTTCATCGATGGGTTCCCCTTTTGTGTCCGCCGAAGACTGACGGAGGTGGTGACCGTTTGGGGGTGTGTTTTTTAAGGCCCCCCAGATCACCGAGGCGCTTTCGCCAGCCACGGTTTTTTGGCAGTTAAACCTTCTTATGTCTTCAAACCTTTCTACGTGAGGTCCCCCACTTTCCCTTCCCCTGGTACCCCTCTTCAGTCGTGTGTTCAGACGTGGGTTCGCGGCTACGTTGGGTGTTGGGGTCTGCGCGCCTCTCTCCTCCTTCTTATTTCCTGGTGGTTCCGGCTGACGGTTTTGATGGATGAGCTTTTGTAGCGTGTTCTTTATGTGTGCCCCACAGTATCATTGTTTTTTTGTGTGGGGTTTGTCTTTGTGATCCTTTTGGAGACGGATGGGACCGTGTAGATTGGCAACTTTTCTGATCCCGTTTTTTTTCCCCCGCCCATACAGGACGCGTCCTTGACCCTTTCCCCTCCCCAAAGAACCGGCTTTCCCCGGCCCCCCCTGACCCTTCTTACCTTGACCCAGTTTTTTTTCCTTTGTTTATAAAGAGACTTAGACAAGTGATGTTTCTTCCCGGTGGGTTTTTGAAACTCTCCCCCGTCCAAAAAGGCGGTGCCTAACCACTTCGACGGGATCTTCGGGCCATGTCCCTCCAGCGACCCAGTTCCTCTTAGCGTTCAGGAGTGCTTTCATCCATCGGACTGTTGGTTGTCCGGGTTTGCCCTGAGCCGTAGCACCGTAGGGCCCCTTCGTATAGGGTTCTTCCGTTCCGTAACTTAGGTGCTGGAGACAGCTTTTTGTTGGGCTCGCGAGATCTCTTTGATCGGAGGTAGCGGGATAGACCTTGTATCGCCAACACCTTTAAGCGGATGTTTTTCTTCTCCCCCGGGCTGCAAGGGACGTAGCGACTCCTTCTAGACTTTCCTCGTTGCTGGCGCGGGTGTGGTGGGTAGATTTCAACCCCGGGGTTTATTTCGGTGACTGAGATCCCGTTTCACCCATACATCTCTACTGCGTCTGAGGCCCCCTGCACTTCTTTTCTTTTGCTTCTTTCGAGCAGCGGACCCTTGACCTTCCGGTACCTTCCCTTGTCACCCGGCTTTCCAGTCCTTTCCGTTCCGAAGAACTGACCTAACCATCCTGCTTCGTGG
>Ga0179593_1348830_pt1 | contig 12514 bp, 12 predicted proteins | sample CZODoug2_1_08_16_FD_185931 | JGI IMG/M metagenome (GOLD analysis project Ga0179593, IMG submission 185931) | Vadose zone soil fungal communities from Angelo Coast Range Reserve, California, USA - CZODoug2_1_08_16fungal (PacBio error correction) | ecosystem: Environmental > Terrestrial > Soil >... | reverse complement strand
AGAAACGCCCATGGATTTTGGATTAGGGTATTTTTTTTTTATTATCTTTTGTTTTTCCTTGCCCTCCCCTTTCTCATCTACCTCAATAGTTTTTCTCTCTTTTGACAAAGGTACTCTTGTTCGTCACGTCATGTTTTGAAAGTTTTTATGCGACCCCCTGCCCGTCCCTTTCCTCCGTACGCTTTTTTCCCATTTTCTCTTTCTTTTCTGGGTTCTCGACTTTCCTCATTCTACCCCTTAGTTTTGTTGATGTTCTTGATTTTTACGGTAAGTGCCCATTTCCCACTTCCCCTTCCTGTTGTTTTTCCGTCCGATTCTCAGGTTGGTTTCGTAACTTGTGTTTCAAGCTGTAATGAACAGCCGTTTTAGCCCCTTCCCCTTTTTGTTTCCTCTCTTTTCCCACTTGTTCCCCGTTCTTGCTGCCCTGTGCTGCGGCCGCCCCCCAAGCTCTAGGTTTTCATTCCATAGAGAGTCCCTAAAATCCCTTTGGCCGGTTTGATCCCTTGAGCTTCTTCCCACCCCCAGTTTAACACGACTGAAAGGGCGCCCCCCCCTTATCTTCCCTTGACTTGTCCCTCTCCCCCTTCCTTCCTATTGACCCTTCGTCTGCAAAGACTAGGGCGAGTTCGATGAGGTAGTTGTTTCTTCGGCCGGGGCCAGTGATGTTCTGGCTGCTGATCCATTCTCCGTCTCGGCTTTGTTTTTCCAGAGACGAAGGACGTTTTAGGCTGTTCAAGGGGCTCCCTCACAGACACCTTAAATTTTGATTTTCCTCATTCTGACCCTTCTTGCTTTTCAGCGCTTTTAAGACTGGTTGGGCCTTTGTTGATCCTTCCCCTACGGGAAACCTTCGTTGGCCCTTTGCGCCACAATGCTTTTTTCCCGGGCCGTTTCCCCTTCCCTCTTCCCCGCTGAATTCCACTGATCCGACCCTCCCAGTTTCTTTGGTTACGCAACCGCCTGGTCCCCTTTCCTTTTCCCTACGTCCCCTCCGCTCCCCCCTTTCTCCCCAAGATTTCCTCCACTTGGCCGACCTGCATCACCTCACCCTCGCTTTTTTTTCGTGCCGTTCCGCCTTTTGTACCCCGCCCCTCGTTATCCGTCCCGTCCCCCTCCCTTGCCCCCCTCCGGACGAAGGTCTTCTCGATCCCCCGCTCCAACCTTTTTCTTGTCTCTTCATTTTTTTCTTAGGTTCCCCCGGTTTTGTGTGTGTCCACGAGGTTTTTTTCCCGACTTCTCCTTTCCCTGCATGCCGGTTGTTTATTTTCCCTCAGTCTTCTGACCAATCCCCCTTTTTTTTTTTGTCCTTTTGGTAGGGGGAGTCTTTTTATTGGTTTTCTTTAGCATCCCCGACTTCTTTTCCCTCTTGTTCCTCCCCCAAACCTGGAAGGATTTATCCTAACCCTTTTTTTTGCTGTGCGAAGTCTTTTAATGTTTGAAGTTGCAAAAATCCTCGATTCTTTCGTTATTCCCCGGCAAACCTTTCTTGACCTCTTTTGGTTCTTATTTTTCCCCCCCTTTTGTGCGTTTTTTTGAGGATTCGGTGGTGGGGGAAACAACTTAGTTGGGGCTCTTGCCGCGGCCTTTCTGAACCTTGGCAGGAGCCATCTACCCCGGGGATTTAAGGGTAAACACGCGACGGGACCTTAAACCTTTCCTTTTTGTTCGAGCCTGCCCTCCATGGTTCTTCTTGGCTTGGGGACTTCGGTTTTCCATTTTTGACGTGGTGATTCGTGATCCCCAATGGTTGTTGCTCCTGCAGCTTGATTCCACTTGACTCACCTAGGTCCCAGCAGCGACAGGAAACTGGGCTTTTATTGGTTTTGCCGCCCTTTTCAAGGGGCTTTTGCCCCTTGTTTGTTGCCGAGGTCGAGGACAGAACCTCCTTGTCGACCTCGCCGTCTTAGCGCCCCATCATATAGGGAACATCGGAGTTGAGAAAGGGGTTTACTCGTCCCCCCTGCCGATCGCCTCGCCACCTGGGGTAAGATGTGCTGACGGGGAGTGTTTGGTTTCTTTATTCGTCGGACCGGTTATTTCGGTGATTTGTCTAATTCGGCTATTCTTCAGTTCCGGTTGGGCGCGAGGCCGCAACACCGACCCCCTCCTCCCCTCTTGATTGGATGCTTCGACTGGTAGAGGCCATGTGACGCCCCCTCTCACGCACCAACCAGTCACTGACTGCCCCTTTTTCCTTGAGTGGGATGATGATAATGCTCGGTGCCCATCCTCTTGTGTTGACAGACTGTATTCTTTCCCATCGCCTTTTTTTTTTCCCCCCAGCGTTACGGTTTTACGAGTTCACTTTTTTGTACTTCTCTCCGCTTTCGCTTAAGGCCCGCGAATTATACAACGGCAGAATGAGATACAGCTTTCTGCCGTCCTGATTGGCGCCCCCTAGTCAATACTGACCCCCCTCTAATTTGATTCGTCTCGTGGTGTTTTGCTCTTAGGATTCGTCCCTTGATGCAGTTGTACCTTTCATTTTTTCCCAGCGTTCTTTTTTCCCATAAAGTTTCTGATGCTTTTTTACACAATCTTTTTATCCTACTTACGTTTTTTGTTTTCTCCTGTGCGTCTTTCTCCATTGACTTAGTCTCCCCCTCCTTTTTTTGCACAGACGCGGTTATCTTCGTCTCCCTTCCGCCTGCTTCGCTCAAACACCCGTCCCCGATGTTCGCCCTTCCCCTTTTCATTCGTTTTTCTGAGGTCTACTTCTCCAATTCTTCCTTCGGCCTAAGTTATCCGATGATGTGACTTGTAGCGCCCCGGAGCAGTTTCTTCCGGTCCCCGCTCTTTTCTTCTGTCTCTCTCCGTTGATCTCCTACGCTTTCTTTTTCCTTTACATGGATGCGCCCCGTGTATTTTTGCCCAAGAAAGGTCCGCGGTTGATTTTCACCTTTTCCGAACCCATTTTTTCCGGTCCCGTTCTTGTTTTAGCGGGCGCTTCTCCCCCGCGACATTTGTCTCCTTGGGCGTTTTGGTTAGCGGGGGGCCTTTGTTTCCCTCTGTTGTCGCGTGCCCCCCCCCTGACTTGCTCCCCCCCCCCCGCCCTCCCTTTTTTTTTTCCATCCCTGTCCCTCATCCCCTTCGTCTCCCAACCTTCTTTGATTTTTCATTCGCGCCTTTTTTGGTAGAGGTCGGATTTTCCTCCCCCAGGGCTGTCACACTCGTGTCGCCGCTTTCTTGACCTGATTTTTCGAGCGTATTTTTTGGATTGCTCCATACTGCTCGAAAACTTTCGTTTCCCCGAAAAGCTTTTTCGTCACACCCACTCCCCCCCCTTTTTCCCCCTTTTCCCTCGACCTCTTCACCTTGGGATCTTGACCCCTTCTTTTCTAGCCTCATTGTCTTTACAGTGGCTGCGCCACCGTTCTCGCTCTTCCTCCCCCCCTGCCTCCTTGTCACCGCGTGGAACGGTGTCGGGCGATTTTGCTCCTCTTTTTTGCTACCCCTTTACCCCCGTTTGTCTTTTCCCAACGGCACTTGGTTAAGTCCCTGATATTCGCAAATAAAGCTTTTTTTCGCGAACACCCTTTGTCTTTCGTCCCTCACGTCCCCACCAAACGTTTTTTTTCTCGGGATTCACTTTGTGGAGGTGTAGTATTTTCAATCCCCCTTTTCCCTTCCTCCACTCCGGCCTTGCTTGCCCTTTCTCGGTGGTCTTTCCCCGAATTCTCGTATTTTATTTTCCCCAAAGAATCTCTCTACGTTTGCCACACAGGCAGGATGTAAACATTCTGGGCGGAACTTCTTCATGGTCCGTCGACTTTTTAGGTCCGCCCTTACCGTGGACCCCTCCCAACCCCACTTTTTCCCAGAGAACCACAATTAAAGCCCGTTTGCCGTCGGATAGTTCCTCTTTTCCTGGCTGACGATTGGTCGCGGCCTGAGTCTCGGCCCATGTCTTCCCCAAGAATTCTTCGGACCCAAGGATTTCAGTTGACGTTTTTTCCTTTGATTGATTTTTTGTTGCCATGAGGTCTTTCCTATGTTGTAGGAGATCGGCGGGGCCCTCCCCGGACGTCGTGCCCGGCTTTTTGTAAGCCAACCCGTCCAGCCGTCGCACCATTGAAAGGACACATTTTTACCCCCTCCTTCTACCCCTCCCCATTCACTTACCCCGTAAAACCCCCCCCTCCCCCCGCCTGCCGCCCCTTCTCCCTTGGACTCCCCCTTTCCCCGCCCCCTCTCCCCTACCCCCCCCTTTTATTCGCGTCGTTCCAGTCTGCTGTCAGTCTTTCACGGTTTGTAGTTCCCTGCTCTGAGCTGTTTCGTCTTGCCGTACTTCAGGTCTGTTTCCTTTCTCCGCCCACCACTTTGTTGTCCATCCTTCTTCCCTTCACTTACTTTGTGAAGGTTGACTCTTTCTTGGGGGCCCTACACCCAGCCGCTCGCTATCTCTGTTTCTTTCTTCCAGCCCTCTTCGTGCCTCTTCCCCCAATGTCCCTTCCTGTCCTCCCCCTCCTCCCAAAGCTCCCTTTCACGAAGAGGGCTTCCTCGGTTCTCTCGCGTTCCGTGATTCTCCTTCTGTTTCTGATTTTTTTTTTTTTGCCCCGTCTGGTCTTTTGCCCGTCAACTTTTGGCACTTATAGCGCCCGTCCACGCAAGATGTTGAGCTCTTTTCCTGCGAGCTGTCTGCGCTCGGCCATACCGTCCCCCGAGTAAGTCATATTGCCGATGGACCACGATGTCGTCTGACCCTTCCTTTCGCCGCTTTTTTTTCCTCTCCCCTGCTTTTGCACGCCCTTCTGAGACCGTGTCCCAATTGTCTAGGGATTTTTGTCTACCCCCCTCTTTCTCTTTCCCTCCCAAGTTTTTTTGTTAGGCGATTTCCTTTCCCCTCAATCCCGTGTATATCATGTTTACTCCGGCGATGAGGGCGTGCCGGTTGCCTTCGCTTTGACCCTTTCCCCTGGGATGCCCACCTTTTCAGGTCGACGACCCTCCCCCCAGGACATGGTCCTGTCGCGATCCCGACGGCTTTTTGTTACAGGTTGTCAGGTCGCTGCAGCAATCATTCTAGTCCCCCTTCCCCTTTTGATGCTCAGCGCCTCTCAAACATCCCCTTGGTCCGGGGCACTACTCCTCGGTTCCCCCTTTTTCGTGACTTTCAGACTTCCGTCCATATTCCATTTCCGAAGGTCTAAAACCTGCTTTCATCCCGCTTTCCCCCAAGTCTTTGTTTTTTCTTCAGGAGTCGATTTTGTGTCTTCCTGAGGCGGCCCGTGAAGGGATTATTCTCGGCCCTCTGTTTCAGGTATCCGTAGCCCCGATGAGATTTTTCGTCCTTCTCTTTTTCTAAGTTTCCTCGTGTCCTAAAGAACAGCTTTTCCATCCTCCACAAATCTTCACTTGCATGTTTATTTGATTTACCCCCCCTGCTTCCGGTGGGCCGGGTATCGACTTGCTACCATGCCAAACTTCTTTCCAGACGGCGCGCGCCCACAACCCCTGCAATCTGCGACCCCCTGTCTCTCCCCCTTGTTTTACTCCGTCAATCCCGCTTCCCCCTGCATGCCAACGTTTTGGAATCCGTCACCGTGTGTGCCACCTCAGTTTTTTTTTTGCCGTCGCCTGCTCAAATACCCACCTCATGTCTGAGTCCTGCCTCATCACAACGTCCCTCCCTTTTTGAGCTGACTATCGTTTTTTTTTTTTTTTTTTTTCTTCTTGTTCGTTCTTTTACCTCGAAATGCTCGATCTCCTTTGCCCCGTTTGCCGCGCGGCCGATCGATTCCGAGTTCCACAACCTTTGGTTATGTTTTTGGTCTCTTTTCTTTGACCGTGTTTTGTCTGGTTTTAACGTTCCCGGCTGTCCTCCTTGACTCCTTTCTGTAATGCCATTGTTTTCTCCCCCCCTTCAGGCAATTTCCCCATCACCTGGCTGTTGGGTGTAACAGGTTGTCGATCTTGGCTTTCTTCCTGAGCCCCCCGCCCTCTGTCTTCGCTACCCCCCCCCTTGTACTTTAGCCCCCTGGGTAGTAACAATTTCGGGCATGTCCTCCCCTCCCCCCCCCCTTCCCCCTCCAGCCGACCGGTACGTCGTTCTCCTCCACCTTGTTACCCTTTCTGCTGTCGGAACGGGCCCGAATGCGGGGTGGGCTTACAAAACCTTTTTTTTAATTAGTTTCCTTTCCCCCTGTCGGTGGCAGCGGGTTTCCTTTCCTTTCCAGAGTGCCAGCCCCCTCTTTTGATGTTAGTTATAGTTTTCTGGCGTTTACCCCCCCCTCTCTTGAGACAGTTTCCCCATCGCTGCCCTCACCCCGTTCTCTTCATTTCTTGGTCAATGTGGCCACAGTTCCAGGAGTTCATTCAAACGCTTTCGCCTGCAGGCAACGGCATCACGGTGTAGCATTTTTCCTTTCCCCTTTTAGAGTTTCGTTTGCAGTTCTTACCCACCTTTGATTTTTTTTGTTTTATGTGTGACGTTAGATCGCGTCTATGCTTCCCCCCCCCTGAAGATTTTTGAACGTGTTAAGATATTTCTATCATCCATAGTAGTTCGCGACCGGCTTCCATTTTTTGTAGGCCCTTTCCTGTCTTTCGCCCCAATAGGACAAACCGGGCGAATACCGTCAGAGAGGTGTTCTTCTCCGTGCAAGGGGCTGTGTCCTTCTGCTCGGGATGACGCTGTGGGTGGTTCCCCCCTCTCCTTCTGAACCTCCCCTCGTCCGGCGCTCTTCTATCCCCCCTTTTTTCCCCTCCTTGCATTTCCAGTGACGCCCGCACGCCCTGTTCACGCGGCCACACTTGTTAAGTCCGTACTTTTCTTCCCATGGTTTTTCCTGGAACCGCTCTGAGGCGTGTTCAACTTGGTTGCAGCCCCCCCTCGACCGCGTCGATCTTTCACCGCCTTCTCACCCCGTGCTTTGGTGCGCTGGTTTGTTGGGTCCACTTCCTCGGCATCTGACCCCCCTTGCAGCATCGGATCCGTTTTAGGCCGACTTTTGCCTCCCCTGTAGACACTCTCCCACGACGCCCCTTTTCCTCTTTTTTGATCTCTTGTTTTGTGGTCGGAGCCCGCAGGGGTCAGTTCGTGAGTCCGCGGCAGAGACCTGTCCTTTTTCTTCCTCCAGTCTCTCTTTACCCCCATTCTTTTTTTCCCTCCCTTTCCTTTGTGGGGGTTTAGAGGATTGGTCTTCCACGAATTTGCTGTTTCCAGAAAACCCTGGCACCGACGTTACCCTTTATGCGAGTATATCCGCCTGTCCCTCTCACCCCCCTTTTCAATCTTTCTCGACGGCCCTCGAGGGTCGTCTGTTGAGGCACATTCGATGCGGCGACTTTTCCCAGGCGCTGAGTCTGTCCTTTCCCTCGCCGTGCTCCTCCTCCGTCTCGGAGCTCCCGGGTAGATACGGGGATTCTGTGGCCTGTCAGTCCTTTTTTTCCCCCCCCCACGCTCTAGGTTTCGCCATCCATTGGATCTTCCCTCTGTCCAAGTTTTTTTTCCGTTCGTGGACTTGTGCTTTTCCGCATGGTGGTTTGTGGCGTGTGACCGCCTTACCTGCGGTAGATATTTTCTCTCCCGCGTGTTTCCACCCTTGTTCACAGGTATTGCTGTGGTGCGGCGTTCAACTGCCGACTTTTTCCTGTTATTATCCCCCGTGTCCCTCCCCTCGCACGGTTTTCAACCCTGCTCCCGGCAAGTCCTGAAGAAGGTTGCGATTCTATCCGAGTTTTTTACCAACCCCTCCTTTTTACACTCTACGTCGGTTCCGTAGAGGATCTCTTGTACGAATCTCCACCCCCCTTCTTGCGCATCCTCCCCCCAGTCCTCTCGTCACAACGCTCCCCCTTCATTTTTCAGTTGCGCTCTGTTCCCCTTTGATCTGTTCTCCCACAATCTGACTCTTTAATGAAGTGGACCTTGCTGACCATTGGATCCTGCCGAGGCGGGGATTGCCTTATGAGCGGGAGGCGGATCGCACGTGTTTCCCTTTCTCTTTTCTTTCCCACCCCCCCTTTTTTGGCTACGGTTGAGGGAATTGGCCGATGATGGAATCAACTCTTTTCAATTGGCATACCACAAGATCCCTTTCCCTTTTCGAACATTTCCCCTTTCCCACAGTTCCCTTCGTTTTCCTTCCGGTCGCCGTATCGGGGGTGTAGTCGCACACATGCCCGTTCCGAGACCTCCTCACCTGGGTTTAGACGTCCTTTAGTGTTGGGAGGCCTTGTTGTTTTGGGTGTTCCCAATTCCTGTTTTTGTTCTTGGCTCCCCCAACAAGTTTTTCCGCGTTGCTACAAACAACCCCCCCTCCCCGATGGGCGTCCTTTTGCGGTTCTTCAGCCCACGGCAATCATTTTGTGTATTAGAAGTCTTTCCAGGAAACTATGACCCATCCCCCCCCAAAATGGTCACAGGTGACCCACCCCCCTACTGACCGTTTTCTTACCGTGATCCTATGCGTTTTTTTCGGCGCCAGGTTGCGAGGTCGTGATCCGTCTTCCTCCCTGTTCCTTTCTGAACCAAACCCCGCCCCCCTCCCCTCACAATTTTGCCTGCGGTTGCTTGGATCCCAGGAGTTTTAGCTTCCCGGCTGAGGTTAGCGTTGTCATTTTTCTGCGCCATTTTACTAAGTCGTGCCGTCCGGTGCCCGGGGAGGGAACGGGGTACCCTCTCCCCAACCCCTCTTCCTCCCAATCCACTTCCCAAACTCTCACCCCGCTTTCCCACGCCTCACCTCTCCCACTTCTTTTTCTTCCCCTTCTTCTTCCTCCTTTCCTACCCCCCCCCTAACCCTACCCCGCCCGGCCTAGCTCCGCCTCCCTACCTTATCTCTAGTTCTCTCCTCTCTTGTTACTATAGGTAGACGTTACTTCCCCGTTGGTTCTATAGGTGCAGGTCGGGTTTCCCTGATCTCTTTTGCTTTTTTTGGGTGGCTGTATGAATTGTTTTGACTTGAGCGGCATTCCTACCAGGTTTTTTTTATACTCGTCCTCCACTTTTAATGTTCGCGGGCTGACGTGCATTTTTCGAGACCGTGTCCCCAACGACCCCGTTTCTTCTGGTTCTTACCCTCCCCCTCTCTCCTTTTATTTCCGCCCTGCCCCTGGAGCCTTTAGGTAACGACTCGTTCCTTCATGCATGTCTCCTAGGTTCTCGCTTTACAGTTAGCGTTTCTTTCATTTCTCGTTTTTCTTCAGGTTGCCCTTTCCCACGGGTTTTGGTGTCCCGATGCGTGACGTCACCCACAATTTTCTTGTTGTTTGGATCTCGTGGTTAATGCCGATCCGCTTGTCGTTGGCAGCCGACTTCGTTTTCGGGTGATCTCCCAGGTCTGTTCCCTTTCACCAGCCTTTTAAGCTTTACCCGCGCTCGTCACGACGGCTTGAGTATCTGTTTTTTTTTTGATTTCTTTTGTCTGTTTCAGTTTTGCTTTCTCTTACTTCAGATTCCCTTCCTTTTTTGTTTGAGAGTCGTCAGCCCCCACCCCCTCATCCCCCGATCCATTGTTCCTCGGTCCCTTATTCCCCTCTCTTTTCTGTTCGGGCGGCTAGCTGTTTGGGTTTTCCGTAACCTTTCGTTATTACTCCCACTCCCGAGATCCCCCCCCGCTGGAGTCGAGTTTCCATTTTTTTTTATGCATGTCTCGAAATCCATCTAGGTTGCGACCCATTCCCCATCTTTGTAGAATGGCGGTGGTTTGCCTTCTCCTTCGGACTCGTTCCCCCCCTTTCCCTTTCCGCATGCCGGGTTTTGCTTCCCATGTTCCCTCATCTCATCACCTTTTCCTCTGGTGCCAGAGGGCACGGATCTTTATGGAGCAAATTTTCTTTCTCTGTTTCCGGTATCGGAGGACTCACGGCGTAGTCGTTTTTCCCTCTCCTTTTACTGAGCACCTAGCAGCGGATGCTGTCGGGTTTTAGAGGGTCCAATAAGCCTTCCACGTTGCCCCAACTTTTCCCCCTTTTGCTTTTGATCTTCCCACAACAAAGCCGGGGGTGTGTTTTCTTATGTCCACATTGCCCCCCCTTTCCTCCCGGCCCCGACCCCCCCTGCCTCCACAAAGGCGATCTGGCCCACATTCATCAAGATCCCTTGTTCCTCCACAGTTTCGGTTTGACCTTCACAGCCGGTCCCGCTTCCCTCCCTTTCGCCCTGGATCAAACCTCCTTAACCGGCCGGCCGCAACATTTTTCCCCCTTGGGCGCCGCGGTTTTCGATCGGACCTTTCCCCAGCTGACTCGCTTCAGCCCAGAGTTTACCTGTCCCTGCTACAATTATTTTCTATTTCCTTATGCTGTCGTTTAGCGTGGGTTCCTTTCCCCCCACGGTTTTTGGGCCCCCCTTCTTTGGAGCCTCCCTCTCCCTTAATTACGGTGGCCACTCAAAGTCTTTCCCCCCACTTTCGTTGTTTGTTTGTTTGTTCTGTTGGTGTCTGTTTTTCTGTTTTTTTTGAGACCCACGCGCTTCGTCCCTCACATTTTTCGGCCCTTTTTCTATTGGTCTTAGTCCTTGTTTTTTGACTCCCTCCCCCCCCCCTCGCCCCCTGTACTCGGATCTAAAAACCGGGTTGTCACCTTTTTTTCCAGGATTTTTTGGTTTGTTTTGAGGTGATGAATTTTTTTATGTCTCCAGCATCACTTTTAGTTCAGAAAACCCACTTGTCCCGTTTCAGACCCACTTTGAACCAAGAATACAAGTTTTCTTTTCCTTTTTTTTACATTTGCCATGTTCCCCTTTCGGACCGGATCCGGTGTTTGTTGCTTTAAGATAAAATTGGGCCTCACCCTGTCTCGACCTTGCTTCTTTTTCCGTCCCTTTTCCTTCCGGTTTTGGACAAAAGTCCTTTTGACGATGGACTCTGGCACCGCCGCCCGTCCCTGTTCGAGCTTAGGAGGCGATCCTTGGGCACCAGTTTCTTCTTCCGATTTGTAGGTTTTCCCCCCTTTCCGTTGCTTTCGAACTTCGCCGATGCCTTGCCTGGTCTTTTTTTACCTTCTTTTTTTTACTTGAAGCGTTTGTTTACGTTGTTTCGCGCCATTTTGAGAATTTTCAACCCCCACTTTTCGCCCGAGTCAGCTTTTTTTTTTCGTCGACGTCCGCTAACCTCCAAGTCCACGCCTTCAAAACTTTTTGGGGTCCTGCCCCCCCTTTTCTTTTTGTTCCCAACGACCACGGTTTTTTTTATTGTCCAGCGGACCAGGAGCTGAGTTTCGACTTTTTTGCTGGGTTCGTTTTTCTTCCCCCCGGCCTTCCGTCAGGTTTTTGGGGTTGGACGTCGTTCGTGTCCCGCCGTCCACGAGACGGGAGTGTCGATTTCTTTTCCTCAGTGAAGTGAGTCTCCGCAGACCGTCGTTGGGTTTTCCCCCTTGACCATCCCTCCCTTCCTTTTTTTTGAGTTTTTCCCTTTCCGACTTTCGTCATTTAATTCCATCCGTGGATTTGCCTTACCCCCTTCCCTTGTCCGGACACCCGCTTTCGTTTCCCGTGCCCGTTCTTTGTTTTTCGTCTTTCTGGCCCTCACCTGCGGGCGCCCTTCTCGCCTTGGTATTGACTTTTCCCCTGTCGGAGTTTCGAGTTCATGTCTGCTTTTACAGGTGATCCCGCGGCTTTTGAACGGTAGCCCCGTTTCACCGTGTCGGATCTTCCCGACAAATTTGCCCTCGTGAATTGTTTCGTGGCGGGTGGCTCCTCGACCCCCGTGTGACGTCCTGGGCGCCTGGTTCTTCGGCGCCCCAGCCACCACTTTTTTCCGACCTTCCCTTTTCCCGGCCCATAGTTCCCCCCCCCCCAGTCCGGCCTTCTTTTCCGCATTTTTGCGCTTATTTAGTCCTTTGCCCCACATAGTTATTATTGGACGTTTCGCCTTGTATCGCCACAGCTTTGAACCAATCGTTTGGCTTTACTTCGATGTCACGCCTTCCTCCTGCGTCACTAGTACCTTTCATCTGACAACCTCGGACTTCAGAGTTGTTTTCTGACACGTTACGCCGGACCCCCTGCACGCCATCTTCCCTTGTTCGGCACATACGTACGTATTTAACTAACTGGTTGGCAAGGACCCGTGTTTTCCCATCTCTCTCGCCCAATACACGCTTTACCCTCTCCCCTTCCGCCCTAAGGCACTTTCTCGCTTCGTCGGAGTTTCGTCTTACAACCATGCCCGGACTTCGACACTACCCTCCTTTTGAGCCCCTTTTAAGATGTATGAAACTTTTTTCCAAATAGAGGTTCCTAAAAAGAAGAGAGCACCGGCCCCACAACGCCTGGGGTATGTTTGCGATTTTTTCTTGGTCGTCACGCATTGCGTCGTTTCCTGGACCGGCCCGTACGTGGACCGCACAATTTGGCAGTTCCCCCGCTCCCTTTGTATATTCTACCTGATTGAGATAGGCGCAGGCGGGAACGATTGTCTATCGCGTTCTATTTCAATGAAAGCGGCAGAAGGGGGTTCGGTTTTTTGCATGTGTTGAATTCGATATTTCCCGATCGTCTTTTTTTGACAAGACCGTTCATTTTTCGTGCACCGGCGGTGTTGCCCTGTGAAGGTTTTTTGTTTGGCAC
>Ga0179593_1755054_pt1 | contig 12515 bp, 19 predicted proteins | sample CZODoug2_1_08_16_FD_185931 | JGI IMG/M metagenome (GOLD analysis project Ga0179593, IMG submission 185931) | Vadose zone soil fungal communities from Angelo Coast Range Reserve, California, USA - CZODoug2_1_08_16fungal (PacBio error correction) | ecosystem: Environmental > Terrestrial > Soil >... | reverse complement strand
TTTCGTTTTGTTGCAGGCTCTTTTTTTTTTTTCTCAGATTTCCTCGAAGGATTCGTTTTGATTTTGACCGTTGCTTTCTTCTCCCTTCTTTCACCCCTTATTGCGCGCATCAAAAACCCCAAAAAAAACCCCACCACAAACACGATTTTTTCTCAACAAGTTCCCCCTTCCCCAACACCTTTTCGTTGAAAATTCTCTCTTTAAGTAACCGGTCTTCTGGGTCGATGTGTATTCCCCCAGCCTTGATGTTTTTCAGATATTTTTTCTAAGGCGTCGAGCTTTTTTGTGGATATCGTGTCTCTCGAGGCGGTACACCCCCTCCCTCCGACCTTGACCCCAAAACAACGTTGTGTTTGCTATTAGGTTTACTCAGACAGAAGGAGAATCTCCCTTTTTCAGCGTCCTGGTCCCCTTGTCAACCCCTTTTCCCGAGCCTTCTCCGCCTCTTCCACATCCTAGTAAGTTTTGTAAGGATAGTACACGCAACGTCCCCCTCTTCAAAAGTCCCTCCGTTATATGTTCTTTAGCTTCGTCTTTTTGGTTTTTTGCTTTTTAAAGTTGCGTACCTAAGCGGCGATAGTCACCTTCGGTGTTTCTCCCCCCCCCCCGGACCGAAGTCCTCCAAATTGAGGAATACTCCCCTTCTTCAATTGGGCAGTTTTTCGCAGTGTTCCGAGACCTTCTGCAAGTCTTCCGCAACTAATACGCGGTTTTTTTTTGGAGCGGTATTCCCAATGGGATGCGTCCCCCTTGCTCGCATTCCTTTCGTCTAGCTCCTCTAGCGGTTTTTTACCGTAAACTTTTTTCGCTTTGTTAGCTTCGGACCTTCTGGCATTGGCCTGCGCAAGACTCTTCACCGTTTGAAGTCCCCTCGGTCAAGGGTGGGCCTCTTTTTTTTCAAGAGCACTTGGAGCTTACAGATTACAACCGTGGTCCGCCAGGATTTTTTCCCCCTGTTCTTCCTTTCTCGTAATGCCCTTCCCCCCCGCGAGTCTTCTTACTGGATGCAGACCATCTTTGGTGAGGTACCTTGGATTGGTCGTGCCTTTTCCCCCCTTCGATCGTCGTTTCCTCCCTTTTCTTGTTTTTTTGCGCGTTTTTTACTGTACGGTATAGAGGCAGTTCTTCCCCCGGTGTTGAGTTTCTTCCCTTCCCCGAACTTTTTGAGTGAGTCCCTTTTCGCCTACTTTTTGCGCGTGCTTCCCATCCGACGTCCCCTTTTACAAGAGGAGTCCCCCATCCTCCTTTCGTTTTCCCCCCCTGGAATGTCTCCCTCCCCGTATTCGAACTTCGATTTTTCTTTTTTTTCCTATGGCTTTTTTGGTCCTGAGACCCGCGACGTTTGTTTTCCCTTTTTTCCCTCTTGAGAGATCGCCCCTTTCCCTTTGGTCGATCCCCCCGAGGATACTAGATTGACTTCTTTTCGTGACGCCGGCCCTGAGACACTTCCCTTCTTTTTTCCCTTTGAGGTTTCCTTTTTTTGGCTGTTTCTTTTCTCCCAAAAGGAGCGTATCAGGAGGCTTTTTCTCTCGGACCCACATGTGATAGTCATTTTTTTTCCCTTTGCAGTTTCTTACACCGCCCCGCTAGTTAGCTGATTTCTTCGTGCCTCCCTCCGGTTTTTCGTTCTCTTTTCCTCCGGACTGTGTCCCCCCTGCATTTTTAGGTTTATAGGCCCGTAGAACTGTCCCTTTCCCCTCCTCCTCAGAGAACCCCCCGACACCCTTGTCTCAACCTTCGGGCAGTTTTCACTCTTGGAGCTTTTCCTCTGGGCGATCCCCCGCTGTTTGTTATACCTCCCTTTTTTTTTAACCCCTTTTGCCTGGCCCTTCTTTTTTTTCGGTGGACCTTTTCCCGTTCAGCGTCACTCCTGTTGAAGTCCTTTTTCTTAGGGTCTTTTATATTTCTCCTTTTTTCTCTTTTTTACTTTTTTGTTGAGATTTTCCTCCGTTCCCCCCCAGCTCCTATCATACCCCCAACTACTCACCCTCTCTTACCGATCCCTTTCGCTTTTCTTAGTTTGCCTCCCCGGGCCCTCCCTTTTTGGGGTAAACACAGTTGTCGAGACACCAGCTTGTTTGAATTCTTCCTTCCCCTGCATATTCCCGCAAGGGGGCTTTTTTTTTTTTTTTTTTTTACACTGATGGCAGGGACGTTTTTCTACTTCTCCAACTTTTGGAAATCTTGGAGCGGGAGGTGATGAGGATTCTAAGATTAGAGGGTTTCCTTTGAAATCCCCCTTTTACGATTTTTTTTCCCCGCGGGAAGCTTTTCTCAGCCGGGCAGGGTACGACGCCCAGTTTGTCCTCAGAACCTTTCCCCCCTGAAAAAGGCGCTTGTCTTTTCGCGGAACCCTTTTTTTTCCCCCTTCCTGTCTGGTTTTTTGTTTTTGCGAGACCAACCCCTATTTTGCTGGAGGTGAAAATTTCCCCTTCCCAATTGCGACCCTCCTCCCCTCTTGCACAGCTTTTTTTTTTCGTCGTCTTTCTCTAAGGTTTGCATGCTTACCTGGGGGGTCCGGCTCCACAATTCTTTCAAATTCTTCGAACCTCCTGATTCTTCCTGGGATCCTTTAAGTCCGTTCCTGATGGGTTTTTTCTGAGGAATTTACTTTTCTCGACCTTCCTTCCTTTCTATGCCTAGAATTTCCTTCCACAGGGCCCTTCTCGATCTTTCATGTACGGGCCCGAGGGCTGAGAAACCTTTATCTCTGATGTTCTAAGCCCAGTCTATTTTACGAAGGCTCTGTCAGCACTTGGGAGATAGAGGATTGGTTAATCTTTTCCCCCGTACAGTCCGGGGAGTCTTCCACCCATCTGAGGGTTTTTCCCAATTTTACCGATTCTCCTCCCCTTTGGTTTCGTTTTATTCTTCCCCTGCATTGGGTCCGCCCGGGCCTTTTTTCCCCCTGGCTTTTTCGTACCCTTTTCCTTTTCCAACCTGGGAAACAAAACTCACACGGCTCACCAAAGCACTCTCCCTTGAGCAGCACTTTTTTCAAGCCGGTCCCCCCTTTCCCTGCGGCCCCATAGGTTCCTCTTTGGCAACCTTTAGGATTCGCTTGTTTTTTCTTTCCCCCCTTTCTCGTAAAGTTTTCCTTTTACTTTTCCAGGAACGCGCCAGTTGGCCGTTGCTTAAAGGGCTCCTGGCTGCGCTTTCCCCTCTTTCCCCTGCCTCTTTTTTGCCTTCTTTTTTCCTTTAATCTCGGACCTCCTTCCCCCGACCTTCGTATTTCTCCCTGAAAAACCACGCGCGCCCCCTTTTTTTATCTTCTGACGCAACCCGATCTCTTCTGGCCCGCGACCGGATGCTGTTTTTGAGACTTTCGACAAAGGCTGATCAACATGGCCCCTTTTATGCAGTCCCCCTAAAACTTTCCTTTTTTTGTTTGATGTAGCTGTTGGGGGGACAACAAACTTGTGAGATTGCCAATGCGTCTTTTACATTGATTATGTACGTTCCTTCGCATCGCACGATACACGAGGAGGAACCATCAAACACTCCTCTGTTTTTTTTCTCCGATCCTTTTTTTCCCCCTTCAAATCTCTTTCTGTTGACCTTTCCCCTAGAAGCAAACTTTCTTGTCTTACGTCTACCTTTGACAATCTGCTTTTCTTTAAATTTCTCTTGGATCTCTCTTGGAATCCAAAGGCTTCCCCCTTAAACTCAGGCATGCTGGCGTGGTTCTTTTGGCCCTTTACATGGTCCCCGGGACTTTTTTTCAAAACACGGGGCGTACGTCCCTCTTGATTTTCTCGTCCTTTCCACCCTCACGCGTACGACTTTCCTTTCCAAAGTTTTTTACGGTCGGTTTTTTTCTGCCTCGATTTTTCTCTGATCAAAATTTGTCCCCTAGTACCGACGTCCAAACCCTATTGCGGTTCACCCCAAGGCTTTTTTTTTCCCCCCTTCACGACCTTTTTTTTTTCCGTAGAATCGCACACCCGAGGACTTTTCACCCTTCCCAAAATTTCAGAGGTGGTTTTTGTTGCTTGCGGGGTTCGACCGTTCCTTTTTCTGCGTCCTTTTTTTTTTTCTGTTTGTTTTCCCCCTTTTGCACTTCCGGCAGGGGTGTAAACCAACATTTTTTAGTGATCGTCGAGTTTTGGCTTGATCCGACCTGAAACTCTCTGAAGCAGCTTCTTTATCTCTCCGCCTTCCGTTGGTGTGGTTTTTCTCCTTCCTCGTTCTGATGCTTCCTCTTTCCTTTCCCTATCCAGTCTGCTGCTGCACACTATCAGTTGTGATGGTCGTTTAACCGCTGCAGATCTTTTTGGCCGGCTTATTTTTCCCCCCGGTGCGGCCCTGATTTTTCTTTTTCCCCTGCTTTTCCAAGAACCCGATGGTGTTTTTCCCAAAGTTTTCTTTTCTATTCTTCGGAATTCCCGCGGGTCTTTTTTTGAGCCCCTCTGCTTTTTCCCACGGCACTAGGTTTAGTTGGAAAGGCTCCTCGAGGCTGGTGATTTTTCCTACTCTTTCGGTTCAAAAAACCCATCGCCGGGGCCCGTCCTCTCCCCCAAAACCCTTTGAATCGTTGAGGACCCCGGGTGTTATACGCAGCGTCCCTGCACGTTTCGTTTCACCGACCCCAAGGCCGCCCCAGCGGCCCCAGGCTTGCATTTTCCAGTTTTTTTTTCTTTTCGGTACCCCCCTGCCTTTCCAAGGACTTTGAACACGTCCCCTTGCGCCGTTATCTTTCCCTCTTTTGATGAGATGCTACCCTGTTATTTTGAAGTGCCTTTTTCCGCCTTTCGTTCTTAGTGTGTTTCAGGTTTCCCCCTGTCCTTTAGAGGATTGCGTTTCCCCCAAACTTTCCTTGCTATACACGACCCTTCTTCATGGACGTTTGTCGCATTGGGGAGGGGGAACAAGATCCCCTTTTCCCCTTTTTCGCCCAATCCAACATTTCCCACGACTCCCTGGCGTTTTTCTTTTTCTTTTTTTCTCGGGACCCCCCTTTTTCGACACAATCGGTTTCCGTTATAGGTCTGGCAGATACCGCTTTTGTTTCCGTACTCTCCACTTACAATGAGTTTTTTTTTTTTTGTTGTTCTGGTGAGCACGCTTCTCCCTCCCCTTCGATTTTTCCTTTTCTCCAACGAGTGTAAGTTGGGAAATTCCTTCCCGCTCCCGCTTCGTTTCTTTTTACCCCTTCCCCCCCCCATTGGCAGCCCGGTTTCCTGCTTTTTCTCGGTACATTTTGCAGACCCCCAGCCTCATTTTTTGTTTTTCCCGGGCCCTCCCCAGGGATGACTCTTTCCCCTCCAGGATGGTAGTCCTCTTTTTAACTTAGTTAGTTCCTTCTTTGCTTTTTTTGGAGGAATTTCTTGAAGTTTCACGGTGAGATAGGACTTCCGCTTTCTGTTAGCCTTTTGCCTTTTTTTTTTCAAGACCCCCGGTTGAGGAGTCCCTTTTGCGGCCGGCCGCGGTCGGATTTTTCCTTTCCCTTGCGAGCTGCTGCCCCCTTCCGCCCAAGGCTTTACCGAATATCAGATGTTTCGGACCTTCGTTCTTTTATCCCTTCGTGGAAGAGTTCGGTCCGTGTTCCTCTTGAGCTTCTTTTTTTTTGACATTTCGAATATTTTCGATTTAGATCTTCCCCCCTTCTTCCTCCCGATTTTTTAGGAGGACTCGGGCCACAGATAGGTCTTTTTTAGATTGAAGATTTCGGTAGGTTTTGTTCGTGATTTTTTTCAACCCAGTTCTCGGGGAACAATAGAGGTTCCAACCCGTCTCTTTCCTTATACGATTTCCTTTTCCCATTTGAAGGTCTTTTTCCCCACGGAATTTTTTTTTGCCCCTCCTTCGTGAACATCAGGAGTTCTCGTAGATCTACACTCGGATTTCTAGTAATTCCCCCAATTTTTCCCCATTAGCAGTTCCTCTCCCCTTTCCAGATTGCGATTTTTAAGGCCCTGTTGAGACCCCCCAAGTTCTTGTTTTTTTTCTCCGGGTTCCCCTTCTTCGGGTTCCCCATGGTCGATGTTTGTTGCGATAACCTTGTTATCCCCCCACGTTTTCCCTCCTTTTTCCCTCCTTGAGGCCCTGTAGCTCATCTGGTTGAAGTCCACCCCCCACACCCCAGTTATGCTATGGATCTTGCTATTCTGCCTTCACCGTTTGATCTCTCCACCTTTCCCTCTGACGACCCCCCCCCCCCCCTTACACCCCCGCTTACCGATTGTTTCCTTCTATGAGGTGGCCCTCCGTTTTTTACATTCCTTCTGGAAACCTTTTTTTAGTAGACTCTGTTTTTTTTGGTTGAGAGCCCCCCATCAGACATTTAATAAATGGTTTCACAACTGTTCTTCCTTTTCTCAGGACCGTCCTTTTAGTGATTCTAGGGAGTCTCTTTTTCCTTCCAGTCAGTAGGACTTTCTCTGCCCCCGTTTTCTTCTGAGCCATGCTACGCGTTCCGGCCGAAGGTGTCTGACCTAAAGGGACTCGGCCCAAGAATCGGAGAAACCCTTTTTTTTTTCTGGGTGAACCCCTTCTTTACTTTGAACCCTTATCCTCTTCCCCGACGTTTTTTTTTCTCTTTACTGGCAGTTTCCTTTTCCTTACAACTTTCTTGACGCTCTCGATCTTTTTCTATGAAACTCCTTTCCGGGGATTTGTGGCTCGCTTTGTAATACGTCCCAGTAAGTTTTAGACTCCGTTGCCTTAGTGGATACCCCTTCTTCTTTTATCCCACTGGGACCTAGCTCGTCCCCCTCGACAACTCATGTTCCCCCCAACGCTGATTTTGAAATCTTATCTACTGGACTTCATTTGGAGACCCTTTCGTAGGATTGATTTTTGTACCGCTCCCTTTTGCGTTATTTAGGAAAATCTCCTTTCCCCATTAGATTTTTTTTCTTCTTTTTTTTTTCCCCATTTCCCCCTCCCGTTGTTTTCTGTTTTCCTTTGCTCTTTCAGACCACACTATGTCCCCAAACCCCACCGGATACTCTGTCCTTTCATTCTCCCTCAAATTCCCCCGTCTGGCTTCTCCCAGACGATCGGATCTTCTGGTCTTCCTTTCAGTATCCTTCCCACGACTCGCTCCCCTGGACCCTTGCGGCGGGTTTTAAGATTCCAGGACCTACTTTCCCCTTCTCCCCACCATTTTCCCGAACATTCAAAAGTTTTTTCTCCTTTACGGGTATCTCTTCCCACCCCCCCCCTCAGTCTTCCCCAGCATTTTTTTTCTTGGGAGGTGCGAATGTCTGTTTTGGGCTCTTTTTCGAGTCCCTGCCCCCCTTGGGTTTTTTCTTTGACGGTAGGCTTTTTCCCCCTAACTTTCCGCATTCCCCATGCCTCCCTTAGTTGATTTTGGTATCTCAAGTTTTTTTGGTCCCCCTGGTGCGGTCTGCAGGACTATTTTCGCGTTTGTCCAAAACGTCTTCCCCTTTTGTAACGGCAGCGCAGAAGTGATTTACCCCTTTTTTAAGTCTTTTTCCCTAGTCTGGGTTTCCATGATTCTGCAACTTTTCAAGCCGGCTCTTCTGCGGAAGTTTTTTTTGAAAACATGACGTTTTGGTCGGCTTTCGCGCCCCCTATTAGCAATGCGCTCACTCTTTTTTCGACGTTTTTTTGAAACCTTCCCTAGAGGCCCCTTCTTTTAAAACCAACCTATGATGGCTCCATCCTTCAGCAAGAAAACGTCGGGACTTAGAGGTCTTTTTTTCCGATAACTCTGTGTCCCTTCCCCCTAGGTTTGATTGTTTTTTTTTATCCCCCCTTTTTTGGTTGTGTCTGGTGAAGAAGTTTTAGCCCCCCCCCAAGAATCGGGATTCTTCCCCCTTTTGATTCTTCGAGGTGCCTTTTCTCTGTCCAACTTGAGGCGCAGCATCTTTCTATTTCTATCTCTCCCCCTTTCGTTGTTGTTGTTCTTCTTTCCCTTTTTATTTCTTTTTCTAAGATTCTTTTTGCTTCTCTGGGGAGGTTTGCCCCCTTTCCAGGCACGGATTTTTGACCTCCGAGATCCCCCTCCCCCCAACTCACCCCTCCTTTTTCTTCAACTTCGAAGTTTCTTTTTTCAGACACCCTAATCGGTGGTTGTTGGCGAGCGGTGTTGCAGTTTTTCTGGGGCGTCTCCCTCTGGCGGGTAAAACATCTTACCCCTTGTGGTTTTCCTTCCCCTTCCTTTCCCCCGGCTCCTCGTCCGCTTTTAGTGTCAGTCCCTGGCCAGGTTCCCGCGCCGGGCTCCCCCTTTGTTTGACTTTTTTTTTTTTTTTTTTTCACATGCTTTTTTCCCCACCCCCCCCTTTCTCTAGGATCTTCCCCCCCCATGTCATGTTGGTGGTTGCGCCCTTCGCGCTTTTGTGGTGATGTCCTTTTTTTGAGCTTTTTTTTTCGCACCCCTCCTGGCTTGCGGCGAGTAATTGCACGTCGGGGGTTCCCCCCCCAGTGCCACTCCTGCTCGTGCTTGCCCTTCCATTCCCTATGCTACGTCCCCCTTGTGTTTCGTCTGAGTTTGCTTACAAGGGCTGTTTTCCTACGGTCTTCCCTTGCCTTGCGGTTTCTTCTTCTCGATTTTTTTGGTCCGGTTTCCCCGTTCCACGGCTGCCTGCGTGTGTTTGAGAGGCTCTACACCCACTTCCTTTCTTGCTTGACTGAATTCTGTCCGTGAGTTTCCCCGTGATGTTTTCGGAAGGGGGTTTTTTCTTTGGCTTTTTTGACGCCTTCCTCCCCAGTAAGGAGATGGGTCCTTCTAATGTGAGCCTGACCAAACCCTCTGGACCCCTAGAGGTATCTCCGCGGATGTTGCCAATTCTCTCCGTCGGCGTGATTGAATCCCTGCCCTTGGATCTCCTTCCTATTTCTCTTTGTCGACCCTTGTGAGGAAGATCTTTCCCGGGAGATATGAGTTTGGGCTGACTTCCCTCAGAGGGTTCGTCGAGCCTGTTCGTCTTGTCTCAAGATCCTCTTCTCGGACGTTCTCTTTTTTTAGAGCCTTTGAGCGCTCCCCCCCGACCGTCGGGTATCCTCCCCCCTTTTCACATACTTGGAGCAGATTTTTCTCTTTTCTCCATTGTTTTTTTTTCCTTCCAAGCCCTTTCAGAGATCTCGGTTACGTTCGGCCGGCGTTATCCTCCGCACCTCTCCCTTAACCCCCCCCCTTTTTTTTTTTTGCAGTCGGTGCTCCACGCTTCGGGTCTCCCCCCCTTCCCCCCGCGGGTCCCTGCCTTGTAGCCAAGTATTTTTTTTGAAGCCCATTTTTGCTGGTTCTCCCTCCTTCGGATGTTCCTCTGTCTGGACACTTTTTTGGCAGGTTTTCGTTTACTGCTCTTTCCCCCTGGCCAGTCAGCGTGAAGTAGTGGTGTCGTGTGCTTATGACCCCTCCTAATTCTTTGAGTTTTCTTCCGATCCTTTTTACTTCACCACCCCCATTCTTTAAGATTAATTTTGCTGAAGCTTTGTTGTGATCCAGTTTTTCCACAGTGTTTTTCCAATCTGGTGAGTGCGCTCTGAGAGTCTCCCCGGTTTTTTCCTTTTGGACGGGTTTTCCCCCTTCCTTCCTTTTTTTTTGTGAGGATAGCTACGTCCCCCCCAGTTCCTCCCGTACACTTTTTTTTTTTTAAATCTTCTCTCGACCACCAGTTGTCTGTGTCCGACAATTCGGAGTCAGGCCAAGCCCTCATTAGATTTTTTCATTGGAGGGTTGAATCAATGTCGGCACTACGACTTTTTTGGACTCGTCATGGCTTTTTTTTTCTCACATGCGGTACCTCTACGCGAACTCTGCCCTTCCTGGATGCTGCTCTCCTAATTTCTGACGAATCCGTGGACTTTTTTTTCTCGATATATTCTTTCGTCTTTCAGATTTTTTTTTTTTTGGTTTTTTGCCGAGTTGACTTTGCTTGAAAAATGAAAACCGCGAACTTCTTTCTCCTCGGCATCTGTTTTAGAGTCTCTTTCGGTGAGACCGAACGGAACCCCCCTTTTTTTTAGGCCCTCCCCCTATTTTCCAGCTCCTCCTGTCTTTGTACTTGCTCATTCTAGCCCTATTCTCCGTCCTTTTACAACTTTTTCCCCAAATCCGCTCTGTCAAGTTGCACGGTTCTTTTCGCTTTTCCCTGCGGACCCTCCGGTTCCCGACTTTTCTCCGATGTTTTTCTGCTATTCTCCGACTTTTTTTTAATGGTTTCCGACTTTTTCCGGGGTTGGAACCCCTCCCTTTTTTCTTCCCGTGATTCTTCTGGCCGACCTCCCAACCCTGGCCTCTGACTCTGACGAAAAACTTTCTCTACTTTCCCTAGACGTCTTTTTTTGTAATGGGGCGTTTTTCTGCAAGACCTTAGAACTCTTTCTTTGAGTAGTTTCTGCTTCAGATTTCCATTTGGCCCTTTCCTGTGACCAGGGCGTGGGGTTTTTTTTTTTCGCCTCCCTCATTTTTTCTTTTTTTTTCCCCCCGGCGGAAATCCTCTGCTTCAAGGGCTTTTTTTTATTACTCCTTCTTCCCACCTCACAATCCCTGGACTTTGCCGTCTGATCAGATCCTGGCTTTCCACGGTTTTTTCTTGTTTTCCCGAGCCCCCCCCCGGCCAGTGGCAATGCGTCGCGGTTTTTTTTTTTGGTCCTTTCCCGATTCAAAACGGCCTCCTTCTCTCTTTTTTGCTTTTTTTTTGCTTTTGGTCCGCGTCCTTTCCCCCCTTTTTTCCCGGAGGGTCCTCCCACGGCTCCCTCCCAACTCACACATGGCCTCGTCCTTGCGACAACCCTTTTTTTTTCCCAGGGGTTCCTTGACTTCTCCGACTTCTCCCGTTGCAATTCTAGGTGGTCTTTTGATTGTTGAAGACTTTTTTATCTCCCCGTTTTTTGTCTCAATTTTTTCCCGGCCGTGGCTTGCCCTTGGTTTTCAACCATCTAGAGCGTTTTTTAATTCCCCTGTTTTTAATTTTTTTTTTCTGTATATCATAGTTTTTTTTTTTTTTTTTTTTTTTCCCCGTTATTTTTTTTTTTTTTTTTTTTTAGTTTTTGAACATAGCCCGAATGCTTTTTTGCGCAGTGCTCACCACCCCTGATTGTTTCTTTTTTTTCCACCTTTCCCCCCCCTCGATTTTTTTCTTTCTCTGTATTTCTTTTTCTTTCGCCGCTTTTTGAGAAAGGAATGCGAACTCGGCAGTGTTTTTTCTTTTTTTGTATTGTGCGTTTCCTCTCGGAGTTTTTTTCCTTTCCCCTTCCTCCCCGTATTTTTCCTTCTTTTTTTGGAGTCCCCTGGAGCGCAGCCTGTTTTCACGTTTTTCGAAAGTTCATTTCCCCAAGTTCCCTTTTTGCCCCCCTGGCTTTTTTTTCCACCCTTTTTTGATTTTTTTTCTTTGCTCGTTCATTTTTTTGGACCACCTCGATTTAGAGTTCTTGGCGTCCCCCCTTTTTTTGTTGTGCGTTTTTCCGAGTCCTCCCTTTTCGTGGGTCTTTTCTCCCCCCCTGCCCGTTTCTTTTCAAACTTCGCTTTTTTTTTCGCATGGTCCCTTCCTTTTTGCAGATCCTTGTCTTTCCCGACCCTTTTCTTTCCTTGAGTTTTTTTTTTTTCTGCCCTTCCGCCCCCCCAACCCTTTCTTTCGCCAGCCCGTTGCTTTTCTCCTAGAGGGTTGTTTCGTTTGCCTCAAACTTAAACCTTCCCGCGACGTTTTCCACGGCGGTTTTCGCATTTTTTTTGGGCCCCCGAGTCCTTCTTTTCCAACGCGCCCACTTCCGCTTATTTTCCACGGAGACCTTTTTCCTTGATGTTGCATGCCCCCTTTTTTAGTGACGGTTTTGTCCATCGGATTACTGTCTTTTTCCTTTGCTAAGTTCCCGAGAACCTTCAGGTCTTTGTCTCTTGCGTCCTTTTCCCCCTTTAATTTTTTTTGATGGCCCTTTTTTTGTCTCCTTTTTTTTTACGAAGACCCCCACATCGGTTTTTTTTAGGTCAGTCCGTTCTCCCCCGCTTTATCAAATTTTTTTTCCCCCGCCTGTTGTCACTGTTTTTTCTCCATCCTGGGAGCCCTCATCTGTAAGTTTCCGATTCCAACGCCTTCTTCAACAGCATTTCTTTTTTTTGGTACTGGAGTCCCTTTTTTCCAGAGTTTTTTCTTTCGTTTTCTGCCGACGCTGCTTGACCTGAGTCCCCGTTTTTTATTGAGTTTTTGGTCGGTTCGGTCTCACGGGGACCGCTCCTAGATCTCTTAATCTTTCTCATGGTTTATCTACAAAGCTTTTTTCCGTAGAACTTCTTTTTCCCCGAGAGCCCCGGTTCTATGGTGCGTCCTCCCTGAACCCCGCCCCAGTTTAGAGATTCTCCGTGCCCGCGGCTCTACCTAGCGCGCCTTTTGGATTCCCTCCCCTTCCTTCCCCACTTTTTTGTAGACTCTCTTTTTTCCTGCCCGTCGTCTCGCGATGCCCGCTCCCCGGCTTGTCGTGTTGCGGGCCTTTTCCGGGACCCCCCAGTTTTGCTTCGTCTCTTGCTCCACAGGCTTTCGCCAATGTTACCCCCAGGCGGGCGCCCCCTTGGTACCTTGTTCCCAGCATTTCCGCTGGGTAAGGATTTT
>Ga0179593_1432422_pt1 | contig 12515 bp, 15 predicted proteins | sample CZODoug2_1_08_16_FD_185931 | JGI IMG/M metagenome (GOLD analysis project Ga0179593, IMG submission 185931) | Vadose zone soil fungal communities from Angelo Coast Range Reserve, California, USA - CZODoug2_1_08_16fungal (PacBio error correction) | ecosystem: Environmental > Terrestrial > Soil >... | reverse complement strand
CCGGGAGGACAGGTTTGGAGAGTCATTTTTTATATCTCATGAGATTTTTCCCCTTTTTTTTTCCTTGACTCCAAGTCATTTTCCCCTGCTTTCCCTCTCCTCGATTGAGAAATCACCCTGACGCAGTCCCCTTTTTTCGAGAAATTCATCCTCCTCTACCTCTTTTCTCCCTCCTCACATTTTTCTGGTCCCTTCCCGGCCTCCCTTCTGTCCTCGGTTCTTTGAGACGCCCCCAAATCTTTCCTTCCGAACCATGACCACAGTGTCGATCTTTGTGCCTGTTGCTGCTCCCTCTTCTTTTTCCCCCCCTTTCCCCCCGAGCCCTGTCCTTCAGGCCAGGTTTCGAGATAAAGTTCTCAAACCGGTTCCCCCGCGCCTCCTCAGAGGTTTGCCGGTTCGGCCTCTTTCTATCTCGTTTATTTTTTTAGTCCTTCTTCCCGGCCGTCAACCTTAAAGTTTGTCCATTAGTCCGGCCCTTCCTCTCCCCCCCTCCTAGCCACTTTCTCCTTTTTTTTACCCCGTCTGGCACCATGTCTCCCCCCCGTTCCCCCTCCCATATTTCAAAAGAGATTCCCTTCCTGGTATAAAAGCTCACCCCACTTTTTCCTCCCCCTGCTCAATGATTCTCTCCTTTTTGAAACTTGATGAAAACTTCAACATCACTTTTTCTTTCGCCTGCCTGTGCATTCCCGTGAAAAGGGATAGCTAGCTTTCCTTCTCCCCTTCAACCCCCCCTTAACGATTCGAAGTTTCCCTCCCTTTGGGCTGTTCTAACCCTTGCCCCTCTTTGCGAAACCCCCTTTTCAGATGCCCTCTGTCTTTCCCTCCCTTCGTTTTTGTATTAAGGTGACAGACTCTTCAATTTTTTTCTTCAAGAGGTACCCTGATGCTTTCCTTGAAACAAAGTTTGGTGTCCGTTTTTTTCCCTCTCACCCACAAGTCATTCCCTTAGCTCAAGGCCCATGGTAGCCCCAAATTCCTTGGCTCCGTCGTGCTTCTTCTTGAGGCACCATCCAAGGAGGTCCACCTCCCCCCCTGCTTCTTTTTGACACTCAGCGGGAAAAGGTGGGCGGGCCCTTCTTGACCAGCATTCCTTTCTATACCCAACGACCCTATTATATAGATTTCAAATACCTTACGTTGTTGTGGTATATCTCTCGTCTTGACTTCTTATTCCCATACAGCTCCCCCGCTTTCACTTTGTTGCTGATTTTCTCCGGTGCGGCCTGTTGTTTTCTCCTCCTCATCAGCACGCGGAGAATGAGACAGGTTTTTTGATGAAAATGACTCCGTTTTATGACTGAGTCCCCGATTTCGAGTGGAGCCCCCCCCCCCTTTTTCTTATTTTGTTTTTCCTAGTCTTTTTTTTTGTGTACCTCCTTTTTTTTTTATGGAATTATTTGTATATCCCCCCCCCGAAGGTCTGAGTTTCAACAGTGTTTAGTTCAACGACTTTTTAGGAGTCATTGTGCTCTCTCCTTTTTTTTAGTTCCATTTACCTTCCTCCGGAGATGGTTTGTTTCCTTTTTCGAACCAAGTCTTTAACCCCCTCTCGCCTCTTTTCCTTCTCTCAGTGCTCATCGCAACGGCGACCAGTTTGCGGGTCAGTTTTTGCTTTCCCGATTTAGAATTTAGAGGCCAGTCCCCTTTCCCTTTCAGGCGATGTTTAGCGTGTTTTCCCCCTGGAATCCCTGCTTAATAGTTTCGTTTTGAACTCCTTTTTCCTGGAGACTGGTGAATCCCCGTTTTCGGTAGAGCCCACCCCCCTTTTTGCTTCGTAGGTAGATGTCGGAGGTGTTTCACCTTTCCCTTTTTCACGTCCTCACTTGAGTCCTTCCCATGATCTGCCCTCTTCGTCTGTAAGAGCCGCCCCACTCCCCTCACGGAAGAATTGCTTCCCTTCTTTCCTTCGGTACCTTTTTCTGAATTTGATCTCCCACCGTTTCCCTTTCAATGACCCGCGGTGCCTTTTTGTCAGTTACCACACATCGGCGACCCCGACGGTCTCTCTGTGAAATGCTCCCTTAAGGCTCAGTAGCCTTCCCCCTCAGATTTTAACCGTTCCTTCCTGCCCTTCCCCCCTTGTTTCGGTTCCCTTGGCTAGCGGGAGATTCTCTTGGCCAAGAATGCCTCTTCCCCCCTACTTCCTTTTGGATTGCCTTTTGCCATGATTGAGTTCTCATTACCAGTGTCCCCCTCACTCCCCCCCCATCTTTGACTTCTCAGATTTTTAGCTCACCTCCCCCTGCTCCTGTTCCCCTGAAATCTGAGCATCTCAGATTGCGCTGAGGATGAATTTCCGATTTATTTCTGTTTAGCCGTGAGTGACGCACCCTAGTAGGTTTCCCTGACTGGTTGCTCCCCAGCATGATTTTTCTCGAACTTCTTGATGTAATGGTTTGGAAGAATCACTTGAGTCTTTTTTTTTAATACCCCCCGGCCCTCCTAACAGCTTCTTCTTTTGGGTAACACCCAGACTCAGATCAGGTGGTACCGTTCAAACGTCTATCTCAAGTAGCTCCAGCACATTCAGAGTTTCCTTCCTTTTTCGACGTCCTCTGCCTCAAAGGCTTCCCCGTCCGAATAAATTCCTCCTCCCCCCGAGGGCTGAGGTGACGGCGCACGTTGGTTTCCCTTTCGAGGTCTTCTCCGGAAGCTGCGTCCCAGTGGTAGCGAGGTGCCCAACATTGTCTTACGTCTCCCTTGCACCTTCTTCCCGTTAGACGTGGCATCAAGTGTTTTCTCCAGCTCGTTCCCCCCCCTATTCCCAGTCAATGTATCTTTTGTCTCACACCTTTTTCCCCCCCCCCCTCCAACCCCGGCCCTGACTTCCTTCTTGCGGAGTCGAGGTTTTTGTGGAGACATTGGACAAAATTCACGTTCCTTTTGCCGCCTCTCCTTAAGGCCTTTCCCCTCTTTGGCCCTTGAATTGGACCGTGGTGAAAGAGTTTGCCGGTGGCACTGCTCCCCTTTCCCTTTTTTTCCCTCTCAACCCTGGGTCTTCAGCTCCCTAATGAAGGTTATTTCCTCTCTGATTTTTAAGTTTCTTTCCATCAATCTGGCATTCTTTTTTCTCATTTCTGGAAAGTGGGATTTGAGCTTTCCTTCTCCCTTAACCCCCGTTTCTTTGCACCGAACAACTTAGATGAGCCTCCGTGTATTTTCCTCCCGACCTCCTACCCTCTTTTTGGTCTTGATCTTTTAATCTGTCTGGTTTCCCTCATATACATATCGGAGTCCCCCCTTTTTGATTTTTTTCCTTGTCTTTTAGTTCCCCTATCAGGAAACGCTGTCGAAGAGCACGCCTTTTGGTCCTGAGATTTCTGCATCCTAGTTCCTTTTTTTTCGCGGCCTTCGTCAAAGCTGTCTCTCACCGAACACTCCACCCCAAGACTCCGCTTTATATTGCCTGGCCAGCGTATTACAAGTTTTTTCTCGTATTTCCTCTCTTGCACCTGGTCCTCTCTTGATGTACTACCGGAGAACAGGATTCCCCCCCACCCCCCCCTTTCCCTTCGGATTTCTGACAGTTGGCGGCCTTGCTAAAGAAGCTTCTCCTACTCCTCCTGTTTCCTCCGTTGTACACTCTCCCTTTCCTCTTCCTTGAGTATTAAGATGAATGCCGTTCGGAAACATCTACCCCCTTCGCCCAAAATTCCCAATTCCTGATAGAAGGGCCCTAAAGGTGTAGTGAGATCCTTTTTTTCTTTTTTTCTTTTCAGGAGCGCCGGTGATCCTTCTACATCCCATCCCAAGTTCCTCCAGGGAAAAACTACAAGTCTGAGGAAACTTCACAATTCTTTTCGTTTTGGTGCCTATTCTTTGACCTTCCTGTGTGAATTCTTGTTCATTCTGGCCGAATGGTTTGTTCATTTAAAGCGTTATTCACCATTTTCCTCTCCTTCCTGTTCTATCTGTGTCGTTAAATTAGTGCTAGTTGGTTTTTTTCTTTGCGTGCCTGCCTTCCAACCAATTCCCCTCCCGCCCCCAGGGTGGACCCAATCCTTCTTTCTCCTTTTCCCCTTTTGGTTTGTTGCTCTCTGTCTTTTCTTTTTTCCTGACCCCGTGGTTTTAGTGTTCTCGCCCCCCAAACCCGCCTCCTCTGCACCCCAGTTACACCAGACAAAAGACGATGCCCACCCCCCCTCGCAGTTCTTGATCTGTAGTGTTTTTCCACCTTTTTCTTTTTTCCCTTCACCACACCCGTCTGCCCGGCGTCAATCGGTCCCCTCCTATAATATCACGCAGCTTCAAATGTGTGCAGTTTTTCTTCCTTTTTGTGTCCCCCCCGTTCGAATGATCCCTCCCCTTCCCCTTTCCACTTACGTCGTTTCTTCCCACACGACCCTCCTGTCCCTGACACTTGAAGATCCCCCTTCCGATCGAAAGACTCTGGAAGGAGTGTGTTTGAATGGTCTCCTCCTCATCCGTCATCCCTTAACCCGAGGGAAGACCCTGTTCCGTACTGGCCTTTTCTTTACCGGCCACTTCCCCCCCCCCAGCTCTCCATTAGACAGTTTTTTCACTCATTGTCCCGAACCCTGGAAGCACCGTTTTTCTTTTAGCCTTTGGCCCCATCCATAGCCGGAACCCCCCTCCTCCCCCTTCTGCCAGTTCATTCCCCCCTATTTCCTTATTTCTTTTTTTAGTTTTACAGACACGGCCAGCGCTCCCTCCTTTTTCTGAGTGTTCCTTGACTTCTCCTCCCAAGACATTGATCCAGGTTGAAAGTCCTTTGTTCCAGCAGCTCCACTTTAACCGTACCCGTTGCTTTTTCTCTTTCTTATACCATCCAGACTCTGATCCCCCTTCCTTTTTCCCTGCCGACCTAAGTCCTTCCCATCACTTCTCGACGGACTGCTCTACGAGGACGGAGGCTCTTGCACCCCCTCAGCTCACCCCCTTGCTCAATCCTCACAAGTCTGAGAAAAAAGCCCACCTTTAGTCAGCTCCCTGTTTCTCGGCCCAAACAGCAATTTTTTTTCTTTGACCGCCCTTCAACATTGTTCCTCTCCCCCTTTTCCTCCCCTACTTCCCCAACGGCCTTTCCGCATGTTATCCCCCTACCGTACAATTCTCTTCCCGAATTCCTCCTTTCTTTGCACCATGAACTTCATCCTGCGATTTTCCTCCTACCCTGGACCGGGCACTTTTCAAAATAGCAAACGGAGAGCCCAAGGTACACTATTCTGAATCGTTGCATCAGGCCCTCACTCGGAGATCTTGGGGCCTTAGACCATCTGCGTCAGGCAGCGAGTGCTCCTACTTTAAGTCAAGAGACTTTTCGTGCACCCCTTGCCCTCGAGGGAGTCCGTACCCTTGAATTGCCCCTCTAAGATGTTGTGATTTTTAGGAGGGTGCTTTGAAGACACTGGGGGGTTTTCACCATCGCTGCCCTTCCCCGAGCTCAGCTCCTCCCCCTTCTGTAGAATGCGTTTCCCCCCTCGGACCTCCCCAGCTTTTTCGCTTTGGAATCCCCCTCTAGCCATTGACGACTGCGTTTTTGAGACCCCTCTGGAGTCTGCCACGGGCCGGCAAACTATTCTGGCTCTCGCTAATTTGAGAACTTTTGATCCGCCGTGGGGACATAGTCATTTCCACGTCTTTGTTGGGCAGAAAAGTAGTGTGCTTAGAAGGATACTCTATGCTTTATGCTTCCACTGCCGTACAGATCTTTTATGATTTCCCTTCCTGTAGCCTAATACGAGTTCAAAGAATCGTAATTTAGGAGGCCATAGAGATTAAGAACTATACCTAGAACTCTAGGCCTCCTCCTCCCAGTATATCCTGTGTCTTAACTTTCGTGATGAACGGTTCTTCTTTTTTTTCTCCATTAGCGTTCCTAACCCTTTTTAATGAGACAATGTCCCCCTTAGCCCGCCCCTGGTCCGTTATAAAGCTTGGCCGGAGCGCAGAACCATCTCCTCTCCACGCTCCTCCCCTTGTCCGCCCCACCCTGAGTTTCCTTTTCACTTTCTACCGCTTTGGAGTCCAGCTTAATCACCCCTTTCCTCCCTCCCCACTTTGGTCCCCCCCCCACAAGGAAACGCTCCTTTTTGATGGGACGTGTCTAACGCTCGCGCTTCTTTCTGTCCGGAAACCTGCTCTTTTCCTTTTTTAAATTCCACTTTTGAGCTGCTCCATTGCTAGAACCGTCGTAATGAAGAGTCACCTTCTCCAAATTTTTCTCTTTTTGTGCGGATTTCCCCTTGACACGTCTCATTTGGAGACTCGTACCGTCTTTTCGGCCCTTTAACAGTGAAAAGTCCCCCCCTCTGATTTTCCAATTCTTTTTTTTCTAGCAACCTGCTCTCCCCCCCCTAAGGGGTGCCCCCCCTTTTTTGCACTCCCCTTCTTTTTCCCAACCCCGCGCCCCGGCACGAGTCACCCCTCTTTTCTTCGGGCCTTTTCTTCCTCAAGAATAAAAATAGCCGGTGCGACCATTTCCCGCCCAGAGCCATTCCCACATAACCATCACTTTCCCGGGCGCCTCCTGTCCGACGTTCCAAACCTTGATAATCGTTTCGACGGTTCTCCCCAGGAAAAAAACAAATAGATAACGATCCCCGCCACCGTTAACTTCTCTTGCACCCTCCCCCGATCCATGACAGCTCCCCCCTCTAAAAGGTTTACTTCTGGAGCTCACGAGTCTTTTACCCCCTTTTTCTAAGGATGTTTTTTTCCGCGCATGTGTCCCATCCTACGTGAACGTGTCACCTGATCAGTCCTCCCCCGCCGTTCCCAACCCTTTTTTGTCAATGGGTGTCCCCGGAATATCTCCATTTATTCCTTGTCGATCAACGTTCCGTCTTTCCAAAACATGCTCTTTCGACTTTCCCCTCTTCGGAGTTCTACAACCCCCCTTTTGACACTCCCCTTCTTCCAGTCCCCCCCAGGCCCGGTTGTTGCTTTCGGATTGACCACTTGAATATAAAGACGACGATCCTCTCTTTCCCCCCCCCCCTCTCCCTGTTGTGTTTGTTGCTCTTCTTCCTTTAGCTGATCTTTTTTCGTAGGTCTTTTTCCTTTCAAGTCCCGCACCCCCCGGTTGCCACTTTTTTTGCTGAGTGGTGACACTGTGGGGAGGCTCTCTCCCCCTCTCCCCGAAGCACTTTTCCTCCGAAGTGTTGTGAAATTCTTTCGTCTCTGACAAGGATATTTTTTTATAGATCGAAAAACCTTACAAACCCTTTCCTTCCGGGCTTCTTCCTTTCTTTGACCTGATTTTTTTCTATTCTTGGCCTGTCTTCAAGGTATCTCCCCCTCATGTCTTTCCCGACAAGGGCAAAATGTGTCGCCACCTCGTATGTTTTCTCGAGCTTGGGCCCTTTGGAATGTATCTTGAGTTGATTTTTAAACCCCCCTCGTTGTAGTCCCAACTCTGTCCCCCCTTCCCTCCCGTTTCCGAGATGAATCTGTATCGCCCCCTTCCTCGTGATGCATTCCCCCGAGGTCTATTGCTTCCCTTCTTTGGAGATGGTCGCTTTGTAGACGCCGGCCGTTAAGAATAGTGTCCCTAGTGCCGGCGTTTTTTTTGACGCTGGATGCTTCCCCTCCCTTTGAATAATTGGTGTCGTCTACCCCAAATTTTCCTTTCTTTCCGCCTTTTTTTTCCAGATCGGCGCTTTTATTAATTGGTCTCTTTTTTTTGCAGTCCTCCACTTTTCAGCCGAGAATCAGTCATTTCTCCCGTCGCCCTGCCACTCCAGTCCCCCATGGTTCCTTCCCTTTTTCTTATGTGCGCGGACCTTTTCTTTTGGTCTGGATGCCGACCTTAGAGCTCGATGTTCTTTCGGGTGTCATTCACCCAGTACCGCCAGGTTCTTTTTTCTTCCCCTCGCTGATGCCATTTTTCTTCTGCTCGCCGTTCCTGAAGCAAGATCCCCAAACCTCATGTATCCTGAACCGACTTCCTTCCCAATGTTGAGGCAAAGGGATAGAGGGAGAGTGCCTCCTTTTTTGAGCTCTTCACGTTTCCCCGGGCGTCCTCCCGGATCTTCTGGAGGATATGTTAAGATGGCAAACAGTGATTCAGAAGACACGGCAACATTTTTCTCCTTTTTTTTATAAATCTTTCCCGTCCGCCATTTGCACTCCTCTTTCCTTTATACCTAGCTGTCGATCGCTCGTGGGAGGCAGAGTAGTGGCCAAGTCCCAGCCCATTTGTGAAAGACGCCTTCGAGTCGGTGCCCCTCCGGAGAGAATGGGACGAGTTTCCCCGCTCGTTTACGTCATCTCCTCAGGTCCTTCTTCCTGGACGACCCTCTTTCGGTTTTGTTCGCACCCCCCCACCCTACGCTGCCTTTGGCCGTATTGAAAAGTTAACGCTCTCTCCCGGATTCCATCGCCCAATTTCTTTACTTTTAACTTGGCCGTCTCCCCCCTCGGGGTCTTTTTTTTTCAACAAATTCGGAGTTCTCGATTGCCTCATTCCCCCACCCTTTTCCGATTCCGTTGGAAGTTCCGGCGCCCGCTGAGGATAGCGCTCTGTATTCTCCGTGGTAAAGGAACCGTTACAAGTTGTCTCTTCCCATGAATCCTCGAGGACTGTTTCTTCTCGTTTATCTTTCTAAGCTGATGAGATATTCCTTTTATGAAGGAGATTCTAATGAAGAGGCTGCCTCCCCCCCCCCCGGCGCTTCAATCTTATTTTTTGTGTGGAGAAGCACAAAAAACATCACCCAGTTACATGTAGAAAGCGTCCAGGAAAGAGGTACAATTTTACATTGATTAAGGTCCTCCGGCCAATTTGCAATGCTTTGGAGTGTCCCTTAAGCCGTTGTCTGTCTGATCCTTTCAATTCACCCCGCCCCTCATGCAAGGATGATGAGAGTTGGTCCTTATTATGGGATACATGCGGAGGCCGTTCAGTTCTTTCCCCCGGGCCCAATGAAAGGGTCTTGAGCGCTAGAACTCCCACCTTGCTTGTTTTGCCACGAAACCATTTAGTTTTTTTTTTTTTTTCTCCGCGTCTTGGTATGCTTTAATTGATGTGTTTTTTGAAGAGATCGCCGCCAGTCATCGATCTCACGTCGTCGATGCACGTGATGGTCTTTCGTCGGGCAAACGCGTGCACGTCCAGCCGCGTCAGAGCATCTTTTCAGCCGGTTACGCCTTGGCCGGCCGTTGGAACCCATTAGTGCCAAATTTCTCACTTTCGTTATTCGACAATCCACCCTTGAACCCAAAGCTAATAAGCTGATTGCGTTGTTGTTCGCCCTGTGTTTCCGGCTGAAGATTTACGGTCTGGTTCAGATGCTGGTCCCCCCGGATTGCCCAGACAACCACTGTCCTTCCCCTGATCCGGACAGGTGACCATTTAAAGACAGAATTTCTCTGCTTTTGATCTCACGAATGTTACTCACTTTGAGTACAAACTACTCAGGAGTTTCCAGGTGGGTCTGTGTGAAAGGCGAGAAAATCGTCCCTCCCTCAAACCTCGACTCCCTTTCCCTTATCCTATTAGAGTTTGTCGGTCTCGCGTTATTCGTTGTTGGGTCTTCCCCTTGCAAAAGCGTATAGTGATCCGGGCCCGAATTTCGAACCACCCCACATTCGCTATGCAACATCCCCGGATTCTTTGATACTCAGGTTTGGGGTCCCTTTGTACCTATTTCACGATGTTTGTGAATTTTTTGCCCGACTTCTTCTGCACAAACTCGCAGAATGATTAGTCACTGGCTTCTTTTTTACGGCAAGTCGTGATGTGAATTGACTTTATTGTGGGCTGAACACAATTAATCTCATTTATTTGAATCAGGCTCCTCCAAGAGTTGTTGTGGTGGAGTTCCCTGAGCTGCAAGACCCTGGGCTGCGAGGCGGGGGGGTGGGCGACCTACCCGTCACGCCCCATCCCCGTGAACTCAAAGTCTTCACCCTCTGGAAGGCGAGATTCTGGAGGGATTGCAACCACACGTTCTTGGCAACCTCCAAACTCAAGAAAGTATCAACCGCCCTGGCCCCGTGCGAGATATCACCCCTCCCTCAGACTAAATGAAGTTGATTGCTCTTTGTGGTGACCTTTTCGTCACCGGTGGATGCTTTCTTGCCTCTCATCCGCGTGCGATCCGAATAACCCCCCAAAGTTCCCCCCCGGTGGCCGCCCCTCCACCTGTACCAATTCTTCCTTCTAACTCCATAGTTTATTGGGAGCGAAGGGGTTATCGACTAACGTTACGCCACTCCCCGTATCGACGAGTGGGACTCAGTGCTTCCCTTGGGGCTCGACTAATTCCATCTGACTCGCTTAGTTCAAGTCTTGAATGAGCAATGAATAAACTTAGATCCCGGCAAGAAAATGGTGGGGGAGATTTTGAAATCCGGGCGAAAGCTCTGCCCCCGAGCCGCCTATCTCTCCCCAAAGACTTCTTCTCGGGGCCAGGGAGAATACTCTATGACCAACGCAAGGCCAAGGAGAGTGTGTTCGGTATTACCTTCAGGAGAAATGGCCCTCAAGATCTCCGAGGTACCGTCTTTGCTAGGACTCTTGTCACCGTTTCTTCACTGAGAAGGATTGTTCACGCCGAGAAAGGGGTTGCCGCGCCCCGAGAACAATTTCCAGGCGATGATCCCGTAGTTGATTTCTTGACCTTGGCAACCATCCTGTGAATTTTTTCCCCCGCCGCTCAGAAAGCCAGGGTAGGAGGCTTACCCCTCCCGGAGTCCTTTCGGGCCCACGTAAGGTGGGGCTGAGCGACTCTATCAAATTGCTCATTCCCGGGAATCCTCGAACTAAACACGAGCCCTCCGTCACTTCACCCCCCTATTCTCGTTACGTGATTAGGTATAGAGCGGGGTCCAATGGCTCGTTCCTGCGAGAGCTCATCTTCCAGGATTCCAAGCCACGCTGTCACGGTTTAAAGGGTCCTTCCTGACTTTCCAGGCCTCTCATTAGTGGAGACATTCGACCCTGGATCTGTTGTTTCCGCGACACAACCCGCTTCGGAAGCCTCGTGCTATCATCCCTTCTGACCCTTTTCTTTTGGGAAAGGCTCTCTTATATCTTGAGGGTAAAAACTTATTGGCACGTTACATGTCGCATGGCCCCGGCGTCAAGCACTAGGGTGCTCGGCAGACCCTTCTTCCCCTGAACATTCACACTCGTAGCCCAGACCCCGCTCGGCCTCGCAGCTTCGCCCTGCCCGTCGCAAGGTAGGAAAACCCGGGGTCTCCGTTGTTCAGTCTAGAGCTGCCTTTTTGAAGGTTTGAGCCCCTATGGAGTAGACAACAGTCCCCACTCCCTGAGGAGAGTGAGATTGCGTGCCCTTTAGTCGTGAGAACCTGGTTAGTTTTGGTTGGACGACCCCGCGCCAGTTCAAGAGGAGGAAGTACTTCCTTGAGGCGCCCATCAGAGCGTCAAGTATGACTCGTTGAAGTGACGACCGCCGACGCCTCGGCCGGGGCACGACTCGAAGTCGGCGGGCCACTAGACCGCGGGCACGGGATACTCCCCTATGCCGCCTGTTATCGTCGGATTATGTTGGCTCCCGCTCAGGCGGACTTGAGCGATCGTTGCTATAAGAGGTTCTTCCGGCGGTCTTCGTCCTCCTGGAACATCCCTTCCCAATACTCATGCCCGAGGACCTCCCCCGCCGCAGGCCCGTGCCAGAATTGATTCCCTTAACGCTGCCCTCGACACCAATGCGGATTCTTTGACCAGGAAGGGGGATCGTGCTGGCGCCGCCCACCCGTCGAAAATTTCAACATGTCGGTGACGATTTCTTTTGATGGTATCCCCCTTTTTCCCCCTGGAAAATTTGCGTCCTGTCTTGTCCCGGGTGGAGCAAATGCAGAACCGGTCCCTGCGTTCCCGCGCATCGAAGGAGAAATTTCCCCTCTTTTGGCCTTCTCTCCGTTTCGGGCTTCGGACCCGCAGAAAGGCTGGCTGCCGTGTTCCACCACAACGTGAACAGCACCTCTATGCCAATTCGAGCCCGGAAGGATTCGCTCCCGCACTTGGTCTGACCCTTTCAATCCAGCGTCCATGAGGACCGAACGGCACGGCATCGTTCTTCTAGGATTTACACTCTCACCATTCCGGCCCTTTCAAATCTGCGACTTCCTCCCCCCTCCATCACGTGTTCCAGGAGGACGGGGGAGAAGTAGTGATCATTTCTGTAAAAGCTCTCCTCGCGTTTCGGAAGTGTCGCCACGGCACCACACCCATCTCTTTCGTGAGAATGGACAGATTTGTGACACAACACGTCCGTTTTGACACAGGTTGCCCCTGGCGAGAAATGCCTGTGTTCCGATCCCCCGGCGGTGTTTGTAAAAAGGCCGCGACCCCATTCGTTTCCCTCCTCCCCATAGTTCGCAACATTCAGATGGGACGGTGGTTTGCGGTAATCTCGAACCTCGCTCTCCGTGCTCACGGACGTCATGCCCCCCCAGGAGAGGTTCTCCCGGTGCTCTTCTTTTTAAACCGGCCTCCTCAAGCTTGTTACCCGGTGCCCTCAGCAACACTTGTCCACCGGTTTTCCGGGCTCGGTAGTGACTTTCAACTGATATAAGACGCC
>Ga0179593_1398908_pt1 | contig 12515 bp, 12 predicted proteins | sample CZODoug2_1_08_16_FD_185931 | JGI IMG/M metagenome (GOLD analysis project Ga0179593, IMG submission 185931) | Vadose zone soil fungal communities from Angelo Coast Range Reserve, California, USA - CZODoug2_1_08_16fungal (PacBio error correction) | ecosystem: Environmental > Terrestrial > Soil >... | reverse complement strand
TTAATTCTATTTTTTTTTCTATCCTTGTAATTTCTCCAACCGCCCGGTTTCCCCTTCGTACCATTCCCCCTTCTTGTGAATGGTCAGTATTTTGCTGCGCCAGTAGCCAGGCACCATGGTTATAGTTAGAAAGTGCTTAATAGGAAAAGCATAGAGCACCACAGGATCCCTTTTTGTCAGAGGTCCCTTTCTCGAAATAGCGCACTTTTCAATGCATCTGTCTGCGCAATTTTGCCCTCCAGACATGAACCCCAGCCTCACACATTTTCCTCCCCTTTCACTGATAACGGCATCTGCAGCCCTTGACGGTGTCGTGAACGTCAAGTTTCGGCTTCCATTAGCCCCCCCTGATCTTACGAAAAATTCCCCCACCCAACCCCAATTGAGAAAGTCACCTGATGGGATTATTGGCGCCTTCTTTCCCTCAGTCATTTCCTTTTTCCCCTGCCTCTTATCGCTTGCGCGCATCAGTCCTCTCGCCTTGGGCTGAGATCTAGTTTAGACCCCGCAGCCTACGTCTGTGTCTCCCTCCCTCTGCCCCAACCAATCGACGCACGAGCTGCGACGGCCGTTCTGGGCTTCCCTGAGTCCCGAGGTCTTTACGTCCGGTCAAGTCCCTCTCTGACCGGTTCTTAACAGGGTGAGAGGTCGGCTCTCTATTAGGAGTTCACGCTCCAAGAAGTTCCACCCAATCGGTATGGGGGTGCAACGGGTGAATCCGTTTTTTAAGTAATTATTCCTCGTCCGAGCACGGCTCCTCGTAGACGTCCTATGCTTTCCTCGCCCTTGCCACAATTCACTTTTTCACCCCCCCCCCCCCAAACCCGCCCCCCAACACCCACCCCTGATTAGTCCCGTCCGGCTTCTACCCTTTCGAACGGTGGCCCCCCCCACCACCCCAACCCCCCCCCCCACCCTGCCGGTGCTGTGAACCGGCATCGAGTCGGTCAAATTCAGATCCTTCTCTCCCCTTCCTTCGTCCGGGGACACGCCTAAAACGCGGCCTTCAGCTTTTTCTGCGCACCGCCGTCACCCCCGACGACCCGATATGGGTTCCCGGCCTCCCCTGTACATTTTCACTTCACAAAGCTAGGGTGCATACCCCTTTTCCTCCTCGTCGTCTCCTTTTCTTTCTTTTCCAGGTGTCACGCTTTTTACGGGAGAGCATATCGAAACCCCTCCACCCTGTGCTCTGATGCCTATTTACCTCGCTGGAACTCTGGACCCTGCCATGATCACCCTGTATCTTTCTCCCCTTGTCATTCTTAGGTCTACGAGTGGTCCGGGGTGTTGTTTTCCACGTCCCCGTCTGATGAGAGAGAAGTATACGCTTCCTGCAAGACGCGTTCGTTGACACCCAGTAACCCTTGTTCCTTTTAGGCAAAAATTGCATGAGTCCCTGTCGTTCGATGACCAGTACGTCTTTCCCCCTGACTTCATAATCCCCGTTGCATCGGCGAAGACTTTTATCTCTTATCGCATTGCTGTTTGAAGATGGGGGTCGACTTTTTCGGACCGATAAAATAAGACCGAATTGGTAGATCCACAACTTGTTTGCCTTCTTCCCGACTCTTTTCCGGGCCGCAGCGATGGCCCCTTTTACTGAGATGTCGTCTCCGTCACCGATCTATAAAAATCCCCCCTCGCACCTGATGCCAAGTGCTTCCGCGCCTCCTACGAAATTGACTTGTCTTCCATTTGTCATTTCCCAGGTTGGCTCCCTGAACAAGTTTTCAACAGGAGACGCACACTAACTGCAAACATCCCCCCCTACGTCCCCCTTTGCCCGAAGACGCTGCGCCTGCGTCCAGTTTCAGGTAGGAGAGATCTACTTTATGGTTGTTCCATGCTCGGGTGTTCCCCCTTTTTCTTCCAAGATGCTTGCCACATCGACTCCATCCGTTCCGTTTTCTTGGTTTGACTCAATGCTCCTCCCTTACGCCATAGTCTTCGTGTAAAACTCCCCCCCCCCCACCCCCCCCCCCCCCCCCCCCACCCCCCCCCCCCGAGTGGTACCTTAGAGGTGGCAGACCAAATTTCATCGACTCTTTTTACTCTTTTGCCCCGGCTTGCAACTGTCGGGCAGTTTCTCAACCGACTTTATCACCCGGATCGGATCTTTGTCCGGACTCCGTGTTTCAACAAACTGACTTTTTTTTTTGGATTTCTGCCGTAGCTTTTTTTTGGGTTATTCGCGATCCTCCGGCCTTTCTATCCACGTTGATCACGCCGGAGGTTAAGTGCTGTGGAGTCGTCTTATTTCTCCAGGATCCATTAAGCGGTTTTCTCCCTGTCTCCTTTCACCGGTCGTGCAATGGTTTTGGGTGCGAAGTTTTCCATTATTCTTCGTACCTGTTAGAGGACTTAGTCCCCCCCGGTTGGCGCCATGGTGGATTCACATAGCAATTGTCTTCCCCCAAACCGGTACTGCAGGTTCGAATTGTCGTAGTCAGTCTTATGACGTGTTTTCTCCGTGCCGTTAAGGTTTGTTTGCCGACTGGGTAAAAGGCGTTGAACCACCCCGAGATGGATTCAGTTGTGGGGGTATCGGTCGCTTCTTGAATTATGGACGTCGGTGTTTTGCTACTTACCTTCCGCACATCCGTCGGTCCTGTGCTTTCACCCTCCTGCCCCGACTCCTTTAGTTTGGGTGCTTCTGGGACTCTGCATCCCTGTGTTCTGCGCTGCCCCTTTCGGCGCCGCAGCGTTGTTTTCCCTCTGCCATCTCGCCCAAGCCTTGAGTATACGTGATTTGATCCGCCCATCGAGATCGTCCGCGCTCCTAAAGGAGCGCCCGCGTTACCGTCGTTTACACCCCCCCCCCCCCCCCCCCCCTCCAACCCCCCCCCCCCCCCAAACCCCCCCACCCCCACTTTTTATCGCGTTCCCTCTTCGCAATACCGAAACCCTCCTCCACAAAAAAAAAAGGACTCGACTTTTTTGATGCCTATGTGTCAAAAAATTAGTCCCGGGCGGTACTTCCGATTTCGTCTGCCGATTTGTCCCCTAGATGCCAGGTGGGTAAATTCCTTGGTTTTCACCTTCCCCCCAGTAGTCGACGCACCCCCCCTTTTTAAATTGACAACCCCGCGAATTTCTACCTTACGCTTTCCTTTGTGCGGCCTTGTTCCTCGCTGAGGCTGCTACTGTACAGTCCCTTTCATGTAGCTCGGTGGGTTGAGTAGATTTGGTAACCAACTCCGGCCTTGCGCAATACTTCCTGTGTCCCGACCCCCCCAGTTGATCCGGATAGTGGCTATCCTTTATATCTCCCGGTAAACGTCTCGCTCGCGTCAGTCAGCAATCACCTCATAAGCTTTGCACCCTGGTCGCAAACTTTTTCTTCAAGCCCGTGGTCCTAAACCGTGCTGTCGTCCTTTGTTTCATCTTATGCGGCCATCCCGTATCATTCTGCACGCTGTTTCTGGGCGCGTCCAATTTAATTCGGTTGTGCGCCTTTAACTGCCTTAAGGAGGGCACCCCCTAATCGGTCTCCAGCTGAACCGGCATGATTTTTTGCGGCCGACTGCTGCCCTAATCATTTACCAGTTCTCGCGATAGGTGCTCTTTTGTTGTTTTTTGTGTTTTGTTAGGGGTAGTATGACATAGTCGACGGCTCGGTGCTTTTTGGTCCTGGAGGCATGGGTGACAGTTCTAAGCTGTGTGTCTTTTATTCGTAGCTTCTTGGTAGCTTTGTAGTTCCCTCCTCCGGAACTCGCGTGTAAAGCTTTTTTCTCCTAATTAATCCCCTCTGGGTTCGCCCGCAAGGGCTCGGCCTCTCTAGTCGGGACATAAGCGTTGTTGGTGTGAGTGTTAGATCCTCCTCCCATACATTTCGAGTTTCCATTTCTCAAGATTTGCCCTGTGACGTTACGATGAGTGAGCTTTCGCCCTAACTTTTGCAGATACTTAGACGCCAATCCCATTGACCACCATCTTCACATCCCTATCACCTTCCGGTCCCCAATAAGACGCCTTACCCAACAGCAGACCCCCCCTTTCCTGAATATTTTGTCCGGCAAGCCCAGACGACCATTACTACCTCGCTCTTCCTGTTTCCCTGTATAGGGACCGTCCCTCTAAATGTACATCCCCTACGATCAGACACCTAAAGATCGTTATTTCCCGGGCACTGCAAGCTCCCCGTAGATTCAAGTTCACGCTCCCGACAATTTTTTCCAGAGCTCCAGAAGCACCCTTGGGTCCTTAGACGAAAGTCCCGCCTCCTGTTTATGACCCCGCCCACGTTCTGAGGACCTTGGACGATCGCGACGGTTTTTTTTTCTTTCCGGATTAGGCCTGCCGCGATATTTTTACAGAGTCCATTGACGGTCCATATCCTTATCCGATCAGCTTTGTGGCCCTGCCAGGCGTAAGGATTTCCTGCGCCCCTTCTGTGTTGAAGAACATATCCTCTAAAACACGCTCGACTGCCCAAGGTAGACGGTTTTGCGCTTTTTGCATCCTCAGCGGTTCGCAGTCCCAAATCTCCTGCGATCTCCCCTGCCTCAGCAGATTTTTTCCTTTACTCGCCGGACGACGTACCGTTCCTCACTGTACCCTCTTTAAGGCGTCGCAAGATTCCGAGACCGGACTTCCCTCCCGTCTGATAAAATTTTTTCCTCTCATACTCCTTTGGCTTTGTCGGTGTTTCTTTTTCTCGGAGTCGGACCTCTTTCCCCCCCCAACTGGTCCCCCCTGTTGGGTGTGCTCAGGTTAAGGATGGTTCCCTTGGTCGAGCCCTTTAATACCTCTCTATGTAGGTCATCCAGCAAGTTAATCAGTTCCCTGCGGTTGCGGAGGTTAGAGACCCCCCTGATGCGCGCGCGTCCTTGTTGCCCCGTTCTCATCCTGCAACCCCAGACACATCAGAAGTCCCAGTCCGACTTTCCCCCCACGAAAGGCGTCGCCGTCACTTCCAATGAAAGTCTGTTGTCTCAAGTTGTCGTAGCCACAGCCATCACCTTTAGAACAACTTTAAAAAAGACGGACCCTTTTTTCCTTTCATAACCCTAGGTTCTTCGCAGCCGTTTTACCGTATGGTTGCTCTCAATCATGTAAAAGGTTTTCCTCTTCTAACTCAGACGCTCGCCCCTGATCCCTCTGCAACAACGCCGTGCGGTGTGTTTTCTGAACGTGCGATTGACTCCCCACTTGAAACAAATATTCAATCCTTACCCGGCCCTCTTCAGCTCTATCTTCCGTTGCCCAACCCGATTTGCCCGACCGGAGTGGACACAACTGTGGCATGGCTACCTTTTCGGTTTCTACATCAGCGCCTCGAACTTACCCTAGGCCCTTTTTCCCCGTGGCTCCTCCGGATATGTCATCCCCCGTTACGAGAATGCCCTCAGTTTCAGTTATGTGGTTTTTCACCCTTCGCTTTCAACGGATTCCTCTTCGATACGGCTTCCCTTTTCGGTTGATTCCCCACTGCCCGGCCCCGTTCAGGCAACAGTCCAGGTACCACCCCTGTCGTTGATTGCTTATGAGTATTTTCAAGCTTCCTTTTCACCCCCCCCTAAGCGCCCATTTGAAGGAGTCCGTCCCTCAGGAACAGGAAAAAAGCACTTCCCGTAGATGTATCTTCTCCTTTCCCCCACGCCCACCTCTTTAGGCACAGTGAGCCAAACACATCTAGCAGCACTTCCCCCTAGTAGCCCCCTCAACCTGATTATTCCTGTTCAGGGTCCAGCTTCTCTCTTGACGGTCTCCGCTTCTTTTGGGTGTTGTTTTTCTTTTTTTTTCAGGTGCTTTTTTTTCCTCTATTTTGATTTTTTCTCCTTTCTCCTTTCAATCTAGAGAGTTTCGCGCAGTTCCCCAGAATTTTACCTTTCCTCCTGGGAGGTGTATCTCTATTTTTTTTGACTGCGCTTTCTCGTTCCCCTCCTCCCCCTCTCCTAGGCACGTCTTCTAGAGAGGTTATGATCCACACTTGGTTTGTTTTTAGTATTTGAAGACTTGGAACCCCCCTTCCTCCCCTCCTGAGTGAAGAGCGCACTTCTCTCTAAGGTCCAGTGGTATGTGTATACGGCTGGTTCCCTCCGCATAAGTTGTGTTGCTTCTTTTCCGTCAGCGCCATCTGGTTCGCGTTCTTTTTCGACCATCAGATGCTTGTCGGTAATCATTGATTAGTAGAAGGGTTTCCAGCCTCCCCCCCCGGTGTCAAAACACCCCCCCCACCCCCCAGGATAAACTCCACTCCGATAGTCAAACATTCCGGCCGAACTTCGCTTTCTTTATATGAGCTTACGAGGTCTTCCCTTTGCCTTCCAGTGAACCCCTGCGGCCCCTATCGGTTCGTTTCGTATGATTCTGGAAGCTTTACTGCATCGTCGAGCGAGCTCCTCAAGCGTTTTACCCCACTAAGAGATGTTTGGATTATTCATTTCTCCGGGTCGCTCTCCCTTCCAACAATTCTTTTTCTAAGCTCATTCGCTCCAAGATGGAAGAGAGATGGTTTGGAGGTCTCATGAGTGGTGGAACCCGGTGTCTTTCCCTGATAGGTTCACCCCCCCCTGGCAAAGGACCCAACCTTTGTCGCGATCATCGTTTCCCGGCCGGACCCTTATTTCTTTTTTGTCCAATGCGATCGGCATCTTTCGAGACCGTCGTTATTCTCTTTATGACAGGCCGTCCCGTGAGTCTTTCCTTCTGACCCTATTCCGTCTGCCGGCCCCCCAACAAGCCGATTTTTGAGACCTTCTTCTCATTTCCCGCTTCAAATCTATCTTTAAGCCCCCCTCTCCTTCATTTTTTATTCGACAGTATACGCGGTACTGATACTTCAGGAAGTAGTCTACATCATTGTTCCCCATCAGCCCCCTTCCCCCCTTACACCTTCCTTTCGATTCTTCCGTCGGTCTCGGGCGCAACGTTTCTGGTTGTGCGTGAGGACCCTTCTCATATACCTTCTCCCTTGTCCTCCCCCCGATTGATTCCTCCTCATCTCTGCGCTTCCCCCGTGCCGGCGTTTGAAGCCGTCCGAAATACTTCACCATGTAGCATGACTTTACTGTGTTTTTCTTGTGTCGATAACCTTTAGGCTGCGAGAACGTCCCCCCTCCCGTTTCCTTTTTCCCCTTCCCCCTGCCTGGGTTTGAAGATTAAGTGTCCTTTCTTCACCCTTTGAGAGTGCGTTATTGACTCACCTCAGAAGTCGTGCTTTTCTTCTGTCGGTTCCTTGCCCCCCCTCTATTCTTGAGACACAGTCCCTCTTTCCGTTAGCTTCTCTCTTAACTTTTTCTCGCAAAAGGACCTCTTTCTGCCTTTCGTTAATGCCTCCCCGCCAAAGCATGAAATGGTCCGCATTCCATCTCTTTTTTCTTCAGTTTTTTCGCCCTTCTTTGTGCTTTAGAACGGCCCCTCCTCTCTCATCACTTTCTCCTTTCTCCCCTTTCTTTTTCTCTATCCCTCGTTTGTTCGAGATAACAGGGACGCAGTTCTAATTCTGAGCGGCGGTCACCCCCTCCCCGGGCGCACAAGGAGTCAAAAGGGTCGGAATTGTGTTCCCTTTTTTTTTTTTTTGGCGGGCTTCCATTCTCCCCCTACGGCATCGGGCTGGAGACCTTTCACCTCTTCCAATCTCTCGTTTGCAGACCCCTTTGTGATTTTTTCCCCGTTTTCAGATCGTGCCCTTCTTCCACTCCTCTCGGCTCTAATTCCCTCCCCTTTCTTTCCCCCAAAATTTTCTGCCCGCCCCACGTCTCTTGTACGTCCCCCCTTCTCCTTTACCGCAGAACTGGCTCATCGCCCCTACCTCTCTTAGTAGACCCTCCCCCCCCAACCCACCGAAACTTCCAATTGAAGGGTCATTATGGTGCTTTTTCATTTAAGCCGTCCCCGCTGCTTCTTTTCATCAGGGCGTTTCCTTCTTTTCGATCTGCTTAGACCGCATTACTACCGTTGGTTCCTTTTAAGACTCTCCTCCCATAGACGATTTTTTAGCGCTTTCTCATTTTTTGTCTCCTTTCGTCTCGTAACAGGGCCAGCCCCTCGACGGTTAGCCCAAAATTGCTGAGTCGGGAATATCACGTAGGTTTCCCTGACCAAGAAGCTTTTATTTTTCTGTTGCCAGGGAAGCGGCTATTTCCCTCCCAATCCTCTCCTCTCCCACCCCAAACCCAGGTCTTAAGTGACCTCTTCTTGCCCCCTCTCCTCCCCTCACTCCTCTGCCCGGACCTCTTTTTGAGTCAACGTTTTCTACACTGTGGGCCGTTTTTTTTGTTTTTCCCCGATTCTTTAAAAAGATGCAGTGCCCGCCCCGAGTTTACCCCAGCTCAAAACAGAGTTTTAATTCTCTCCATCCCGCCCTAAGACAAAGGGTTTCAGGTGAGTAACAGTTGAGTTACAATCCCCCCTGTGTGTAGAAAACTGATCTTGGTCGTCTCTTTTGACCTTAAGCTTCTCCAATTTTCTAGAATATCGCCCCCCCTGAACCCCTTCTTTTCCCGCACGGTTTTTTTTGCACCCTAGCGTCAGTCTCAGACGTCTCTTTTCCCCCCGACAATTCTTCCTTATTATGGTATCCTATTCGGTCCCCCCTTTTTTGGGTTTCTTTGCCTTCGCGTTTGTTTTTTTTTGCTCTTTTTTTTTGGTTTTTTTTTTTTTTTTTTGGCGTCAGGGGGTTGGTGTGGGGAGGCGTTGTGTTCTGCTTTTTTTCTGCGCCCTATGAAGCAATTTTCTTCCCCGCTCCTTCTTTCTACTTTTGCCGGCAATTCAGCCAATCTCTGCGTTTGACGCCATTCCGTATCACCAGAAGTTCCCCCCCCTACCTGCTCGATTTCGAAGACGGGGCTCCCTCTCTTCTTTTCAATGAAGGTGGGCTTTGTCGTACGATCAAGAAGCCCAACTCTTTTCCAACACCCTTTGGATATATCGCCTGCTCTCCACCCCGTGCCCGGCTTTTTTGTCTTGGAGTCTGCTCCCACTTTAAACCCCCTTCTTCCCCATTTTTCGGGACTCTGATCATCCGAATCTTTTCCACAGGGTCCCCCATCTTACATTCCAGTTGCCCAGAAACAAATCACTCTGAAACCTGCCAACACCCCCCCCTTTCCTCCCTGCTCCGAGAGCTTTTTAATGCTTTGCTAAGTCTTTCCAGGTAGGATTACGACTTGTTTTTTTGTGGGTCAGCGTCTTTGGTGACCGCTGCCCCCCTCCCCAATGTCTTTTTTCATACGCCGTTCCATCAGTAAGTCGGCTTTTTTCCACGTGCGAGGCCTTCTTGATTTTGTCTTCTTAGCGACCTGACCCTTACTATCGTTACTTCCCTGTTTTGGAACCGTGGACCCCTTTCCCCGTCTCAGTTTTGCTCCCGTCCCCTTTCGGCCGCCGGTATCTACTCCTTTTTCTTCGTGAACTATGTTTCAATGCATCATGGAACAATTTGTGCTTCTCGTCCCGGGGATTCTTGGATCTACGCCCCCCCTCCCCCCGTGTCTTCTGTTCTTGGAGCTGCCTGTTTCCCCCCCCCCTCCCCTTTTCCATTGTTCAAGAAGAGTCCCTCAGTCGTTTTCCTACCAGCTTTTCACGTGATTCTAGTAATTGTTAGTTTGGGAGTTACGAGGTGGCGTTCCCGTCCCTTTCTGCCCCCAAGTTTTCTCATTGCTCCTTCTTGAGATAGACTTCCTCCTCCAGAAGACCCTTTTCCTCAGGTGTTGTTTCGAGCACCTTGTCCGACCCACGACCCCCCCGAGTGCCCTTTGGTTTTCCTTCTTTGCCTGTGAAATGGAGGCGAGGCAGGGATGTCCTTTTCCTTCCCGTCCCCCTACGTAGGTCCTTGGCTTTTTGTCTCCGGCTACGTCCTTTTTTTTTGCTTATCATCTTTTTACGTGGTGCGTATGATCCCCGCTCGAGCCTCAGTGTGCGCTGCAACTCGCCCCCTTCAAGAAGGAGGTATTTATCTCTCCCCTTCTAAATGCGTGTTCTATACCAGCGCTCCTCCCTCATTCCTTCCCCTTGAGAGCGTCTCCTCCCCTCTCTCGAAACCCGACCCAAAACGGACACTAGATGCCTTTTTCCCACCTTTTCTCCTCGTACACCTTTCGGTACGTATGCCCGAGAGCGCCTGCTGACTTTTCCCGTACTTTTTCTTCTTCCTTTACCAAGATGCCCACCCCTCTCGAAAATTACTCCTGCCCTCGTCGTTCTTTGCCTCCTTCTGCTTCGCCTAAGTGCCGCATTCCCCGAGGGGTTCTATTAGATGTTTTTACGACTCCTTTTCCCGTCAAATCCTCCTCTTGATCAAAAACCTCTGATAGTAAGCGTTTGATCCTACGTGTTTTACTCGGACCGTTTTCGCGTCGACCTCCCCTAAGCGCAATTTGGTTTCTCTTCAATGTTTCTAACCTTTCTTTCATTAACCAGGCTTTTTTTCACTGGCCTCTCTTTTGGCTGTTTTTAGACACTCTCGTGTTCTCCTTTTCCCCAACTCGGGTGTTTTCCATATTTCAGTCCTTGCCTACTAATCGGTGCGCCTGACCATTACTTGGGGTTATGTTAGTCGCGGCCCCTTTCACAGAGCCTTTATTCATTGCTTTTGCGGTGGCGTACGGCAAAATTTAGTCCTCATGGCTCTTCTTTTTTTTCGTGTAGTATCTCCCATTTTTTGACCTTTTTCTCGTGACTCTTTTGGCCTTTTTGGAGTCAGCCCTGTCTTTCCTTTCGTCCTTGCTTAGGGCCGAAGCTTAAAACTCATATTGTAAAGCTGTCGTTCCTTACCCCTTCTTACTTCCTCCTTTGTTTTACTCTTTTTCCGTTTTTTTTTGAGATAGCTTTCTCCCCCCCTCCATGATTTTCTTACCCATAAGTATACCCTAAGCGCACCCCCAGATTACCCGCTTATTTTTCCGCGGTCTCCCCCCCCCCATCGCTTTAAGTCCCAGATACGCCACCCCATGTCCTAAGATAATTTCCCCCCCTGCCTTTACGCAGTACCCACCTTTGCCGATCCATTTCTACATGCCGGTTGGTACAGTCCCCCTGACTCTTTTTTCCGACGCCGCTATTTCCCCCTTTTTAGTTCAGCACTCTACTTTATACCCATCATGTGCCTCTCGCCCTTCAGGTTAGGTGCCCGCCGCACTGCATTTCTTCTCACCTGCTTTGTTCGTTAAGCCAGCAGCGTCAGAGCGCTCAAAGAGAAGACCTGCTGGACCGACTAGGACCTTTTCCCCCCCGACCCCCGGTTATGATAAGTGCTGATCTATACCCGACCTTTTTTATCTGTAGGTGATGTGCATTTCCGGATGACGAGTTCTCGACCGTAGTACATACAGGGGAAATCCCTTTAAGTACTTTCCCGCTCCCCCGCTTTTTTTGTCTTCCATTAGTCCATTACATTTCTTTACTGCTGTCCCGGTTGACACAGCCCATCTTACTCCCCCACCGTCTTTCTCCTTTTTCTTTTCAAGTCCTTCGCATACTATAGTTATGACCATCCCTCCCTGAGGACTTCTTCCCTTATATTCCTCTCTTTTTCCTAATTTAAGGGGTTCCCTTCCTCCGACCCCTTTGATAGTTCCAAGTTGTTACCCTCAAGGGCTCCTCCTCTTTTTCCTCGAAAGATCGCCCGATTCCTCAGTAATTTTCCCGTTCTCTTTTTCCTAATTTTTCACTATCCTTTCTTCGATTGACTTTTTTTATGGACGGGGTTTCCTTAAAGATTTCTTGCTCCCCTTCCTGGATATATCCCCTGGGTCTGTGTACCCTGTGGGCAGCTCCTGTGACTGACCGATTTTCCCCTAAAGACTCCATGTGTGTTCTGTGGATCTTCATTCCCTTACTAAGTTTTTCGTTTGAGGGGCAGCCGAGTGTCCCCGCCCACAAAACCCTCTTTTTCCTCTCATACGAAAAATCAGGTTCTAAGTTCCCCTCCTTCAGGCCCCCCACTCACTGTCGCGCCCCTTTTCAGACCTCGAATCACCTCTTCGTTGGACCTGTAGTTCGTCGCCCAACTTTTCAGTCCCTTTTCGCGTTTAAGTGCAGCCCGACGGACCTCACCAATTTCCCTCCTCATCGTGGTCTTTCGCCAGCCGCGGCACAGGCGGGTGACTCGCCCCCCCCCCCCTGAAAAAAAAACGTCCGTCGGTGCGAAGTCATGCGATCCTGCCTTTCCTCCCATTCCGAACACAGCTGTGAAGGTTTTTTTTGGCCGCCAGTGCGATTAACCCACCCTTTCCGCCCCTTTCTGTTTAACGGTTTTCGCTATGAATGCTCTCTTCCATCCCTTTCCCCCCCGATTGGGGCGACCAGTGAGACGTTTCCCTTTCTGGAGTCTTTGAGAACCCTGCGACTACAGAAACCTCACTCGGCTTCCCCCGGCCGTTTTATCTGCGTGGAACGGCTCCGTCAATTTCCCTCTCATAAGCACAAGTGTCAAATAATGTGTTGAAGTCACCCTTCCTGTCACCCGCCCCGCTCTTCCCTTGGACCCCACCATTTAGGTGACAAAGAAAGGCCGCCCCCTGCAAGTGACATCCCTTTACAAACCCCTTCTAACTCAGTAGTTTTGA
>Ga0179593_1363255_pt1 | contig 12515 bp, 16 predicted proteins | sample CZODoug2_1_08_16_FD_185931 | JGI IMG/M metagenome (GOLD analysis project Ga0179593, IMG submission 185931) | Vadose zone soil fungal communities from Angelo Coast Range Reserve, California, USA - CZODoug2_1_08_16fungal (PacBio error correction) | ecosystem: Environmental > Terrestrial > Soil >... | reverse complement strand
ACACCCCTGACAATTTTTTTTCCCCCCTGGGTTAGCCAAGAGTTAAATTTTTTGCCACATACTTAACCCCCACTTCCCTCTCTCTTTTTTCCTCCGCCTTACCCCTCAGTAACACATAACCAAATAAGAACTCCACAATTCTGATCGGTGTGTTGTTTTTCCCCCAAGACCCCCCATTAATTTACCTTCCCCCATTTCAGATACCCGCCATCCGCGTATGCAAGGGTCTTTTCTCCTTTCCCTCAAGGGACCATTGACTTTTTTTGGCGGACGTTTTCTTGCCCTTTTTTTTGAGCAAGCAATGCGATGACCCCAACCAAACCCCTCTTCCCTCCCCCCCCCCTAAGATAAAGTGGAGCCTGTTCAAAAGTGTCTGGCCAGCAGGTTGCGGTAAGATGTCTTCTTTCCCAACAGGAAATTGAGCCCCCCCCTTCCTTTTCTACCCCCGCCAAGCCCCCCGATTTTTGATTTTTGTTTCACAGTCTCCATCCGCTTTGAGACCCGCGTTGACTGGACTTTGCTCCGCGTGAAGGTTCCTCCGCCTTTTTACCGTCCCCCCCAACACGTCCTTTCCCTCCTGGTCCCTTTTTCTTTTGTTAGCCTTGGTTATTGTATAAAATCTACCCTTCATTCAGGGTTAGAACCCACGCCCAATTGAACCATCTGGAGTGCCTGCCCCCTAAATCAGTTCGGTATCTGATGCCCTCTTCCCCAGGGGACCCCCCCCCCTGCATTGTGTCTTCCCTCCCTGAAACAACCCTGACCTCTCAAGCCTTGAGTCTGTCTTTCCGTTTCGGCGCAAATTGGTCAATGCCATTTTTACCCATGATTTTTTTCTGTATGTTGAGTTGAGCCCTCTTGCCGCCACCGCAAGCCCACCACCCCGAAAAGGTATTCCTTTTTTTTCCGATTTTCAGTCATCCGTTTAGCCACCTGCCGACTTTTTTTTTTCTATCACCCGACGCTTCGCAGTGTTGGGTACATAACCCTGAGCTCGTCACCGTCTTCTAGGCGCTCCGATTTTTGAATACATGTCATTCAATAATGCGTCCCCCAGCATTTTCCCCTCTTTTCTGGAAATCCGTGGTGATTTGTTTTTTTCTTGCGGGAATGATTGGACTTTTTGGACCCTGTGGATCGATGGTAGGTACGCTCTTTTTTAGCTTACTTGAGGGAACAGGCATCATTGAATCCCCTACCTTTCAATCGAGTCGCAGCCACGTGGCTTTTTGTCTCTGCTCATTCTTCGGGACTATTTCTCATCCCTACTTATTTCAGGTGATGAGTCACCGGCCCCAAAGTCCCGGGTTTCTAGATCCTTCTCGTATTTCCCCCCCCACAAGTCCGGTGAGCCCCCCCTCACGTTTGTTTGGATCAGGCAATTTTACTGAAGTTTTCTTTTCGGTCTTTCGCCTACGTTTTACCATTTTTAAGTCCTAAAAAGCAACCTTTTCCAGGACGCGAGAAATGCGAACGATCTGCTTTTCGATTCGTTCTGAGGGGGTTCCGCGCCGCTATTACTCTCTTCCCCCCCCGAAGACACCCCTTTTTCACACGGATGGGCAAGTTTTTGTTTGGTTCCTTTCCTCCACAACCAACTTCCAACTTTTTTCCCAGCTGCACTTCGTTCTGCCCTCTTCGGTTCGCTTTCCAACAACACCCCCCTTTTTTCTCTGTTCCCCTTCCCACCCCAAAACGATTTCCTTTGAAAATCCGGTGTCGAACTGACAAATCACCGTACCCGTTGGTTTTCTGTGACAGTCTGATGACCCCGCGATCTTGACCGCTCCAGATTATTTTAAGAATATGTGAGAGCATCCAACTGTGTCGAAATCTGTCGTTTTTTTCCCTTCTTTCTCCGTGACGCCCCCCCTTTTTGCGTTCCACCACCACCGTCGTAACAGCCTCCGCTTCCTTTCACTTTCTGATTGATTCATTACCCAATCGTTGTCCCCTCACCGTTTTCGGATGAGTGCCGTGGAATCAAATCCTTGCGTGATTCGTTTTTGGTTTTGTTTTTGGGTTTGTGGGGGGGGTGGTTCCATCCAAAACAGCCCCCAGTCCCCGACCCCCCCCCCTTATCTCAGCTTCCCACCAGACTTCTTTCGGCCGCGAACCGCCCCGTGTTCGGGGGCTGGGACCTGGATTGTTATTGCGTGTTGTTCCGTCCCCCCCCGGCCCTGTTTATCCACAGTTTTTCCTGCTTTCTTATGGTTTTTGAGGGAATTTTGGTTTTTGGCACCACCGTTTCTCCCCCCAAACAGGTCACACCACCTTCTAGGGTGGCTGCCATGCCCCGCGGCACAACTCTTCCACTTTTGAGCCCCCCCTCCCCCCTAATGATCCCAAACTTTGAGGTCCGCTCCGCTTTCCGTGTAGAGCTTTTGGCCCCGGGGGCGCGCCGATAAAGTTTTTTGGCCACCAACCCTTCTTTGCCCGTAGCCCTTTAACCGCTTTTTAGCACTTGTTTTTTTTTTTCCCTTTGATCCGGTTTCCTCTTTCCCGGACCGGTTCCACCCCTTCCCCCCACGGGCATTTACAAGTTGACACGTTTCATCGTCTGACAAGCGTTCTTTTTTAGTTTTCCTTTATCCGAAAGTGCTTCAGCGCGCCGAATCCCCCCATGGCGCATTCAGTACACATGTGCCTTTTTTGTCCCCGGCTCAACCTGACAATTTTCTCCGGCCCAACAACACAGGATTATGGTTTTTTTGAGATTTTTCTGCCGAGACAAAGCTGACCCCTACCGTGGCACGGCCGGGTTCCACGCCTTTTTTTGTTGGTAGCCTTGCAAACGATCAGCACCCACCCTTTTTCGTTTTTGGCCCTTACATCCACCCGTCTGGCCAACATCAGCGTGCATGGACGTGTTGGACGGCGTTCTTTCCCCCCCCCCCCCCACGGTCTTTCCTGATTTTTTTCACTTCATTTTTCTACTCCTCGTGCGTGGCCTTAAATTCCTTTTCGGGGGTTTGTACTCCGATTTTTCCACCCCAGCCCTGAGAATATACTGTTCCAAGCCCCGCTTCCCTCTTTTGTTGGTCTCTGCCCTCTTTGATTAGTGCGTCTGTTCTTTCATCCATCGAGGGGCCCTTGCCGGTGTTTTTTTTTTAACTTGGAATCCTCCTGGTTCTCCCCCCATCTTTCACCTCCTCTTCACTTTTCTTTCCTTTTTCCCCAAAACATGGTTTTTCCTCTTCTGCCGCACCCGTTTTCTATTCTTTTTTTGATGCCTTTCCCTTCCCAATGTTTTTCAACGGTACCCCCGTTAGTGTTATCTCTTTTTTAGAGATTCGGGGTGCCTGGCCGTTCCCATCGGTCCATTTTTTTTCCCCCCCTAAACCCAACAAAAGCGTTCCAGGATTCTAGTCCCTTCCACAGGCCCCTTTTTGATTGGTTTCCATTCGGTTTCTGAGGCAGCCTTTCTCTTACTTCCCTCCTTTGTTTTTTGTGACTTCCTTCTTTTATGTGCTGATAATGGAAATTCCTCCAAACGAACTTTTCCCCCCCCAATTTCCCCTTCTTCCTTTGAAGTTGCCTCGATCCATCCTTCCGCTTTTGCCGCCGGCCTGGTGCGGTGAGTCCCGTCGCGAGGCGTTTTCCCCGTTCCGTTAATCCCCCCCCCTTTTGTTCCCAACAGTCAAACGTGTCATACTTCACCTTTTTTTAAACTAGGATCTAATCATTTTCTTCGCCAAGAGCTTTTTGAAGTCCGCGGCTTGTGGACCGGGCCTGTGATTGGGACCTTTTTACACTTAAATCCTCCGCTCCCCCCCATTTCTCAGTTCCACCACTCGATGTTCTGATGAAAGAACATTCACGCTTGATGCCAAAGATCGGTTTTTTTCGCTTTGCCCCGTTTCTGGGCTTCTAATCCTAGTATTTTTACCTCGCTACAGGTGGATTTCCTTGCGCCGCTTTAACTAGTTCCCCCCATACGTGATGACGTCCTCCCCCCCCCCCCATACTTCTTTGGTGGTTTCAATTCTCCCCTGCCCAGTAACGTTTTCATCACCGTCTACCCTCCGAGGGATTCCGTCCGCGGTGGTTTTTTTTTCCCCCTATCCTCCAATTACCTTTTCTGGATTTTTTGACCCAGCGACGTCCATCTTTTCTGTCGCCGTCCACCTGATTTTTGGTTTTTGACGGTCCGTTGCGTGAGATAATGGCCCGGTTTTGACGGTCGCCGTTTTTCCCGTTCTGAGAGATTGATTTTTCCCTTTTCCCTTTACCGGGCAGTCTCTTGATGACAGATATTTGAACTCGGTGGAATTTCAACTCTTTGGGCGTGGTTCGTCTGTGCCAATTTCTTTTCCCCCTGTCTCCACCCTTGGTCCCCCCTTTCTTTCCAACTGTTCTCCATTCTCAGGCAGATTCATCCGCCGAGGGGTTTGCTTTCGGCGGCGCACTGTTTTTCTTCTGGTTTGTCACTACCGTTTCCTCTTCAACCTAACTCCAATGTTTCTTTCGGGCTTTTTTTTATGGTCGTCAACAACAGTGGTTATGGAGCGTTTTGCGATCGCAGTCCGTGACCTTTTTACTCCAATAGTATTTTTTTTTTCCTTTTTTGACCCGATTTTGATTAATCAACCCTTCCTCGCTAACCTTGGGCTTTCCGCCTTTACGGAAACCCCCCCAATAAACTTTTTGACCTTTTTTTGATATTTTTTCACTCCCTTTTTTCCCGAGGACCCTCTCTGGTTTTCCCTTTCTTAGATGTTGATTTTTTGGCCTGTGTCAGCTTTAATCTGCGTGCCTCCACCCCAACACTTTTTTTTTTTCCCTGCACTCATCTGTCTTATGCATCGATATGCCACTGTGATGGCCGACTTGCCGCATTCTGTTTTTCCTTCATCCTTGCGTTCTCCCCTTTCTTCCCGTTTTTTTTAGTGACCCCCCCTATTGCCCCCTTTCAGCTCTCTCACCGACCGCCGACAGCCGGTTGGTGATCTCATCTTACGGTGGGAGGCATATCGCTTATTCTCCCTCATTCCTTTTTTTGTTCGTTTTCCCCCCCCCCTTAGTGCTTCCTGTCATTTACCCCTTTTTTTTTCCCTTTGACCGTACTGGGTTTCTGCCCGTGCGTCCGACGATCGCACGGCGTTGTTTTTCGGACTGAGCCACCCAATTTTTTTTGCCTTTCCTTTTAATGTTTTCATTTCCCCCCCTTTTAGCATTAAGGGTGGCTTGCGGCTGCCTCACCCCCCCGGGGTTGCGGTTGTGGTTTTTCAATTACTCGTTACCTTTCAAATCTAGCTTTTCAGCCTACTGTCCTCCTCCTGTTCGGGTTGTCCGCCTTTGTGAACCTTCACTTTCAAACCATTTTTCCGTGCAATTTCCGTCTAGCGGTCGGACCATTTTCTACCCTCCTTTCATAACTTTCGATCCAACTGGCGGCTGCCGTTGGTTTCGTTGAGAGCGTAGTCAATCGGGCCTTGATAGAGTCCCCGCCCGTTTTCCCTCCTGAGATCCCACCCTGCCACCAAAAATAGTTCAAAATCCTCACCTTTCGACAAGAACCGGTAAGTCCCGTGACAGCTTTCTTTTTACCCTTGTCAGTTTCCCATAGTCGGGGGCATCACGTCTTCTCGGCTTTTTACGCGTCTTTCAGCCGTTTTTTGTTTCCTTTACGCCCTGTTCTCCCCCCTTCCATATTTTGCCCCACGTTGATCTGTTATTGTTCGGCGGGCTGGTGGTTTCTTTTAAGTCTGAGCTCTTCCCCATCCCACTTTTCCGTCAGTGGCGGTTTTGAGCCGAACAAGGGCCCTTTTCCTTAGACTTGATTTCTGTTTTTCTTGTGTTATGCACCAGAACTTTCCTATTCATGTTGTGGCCCTGAGTCTTTTGAAAGTTCAGCTCCCTCTTTTTCGTTCTGGCTCTTCCCTCCCGCCTACCTGAAGATGGGTTTTCCCTTTTTCTTGTTTTTTTAGATTGTCCTTATTGACGAGTTTCCTCCCCGCGTGGCGGGACCCCAAAATTTTCATGGTTTTGCAATGTCTTCGTCCCTTCCCATCTTCGCCGAAGTTTTCAGCCCTTTTGGCTGTGGGCCCATCTCGTGACAAGGCCTTGTCGGCTCCGAGTTTGATCCGAGTACTTGATAGTGCCTTTGGGTTTATGCATTTGGCCTCCGGCCTAGGCCACCTGCTGGATCTTTTTCCACGGAGGCGTTTTCCGCTGCTGGCGCTCCGTTTTGTTCCTTTCCGCCAATTGTTGTACCCCGGTTTTCCCCCCCCACTCTCGCATTGCATGGCTTGCCCCCGGTTCTTGTTTCTGGGTCTCCCCCCTTCTATTTGTCGATTTTTTCTTTTGTTGGTGGCGTTTTCTGACCTGTTGTATTTTTTATTGCCTCGCCCGATCCGCTCATTGGTCTCGGCCTTCGGCGACCGCAATGACTTTTTTTACATTCTCTTTCCTTTTTTCCTTCCCTTTTTTGTTTTATGAGTGTATCATTCCCAAACGGACAATTGCCGTGGTCGCCCTTAGAAACGCAACCCCCCCCCCCATCTTTTTTGGTTACTGTATCCCTTTGAGGTTTTCGTACCCCCGGCATCAGCCACATCCCCGCATGACAGGGACCTCCCCCTATTTACCCCCCCCCCCCCTATTAAGAGCCCGTTCTGTCCTTCACTCCCGGATTGCGCTCGCTGCCCTTTTCTGTGTGGTCACTGCGCTTTTGGACACCCCCCCCCCAACCCCCCTTCCTTTTCCGCAGGCCCAAGTGGCGGCCCTTGACAGCCGTTTTTCCATTCCCCGTTGGTCTTTCCTTTTTTAGGAACATCCCAGTCTGACCACCCCCCCCGTCTTGCAATGAAGTACCCTTGGGGATCTGTTTTTTCCACTTCGAAACCTGAACCAAGGCTTGACGCCCTCTGGGCCCCAACGCACTGGCTCGGGGCGCATTTTAAGCTGGGACGACTTCCTTTTCCCCCTTTCAAAACAGGTTGTTTTTTTGGGACAGATTTGTTTTTGCTTTGGAGAACACGCGCTTCTCACCCGGCCTACCAGGGCCCATTTTTACCCACCACCCGCACTTTGCCACCGATTGTCTCTTTCTTTTTTGACGGCTCCAGCCAGAGAAGGTGAGCTGCGGTCCGATATTAGTGGTTTAACCCAACCCCATTTGGCCCTTTCTTTTTTTGTCTTGATGTACCTACCCTACTTTGTAAAAACAGATGGACAAAAAAAGCTTTACGACGCTCAGTTTTGTTGATTGTCAGGCTTGACCACCTAAGCATTATTGTACGATTTCTTTTCCTCTTTCCTCTCTTTCGTCCACCTCCATGAGTAAAAAAATTAACCTGAGTTGCGGCGCACTTTTTTGGACCGACTTTTTTCTTTTTGGGATTTTTTTTTTTTGATGCATTGGAAATACTCCCCCCCACACGCGCAGGTTTTCGGGATAGGACACCTTCGAGTTTTGTTGAAGATACAAGGTCACCTGAGTGCACCGTTGTTCCACAATAGCCGTCCTTGAACAGAATGTTTCGTTAGGACATGGAGGGTTTGGTCACCTTTGGAATTTTTCGAGCTCGTTTTCTTTTGCCGATATTGTACGTGTGTCTTGGATGACTATCTCAAGTTAAAGAACCCCGTTGGCTCCATTCTGTTACACGGCAGAAGGCGCCCTTTCTTTTATGCTGTCTCCTCCTACCGTATGCAAGTTCAAGGCGCCCCCGGCCGTTTATATCTGCTATGTGGCTTCAACCCCCCCCTTCCTTACCTACCAACTAGGCAGTAGCATTCCCGACGGTCTGCCCCCCCCGTTGATCTTGTTTTTATCCCATAGCTGCCTCAGTTTATATCTGCATTAATCAAACTCCCACCCCCGCTGTCCCGTAGGCCCGGAATCCTTTTTTTTTTTTTTTGTTTCCAATCCCCTTGCCCCGTCTTCTTGCCTACGTCCGTGCTCAGCTACACCCGTACACTTTCCCTTTTTTTTCAACTGTGTTTTTTTCTTTTACCGCGGTTCAACACACCCCCCCGGCGTTCGATTTTTCAGGGCTGTCTCTCAACCCCCCCCCCCCAGTCGCTCCGTCATTTACAAAAAAAAAACCGATTGAACAAACCACTGTTTTTTCTCAAAGCCCCCCCGTTACTGGAGGCACAACCTTTCCGTAGAGATGCGAATTTTTTTACCCCTCGGACTTCCCCCCTTACAGATGTCCACGCGTGTCCCACTCCCAACCTTTCTTCCCCCGCGCCCGTTGGTCAGCTCTCCCCTGTGGTCCTCCAGTCTCCCGACCCCCCCGTCAGTCAGTGACCCGACGATTTTTGAGACTGCAATTTTGCAAGGTGTGAGGGCTGTTAGGACACTGTCGGCTTTCACTTGGGTAGATCTCTTCCCCCGTTTTTGCCCTTCCCAACATCGTTTCCTATATGGCCTGTTGTTGTAGTTTGGGGTGGGGGGGGTTGGGTTTTGGGGGGGTTTTTGTGTTTGTAGGGTTTTTCCCACCACTAAGATTTTTCCCAAATCTTCCCCCCCCAGCAGCCAAAACCGCGTCTACACCCTTTCTTTTTTTTAGTTTGCCCGCCTGCCAACGCCTTTAACTTTCTGGGCTGTCCTGTGGGGTGAGGTTTGCTTTTTCTTTTGTCTTCTTATTTTTTTTTTTCGCCCCGACGTTTACTGAGTGCCCAAATGGTCGGTGACGGTTTTAGGGTTTCCCCCTTTCCTCCCCCAACATTTTTTGCCCCCCCCCCCTTTGTGGTGCTTCCTTTTACTTGCTACTTTTTTTCCCCACGCGCCCCCCCCGTTTTTTGCCAGCCGCATCGCCCCAGTTATAATTATTCAGTTTTTTTCCGTTCCTTTTTCCCCTCCCTTACCCCCAAGTTCCACGCCGCAGGACTTAACCCGCCCTTGGGATTTTTTCCCCCACCCCCACCCCCACGCGGCCCCTTCTGAGTTTATTTCCTCCCCCTTCCCTCATGGGGTGGCCCCCTCATTCCCCTCAGAAAAATAAAACCCATTCAGTGTTCCCATCTGCCACCCCCTTCGAGCTCAATTTTCCTTAGGCTTTTTTTGTACCCCTGCTACCCCTTGCTTACAATCGTATCTCCCTTTTTTCCGTCGCAAGTCAAACCGTTTTCCCTGAGCGCGGGCTCGGCACCACCGTGGTTACTGTTTTAAGCCGACCCTTCCCCCTGTTGTTTTTTGATCAGAGGTAAGGAGTAGTTTGATTTTTTTTCTGCTCTGGTTCCCCCTTCCTAATTAGTTTCTGTTTTTCTTTTCCATGTCCCCCTTTTTGATTTCTCACAAACTCGCTTGGTCCCTCTTGCCATTCATTCTGTTCCCGTGGGTTCTTTGACGGCCTGGCCGATTGAACCCCAGGAGCGTGGGACCTTCTTCCGTCCTGATATCCTCTTCCCCCCCCTCCTGTGCACAGGTAAATATTTTTCCCCCCCCCAGCGGGGCGCGGGGTTCCTTTCCCTTTTTCCTTTGTATATCCACCTCCTTTACCCTTCCCCAAGTGCGTTCCCCGATCTTTGGGCTTCCGGCCAGGCTTTCCTTTTTTGCACCCGCTGTTTCTTCCTTCTTCATGCGATGTTTGGCACGTTTTTTTGCTGTGGTGCTTGCGGAAGGACGGGCTCCCCGTTATCGAAACCCCCCCCCTTATTCCCCCCCATTCCTTTCTTAAACCACATGGTCCTGTGCTCTTTTGGTCACGGGAAGGATAGCGTCTTTTTTGATGACTGTTCAGGGATTTCAAATTTTATTGTCCGGCTTTTTTCCTCTTTTTGCTGCCCTTTTTTGAGCTTTTCTAGCATCGGTTCCCCAGCCGGCCCGGCCCAAAAAAAGGTCATTTATCTGCCTTTTTTTCCTTTTTTGCCTTTCCTTTTATTTTTTTCCCATTTCCTTGACAGGTTCTTACCTGAGCCCAGAATCCTTTTTTAATCCTCCTCCAAGTTGTTGTTTTTTTTTTTTGTTTTTTTTTTTTTTTTTGTGTTTTGAATCAGGTTTCCTGTTTTCGTCCATCCTAATTACCATTGGCTGAGTGCCGTTCCTCTATTTTTTTTAATCTTTTCGTGACCGAGGGGCCGGGCTCCTGGCATATCGTTTCCTTCTTGTAACTGTCCCGTTTTCCCCTTCCCCCTTGCCCCCCCCAGTTCTTACGAACCTTTTTTGCCGTAGCTACCCGGGGTTTCTTTCCCCCCAAAGATGTTTAAGTCCCTGTACCCCCGGGTTTTGTATTTTTCCCTCCATTTTTTTCCCCTCTCCTGACACTTCCCCCGTCCCCTCAGCTTTTAGTCGTTTTTGAATCAAACCTTCGCCAGCTCCCCCCCACCTGATTTCAACCCTACTTGAGCGCTTCTTACACTCAGTGATATTCCCTCTCTTGTTTTCCTCTCACTTCTTTTAACTATTTTCCGCAGCGGCCTCTAGAATGAGTGAGACGAATCACTCACGTTTTTTATAGCCCGCATTCACGTTTATTTACCCCTTTATTTGTTCATCAGTTTCCTTTTGATTCCACGCTCCCCGCCTAGTTTTTTTGATCGGGCCTTTCCAGGTTGAACACGTTTTAAGTCACTCTCTGTTATTTCAAGTAATTTCTACCCTCCGTTAGTGACTTTTTTTTTTTTTGTTTGGCCTCCCCCCCTTTTTTCACTTTCCCCTTTTTTCTGTCTCAGGGTTGTTTCCTTTTCGTCGCGCTGGAATTCACGGTCACTACGTCGCGACGACATTGATTTTAAAAATTTACCGTGGCAGCTTTTACTTATGTTGTGGGATTTTCCTGTTTTTGCCCCTTAGGCAAATTCTCCCTTTGTCTCTTGTCTGGTGAATCCCGTTTCTCGTTGCCGTGGTTTTGGTTCCCCCCCCGCGGCTCTGGGCGCTGAACTCTGACTTCTCCCTTTGGTTTCATATGATCTTCCTCCCCTTTTCCTTTCGTTGGGCTGTTGATTTTTGAGAAAAACTTTTGCTTGGCTTTTTTCGCGCTCCATGTAGGCCTGTGCCGCTGGTTGGTTCTCCGATTTCTCCGCAACCGTCCTTTTTTTCCTGCGTGACCCTTTCTTCCTTAGGGCGGACTTCCCTCCAGAACAACAAGCACCAACTTTCCCACTCCTTTTTTCCAGGTAAAGTCTTTGCCCGCTTCGTTTGTGTCCGCGCGTGACTGGTCCTTGGGGGGCAGCTTTTTTTATTGTTCACCGGCCAGTCCCCTTTTCTTCAATCCCTTTTTTTTTGCCTACGGGCCTCCTCCCTCCCCAGATGGGGCCGTCAATAGCCCTGAGTGCATTTACTTTTTTATGTTCTCCCCCCTCCCAGACCCCCCGTTTTTTCAACGTGTTGTCCGTATATTTTTTGACTGGTCCCCTCTTTTTCTCCGTCCCTGGTGTTTGGAGGCTCTTCACAGATTTTCCGGTCTGGCTTGCCCTGGATACTGCTCCAAGACGTCCTTTGGGACAATGAGGTCCCCCCTTCGAGTTACTGGATCTTTTGGTGTGCGATTGTTCTTGCGTTTTTGTTTTTTTGGGTGTTTTTTTTTTTTTTTTTTTTACGTGACTCTCCGGGCTGAGCTTTGAAAGGGCACGTCCGACCCCGTTTGGCACCATTTTTCGTCACAGTTTTTGGTTGGTTTTCTTTGAGAAGATTCGTCCGACCAAAACAACTTTCCTTGTACTTTTTTTTTTCTTTTTTTTTTGTTTTTTTTTTGCCTACCTTTTGTTTTGCGCCTCAGTCCTCGGCGCTTGTGTGCCCTCTGATTCCCTTTCCTCCGTCGGTTTTTGATGTTGAGGACTTCCGACTCCCCTGCTCGGCGTTTTCATTTCCTCGGGCCTTTTTTCTTAGTGTTGCTTCCCCGTTGCCTGTACTCGAATCGCTTCGTAATTTTTACCTTCCCCTTGCCCCCCCACTGGAGGTTTGCCGCTTCCCCTGCGGCTTCTTTTGTATCCTTTCTGGAAGGCCCGTCCCAACCTGTGTTAAACCCCCTGGGCCGCAGGCCCCTTATTAGGCCCTGCGCTTTTTAACCGCAACCCCCCCCACGACCCTCCCCCCCCGTTACAACTATCCCCTTCAAGAAAACGCCCTTTGTCCTATTCATTTATTTCTTTCTGCCTGGATTTAACCCTGATATTCCCCAGGACGACGGGTGAACTCCACCAGTTGATGTTGAGAAGTCCTTTTTTTTCGATTCATTTCCCCCCCAAGCGTGGTGTTCCCCTTCAGGTACCCAGACGACGGGACGTACCTCGGGCAAAGGGATTTCTTGTCTGAGTTTTTTTGGCCGTCATGAGTTTGATTAGGCAATCCTTTTCATTTTTGTTGCCGCCTTCCCCCTTCACCCCATTTGTCCCCTGCTGATGTTCTGTTTTTTCGGTCTTGTCCGCCAGCACAACTTCCGTAACCCTGATGTTTGGGGCCTTTTCTATCGGGTTGCCAAGTTTTCCCTCGATTTTCCCCTGGGTTTTTTTAGTTCTTTACAATTTCTCTAGCCGCTGGGTTCTAGGTTTTTTTTCTGCAATGTGGCACTTCTTTCATCATTTTTGGCGCCGCGCAGATCTTTCCCTGTCCCCCCCTCCTT
>Ga0179593_1324569_pt1 | contig 12515 bp, 22 predicted proteins | sample CZODoug2_1_08_16_FD_185931 | JGI IMG/M metagenome (GOLD analysis project Ga0179593, IMG submission 185931) | Vadose zone soil fungal communities from Angelo Coast Range Reserve, California, USA - CZODoug2_1_08_16fungal (PacBio error correction) | ecosystem: Environmental > Terrestrial > Soil >... | reverse complement strand
CACGGTTCCGCTGATTCCTAACTCCCTACAACCTTTATCTCCTTTTCCCGCTATCCGAATTTTTATCTCTTTTTTTTCCTGTGCCCTATCCTCCAATCCCGTATATTCATCCTACTCACTTGTGTGGTTCACCCCCCTCTCTTTACCAACTTCTTTACTTTCGGTATTCCCTGGAAGGAATCAGCTTTGATTTCTGACACTTCACGGATTTGAGAGACTTCCCTCTCCTTAGCTTCCCGCAATCCAAGGTATGGTTGATTTTTTAGGGCTATGGTGTCCTTGGCCGCTTACTTATGAGTTTGTTTGTAGACTCTTTGTCATTCATCCCTTGAGTTTTCCTTTCCTTGCCCCTGTTAGCCCTCTTCCCCAAATCGGATGTATGTTCCCCTTTTTTTTACGCGATAATAGTAACCCTTTCCTCGAGATGAGGTTTCCATATCGCTTCCTTTTCTTCAGACTTTCCCCTAATGGATTCGAAGGTCAGATAGACAGTTCTATGGCTCGTATGCTTTGTCTTGGCTCGTTCCGTTTTGCTCTCTATTTTTCCCTGGTTGTTAGTCTTCTTTCACCCTCATCCCGGCGCATCTTCCTTCTGTTTTTGATATTAATGCGTGGCCTTCTTGTTCCTGTTAGGACTTCTTCCTTTGACGACGGGTTACTTCCCCGCCACGTTTTCCTAGTTTTTCCCCCCTTGAGGTCTTCCCTTTCTGAACACCCAGCTTTACGTCTTTTTGTGGGGCTCTGAGATCCCCTTCTCTGGCGCTCTGGTGTCCTCTCAATATGGTATCTCCATCTTTACTCCGTGATATCAACGAGTCTTTCATCCACAAGTCCTCTGCCCCATGTTGAAGAGACTGCGAAGTGGTCCTTGATTCTTCCCAAGTTCCCCCCCCTCGGTGCAGCGTATCATCTGAAGATGTCCCCTCCCCCCTTGTTTCCATTGTGGGAGTGGAATATTCCCCACTCTTCCCCCTCCTTGATGTCTGGTGTGTATCCGCTCGGTTTTCCTTGGCCCCGACTAGCACTGTGGTTTTTTTTTTTTTCCTTTCCCGTGTAAGGCGACCGATGGCGATCTAATTTTTTTAGGCCCTCCCCTTCCATTTCTTACGTTATCCTTTTCCCGGGCTATACAGCACGACCCTCTTATTGATTTTTTCGCGCTGATGACTTTTTTGAAATGAGAGGTTCGCGCATGAGCTTCTTTTGCTGGATCCTGGTTTTTCTTTTCTTCTCCTGACAGGTGCTGACCCTCTTCTCTGCTGAAGGCCTTCACTCTCCGGCAACTGGTTGCTCACCGGGTGCTTCTGACGACCCCCGATCGGATCATGTTTCTTTTCCAAACGAAAATCACACGCCCACCCCCGCTGCGATGGCGGGAAAGTTATCCAGGGGACGCTTATCTGTCTTTTCCTCTTTAAATACGTCCTGTCACAAAACGGTACTTCACCCTTCACTGTCCTCGTTCTCCGGATTACCCTTCTTCATTGTAAATTGAGAAACTGGGTCTTTTTCCCGCTTGCTCTTTAAGTACATCCCATTCCGCGCTCAATCTTTTAATGTTCCCATACTTTATGTTCATTCTCGTCTCTTCACTCGCCTCTTTGAGGCTTTGGTGCTGTCAGCTTTGTACCCCTCGTTCGCCGTTGACCTTTCCTCTTTTTCCTTCGATGGGCTGGAAGTCCCCTTTCCCTGACCGGCGTCCTACCAAGAGATCGGTCCGTTTGGCATAGTCCAATGCGTCCTGACACTTCGGCGCATTTTCCGCTGAGTCTTCTTCCTTTTTTTTTTGTTTTTTTGCACTTTTTTTTCCCTTGACTCACGGCGTCGTTTTTTCACCTCGTTGAGTTTTTCTTTGGTCCCCAGTTGCCCCTTGTATGGTTTTCTCCATTGACTTTTGAGATAGCGCGTCCAATGGGTTTTCCCCGGCATTGAGCTCACCCAAATCCCGGATATCTTTTTCCTCCTTTTTATCGTCTACCTTATCGGGAAACCCCCTTTCTGTTCTATCTGTCCAAGGAAATTTGCCCGAAGTTCCACCTCTTTCGCCCCTTTTTTGTCCCCTTTTTGAGACGAACTGCAACCTTTCCTCGTACCATTTTTGACGCAAAACATCTCTCCCTGTTTTTTGGTTTTCCTTTGACTCCCTTTTTTCTCTCTTTGTGGGACACTCGGAGTTCGCGGCGATGGTGGCTGTTCACTTCGCCCTTCATTGGGTACTCTTTTCGGTACTACCCTTTGGTTGCCCGCTCCTTTTTTACTCGCTCATGTGAGATAGAGTTTTGAGGAAGAGAAAATTTGGATGAGTCTTGATGGCGGGTCATCCCTTTCGTCTCCTCTCCAGTTTACCTTGCCGTGGCGCCATCCTGCTGGCCCGGTCCCTCCCTCTTTTTTCCCACGTTTGATCTAAGGCCGACGATGCCCCCTGCCATTCTCCTCAGGTCCGTTTTCTTTCTTTAGGAAGAAGAACCTTTCCTTTGTCTTCTTCTTCCTTCAGGATCGTTCCTTTTGTCCGCAGGTCATTCTTTTCTCTTCCTGCCCCGTTTTCGTAGATTCCTTTTTCTGTTGCAAGTGGCCAGGCGGCCTTTCCAAGTCCGATTCCCCAGTGCTCATGCCTGAGCTTCTGCCGTGACGAGAATGGTGTACCATGGTCATCCATTATTGCTCTTGATTTCTCCTTGAGTTTTTTAATTTATGGTTTTTTGCAAAAAATGAATCTTCTCCCTTTCCCCCGCCTCGTTTAAGGGTCTTTAATGTCAGGTTGGGTACTTTTTTTCCTCGTTATTTCCTGCGGATCTCGCCATGACCCGTTTTTGTGACACAGATCTCCTTTCCCTTCCGTCATCGTACGCGGGGTGCTTTCTTGGGTTCGGGCAAATGATTCTTTTTTTATTTTTTTTTTTCTTTCTTCTTACGGCCACTTTGTCGTCCTTCTCCGCAGGACGTGAGCAACAATCATTTCCTATCGGGAATTCCGTCACTGATTTTTTTTGCAGAAAGTAAACCTCTTCGTCGTAGTCTCTCCTCCAGTAACAGATGTTCCCCCCCCCCGCCGCTCCCCTTTCGTCCCCTCGGCATTGACACGGTGTGAGTAAAGGAGTTCCTTCCCTGAATCTACCGGTGTAGACTTTTCTAGCCCGGGAATACGTCCTTGAAAGGTCTGTCCCTTTTTTATCTCGCTCGCCGTCCGGCCAAACGTGCCACACGCCTGCTGTGCGCCATTTAGGGACAAGATTCTCCCCTATCCCCTCCTTTCGGGATCTTTCCCCTTATGAAGCAAATTTTTTCTGAATGGTTTTACTTTGCGTCTTTCCCTTCAATCCCTAATTACCGCTTATCTGCGACACCCCTGCTTTTTTTCTTTCCTTTTCTCGGGCTTTTTTCTGTTTTTATTGACCAACTGCGGTGTCAGAGCCTTGTAATACCAGATTTGCTGGGTCAACTCTCATTATGTCTGCGTTTTCCCGAGATCATTTACCCCCCGTCTGCGGCCGACCTGCTCCCACGAACCTTCAAAGTGGTCTTTCCCCTTCACCGACACAATTTTTTCCTCAAATGCTTGCCCCGCCGCGTATTAGGGGAATTTTTTTCCCCCCCGTCTCGTATGTACTGGACCGCCTTCCCTAGGCGCCTTCCTGTACTTCCCCTTTTGCAAATGCCGATGCGGATGCTTTCCTATGTTGTCCCGAACTTTTAGCTTTTTGGGTAGGACCTCGCAAACCGTTATCCCCAGCCCCCAAATTTTTCCTACGCGGTTTTGGGCATTTCTCTAGTATTCTGCGTCCTTTTTTTTCCCCTTTGCAAAATTAGCTCTGCTCCCTTTCCTCTTATTCCGGCCCCACTAAGTGCAACAGAGGTCCTCCTCTTCTCGTCTCTGTGCGCGTCATTTCCGCCCGGAACGAGACAAATCCCCTTCCAACCCCATCGGCCGCCTTCCCCTAGATTGCCGAGTTCACCTCCACGTATGGATTTTTTCTTCAGTGAGGGCTATTTTCTTCGTTTTAAACGGACGTGATCGGTCACCGCTCGCCCACCCTCCCATCCTTTCCGAATTTTTTAGAACCATCTCCGTCTTTCTCCGCCTTGTTGTGGACCAGTCCCCCGGCTTCCCCCCTTAATATCACGGTTCATATGTCGATAGGGCACTGTCTGTCCCTTGATCCCTCCGACCCCGGGTCCGAATTCTTTTCCTTTTAACACTGATCCCCCTTTTGGGCTGTGCGACCTAGTTCCCCCCTCCCAGCTCTTTTACTTACCCTTTTTTTTTTTTTAGAGATTCATCCCCCTGGCTTTTTGTCTCTTTTACGATACACCCTTCATCGCGGTTCCGCTCTCTCTCCCCCGTAGAAGGCTCCCCGAGCATTCATCCGCCTCTTCATACCCCTTGCTTCCTTGTTTTTTTCCTACTACTGCTGTGAACCCACCATCACATTCTCCCTTTACCTTGATATTATAAGCGGATTTTCCTGGAAATCGCTTTTGCGCTTGTTTTGAAAATTAGTTTTTTTTTCCACCGAAGTACTCTCCTTTCCGCTCGTCCCCCCTGTAATCAAGGTAGTTATTCTTTTTCCCCCCTCCGGGCGCAGTCGGGCCGCTTCTCTGTCCGTTTTGTCGCCTGTTCGTGATGGAATCTCTTCGCGCTTGGGGACCTTTTGCCCGGTCGATCTCCTGGTCCTTTTTTTTCTCTTCTGGTGGCGTCGCTCATCGGAATCAAGTTGTTTTCGGTTTCACTAATTTTTTTCCTCCTTCCAGTCTCTATATTTTCCCCTTTTTCCGGGACTATACGTTGACAGGTCCTATGGCGTCTCACAACGTAGTTTTTGTCTCGGCGTTTTCCTGTTTTATAGTTTTTCCCCCCCATCGTCTCAATTTCTTTTTCAGCTTTTCTTTTCTTCCCAGGTCTGCCACCCAATGTTTTTTCCCTCATGCTTTTCTTTTTCCCTGTTTCGGCTTTTCTTAATAGCAGGTTTCCGACAAGATTCCTACTTACTCGTCTTGTCCCTTTTTCCCCATCCCCCGGGTGCCGTTTTCCCCCTTTTACGTCTTTTTTGGCGATTCGCCGCGTTTCGTCATCTTCTTTTTTCCGCCCCTTCCAGAATGCAGTCATTGCGTGCCATGTAGACTTTCCATCTCTTTCCTCACCCCGTTAGAGGGAATCGCTTCTTTCAGGTTTGTCTTTCGCAAGTTTCCCCCCGTTTGCTTTTCGCTCTTCCTCCCCTCCCTCTTGCCGATTTTTTTGCTGATCTGGATATTCAAACCCTATCTCTTGTCTCTTCCCTGTTTTCTACCCCTTTGGAGATAGAGCGGGTTTGGCTTTTTTTGCAGTTTCCCCGTCCGTTGATGGCGATTCCGGAACCTTTTTCCAGAAGTTTCCTGTTTTGGACGTTTTTTTATCACCCTTCAGGGATACAACGCCGTCCACCCTTGATATTCCCTTTCCGTCTTCCGGGGGTAAATGTGGGAGTACTACCTCTTTGGCGTTATGAGAAGCGACCTCTGTCCTTTTTTTTCGGGCACCTCCCTTTTCCTCTTGCGCATTGATCTTCCGATCCTTCCCATGCGTGTTGTCACGGCCTTTTCTTTTTTTCCCAGATTTTGACCTCATGCAATTCCTTCCCTCCCGCAACCCCGTGTCTGCTTTGACGATTTTGGCCCTCCCTTCTGGCCCCGTCTCTTCCTTCTGCAATCACTTTTTTTCCCGTTTCAACAACCGGTACATGCTCGCGTGATCCGGATTTTCTTGTTGTAAATCTTCTTTGTGATTACTCCCCCGCGTCTCCCCCCCCCTTCTTCCCCTCCTCGTGACAACTATTTTTTTCTTTTCCTGCCATTTGCGGTCGGCCTGAGACCTTCCGCTGCTGTTTGACATTTCGGTCTCCTGGCCACTGTCCCTATCGATTCTCACTCGTCTCTGGTTTTCAGACCTGCAATTCGTCCCCTCTCATTTTCCCTTCCCCTGTCAATCCCTCCCTTTCCGTCCGGTCTTCTGTCCGACACTTGCCACCAGCGATTCTCCTGAGTTTTTTTTTTTTTAGTTTTCCCTCTTGATCATCGAAGGATTTCCTTGTGGTCCTCAAGGCTTCGTCTGCTTTTCCTCTGCACTTGATGGCGGACCCGCCCCCATGGGAGATAGTTTTGGGATGAGGCCCTTCTTTCCCCAATTCCCCAAATTTTTTTCTTCGAAACTCTATTGCGCCGTTCGATACGCCGGCTCTTTTTTTTTTTTTCTCACCTTCCATCCGTGCTTCAATATTTTAGCGGAAGAGGCAATGTTCCCCCTTTTACCTTGCTGCGCCTTGCAACGCTTGCGCGCAACAGTCTCCAAACATGATTCTTTTCCTCATTTGTGTTTTTCTTCCTTCTCCTTCGTTTGTTGGCTACTCCGTTGCCCTTTCGTGCCTTCGGGAGTTCAGCCTTTTTTCCTTCCCTTTTCCTTTTCTTTATCGTTTCTTTTTCCTTCCGAGAGTGGATATCTTGATTCGGTTCTGGTTCCGCGCCCAATTTTTTCTTAGTCTATGTCTGTTTTTTACTGTCCCTTTTCCTGTGGCCCACCCCCCCCCCTGTTTTGGCTTCTCTTCCCACCCTCCTCTCCCCTTTTCTTTACTCTTACCAGAAAAGATAAGGTCATCCGGGTCTTTCTTTTTGAGGCTTCGTACTTTCACCCTTCTCTCATGATGTCTGAGCCTCTCCATTGATATTTTTCTGGTCAGTTTTTCTTTTTCTCTTCCTCCCCATTTGTGCTCTTATTTAGGAAACTTGGCACCCGGGAAATTCACGCTGCATCCAGGATTCATGCCGACCGCGTCTGCCCTCCCGCAGTGTTACTGAGTGGAAATGGTCCTCCTTCTTCTCCTCATTAGATTGTCGCTCCGGAGGAAATAGTGTTTTTTTTTTTTCTTTTTTTTTTTTTTTTTTTTTATCGCCCTTTCGATCCAAAGATCCGGAGTCCCTTCCCGCCTCGTGGATATTTCTTCCTCCTAGCTTTCCTTTTTTGTTCTTGTGTACATGAGGATTTCCGAGGAGACGCCATGAATTTTTTCCCACCGATCGTCGCCACCCTTTTTGAAATCTGTCTTCTTTTTTGTTGCCTTGTCTTTCTTTCCTTGACATTCCTAAATCCCGGTGTTAGCTCGCCGACCGGGGTTTGCACCACCATTTGCATTGCGATCGCGTTCTATTCCCTGCACTTTTTTCTTTGTTTAAGCCTGCCCCCCGTGCCCTAAGTAGCCTCTCGCCGCCGTCTGATCCGGCCCGGCGCCTTCTTTCCCCCTCTCCTTTGAACCCTTGTTTCCTCACAGCTTGCGAAGTTCAATATCACGGTGCTGACTTGCGTCCTCTGTCCTTTCTTACCCCTCCCAGCACCAGGCCCTTTCTTCTGGGTAGTTTAGTCGCCATTCGTACAGTCCCCCCGTGTCCCCCTCCAAACCGGCGAGGCTCCCCTTTCTTGAACACGATTTATAACACCCTCTCCACGGCGCTTTTTTTCCTTTCGCCGCCCACCCCTTGCGTGGTATGGAGTAGAGTAGGCACCGAATACTGTAATCGACGCGCCCCCCTTTGACCTCTGCCTTTTTAGAAAGGTTTGAGTCTTTTTTTTTTTGTTCAGACAATCGCGGTGAATTTTGCGTTTCTTACATGTTGTTCTGTTTTCAATCTCCTCTTTCTTTTCCCCCAGTTCTCTCCCCGGCTTCCCCGCTCGAGTCTGACGATTTCACGCCAAGACGGTTTTTAACTCTTGTGTCTCTTCCCTCCCGGCACTCCTTTTTCACTTGGGAACCTTTGCAGTCGGGTCTCTTGTCGACCCCTTTTTGGATGATAAAGTTGACCAGGGCCACGTCCCCCCTCTTTCTTCTAAGCCGTTTTTTTGCCCCTTTCTCTGCCTTTGCGACGGGCAGAACGCTTTGCGGTGTGCTCCGCTCATTTTTCTGGGGGGATAGAGGCAGAGTGCCCTTCTACAGAGAATGCCCTTCCCTAGTTCCTTTTCGTATTGCCGGTCCTTTTCCTCCAGAGTCTTCTGTTTCATTGCGCAAACCTTTCTTTTCCCTAAGCTAGATCCTTGGATTATCCTGGCCCCACCTCCTTAATAACTATGTCCTTCTCGCGCTTTTTGTTTCAGTCCGATCGATCCAAGTTGCAGCAAAGTTTTTCAGTTCCCAATAACGTTCAGTCTCCCGTTCCAGCCGGCGACTCCGATGCCAAGTTTTTTTCCATGATGAAGACTTGGATTCCCTTTCCTCTCCGGAATTTCGCCCCCCTCTTCCGGTGATGCGCCATTGCGCCAGCGCTTTCCCTGAACTCGCGTCCCCGTCCCTCTCCGTGTTCTCTTTTTGTGTCCAAAGGTCAAAGGCTGAGATCCATTCCCCCCCCCCCCCCCTCCAAAAATACCCCACCCACACACCCACCCACCCCCCCCCCCCCCCCCCCCCCACCCCCCCCACCCCCCCCCCCCACCCACAACCCCCCCCCCCCCCCCCCACCACCACCCCCCCCCCCCCCCCCCCCACCCCCCCCCCCCCCCCCCCCACCACCCCCCCCCCCCCCCGCAAGGTACCTCTATCTGTATCTGTATGCGAAGAATGCTTTCGGATTACTTGGAGCGTTGACCCTCTCTTCTTTGTATCGGTTTCGAAATAGACGCAACCACCCAGGAACCCCTTTTTGCTGATCTTCCTATCCTTTCCTCCTCCCTTTTTGTTTTGATGCTCTACTTTGGGACAGTGTTGGGCTTTTTGTCTTCCCCGCCTACAATTTCATCGGGTTACCTCTTGCTCATAGCTCCCTTTTTTTTTTTTCAAGTGTGCCCCCCTTACCTATTTTCTTCCTTTCAAAAGTTTGCACTTTTTTTTTCCCCCCTCCCCCCTCTTTTGGCCGTGTGCAACACCTGGTGAATTTACGGCCTGAGTTTTTTCCTAGTTCTTTTGTTCTTTCAATCGCTGGTTTTTTCTGTGATAATTTCCTTTCCTTTTAGTGGTCCCGCCTTCCATATCCGCATTCTCGTCGTCTCTTCCTCCCCCCCCCTTTCCTTGGTATATCGGAGAGGGGGCCGCTCTTTTCCCTTTTGCTTTCGCCTCGTTTTCCCGCCTTCACATTTAGATCGCCGATCCCTCTTCTCCATTACCTTTGATTTATGTCCATTTTTCCCCGATTTTATCCCGGCCTCCCGACTGAAGTTTGCTTTTTCATTTTTTTCAGCGAAGAAGCCTGGCTCTCCTTACGCACCCGACAGTTTTGCGTAGCACTTTTCTATTTTTTTTTTCCTTCTTCTCTATCCCCCCTCCCGATAACAGGTTCTTTGCTCCAGCAATTTTCATGCCCCCTTTTTTCCCTTCGTCCGTCATGTTTGATACTACCTTCATGATTGCCCTTGCTTGGCCTTTCAGTTGCCCCGGGGTCGCCTTGATTCGACTAAGCGGTGGTTTCACACAGCCTTCGAAACAATTTTTCGGTTGCCTGTTTTTTCCGCTTTCCGTTTTTATTTCAGAGCGACTTTTGATAGGTCGTGCCTTTGTGTCCCTCGCATAATTTTTTCAATTTCTCCTCTCCTTCCTTCCCGCTTTCATCAACAACTGAAACCGACAGCCTGAGGACTCTGCACCCCTTGGCGTTCAAGTGGTGTCTTATTCCTTCCCCGTTCCCTCTTCAAATTTTCGTGTTTTCAACTATCCTTCATTTTTGCCGTATGGGATCATTCCTCCCGATGCTTCTTTCCTCTGGTCACTCCTTTCGTACTTGAAGTGGGCCGGTGGGGTCTTTTCCGTCCGATGTTCGATCTTCCCCTGCCATTTCCCAAATTTATGGTGAGGTCCCTTTTTCTCCTCTGTCTACACGTGATATTGTAACTTTTTTCTGTCCTACCCCCTGGTTTTTTTCCACTGCGATGGTTCTGTCGGAAGTTTTAGTCCGTTTTTTTTTGTCTCCGTCTCTTCTCGTCACTTTTCCGGGGGTAGGTCTTACCTTCCTGTTTCCGAATTTCCTTTCGAATTGGCTGCTCACTTGCTGTTTTGCTCCCCCTCTTTTCGGACTATTCAATTCCACGCCCCACTTGCACCCCTTCGCTTGCGGTCTTTTCTTTTTGCTCGTGTGTGCGACGAGGTGGATCTTTTTTTGGTCTTTTCTTCTTAGAAAATACGCCCTTTCCCAATCCCATCCCAAGGACATGATCTTTCTCCGGAATTCTCGATTTCCGTTAGTTTTCCATGATCAGGGGATCTTGGTTTTCTTCTTACGGCGTTTTCCACAATAAATGACCGATCTCACTGAGCCATCCCCTTTCTGCCCATGTTACAACGTTTAGTTTTCCTGCGGTTCAGATTTTCGTTAGCGGGTTCATTTTTTTTTTTCACTTTTCCCCTCCGATCGTACGAGTAGACCAATTTTTGTCCTACCCCTCCCTTCTTTCACCAAGAGAAATCGTTTCCGTTCCTTCCTCCCCTCAATTCAAGGCGAAGCTTCTTGCCTTCCGACATGTTTAGTTTCTGTCATGATTTGCTTCTTGTCTTTTCTTTCCCCGATGACCTTGGCGTCTTCGTGGTTCAACATAAAAGAGTTTTTTCTTGCCATTGGCTTGGTCCCCTTCTTTACCGGGGGATATAGCGAAATGGGATCCCCTTGGCCCTCCCCCTTGAAGATCACCCCCCCGCTGTCGAACTGATTCTCTTGTATCGCCGTTTCCTTTTGCCACCACTTTCTTTTCTTTCTTCTCTCTGTCCAGTTTGACAGTTTAAACCCCAAATCGGCTCGCCACCTCCCCTCCCTTTGGAAAGTCACACCAATGGTCGGCGCTTTTGACCTTCCCCTCTTTTCGTCGCAACATGACGATTCCCACAGGCCTTCTCTTCCCTCCTCGTTGTGAGAGCTTCTTTTTGTCGCCGTGTCCCTTTTTCGCGCCTGCAGTTTTTCCACCGAGGTTTCGCGCTCTTTGATTTCCCTTTTTTCTCCCTTTTTTGCTTGTTCCCCTGTGACAGATGATTAACGGCGTTTCATTTGCCGGTCCAGCGCCAATGGGATTTAGCTTTCTGATTGATTATTTGCTAATCCCTTTTACCTTCTCTAGTTTCTATCCCATCATCTGGCCCGGTCCCTCCATGTGACACGTCCTCAGCCTCTCTCTTCTCGGACCTCTAGATCCTTAATATCACTTTTTTCTTCTCGATCAATGTCTTCGCCTTTTTGACTTTTGAGTCACTAGTCCCTTCTTCTTATAGTGGCGCTCCTTTTTTCTTGTTTGCCCATTTGCTTAGATATAGGGTCCAGTGAAGTGTCCCTCCCGAATGTCCCCCCCTCCTTCTTCCCTCGAAGGAGACCGGTTTTTTTTTCTAGACTGCTTTCATATGGTCATAAAGTTTTTTCTCGATCGATTGATTTGTTCAATGTATTCTTTTTTTTCTCCTCTGCTAAGACCTACACCCCCCCCCTCCTCCCGTTAGCATTTTCCCCCACGCCACCTTCGGTTCCGATCCTCTCTCCTTTTCTGGTGTTACTTTTCCCTTAGTGTTTCCTCTTCTACTCTGTTCATTTCCCCCGAGCGCGCCCCCCCCGTCTTCAGAGCTTTCCATCGCAGGTTTTTTTTTTTGGGGGTCATTTTCATGATTCCCCGAACTGGGTCCTGAAAAGCTCCCTCAGTGATCCCCTTCCTTCCGATCGATTTCCTCGCAAAGAGACTTTTTTTTTGCAGCGAACCCCCGTCAGCGACAGTCTTGTCGCTCACGCTCTTCGTCTGGCGATTCTTCTTCCCCGCAGTGCACAACGGTGTAGGCTTTTTCCGACTGCCCTTTCCTCTCCCCGTTTTCTCGTGTGGGTATTTTCCCTTAGAAGAAGTACTTGACGGTCCCTTGCCTTCATTTTTGCTTTCCTCCAGAACTTCCCCCAGACAACGGCGAGTCTTGACCTGGTGTTGTCCCAGCGCGAACCCACCGAGCCTCCCTTGAGGTCTCTTTTTTAATGACCACCCAACAAATTGTCCCTTATTGTCGTATGGTCGGCACTTTCTTTCAATCACCCCGCAGCGCCCCCCTCTTTGCCCTCAGCTCCCCTCCTCCGGACATGTATCCTTTTCTTTTTTTCTTTTCGCCTTCCCTGTTTACTTTTAGCAGAGGGGAGGCGTTCCCCCATCCTCCATCTTTCTTGCCTTGCAACACCGTTTTGCAGATCCTATCGCGGCGAAGGCTCTGTCCCACCTAACCAGTCCGTTTGACCCTTTTCTCTCTGCCACCTGCACACTTTTTGCCTGCCCCCGCTGGAAACCGCGGTCTTCTAAGTAGATTCTACTCTACGAAGCATCCGAACATTTTTTTGCCTCTGGAGTCCTTTTATTTTTGACAACATCTCCCTCCCTTTGCTCCCCTCTTGAAGCCCCGCTGCTGGAGATCAATATCTCGGTGAGCTAGTGGTTATCTGAGCCCCCTTCCCCCTCCTGCTCCTCTCCCCCCAATTTCCTTTCCTTACAAATTAGTATTTTTCATCGTTGCTCTGCTGCTGTTTCCCTGCCCCCTTCCTCTCTGACCTTTTTTGATCGTTTG
>Ga0179593_1782255_pt1 | contig 12516 bp, 22 predicted proteins | sample CZODoug2_1_08_16_FD_185931 | JGI IMG/M metagenome (GOLD analysis project Ga0179593, IMG submission 185931) | Vadose zone soil fungal communities from Angelo Coast Range Reserve, California, USA - CZODoug2_1_08_16fungal (PacBio error correction) | ecosystem: Environmental > Terrestrial > Soil >... | reverse complement strand
TTGATGTCGGTGTTCTTTGCCTCCCCTGCTCTTTTTCGGACTCAGCAACCTTTTTCCCCCCCTTTTTGGGGCTTCTTCTTAGCGTCTTCCCCGTAAATTTTTCGGGTCTTTTTTTGCTACGTGTTTTTGTGCTGAGCCCCCCTTCTGGTAAATGGGGTTTAACTCTCCCCACCCGTTCCCCAAGTTATCGTCCCCTTTTGGATGTTTAATTCTCCTTTTTTTTTTTTCTTGTGGATGATTTAACTACTGGGTACTTTTCTCCCCGAAGTTTGAAAATCCCTTTTGATAATGTCTTCAATTGTGGTTTTTTCTTTTTTCTTCCGCTTTTTTTGATGCTGAAACCTGAAAATTTCCCCCTTTGTCACCCCCCGTGTCCTTTTTTGCTTTGGGGACAGGTTGGCCGGCTCCAGTCGCTCGTTGTTCCAGAGGAGCGCGCTTTTCTTCTTTTTGCCGGCGCTTCGAGTCGGCGAATCTTTTTTTTCCCTTCAGTTTTTTTTCTTGGCATGTGGGCCAGTCCTTCATGAGATTATGCGGGGTTCAGATTTAGCATATCTTTTTTTCTTGAGGTTCGGATTCTTTTATGCTCCTCGTGGAAAATGATTTCCCTCCATGGGGGAATTGGAGGAATTCTCATTCCCATCCCTTCTTCTTGGGACTCCCCCCTATCTGGGGGAAAAACCTTCCGGGTTAGGAGTCCAAGTCGTTTTGTTTTTCCCGATTTTCGACCCCCCCCAACCAGTGATCTTTTTTGGTTCCCAGTTCTCTTACCTTTGCGTCTCCCCTCTTTCACAAATCACCAACCCCCTTTTTTTTCCCTGTAGTTTCCTTGGGAGGCAACTGGCCCGGTTTACAAGGGATTTTCCCTACCATCTTGTTGACTTTGGTTCAACACCCTTCCTCTCCCTTTTTCCAAAAACCTCTGCAGCAGAGTTCAATCTTTTTTTTTTTTCCCCGGTCCATTCGGGTCTTTGTGATATTTTCACGACTCCCTTTAACTTTCGGACAATTGCGCCCTCTGGTTGTTGGATTTAATCGTTTGTCACGGCCTTTCCCCCGCCGTTTTTTTGGAGACGTTTGGCACGGAGAAGGGACGAAAAGAATTCCGTTTTTTCTTCCCAGAGACGAAACGCATTCATGGTTGCTTTCCCAATGTTTTCAGTCTCTGTTTTTTCATTCTTTCCCCCCTTTTTTTTTTGCAGATGCTTGATCGTATTTTTCCTTCGGGGGAGGAACTTTTGGCCGAGCACCCCACCCCAAACAAAACGGCACGGCTTCCCTTGAAAGCCCCCCTTTTCAAGGCCCCACCCCCCTCCCCTTTCTTTTTGCGGAGATCGTCGAAACCCTTGTTTTTTGAATCGCTTGGACGTTTGCGATTTTTACAACTCTTTCCGCGGATGGATCTTCCCGCTCCCTTCTGCTTTTTCCCTTTTTTCTTTCTGGGACCACGGTCGGAACTCCTCCTTTTGGTTTTTTTTCTTTTTTTTTTTTTTATGCTTCAACGGCGATCCCCGGCCGGGCCCCATTTTTTTTTTTTCGGACTCCTCAGCCAGTTACTTTGGCCGGAATTGGTTTTACGGGCCTTTGTAGCGTTCCCGGCTCCCCCATCAGACGCAACTTTCTTTTTTTTTTTCGGGTTCCCCCCCCGAGAAAGTCTTTTGACTCCATGGAGCCATCCTTTCGATGTGTGCACTGTGCTTTTTTGGTTTTGCTTTTTTTTGATGGATGAAATTATGTTGGTCTGCATCAAAGTTTTTTTTCCCATTCTTAAGAGCGGATCGCCCTGTCGGTTTCCCTTTCCCCAAAATAGGCGGTGTTTCTTTTTCCCCCCCCCCGGCTTGTGCCCCCCCCCTCACCAAGCACCATTTCCTTCATCAAGCATCGGGCTCTACTTCTTTTTTTTGTCGTTGTTTCCTTTCTTTTATGTTCCCCTCAGGGCTCCGGAGATCGTTCTTTTTCCCAGATTCGCTTTTTTTTTCGTCTGCTAGTTCCTACTTTGTCGGCAGTTTTTCTCCTTCCCTGGATGCGCAACGGGCTCTTATCCTCTTTCTGCTTTTTCCCCCCCCTTCGTTCTTCCCGAAGTCGTCAGCTTTGCCCCTTTCTCAAAGATGTCAGGGATTTTTTTTTTTTTCGCGCTTTTTACCCCCCTTGACGAATCTCGCTCTAACCCCAATTCCCTTTTTTCAGAAAAACAAGACCCTTTCCCTTTTACGCGAAAGTTTTTCCTGATTCCTTCTTTTCTGCGAAACGGCGGGCCCTTTTCAAATCGAGGCAAACTACCCTTCCCCCCTCCCAGGCCTTTTTTGCCGTTCCCTTTGATGGATTAACCCGGCCCACGATCATTGTTAGGGCCTCTCGTTCTTCTTTATGGCAGCCCGAAAACCTCGGGAAGCGTTTTTTCTTCCCGGCCAAAATTGGCTTTCAGCAGAGCCTCCCTTTCCTTCCCCTCCTGCAGCCCCCCTTGCCTGCTTTTGTTGCAAACGCAAACCCGGCGGAGGAAAGTGTCCCCCTCCGATCTAGTGGTGGGTGATCGATTTGCCCCTTCCCCCCGGTAAAACCCTCCCCCTTTCCATTGCCCCTTTGAGAAGCGTTCTCTTCTCTGTTGTTCCTCCTCATCCGTTTTTTTTTTGATTTTCCGCTTCGTCTTTTTTCCTCTTTTTTCTGGATCATTGACAATGTTTTCGCCTCCCTTTTCCTCGTGAGGTTCATTTTTGTTGTCGGATTTCCCCCAAAAGCGGCTTTTTTTTTGCATTGAGGACAAATTCGATACCCCTTCGCTGTTCCCATTCTTCGCCGTTCTTTATGAACTTCTGCCATACCTTTTTCTTCCCCTCCAGTGACTAAGGTCCTGACCCGACTTTTCAATAATTTACCGTTGTCAAACTTGTCGTGTTAACGGGTCTCCTGATTTTCTTTGAAGCTTCCCCCACTTAACTTCAAAAAACAACCCAAAAGAAACTCTCCACCCTCAAGGGCGACGCACCACCCACAGGGAGGGATTCCCGAGGAAGGGGGAGGGGGGATGAAAAGACGTTAACCGTGTGCCCCGTCAGTTGTTGATTTCCGCTTTTAGAGGGGGGACTTTTTTTTTCCCGCTTTTTCCCCATCTCCTTTCCGGCCACCTGCCCTGGACTCCCCCTTTATTGGGGGCCGATAGCTTTTTTTCCAGAGCCCGGGACGCAAGTCCCCCCCCTCGAACTGGACCCACCTGCCCCTTTTTTCTTAATCATAGCTCTTCTCTTCTTTTCATCCCCCCAAAAGCGACTTTTGGCTTTTCTACAGGAGCTTTGACCCCTGAAAAATTAAGTTCCCCTTCTTCTGACCCACCTGTCTGCAACTTTTTGATGGCTGATGAACCCCCTGGTGCTTTTTCCTTTTTTGCCCCCAAACACTTCCACGGGACTGTCTGAACATTAAACCGTTTTCCCCTGGCAGTCCGCTCGGAAGACCAGAAAATTGGATTTTCCCCCGAGTTCCTTTTCTTCCCCCAATTCCCCCTCCAAAAGGCACCTTTCCCGAATAGAAAGATCTTCCCTTTTTGAGTTTTACCCGCCGATCTTGGGCGACCCTTTTGGTTTTCCCATTCATCTTTTCTTCGCCGTACGGTGCCCTCGCCCGTTCGGGACATCCCTTCCAGGCTTTTTTTCTTGGGGTTTCTTCATCTTCGATAGCTTTTAGTTTTCTCGTTCGACTTTTCCCTCGTCAGGAACTCGCCTTCCCTAATCATCTCACACTCTGTCGGCCAGGAACTTTCCCCCCCTTTTTTAGTCAGGTGACCTTGCTGGAATGCTTTTTATCCCCTCTGACTCCGTGGGAATAGCGTTGCCATCCCCCCTTTTTCTTCAACTGTTCGGCGATTTTTCCTCCCCCGTTAAGATCTTTTTTTGCATAAGGCTATCTCCCCAAGCAGTTTCCCTTTTTGGGTGCTCGTTTTCCCCCCCCTCCCCGCGAAATAAGATCCTTCTTCCGGCGGTCCACCGATTGATCTTTTCCCTTCTCAATCGTACACCATTTCCTCCCCCCCATTTGTTTCTCCTTCCCCCCCCGCGGGCCGCCGTGACCACGTCCTCTCCGGCTGCAATTCTCTTTCCCTTTTTTAAATGTTTTACTCCTTTTTTTCCAGATTATCGATCACAATCTCTTTTCCACCTTGGTACGTATCCTCCCTCGCTGCAAGTTCTCTTTTTTATGGCAATGATTGTAGAGCCAATTCAATACCCTATTCTTCTGCCCCTACCGTCCCCCTTTTTTTCACGAAACTGACTGATCCTTCTTTTCCCTCTGATCGTCACTTTCCTTCCGCCCTTCTTCTGTGTCCTCTCTATTCTGCAGCGGAAGTTCTCGTCCTTCCTTGTTCCTTATTCAGAGGTCCCGGGAAACCCCCCGTTTTGTAATGTCTTTTTTCCTCCCCAGTGGACCCCTCGGAGCCATCATAAAAGCCCCCCCCACAGAGAAAACTGTTCCCTCCTTCCCCCGTCTCAGATTGACCTCTTCTAACCCCGGCATATCTTTTTTTCCACATGCCATCTTTCCCCACTGATCCCAAAGATTCGAGATTTTCTCACCGTTTTTCGTGTTTTTTTTTTTCCCTTTTCCAACAATCGGAGAGACTGTTCCCCCCTTAACAACCTGGCCTTTTTTTTACTGCTTTTTTTCCCCCTCATCAACATTCTGCGCAAACACAATTCTCCCTCTTATCTGTGCCTTCTTTTTTTTTTTTTACGGAGTACATCCCTTCCGGCGTGTCCCCCCTTCCCCTTCGTCTTTCTTCCGGTTCTGAAAGGGGCAGCTTTTTTTTCTGCAGTTTCCAAGTTTTTTTCTTTCTTTCAGCACTAGATTTCGTTTGTAGCCACCTCTTTTGCAACTCTTTTTCTCCATCTCCGGGGCGCCTAGGATCTACCGAGTCCTTGCTTTCTACGAAGATTCTATTCAAAACATCACCCTTTTCCTATTTTCCTTTTTGTTTGTTTTGATCCCTTTGATGTTTTTGGAAGGTCCCCCCTCATAGTCGTTTTTTTTTTTTACCCCCTGAGGGTGATATTTTAGATTGTCCCATAAAGGATTTGTAATTTTTTTCCTTTCTTTTTTGCTACAGTTCCCCTTCGATTTTTCGTCTCGAGCCATCCCCCTCCACTTTTTACTGCCTTCCCCTTCTGACACCCGTGCCGTCCCCCAGTGCCGCTTTTCTTCCCGTGATGCTTTTTTTTTACTCCGTAATATCGTCCGAAGCTATGTTCCCCGACCTGTCGTCAATGGGGGCGATTTGTCTTTTGATGACCACGTGCGCTATTCCGAGATTTGGACAGGGCTTGTGGGCCGGTAGTCGCTCACTTTTTTTTTTTCAGAGGAGCCGCCTCCCAGCTTTTCTTTTCTGGCTTGAGTCCTGACTTTTTTCCATTTTGCCGATATTTTCATGTTTTCCCCCCTGGCATTTGTGCCAGCAGTTCACTCATCCTTCAAGATCTTGGGGGTTAGATTCCTTTCTTTCTCGGAGAGGAATGCCCCGTTCTCTTTCTTTTCTATGAGGCTCCCCCCTAGAGTTTTTTTTTCGGATTGGGTCCCTTTTTTTTTGAGGGGAGGCCTACCTCATTTTCCCCCGAAGTTACCCTGTTACTCTTGACCATTTGTATCTTTTGACCTGTTTCCCGGTCTCTTTTGCTGCTTTTTTCCCGTCTTCCACACAGCAAAAATTTCTCCAAGGCTTTCCCCCTTCTTACTGACGAGCAGCTTTCCAGTCCCAAAAAACATTTTTCCCCTTTTTTTTTGGAAAAGGCAGCCGGTAAAAGGAGGTTGCCCCCTCCCATTCGTCATTTTTGTTGGTTTTTAATATTGGCTCTACCCCCCCCTTTAAATTCTCCCATTTTCCTCTGCAGCTTTCCCCTCGGTGTCGTCGTGGACCTTTCCGGGTTCATTTGATCGATATCCCTCCCCCTGAAATCTATCCTCCCGGTTAAGCGACATTAGCCCGGGAGCAGCGTTTTTTCTTTCCGCGTTTTGTTTGCCTCTTTTGTTGTTGGAGTCCTCCGAAACAGCCTTCAATGAGGTTGCTTCCAACCTTTTTTTCTTCTTTTTTCTTTGGCTTCACGCCCATCGTACTTTCTTTGGGGGAGTTATTTTCCTAGTCCCACCCCCCCCCCCCACAAACGTATGTCACTTTTTTTTCTAGTCATACGGCCCCTTCTCCACCCAAGTTCTTTCCGGTGCGGGAGCTCGCCCGACCCCCTTTTTGAATTGAATCCCCTTTGGTCCCCTTGCACGTTTTTGCTTCCTTACAACTCTTCCCCTTTCGGATATCCTCCTCTAGCTCAGTTTGTGCTTTCCCTTCCCCTTTTCTCAAAAAGTTTCTGGGCCCTTTTTTTCCCAGGATCTTTCTCCTGACGATGTCCTCTCGAACGCTCCGCCGCCTTTGCGCCCATCTCTTTTGTCCCTTGGACAAGAAGAACGTCCCCCCAACCCCCAGGCCAGTTTTTGATTCTTTCCCTTTGCAGCAGGTTTGTTTACGCGATAATCCCTCCTCAATAATTTTATTGGTCTCTTTCGGTCCGACAGTATTTTTTTTTTTTTCGATCTGGTTTAGGACCCTTTTTTCTTCTTTCCCCTCTCGATTCTTGGCCCTGTGCTTTTGGCGGTTTCGGTGTCTCTCTTTTTTTTTTGCCTTTTTTTTTTTTCCGGGCAAATAACCTTCAGGCCCCTCCTTCCCGATCTCTGAGGGGTTTTTCGCCCTGTTTTAAGGTCCACACCCCCTCGGTCCTTTTTTTTTCCACGCTTTTGTTTAACCCCCATCAAACTTTCCTCATCGTTCCTCTTTTCGTTGCGATCCCCCTCTTCTCCCCTTTCGAGCTCCTTTACTTCTCAGGAGTGTTTCCCCTCTGAAAAGAGCTAGGTATCTTTGGTTAGGCAGTGCTCTTAGCTGTTCTTTCGCCACTGCCTTAGCCCTCCTGGCCACGAGATTGCTGACCCGAAGTCGTTTTTTCCCCAAGCTTGCAGGATTTTTTGGCTCTTGCGCTTTTCCCCTGACGGAAAACTTCTGAACCGCATGCCCAACCCCCCCCTTTTTCCAATGGCTTTCAGAAAACCGCCCTGGAAGGATGTTAAACTTTCCCCCGGTTTGGGCTACCCCCCTTTCCTTTTACGGCTTTTGTCGTTGGTATTCTGTGATCATGCCCCCGATCTCTCGAGGCAACACCTTTTGGAGACCCGTTTTTTTCCTTCCCCTGATAAAACCTTCCCATATTGTTAGACCTTGGTCTTTCTACTTGGTTGCTTTCAGAACCCCTTCCCCTTCTCCCCTTATGAATTTGTCCCTCATTGGCAGGTTTCCCCAAAACCGCCCGCTTTTTTTCTTTTTTCAACTCCCCCCATGCACCCCCCCCTTCCCTTTGGAGGAATTCTCTGGGCTTTTCCTTCCTCTTGATCATGGAAACCGTTTTTTAATCTGACAACGAACGAACGATCTCTATCCCCCTTTCCTCCCCGTTTTTGTGTGCGCTCTTCGTTCTTTGTTCAGAGTTACCTTCGTTTTTTCCCACCTGGTCGATCTTTTTCACTTCCTCTTTCTTTTGAGTTGCTGAATTGACCAAGCACCCCTCTGCGTTTTGGGCATGAGGACCCATTCTTTTTTGCTGCGGCATTTCGGCCTGTATTTGGCCGAGGGTTCTCCCCCCGTATCCTCTTTTCTTCACAATGACTTTTTTTTGGGCCGGTTTATCCATCACATTCTAGGGCCCATGTTTTTTTTTCTTGCTTTCCAATTTTTGTTTGCCTCGATTTCTGTTTTTTCGTTACAACCCAAGACCCCTCCCTCTCATTGAGTCCAACCGTGCGTTACGATCCAGGTTATGTTTCTTCCCTTGGCCATTTTGGGCCCTTTTTTTTTCGATCGTTAGTCCAACTTTTCCTTCCATTTATTCCGTTCCCATTTTCTTTTTACCAATCTTAAGCACCAACTCTGTTTTAGGTTTCTGCCCGTATATATCTCTTCCTTCAAAGCCCCAGCGACAATTCTTCCTCCGTAGTTAATCTCTCAAACCCCCCCCTCCCTTGGAATCTACTTTTTCCCCCCCCCACCCCCCCTATGTCACAGTTATTCGTCCCCTTTCCCTCCGTTTCCTGATCGACCCGTCTTTTTTCCAGCTAGTATTCTTCACGTTCTTTTTTTTTTGCACAAGGCCGTTTTGCTTCTCAACGTGTGGACGATTTGACCTTACCCCCTGGACCGGGCTTCTCTATTTTTTTTTTTGAAGAATGCTTTCTTTTTCTGGTGATTTCTCTCCCCATCTCCCTCCCCCCAAGCAAAACCTCCCCCCAAGCAAACAGGGGGACCGACCTCCCTCCGGTCTTTTTTAATGGAGTTCGAAACCCATCTTTTGATACTGTTTTCCCAATTGCCCATTTTTCTTATGGGGAGATCGGTATCTTATGTTTGACCTTAGGGAAAATTTCCTCTCTTTCCTTGATGGGTTCTTTCCCCTGTTGGAAGGCGCTATTTCGAGTTCGATTTCGCCGTTGAACAAGAATCCTTTCCCCCCCAATCTCTTCGACCTTGGCCAGGAAAAACTTTCCCTCGTCGCTTATGATATCCGCGTTTTAGAGTGTCAACCCGGCGGGCCAACCCCAAGTGTTCCTCCACTTCTTCTTTCCTCGGCGATCGCCGTCACTCTGCTTGTTTTAATTCCTTCTGACTATACAATCGTTGCATTACCGTTGGTTGTGGGTGATTTGCCACCTCCTCCCAGAAATAAGATCCGAGGGGCCTCCCAGCATCTCTCCGCTTTCTTTTTCCCTTTTTTTTCTACGACTAGTACCCCCCCTGGTGCAAGCACCCGAATCCTTGTGTTCTTCCGCCCAAAATTGGGTTCGTGTCCCCTATTTTTTCAACTATCCGGCTTCGCTATCCGTCGTATTTCGTTGCAGACTCGCTCCACTTTGGGATGGACCTGGTCGACCCCCCCTCTTTTACCCTCGGTTTTTTTTGTTTCACCTTTTGCACGGGTGTAGAAGCCAATTCCCTTTTCCTATGTCTAGGCAACCCTTACCGTCTTGGGCATTCCCCCCCCCTCCCGCCCACGAAACCTGATCCTTTGCCAATTTATTTCTTGGTCGCTTAACGCCACCCGCTCCCCATTTGGTGTTCTAGCTTTTTTTCCAGCGGAGTTTCTCGATCCTTTCACCGATTGTCACCTCTTTCCCTGCCTCGGGGGTACCCTGCGTTATGCTCCAAACCATGGGACCATTCTCTTTTCACGGCGGGGTTTCATAATCCTCTCTTGTCCTACTTTCGGAATCTTTTCTCCCCCCCCCCTTTCCCGAGGTGAAGGGCTGGCAACCTTTCCCCCCCTTCACTATTCCCATTGAGGAGTCCCAGCGACCTCCTCTCCCGTCCCCCCCCTTCGGCGCTCCTATGGGCCTGGAAGCCTTGGCACCCCTTCCCCCTTTTCAGCGTATCGGACCTGGCTGGCGCTTTTTTTTTTCCGAATTTTGCAACTTCGCCCGCCCCACATGCAAGGAACATTCTTCTTTTCCTCTTTCGAAGTCCGGAGTACCCTTTTTTCCCCCCGTGATCCGATTCTAACTTTTTTGTCCTTTCTTTGTTGAAAAGCTTCTTCCCCTTACAAAAGGTGAGATGCTTTCACCCGATCGGTTCGTCGTTAGCCCATCTCCTCTTTTCCCGGCCGGATGGTCCCTCCTTCGTCTTCCCTTTTTTTTCAATTGATGACGCGTTTTTCTCTCTTTTTTTAGTGCATGTCGTCCACCACACAATCAACAACTTTTCCCCTCCTCCTTGGTGTTTTTTCCTTTTTTTTGTTTTCTCTTTGACGGACCATTTCCTCCCTTTTTGAAATTGAAGCGTTTTCTGCTTAGAGGCTCGGGAGTGTGAAGTAATTCGGCGGCTTGAATGGGGATTACTTCCGATCTCAAGTTTTCCCCCGGTTCCCCCTTGGTACTTGGCCTTTACCTTTGCCACCCGTGCCCTGCACCCCCCGTATCGGACTCCCGGGGCGTATTCGATCGGAATCTTTGATGTACTCCGGTTCCGATCCTTCCCATCTCTTTCTTGTGGTTTGTTCGGCGAATGTTTGATGCTTAAACCTGTTGCCCCACAGTCCAGTCTCCTTGTTTTACCTGTTTTTAAACGTTTTTCCCCCTTTTTCCCGTTTTGTTCCCAGGAAAGCCGCAACCTGCCTTTTGCCGGCTTTTCTTCGCTACTTTCTTTCTCTTTCCAGTGGGATATTTCAGTTTGTTTTCTTTCTGCCAGCCGTCCTCTGAAAGATAATGGGGGTTTTTAGATACCCAGTCTTGCTCGGGAGGTCCCTTCTTTCTCTTCTTTTTCTTTTTTTCTTTATTTAGAGGATTGTTCCATGGGTCTTGTGCGGGGCCTCCTCAGTTACCCCGACAGTTTTCCTGACCCTTTTGAACCATATTCGGCACCCCTGGTTTCTCCTTTTTGCGATCTTTTTCCTCCCCCCAGCAAAACCCATTGATGGTTTTACTCGCAACCTTCTTTGCTTGAGGGCAGCTGGCACCCTCCAAAAACGGATAGGTTAGTTTTTTCTAGCAACTTGTCCTCCGTTCCTTTCTTTCCTCCGACATAGGATTGGACTGGCCCTCTACACTCATCTCCATTTTGGACTTCTTTTCTGCGAGTTCTTCTGTATGTCCCCTTCCTGGTATTTGATAGATATCCCCCTCCTATAAATTTTTAACCCGGTAGCGACCCCTTTTTCCTGCCGAGAGTTTCACCCGGGCGTTTTTTTTGTTGGTGATCCTAAAAGAAGAAAACCCGGAAAATGCGTTTTTGCTTTCCCAATGGTGTCTTTTCCTCTTTTTCTCCTCATCCAACGCCTTTTCTTATTTACGCGGGGGAGTCTTTTTTTTTCCCCCACAACCAAGGTATTCAGCCCTTGTTAGTCATTTGCTGATTTAAGGCCCCCCCCCCCCCAACAGGTGCCCCTGAGATTAGCCCTTTCCCCTTTTCCTCGCTTGGGGTCAGGCACTTTTACTCCGGTCCCAACTCTTCCGCTTATCGTCGCGGCTGACTTTTCTGTTCGTTCTTGGGCCCCTTCCCTCCAGAATTAATTTTGTTTCTCGGCTTCTTTTCTTTTGACGATTGCGATTTGGCTGTTTGATGGAGCGCTCCTGGCCAGGGATTTTCTGATCGGGAAAGACTTACCAAAGCAAGGCCCCTCTTCCGTCATGTACTACGGTATTGCCGGGGGGGGCCACCTCCCCATCTTACGGGCTTCCATCCCCTTTCATTGGTTACCCCCCCCTTTCGGTCGGCCCAATTCCCTAATGATCTGGTTTCGATTCCATTCAGGCTAGTCGCTTCTTTTGCCCTTTTTCCTTTTTGCGTTTCTGTAGGATGAACTCTTTTTAAAAAACCCCCACCCAGTTTATGCTCACCTCCTCGATCCTTTTTGGCCCCACTTTTTAAAATTCGGTCCGTTTTTTCCAAACGCTTGTGCAACCCCCCCTTTCCCCCGGCACCAGGAGTTCATAGCTCTCCTAACCTAGCTTTCTTTTTTTTCTTCCAGGAACCTTTCCTTGGACGAGGCTACCTTGAGGCCAATTTCTCGGTGTTTTTTCGTTCCCCCTTTTTTTTTCTCGCTTTTCTGACAGGATGCTAGGATTAGTATAGCTAACTCGGTTCGGCATTTTTCTTCCTGGGGGCTTGCTCTTTCTTCTATGTCTTTTTCGAAGTTTGCCTGAAGACGTCTCCCCTTTTTTTGGCCGGAAAAAGCCCTTTGCGTAGGATCTGGGCGAAAGTGGTTTCCCAAAGATGACCTCCCCTTCCCTGGGAAAACCCCCCTTTCAACTGTTGCAAACCGAACTGCATTTCCCACGCGCCAAGGTTGGGCTTTTCCTTCTTCTTTTGTTCTTGACTTATTCTGGTCCGGCTCCACCCGAGGGTTTGCAACTCTTCGGGGACAGTCTCAGTAAATCATTCAAAACGGGCACCCCATGTCCCATGTTAGAAATAGTCTTCCCTTTCCTTCAGAATTCATTTCCCCTGTCATCCATCGATTTTATCGCAATCATGGCAGGCCACACACATTTTTTGGGTAAATGCCTCATCAAACCGGCCAAGGCGGAAATTACCACCTCTTTCTTTGCTGCTTTCCCTTGCCCCTTTCTTCCCCCTTTGAAAAAAAAACAACCCACGACTTGTACTTTTCTGAACACTTTCTGCGAGGACCCTCTACTTACTCGACCCACCCCCCCCCCCCACTCTACCGCCCCCCCCCCCCCCCTACCCCCCCCCCCCCCCCCCCCACACACCCCCCCCCCCCCCCCCCCCCCCCCCCCCCCCCCCCCCCCCCCCCCCCCCCCCCCCCCCCCCCCCCCCCCCCCCCCCCCCCCCCCCCCCCCCCAACCCCCCCCCCCCCCCCCCCCCCCCCCCCCCCCCCCAGCTATCCCCCCCCCCCCGTGTCCCCCCCCCCCCCCCCCGCCCCCCCCCCCCCACAAAGGAGATCGCTTCGTCTTTGTTCCTCTTTTTTTTTGATCATTTTTCTCCCTGGC
>Ga0179593_1735115_pt1 | contig 12516 bp, 20 predicted proteins | sample CZODoug2_1_08_16_FD_185931 | JGI IMG/M metagenome (GOLD analysis project Ga0179593, IMG submission 185931) | Vadose zone soil fungal communities from Angelo Coast Range Reserve, California, USA - CZODoug2_1_08_16fungal (PacBio error correction) | ecosystem: Environmental > Terrestrial > Soil >... | reverse complement strand
TACACCTCACGCATTCCCTTTCCATGAGGACTGGCTCGCCCCGCCGGTTTTTTTCTCGCACGACAACATGGAAATTCCCCCCCCCCCCCCCTTCTCCTCGATTCCCGTCTCATAAGGACATCCCTGCCTCTTCCGACCCGGACGAAGCCCATTCTTTGAGCCCCCCGGCAACCGTTTCCAACGCCCCCTCCCTGTTGCAAACTTCTTCGCCAAACCCCGCGCAAACCGTCCTCCCTCCTCCGAACAAACTTTTTTTCCCTTCAAGGAGGCAAACTGCCTCCCGGCCCTTGAAGACTCTTCTGACACGTCCTCGGGGGAAAAGATTTTGAAGGCAGCACAAGCGCCCCTTCCAACCCCTCACCTTCCCATCTTTAACCATCAAACGCTTCCCCGCGACCCTGTACTTATTTTTCCAAGACTTCCCCCCCCATAGCCCTCAACCGCCCTCCAGGTAACCAAAGGCGCAGTCCTTCTTCCAGGGTTCCCCGACTGTCCCCCTTAGACTTCTTTCTCCAGCGAAGAACAAAGCCTTTTGTCCCCTCCCATACGATTCGTCCTAGCCCCCGAGGTCCCTTGGACCGCGGTCTTGATTCGGCTCCCCCCTTGACTCCGGACAATTGACGACTCGCCCCTTCTTTCAAAAGGACACCCTCTTTCCCCCATCAATTTGTAAATGTCCTGCAACTTTCTTTTTTTTTTTTCCCCTTCGTTTCTGCGCGTTTCTTTTCCATGAGAACCCATCTTCCTTTTTAGACTCTCTTTCCCGAGCGATTTTCCCCCAATTTTTTGTCCCCGATGTCTTAAGGATGGACTATGTCGTCGGACCCCCTATGATTTCGGGGCCTGAAACCTTGGGAAGCTTGAGTACTCTTTCCTGCCGATGCGGGGACTTCTTTTCCAGTGTTTTCGTGAGGTTTTTTTTTGGCCTGTTCTGGCCTTTGTTGTAGCATGCGATTTTTGTTTTTGCTCTATACCCTCCTTTCTACATTTCCAATTTCTCCTTTTCTTCTTCTGACTAAGGTGAGAACGAGACCCTACCCTTGCTATCACTCTTTCAATTTTTGCGCGCAACCACGTAGCCCACCTCCCTTCTGTCTCAAAGCCTATCCCGCTCCTCTATACATATAGCGCTGCGTCCCCGCGGTCGGCGCCACCCCCCCCTTTTCAACCGGACCCCCTTTTTTTCTTCCTTTCCTTGCCATTATCCTAGCGGATTCGAACCGCTCCCCCTTCTTTTTCATCGGGAGCAGCCCTGGCCTCTTTTTTCCCGTTACGCCGCCATCCTGCCTTGGCCCTGAAGCAGTTATCTCCCTTCCCAAATTCCTCCCGTTACCCCAGGCCCCCTTCCCTCCCGTCACCTTCCCCTGATTGTTAACGGGAATACCCCTTTGTGGCCGATCTGCCCCCCCCGCTCGCTTCCAGCAACAATTCCCTGGAACCCGTTCTACCCTTTTTTTGTGTTTTACCCCTTCCCCGTGTTTTTCCCTTAGGGTTTGGTAGATTCTCCTTCAGCCGACAACCTATTCCCCCCACCCGGTCAAGTCCTTTCCCCCATTCCCTTTCTTGCAACAAAATACTTCCCTTCCCTATCTCGAATATTCCTCCCCCACCCCCTCCCCCCTCTCACTTGCGAATGACGAAAATTAGATCACTTCCGCCCCCCGGATAATTTTCACATTTTTTTTTCCCAAAATCTTCTGCCCTTGCCCCCCCCTGGGCGTGCTGGCCTCGCCGGCTCTTTTTTTGCCGAGGATCCGCTGATCCTCTACCCCTTTCCTCTTGAATGACAAACGTCAGCGACCCCCCCCCCCCAGCCACTCTGAGCACTGGTGCTTTTTCCGCAGTCCCCCTCCTCTTTTCTACGACCGCGTCTGCCCTCCCCCTTTCAATCTCTTCCTGGTAAAATGAATCTACTCAGCCGTTACCTCCCGCTTCTTCGCAGTTAAGGTTACTGAAGTTGCAGGTTCCCAATCGTCTCCTCCAGCGCCGTTTTCCCCTTACCTTTTTTCGTCGCAGTTCCGGACGTCTTTCGGACATTCGCCCGCGCTTCTCCTCCTTCACACTTTCTCGTCCGTCCCCTTACCCCCTTCCCACAATCGTAACCAATGGAAGCCCCCTCAGTTTCGATATCCGTCTGTGATGATAGGGATTCTTGATTTCGTCACTCATCCCCAGGACTTCTCTTACGAGGAGGCTGTCCTTTTTAATGTCCCCATTTACCGGTTTCTGGGTTGTCCCTTTTCTAAGCTCCAGAACGATCCCACCGCCGTCTTCCCGCAATTTTATACCAGTTCTTTTCCCCTTTTCCTCTCTTCTTTCTCATCCCTTTTTTTTTGTAGCTCCTTCCAAAAGAAAGTGTCATCCCCCACGTATCACGATGCCTTCCCCAACTGGTTAGACAGAAAATTTCTTCCTAAGCTGCTTTTTGGGAGGTGTGAGTATTTTTCTTTCCCCCCTGCACGCTTTCCGGACCCCCGTATTTTTACTTTTTAAAGGCCGGCCGCGAAGAGGTTCCCGTCTTCCTGGAATTGCTCCAAATCCTTCTCAGGACCCGTTCAGCTTGGAATGGATACTGCAGCCCCCCTTTTCCCTCCCCCTACCGAGTGGTTCTTCTCCGTGCGATTTCCCCTTTGATCGCGGGCGAATGCGTGCTCCCGTCGGGAAAATGGCGAGACTTCGACTTTGAGACGATTCGGCGTCTCCAGTTTGTCGTCCTTCTGGAGATTCCTCCCCTGCAACGTCAGTTCACTGCGTGATCACGGCGCTTCCTTTCCCTGCTGCCCTAACCAGTTTCCCCTCCTTCTTTTTCGGACGGGAAGACGCGGTTCTTTTCCCCCGCGACTGATGCGCCCCCCTTAGAGCTTTGGTTCGCTGACGTTTTCCCTCGGAGATGATGACGGTGAGATTCCGTCGCGATCCCCTATTTCTTCTGAGGAGAGCCCAGGGCCCGTACGTTGCGCTGAATCCCTCTACACCCTTTTTTGGGCCGTGAGACGGGTTCAAAAAGTAAATTGATTTTCCCTTTCCGTGGTCAGGTTAGTGGACGTGCTATGCTTGGGGGTCGGGTGAAGATTTTCGATTGAAGGTAAGGATTGTGTTGCCCCCCCCTTCACCGGCTTGCCTGGGTTGTTGGATGTTGTCGGGACGTTATCGGGTGTTTCTCCTTCCCCAAACCCGAAGCTTCCGTCATGTTGCAAAAACCCCTCTTAGAACGGTTTCTTTTTTTTTGCTGGAAAGCGAGATTTTTTTTTACGTTTTTGACTTCAAGGCCCAAACCATTCCTCTTTCTGCCCTGGCAATCAGGCAGTTGATCAGTTCCCCCTCTGCGTTTCTCCCCTTGGGTCTCCCCCTCCCCCTTCTGAGGTTGGATGGCGGTCGTAGTAACGAGCCCCTGTATGTTTTCTTTCCTAGTCCCTTCTTTTCCTGCAGGCTCCGATGAGTCAATCTGAAGGGGCCGCGGTTCCTCTTTAGGCCCTCAAGGGCTCCTTCCCGGAGAAAGTGTTACCAGTTGCCTTCCTTTTTGCGCGAGCCCTCCCCGGTCGGACGTTTCCTCCTTCTTTAGGGCGGTGCTGGAGGGACGCATCGGTATTTTTTTCTTTCCGCTCCCCCCCCGGTCTCTTTGCTTCCCCGTTTGGTTTTCTTGAAACAGAGTGCCACAGATTTGTTTTCTTTTGCTAGCACGTTTCGTAATGACCCTCCTGCGAAAGGGCTCTTTTTTCCCCTCGATCAATCGCTTTATCCCCCTCTTGCCCCTACACCTCATCCTGCCAAAGTACCCCCCCCCAACTGGGAATTCGAGTCCCTCCCTTTCCTTAGGTAAGGAACTTTAACCTCCTCACTCCTACCCATCTCTCCTTCTCCCCCCCACACCGTCCCTCCTCTTTACTCATATCTCCTTGCCCCCCCTCTCCACAATCTCCTTCACTCCCCACGCCTCACCTTCCACTCCCAATCCCTCTCATCTTCCCTCTTCTCCCCACCCCCTCCCCCTTGCTGTTCTCCCCACCCCCCCTCAGTCACTTCCGTCCTCCTACCACTACCTCCCTCCTCTTCCGTCCCCCCTTTATTCCCTCCTTACTCATCCCCCTCAACCCCCACAAGACTCTTTCTTCCCCCCTTCCCCTGTATCTTTTCCCCCCCCCACTCCCCTTCCTCACCACCCACAGCCCCTCATTTTCCTCTACCCTCACCTATTCTCCCCGCCAGCCTTCCGCCCCACCACCTCATTCTTTACTCCCCTTCTGCTCTGACTAACCCCAACCTCCACCCCCCCTGTTCGGACATACAATCACCTGTTTTCCTCTGCAACCCCCCTCACTACCTCCCTCTCTTCCGCTTGCCTTACAACTTTCCCTCCTTGACCTTCCCCCCTTTGATCCGAAATCATACCCCAACTGCCCTCCCCCCCTCCTTCCTCTTCTCTTCTCTCACCATCCCCCATCCCTCCAGCTACCTTCCGCCTGTCATACTCCCCCCCCCCTTCTCTTATCCTCTCTCCACTCCCCTTCCTCTCCTTCCGCCTCCCCCTCCACACCTGTCCTCCTTCTCATTCCCCTCCTATCCACCCCCTCCCCCCTTCATTTTTTTTCCTCTGTCCTCTCCCGTGAATACACTCCCTTATCATCCATTCATTCCCGCCGGTATCTTTTTTGTTTTTTCCTCCCTGCCCCGAAATAACTTTCCCCTTGCCCCCCCTCCTCATTGTATCCCCCTCGCTTCTTTTACTTAGCTCACGGCGGGTCTTTCACCGGGATTCAAAACTTTTTCCGATGCTTGTCTGCCACTCCCCCAGCCAAGTTGCAGATCCCCCCTTTGGTCGTGATTGACAAGATTCTTTTTGAGAAGCTTATTGTTGATGTTGCCGCGCGTCTTTCTTCAAGTGTTCTCGTGAGAAGGTGCATTTCCCCTCTCTGGACCTCGGTTTTTTGTCCCTTGATAGGTCGAAGAGCAATAAATACGACTTTTCCCCTTTTTTTTTTTTTTACTCTTTTTCTTCTCTTGCGTCCCTTCTAATTGTTCAAGTTCTCTTCTTCTGAATGACGCCTTGTTCTTTAGGCGTTTTTTTTTTTTTTGTGAGTTGAGGCTTTCGTTTAGTACACTTACGTAAGGTCCTCAAGGCGTGGATGTTTTCACGTGGTTTTGGGAGTTTTGTTTTTAAGGCAGGGGGAGGCCGTCAGTGTGAGTTATTACTCCCGGGGCCCCCCTCTAAAACGTGATGTTATGAGAAAAAGTTTTTCTTTTTTCGTCTGCTTGGCCTCCCCCTTTTTTTTCTGTTGCGCTGGTTTTGGAATGTCCTTTTCCCACAGTGGAAATGGCTGTGCGGATGACTTTCTCTCATGCGCTGGGCGCGCCGGGGCGGTCCTGGAGCCCCCGTTTCTCTTCTTCCTTATGCTTTTGATTTTTGCCTTCCTATTACGGTTTTTTCTTTCCTGTTGTAGTGACGGATTGCCGACCAACCCGGCCGGGTCCTTGTCTTACGTTCTTCTTTCCCTCTTTTCGGGCGGGTGTTTGTATTCTCTATTTATCCTCTCTTTTTTTTTTTTGGTTCTACCTCCCCGACCCCCCCTTTGCACTTCCGCGCACTTTTCCTCCTCCTTCTGACTTGATCGACCTTACCCATCCAAAGCCCCCTCCCCATCCCTACGTCCTCGAAGTCCTCCCTAGCATAAGGACAAGCACCCCCCTGCTCATTCGCCCCCGAGAAGCCAGGCTCATTCTTGCAAGGAATAAGAAACAGCCCCCTTTCCCCAAACCGGGCCACATCTGGATCATTCCCCCCCCCCTCAAACGTCGCCCCAGGCTTACTTCCCAAAAAGTATTCCCAGCAGCCGTCCCCCTTCCTCCCCACCTTTGGCATCGCACTTTGGAGACGGACCCACTCTTTCTCGGGTGAACCTTGCCCCCCCCCTCCTGACTCACTTTTTTTTCTCCCCCTGCCGTCAGGCCCCCTCACTCCAACGACCCCGGTCCCCATCCCCTCTTGACGATGACTTTACGTAAGTGTTCTTCCCGTTTCGAAAGCTCATACCCTTTTCAAAGGCGCAGTCGATTCAACTTCCTCCTGGGAACACAGGAGACTCCCTTCCTCCTCACAAAGACGGGAAAATACACCCGCCTCTGGAGGTATTGCTGGCCCCCCCCCCCCTCTATCGGCGGGACCTCTTGTCTTTCCGAAACCCTGATCAAGATCCACACTTCGTATCGAGCGCGGGTCACCCCCCCCCCCCAATAAGATTCTCAGAATCTTCTCCCCCCCGGGAGGCCTCTGCCAACTGGTTTTTTTTTTCTCGGGGCTTACAATCCGATCACCCAGGCTTTTGACTTCAAGGTTTACCGAGAGTTTATTTGTTTCTTACCAGAGAGATTTTCTCCCTCTTCTGGATCTTATGACCCTATTATTTTCGGGGGAATATGCCTCGAACACAACCTCACTTGTTTTGAGAATATGCCCTTCCTGGGACTCGAATGCACATTTTTTCTTTTTTTCAGTGAGGATTGTTGTATGAACTTTCTTTTCCCCACAGCCACAAGATAACCCCCCTTGGAAAAATCTCGCGCCTTCATGACTTTAAATTTAGCAATCGACATCGAACCATTTCCCAAAAAGCTGTGGCACTCTCCTGAGCGCAACCCAACTCGAGAGCCCCCTCTTACCAGCACTCTCCCCCTTCCCCCCTCACCTCCTAGCTCGCCGCTGCGTCCCACCCATCTGGCGGTACGTTTCTCCTGATCCTCAACTGGACACTTCCTTCCGAGCCTCGAAACCGTTTTTTTTTCTTTTCTTTTCTCAGACGCCTACGCACTCCCTGCCTCTCCCTCTTTCGCTCTCATTTGTTGCTCGTTACGCATCCCCTCCTCTTGCACGGAAGAAGTATCGCTCCCCCATTCTCCGCACCCGCATCGCTCTGAGTGTTCCCTTCCCCTATGATGGGTGGTCCGTCTGATCTTTTATCCAAACCGCCCCCACCCCTCCTCCCGCTTTCCCCCAAAAGTAAAATTCATTTCCGCGGTTGTGTTTTCTTGTTTTGCTTTTTTTTTTCTAGCCTGAACCCATAGCCACAACATTCCCGACAACCTCCCCCCCCCCCCGGGCCCCGTCTCCAGGTGCAGATATTTCCCCAAAATACTTCCCTGCCCCGTAGCGAATCTTCACCGCACCCAATCCCCCCTCGAATGCCCCCTTTTTTCTTCCTTTTTCTGCAACGGCCCCCCAGCAAGACACAGGTATGAGAGTTGACCCCCCCCTTCTTCTTCTTTCCCGTAGGGCTGCCCTGCTCTTTTCCGCCAGACGGATGATACTTCTCTTCCCTCCAAACGTCAGCGAACCCTCCCCCCGTAACTCGAGAATGGTGGTTCCTCGCCGTTAGTCGCAGATAGTTCTCTTCACCGCGTCTGCTCTCTTCCTTTTTTCCTTCTCTGAATAAGCCGGTCAAACTACCCTTTGATCCACGCAGTCAGGTACTGAAGTTGCATCTCCCTCTCGTCAGCCCGCAGTTGATCCGAAACACCTTTCCCTCGCCGGAATTCGTCTCCTTTCTTTCTCTTTTCCAGCGGCATCTTCACTCCTTTTACCGTTACGTCTTTCCCCCCACTCGTAACAATTGGAAGACGCCCTTTGCAATCTATACGTCACCACGAGTGAATTTGATAGGGAGATTTCGCTCATGTTTCCCCAATTCCAGACTCCCCCATATACGCGGCGGCTGTCAATCCTGTCTCCCTCAGGTTTCTGTTCTCGGGCACAGCCTCCTCCCTCGTCCCAACTCCTCGCTTCTCCGCATGTTCTCTCCAAGTTTTTATGCCGGCCTCTCCTTTTTTCTCCCTTTTTCATCTCTCTCTTTTCCTACCGTTTTGTTGTGTGCTCGCTCTCCGACGCTGATTTCCGGCCCGGAAGAAACTTCTATCAAATTGTTAAGTGCGGGCGTTGGTCTTTGAGTCTTGTGCCTGTCTTTTTGGTCGTGGCGAAATCATGTTTTCTCCGGAAGATGGGACGGAAACTTCTGGAATTGATGACTCTGACGCCCTAATCCTTTTCCTCATCCCGTCAGAGTGATTACGGTATTTTTATTCCTTCCTTTTTCCCCGGTAACGGTACGGCCGTTCTTTCTTTTCAGTACGCCATGATCGCGTCCTTCTAGGATCGTCGGAACTTGCCTCTCCGAGAAGGAGACTATTGATTTTTGTCCCCGTTTCTCTGGCTCTTCCCCTTTCCTGCAACGTCAGTGAACTTTTTTTTATCAGGCGCGGGAGTCTTGCCCCGGCTTTCGTTAACTCCAGTTCTTTTTGACCAAGGAAGAGATTGCCTTCTCTTTTGGCATTCCGCTGTTTTTCCCCCCCCTTGATGCGCATTTGCCCTCCCGTGCTCGAGTTTATGAGTGAGGGTTTGTTCGCTCCGTTTCAGGCAAAGGCGATCTTTCCTTTCTTATCCGAAGGATCCCCTTCTTCGGAAGGGCTTTTTTCCTCTTTTCTGGCGCTGGAAGAGATTTTACCCTTCCCTCCCGGTTGTTTTTAGGCCGGGGCAGACCCCTTTTCCTTGCCCGAAATTTCGTTGGACCTTCTTTTTTTTTGCGGGTGAAGATTCCCCGAGATTTCTTCCCTTTTTCCAGGAAGTTCTTTTTTCCAAATATCGGCCTTTCTTTTTTTTTGGAAAGGGTGGTGGGGATGTTTGTTCTTCCATCTGGTGTGGGATTCTCCTCGGCTATCCCCCCTCAAAGCCCCGTCTTTTTCCAAAAAACACAACGCCTCCTTTTTCCAGTTTTTTTTTCTGGGAAGCGTTGTGGTGGACGGTTTGCCCCCAAGATCACCTGGCCCCCTTCTGCCCGTGAAATCAGTTCTGAAGTTCCCGGGCGTGGCATGTTTCGGAGACCTCTTGTTTGATGGGCGTAAAACTGCTTGCAGTTCTTCGGCGTCTAACTAGCCCTGCTGAGCGTCCAGCTTCTACTGCTGAGTGCTTCTTCTTTTTTTTCCGATGAGAAAAGCCGATTTTTTTTTGCGGTTCGAATCCGGAAGTTCCCCCTTCCAGTTTAGGACTCTCGGTGGCGCCGACCGCACTTTGTCGGTCTCGCAGCGGATAGCTTCTTCGCGGGCTCCGTTTTTTTTTTTTCCTCCTTTATTCTTTGGCTAGTGGTTGCGGAAACGAGTTCCCAACAGCCTTTTTCATGTTTCGATTTTCTCTTTTCTCCTTCATGAATTAACGTCCCCCTTCTGGCGACCGGGTTAACCCTTCCCTCACTCGCTTTCTCCAAACCCATGATACACCAAATCCTTCCCACTCAAACCCACTCAACCCCTTTCCTTTTTTTCTCTTCCCTCGGCAGGATGTTTCCCCAGCTCCCAGTCTCTAAGCTTCTTCCCTCTTTGTCATTCGAATAGTCCCTTGCAAATACCAATAACTTTTCATCCCTCGTTATGGGACGTTTTACTCCCCTTTCGGCGGCTTAAACCCTCCCCAACGCCTGGTTATTCCCCACTTTCCCCCCCTGCAAGTTGCAGATCCCCTCCCGTTGTTGTGACAAAAGATTCTGAGCTTCTTTTGTGTTTTCCCCCGCGCTTCGTTCCGTGTTCTCTTTTAGCAGGGTGTCTTTTTTTCCGAAGCAAGAACCTTGACTTTTTCGGGCTAGGTGAAGATCCCCTGAATCGGCGGTGGCTTGCTTTCGGCTTGTCGCCTTTTGGAGGGCGCCCTTTCTCCGTCTTTTCAGTTTATTGCCGTTTACTTTTTTCCCCCTTTGCCTTTGTTCCTGGAGCTTTTAGGGCCTTTTTTCTTTCGCCGGCTTTCAGACACTTAAGTTCTTTTCCCTCTCCGCGGGGATGGTTCCTTTTTCGTTTTTTGAGGTTTTGTTAGCTGACGGGGGCTCCTGAATGAGTCATTTACCCCCTCCCCTCACTTAACTACCGGGTTTTTCCTTTTCTATGACGCCACCCTTGAATTTGCGGCGAGGGGAATTTCTTTTTTTTCGTCTCCTGTTCTCAAGTTGCGTTTTTATTTGAATGTGTTTTAATGTGGACATTTTTTTTTTTTAAAGCGTTGTATTCGACTTTTTTGGATGCCGGGGAAGGCTCTTCTCTTTTGCGTCTCGTTGGGCTTCTTTGATCCCTTCCTCTGCTTCCTTATGCTCGATGTTTTTTTAGGTGATTGATTTGGTGCTTTTTTTTCCCCTTCCGATCAAGTCCTCCTTGCGAGGGCGAGGAAGTGCTTGTCTTTTCGTGGTCTTTCATCTCTCTTTTTCCTCTCCCTTTTGAGGAGATACCCAACCTACCACTCTTTTTTCTTCCCCGCGCCCCCTCCGCTCTCCACCCTTTTTTTTTCTCCCCCAAAGAGCAAGCCACCCTCCCCAATCATCACAGAAGTAACGCTGCGCCCCTAGCATCCTTCCTACTCTTCTTTCCTCCATCATTCCGCCCACGCCCAGCGAATGAGCGCCTCAAAGCTCCCCCCCACTTTCTTTACAGGTCCACATGTTGCAAATCTGTCCTCCCAACCAGCGCAAAGGCGCCCCATTCTTCTCCCAAACCCCGTCCCCGCCGCCGCAAATTCCAAACTGTTGCGCATCGCCCTTGTACTTGGGAAGACTTTCCCCGGTTTTCCCTTGGAAATGTCCTCACTTTGACGGCCGCCCACGGCCTCCTCCCCCAAGACTTTCCCCCCGAACCTTTCCCCCCGCTGACGCCTGACTTTTCCCTTTCTTAAGCAGGCCCCCTTACCCCTCCTTCTCCAGGTACCAAGGTCGCCCCTTTCATTCAACGGCAAGAAAATGGCTTCTCCGGCGTCCCAACCAGCTCTCCCCCTGTTCTCAAAGCCACCGCCGATTTTGTTCTTCTTTCGACCAGCCTCTCCTTTTCCAGATCTTTCCCCCTTTCTTCGCCGACCCCCTTTCAATCGACACACGTGACTCCTCCTCCGCTCCTTGCCCCACAAATAAGCTTCTCCCTCCTTCCTACCAACGGGTTCTTTTTTTTCTCGTATCCTGGGCTCCCGCAATGGCGATACCCCAGGCTTGTGAATCCATTTAGCCTGAGGTGAGGACTCCCATAGCGACCCCCGTTGTCTTTTCCCCTCTTTCAGGATGGACTACTTTTTCCTTCAAATATCTTTCTTTTCGGCCTCTTTGCCCCTATAAAACCCCCCCCCCCCGGGGAGCTTTTCGACTATGCCTTCCCTCTTTCTTTCTTGGCCTCGAATGTTTGTTTGGCTTTTTTTCCTTTTCTATGCGATTTGGAGGAACCTCTTTTCTCTATAAGTCAACAGCCACCAAAGATCCCGCGTAGCCGGAACCCATCCGTACGTTTATTCATTCCCAAAAAAAGGTGAGAACGTTCCTTTTTTCCCTTCAAAATGAGCTCCCCCCTTCCCTCGGCGTCTCAACCCCCCGATGCGTCCCGCACAATCCCCTGCCTCGCTATCTACCGCTGCGTTCTACCTCTCGGTCGCGCCACCATTTTTCCCCCTCCTCCGTCTCTCTGGCTTCGACCCCCTCCCTTCGCGTTTCTCATCTTTTTTTCCGCCGATACGAACTCATCGCCTATTTCTCTGACGCGAATTGTTTCTCGCCGCCACGCGCCTCGGGCCTTTCTTTATCGCCCTCCCCAAGCCGCACCCCTCCCTCGCCCGGAACCCTCACTCTCCTTTCTTTCTTGCAAAAAACCGTTCCCCCGCTCGTTCCAGCAAAGTCCAAACTGTCACCCGTTCTCCTCTGTGTTTTTTCCCCCTGATTCTCTTCGGTTTTGGTCGATAGGTTCGCCTTTTCCCCCCCTATAGTCCAACAGCACCCCTTTTTAAAAGTCATACAGGTTCCCCTTTAACAAAAGACTTCACCGTAAAATTCGTCCTCCTCATTCTTTCACGACCCCCCCCTCACCCTCTCCAAGGTCCCCCCCGCTCCCATTCGGATCAATGTACTTTTTTTTTTTTTTTTCGCCCGGACCGCGTTTCCCCCCTCCAGCGCCCGTACGTCGTTTTGACTGGTCCTCCTTTTCGCACGGTTTCGCCTTCTGTTCTCTCCGTCATAATCGCCTTTTTCTGACCAACCCCCTACGCTTTCTTTTCTCTAGTCGCAGATAGTTCGAAGACGCCGGTTTCCCGTCCGCAAGTCCCCCTGTGTCAACTGGACTTTCTTTCCTTTCAAACGCCCCTTTCAGGTACCTGATTTTCTCCCCCAGCGCCTGTTGATCCCTCACTTCACAATCGGACGGACCTTCCTTCTTCCTCTAAGTTCCGCTCTTTCCCCTTCATTCGCCCGCGATCAGTCCACCCTTCCCTCTTACCTTTCCCTTTCCCTACAACACTCGTAAACCCCCTTCAGGCCGTCAAAGTTGCGCCTCCGTAAATAATCGTGTTCGGGTCTGATAGTGTCTCCTGATTGCTCTCAATCCAGGGACCAAATTCTTAAATTAATGTAGGTACCAATAGGTTCGGACACGACCAGGTTCCGTTCCGGCAAAGACCTCCATCCCTCCCCCCTGGGCCCGCCGATTCTCTCCCCCCAGTTTCTCCCTTCCTTTTTCCCTCAAGTGCGTTTC